>Ga0100389_1001779_pt1 | contig 17229 bp, 20 predicted proteins | sample CryGeymeta201513_FD_81537 | JGI IMG/M metagenome (GOLD analysis project Ga0100389, IMG submission 81537) | Groundwater microbial communities from Crystal Geyser aquifers in Utah, USA - Crystal Geyser metaG 2015-13 | ecosystem: Environmental > Aquatic > Deep subsurface > Groundwater | place: USA... | reverse complement strand
GCTCTATCCGCGTGTCCTACAAATGACCTCAAGGAGGCGGCGCAGATGAAATCGCCCGGCGGAAACGTCAACATTAAGGTCTTGGGCGTGGGTGGCGGAGGCAGCAACGCGGTCAGTCGCATGATCGAGGCGGGTGTCAGAGGGGTGGAGTTTATTGCCCTGAATACGGATCGTCAGGCGCTGGACCTCTGCCCGGCTGAACGCAAGATTCAGCTTGGCGACATGATCACCCATGGACTTGGGGCAGGGGGCAATCCGGAGATCGGTCGACAGTCCGCGGAAGAGAGTCGCGAGGAAATCGCTGATGCTCTCGAGCGGCCGGACATGGTCTTCATCACTACCGGCATGGGAGGCGGCACCGGAACAGGCGCCGCGCCGATTGTCGCCGAAATCTCCAAGCAGGCGGGAGCGCTGACAGTGGGTGTGGTGACGCGCCCCTTCGGGTTTGAGGGCCCCATGCGAGGGCAACTCGCGGGCGCGGGTATCGAGGCGCTGCGCCAGTCGGTTGACACGCTGATTACCATCCCGAATGATCGACTCCTTGAGGTACTGGAGAGGAAGACTCCCATCCTTGAGGCGTTCCGGGCCGCCGACGATATTCTGCGTCAGGGTGTCCAGGGAATCAGCGACCTCATCACCGTCCCGGGTATCATCAATGTGGACTTCGCAGATGTGAAGTCGGTCATGCAGGATGCAGGGTCTGCCCTGATGGGGATTGGCGAAGGCACTGGCGATGAGCGTGCCCCTGAAGCCGCCAACAAGGCTGTTTCCAGCCCGCTTGTTGAGGAGTCCATCGAGGGCGCCAAGGAGGTGCTCATCAATATTACCGCAGGTTATGACTTGACTCAGGATGAGCTTCAGGAAGCGGTGGAGATTATCCGGAACGCGGCAGCCGATGACGCCGACGTGTTCATGGGACTCGCGCTGGACTCTCAGCTACAGCAGGACGTGCGGATTACCGTGGTGGCCACGGGGTTCCATCCAAAACAGGGAAGCGCTACCAAGCGGCAGGAATCCAAGACAACGTTTCAGGTGAAACGTGAAGATGCCGCCCCCACGATTGACGAGGACGATTTGGACATTCCGTCTTTCCTCCGCGGCCGGTCAGGTTGACCCCAACTGCGAGATCCCCTGCCCGTTTCGCAAGTGAGATGTATCGTTCAAGCGCAATAGCTGAAAGCCCTGGTTCCCGTGCGCCAATATTGACAGGCTCCCGTTGTTCACCCGCATGCTGCGGTGCGACGACACAGGAGCGCCAAGCGCCGCACAGACCAATCCTCGCAGCGAGCCACCATGGGCGACGATCAATACATTGCCGCAACCGTGGTGAACCACCAAGAAACGCAGGAATGCGTTCACCCGAATGTGCAGATCCTCAAGCGACTCCCCATCGGGTGGGACATGCCGCGCCGGATATTGTTTCCATTGTTCGTATGAGTCGGGGTATTCCCTGCCGACTTCCTGTCGAGTCAGACCCTCCCACTTTCCGAAGCTCCTCTCCCGCAGTCTGGAATCGCAGCAATGGGGAATTTCTCGCTGACAAACGATAATCCGAGCACTCTCATGGGCGCGTTGCAGGTCGCTTGCATACGCGACATCGATGGGGCATCCCTTCAGGCGTTCCGCGAGCGATCGTATTTGGGCCTCCCCGGACGCGTTCAAGGGAGGGTCTGCGTGTCCCTGGAATCGGTTCTCGGCGTTCCAGTTAGTCTCTCCATGTCGAACAAGCAATAGCTGCATCGCGAGGTTTGATGGACTGGGATGGCGTCTCAGGGCCCGCCCTGGAAGAAGTAGTACCCGAGGGTCGCAAGGGCGAGGGCCGCTGCCACTGCAAACCCGATTTTCCACCAACTCCACGGGGCGTCGCCCTGTATCAGTCCCGTTTGGCCGTTCACCAGAAAGCGATAGGTCTTCGCCCTGTACTGATAGGCTGCGAGCCAGACGGGCAGCAATACGTGTTTCCAGGTGATGCTGTCGTGCGTGGTATTGACGCGCAGATTCCGGTGGGTGTCGCCGGGGACCTGGATTGCGCAAGCGCAATACTCCTTGTTGTTGATATTCTTGCTGGCGATTTCCCAAGCCGGAAGAGGCTCGACATTATACTCTTCGGCCAGCCATCCCGACAGGAGCTCCGGCTGGTAGGGCGTCAGCGCCTTCAGATCAAACGGATAAACGCGCTGCATCATCTCGAAGTAAATGCCAGCGGAAGCACATATCAACTCATCATCGTAGAACGCGGTGTGTGCACCCGAAGAGGGAACCCACCGCGTCCTCTGAACCTGTCGCGTCTTGGTGACAGATCGGCCGTTCTCATGGGCCGTGTAGGTTTCAGTCTCGTAATAGTAGTAGCCCGCGTCCGCCGTCCAGTTGGAGCTTGCGTTACTGTCGAACGTCCAGAAAGGCGTGTAGACCCCGGTGATGTCGGAGAGGCGTGAGATGCGCTTCAGGTCGTTGGGGCGAAACCACAGTCCGCGTATCCACGATCGGAATTTCCCGATAGCGGAATCCTTGTCAACCTGGAACGGAATGAGTGTCTCCGGGCGGATAATGTCCGGAGGGTGATCCCCGGTCAACACATACGACGAACCACAAAAAACACACTTGGTGGAAACAATGTTTGCCGGGCAAGCAGTCGTCGCGCCACAGTTGTCACACTTGAAGCTTCTGGTCTCCAGCCCAAAACCTACGGCGTGCGGTTTCTTCTGAAGCTCATCCAGTTCGTGTTCCTCTGCGGACACCGCCGAGGTGTCGATGGATTGCTCTGTCCCACAATATTCGCATTTGAGGTCTCGCGTGCCGGCGTGGTACACCAGCGTCGCGCCGCAACTCCGGCATGCGAACTCACGGACACGATCGGTTTCTGTCCGTTCGCTCGCGGTCATCGGTGCTTTCTTTGAATCCATCATTTCATCCCTTGAGTTGCTTCTGTTGGATTGTAGACAAGGATGCCCAATAAGTCAAGCGACCGCGATGTCCGAACCGGCATGGGTGGAAACAGCGGTGGCAGACGCACAATGTTTTCCGTAGGAATATCGCGTTTTCGTGTTGACAATCGACAGTGCGAACGTTAGAATGACTGCGTTTTGGTTGGAAGTAACGGGTATCGATATCACAATCGAAGGGAGGTATCCAAATGCGAAAAAGTCTGTGGAGCGTGCTGGCGTCGACTGTGGCCTCTGTGATGTTACTCGTCGGCTGCGCCAAAAAGGCTCCCGAGGCACCGCCCATGGGTGAGATGCCGCCGCCGCCGCCGCCGCCGCCAGAAGCGCCTGCGCCTGCACCTGAGGAGGGTGCAACTCCTGCGCCTGAAGCGCCGGCTGAGGGCGAAACCGCGGCACCGGCCGAGGGCGAAGCCCCGGCTCCCGCCGAAAAGGCGGCGCCCGCCACGGGTGGCTCTGACTAAGAGCAGATCCTTGTTCTCCGTTGGAGAACCAGTATGGCAACGAGGCCCCGAGACATTGGGGTCTCGTCTTTTTTTCTATTGTTCGGAACCTCATCAAAGGTTGCCCACCTTGTTTGACTACAGTGCCGCCCTCAGCCAAGTCATCGCCGATATCGCCGAATCCTGTCCGGAGTTCGCGCACATCCACCCTCGCCAGGTGTGGGTGGCGATTGCTCAGTGCAGAACTTCCGGTGTGCACGGAACCTACGCGAGCGTACTCCCCCTGCGTTTTGAGAACGGAGCGCGTGAAACCACCCACCGCGGTATTCGTGTGACGCGTCAACCTCTGTTTGACGGGGAACACGAAATCCTGTACATCATCACTTTCTACCTTCCCCGTTTCTGCGATCTGAGTTTCGACCAGAAGCTGAAAACCATCTTCCACGAGCTGTATCATATCAACCCAGACTTCAATGGAGATGTTCGACGCTTGACAGGCGGCAAGTATGCTCACGGTTCTTCCAGGAAAGCCTACGATAAAAGGATCGAGCCGTCGGTGCAATCCTACCTTGAGACCCGACGTAGAGACGCGGAGCTTCTGGAATTCCTCCACTTCAACTTCGCGGCGCTGGTGGAAGCAAAGGGACGGGTCGTGGGGAGACGCGTCAACCGACGGAGGGCGGGCCGAACGGCTGCGCCTCCCTGACCCCACTTGGCATCGGGTCCATCCAAGTGATAGAATCGCGGCCACCTGCAAGCCGCCTTTAACGGGGTTCCAAAGCAATGTCCTTGCGTTCGCCATTACCGTCCTACTCAAGTCTCCTCAGGCACAGCGGAGATGCTGCAACGCGAGGGATCATCCTTGCGAACGTCCTGACTCTTGCGTTTCTGCGCGTCGACAGACTCACCGCGCTGCTCTTTTTTGATCCATCGTCATGGTATGCGCGTCCGTGGACGCTATTGACCTATCCCGTTTTAAGCTCGACTGCCAATCCATTCTTCCTTTTGCTTATCTGCTACTGGTTGTGGGTTGTGGGTGGCAGTCTGGAGCGGTCGTGGTCGACGCGATACTTCATAAAGTTCTTCCTCGCCATCACCGCCGTCTCCGCCGTCGGGTTGTGGATCGGGTTCCTTATCACACGAGCGTCCGTCGCTACGGCGGGACTGTTTCTTCCACTCAGCGGACTGACGGTGGCGTGGTGCTACCTCAACCCAGGCGCTGTCGTGTACTTCTTCTTCGTCCTTCCACTTCAGGCTCGACATCTCGCGTGGATCACCATGGCCTTTGTCGTGTTCCACTTCGGACAGCAACACCCCGCCTATGGCCTACTCGCGTTAACCGGACCTGTCGCCGCTCTCTATTGGGTCAAGGGCATTCCTTGGGCAGATGCCCTCTTCCCAGCATCTCATCGATCAGCCGCCCGATCTGGTCGCCCGGGAACGCGGTCCTTTGGTCCTTTTGAGGCGATTGCACGGTGGCGCCGAAAGCGGCAATTCCGACGACTCTGGCAAGAGTCCGGACTCCCCGAGGACGACGTCGACATCCCGCCGCGGTAGTCACGCCCGATTACTGTCGCGAAAACGGGCAGGTGCAGTATCGCATGACACCTGCCCGTCGATTTCTTCTCATCCCCATCCCGGAAGCTACGAAGGCGGCGTGTATTCTGCGCTGACCCACACGGCGCCATTCTGCGCGCTTTCCACCGCTTTGTTGATGAAGTGTACCCCCCGTGCGCCGTCCTGAACGGTCGGGAAGTCCAGATCAAATTCGCCGGGTTCCCGTTTCTCCAGCTTGGCGCGGATTGTGTTGGCTACGTTCACATAGATGTTGGCAAATGCCTCGATAAATGCCTCCGGGTGCCCGAACGGCAAGCGCGAGTTGTGTTGCGTGATGGGCGAGAGATAACCGTTGCCCCGCTTGTAGACCTTCTCCGGACCGTCCGGGTACTTGACACGGAGGTAGTTGGGTTCTTCCTGATGCCACTCCAGGCCTGCCTTGGTGCCGTACACTCGAATGGTAAGTCCGTTCTCGTCCCCCACGGAAATCTGTGAGGCGTAGAGCACGCCGCGCGCTCCGTTGGTGTAGCGCACAAGGATGTTCCCATCATCGTCAAGTTTTCTGCCAGGCACGAAGATCGTCAGGTCGGCGCAGATTTCTGCCATCGACAAACCTGTGACGTAGTGCACCAGATTCTCGCAGTGTGAACCGATATCACCGATGCAACCCGACGCTCCGGAGGTCTTTGGATCGGTGCGCCACACCGCCTGTTTGGCGCCTTCTGTTTCCAGAGCGGTCGCCAGCCAGCCCTGCGGATACTCGACAACCACTTTGCGGAGTTCGCCCAACTCGCCCTGCCGCACAAGCTCGCGAGCTTCCTTGACCATGGGATAGCCCGTGTAATTGTGAGTTAGAGCGAACACCGATCCCGTTCGCTTGACTGTGTCGCACAAATGCTCCGCTTCCGCGACGGTGATGGTCATTGGCTTGTCGCACACCACGTTGAATCCTGCCTCCATGAAGGCCTGCGCGACAGGATGGTGAACATGATTGGGCGTCACAATGGAGACGAAATCAATTCGCTCCCCCTTGGGTAGCGCCTTCTCCTTCTCGATCATCTGCGTGTATGAACCGTAGACCCTCTTCGGGTCCAGTAGAAGCTCCTTTCCCGTTTCCTTCGACTTGGCCGCCGTTGACGCGAAGCAGCCTGCGACGAGGTCAATCTGACCGTCCAGCGCCGCCGCCTTGCGGTGCACCGCGCCGATGAAGGCGCCCGGACCTCCTCCCACCTGTCCCATCTTCAACTTCCGCTTTAGTGTTGGCATTCGACACATCACCTCCAGAGAGAATCCTCGCGTATTCCGCGTGCGCGACGGGAATTATAGCACAACCCCTTCTGAATGGCCGACCATCTGCACAAACGAAGCGCCAATGTGGCCGCCCTGAACGGTAGGCGGGTCTGCATTTACACCGGCCCATAACCGTGCTATTATGCCACGTGATCAAAGGCATGAGTACATCGCTCACCGTCACCAATCTATGCAAGCAGTTTGAGCACCGCGTCGTCCTGCGAAACGTTTCCTTTAGCGTCGCAAATGGACACGCGCTGGTCGTCACAGGCCCCAACGGATCGGGTAAGACCACTCTGATGCGCATCCTCTCCGGATTGATGCTCCCGACCAGCGGAGCGGCGAGTCTCGAGATCGACGGCACTGTGGTAGACTTCGATGAGAGAAGGCGCGAAGTGGGTTTTGTCACTCCCGAAGTCCACGTCTACCCGGAGCTGACACCCGTGGAAAACCTGAAGTTCTTCCATACGGTTCGCGGATTGGAGTGGGACGAGGCCGAGGCTGCGCATTGGCTGCGACGCGTAGGGCTGGACGCGCGCAGAGATGATCCCGTCGGGAATTTTTCATCCGGGATGAAACAGCGGGTCAAACTGATTTGCGCTTTGGCTCATCACCCTTCGCTGCTACTGCTGGATGAACCGGGAGCAAACCTGGATGAGCGTGGACGAGAGTCCCTCAGCGGAATGGTGGAGATCCAGCGGAAACGAGGGATGACGATTATCGCCACCAATGACCCAAAGGAGTTGACGCTCGGTGACGAAATCGTCGCTCTCAGGGCGTAAGAGGAATCCCTCTTTCTGGCGATCCATCGGCGCGATCTTCGGGAAGGACCTTGCGTCCGAGCTTCGCACACGGTTCGCGGTGAATACACTGCTTCTTTTCTCAGTAACGTCGTTGACCATCGTCAGTTTTTCGACAGCGAGGACGCCCCTCACCAAGGAGGCGCAGTCTGCGCTGTTGTGGATTGTGATCTTCTTCTCGGCGATGACCGGTCTCGCCCGCTCCTTTGTTCGCGAAGAGGAGAGCGGAACTGCCGATGCTCTCCGCCTAACTGCGCCTGCCGAGTCGGTTTTTTTGGGGAAGTTCGCGTTCAACTGCGTGCTGCTTCTCTGCGTTGAGGCGGTGGTCGTTCCGCTGTCGTTGATCTTCTGGGCGGTATCGGTGGACGCGCCTTTGTTCTTTACAGTGGTTCTCTTCGCAGGTAACATAGGTCTGTCTGCCGTGGCCACACTCATGGCGGCGATTGTGGCGCAGACCAGCATGCAGGCGGGCCTGTTTGCGGTTCTTTCTTTTCCTGTACTGATTCCGTTGCTATTTACTGCAGTGAGGGCCACCCTTCTGTCCATGGACGCCGTCCGGCAGGTCGGGGAAATTGCTCCCGTTATCCGGATGCTTTTTGTATTCGACATTGTCATGTTGACACTCGGATTTCTTCTGTTCGACTACATCTGGCGAGATAGAAAGTGAGTCACCGCGTATGAAAGCCTGGTACGCAATGCTGGGCATCTGGATGTCCGCCGTCATCTACGAGGCCTTCGCCTTGCCCGAAATAAGGGGACTTGTGGGGCATCCGATCGCTTATTTTCATCCTCCTATTGCCATTGTCACGTTCATTGCTTTTCTTGTTGCCATGATCCACGGTCTCCGGTACTTGAGGTGGAATGACCCGATCCACGACGTGAAGTCATCCAAAGCAGCGGAGGTGGGACTTCTGTTCTGCTTCCTTGCCACCGTCACGGGCGCGATGTGGTCGAAGGCAAACTGGGGAACTTTCTGGAGCTGGGACCCAAAACAGACGAGTATCTTCGTTGTCCTGCTCATCTACGCCGCATACTTTTCCCTCCGGTCCTCCACGCCAAACCCGGACCGGCGGCATCGACTGTGCGCCGTGTACACAGTCATTGGTTTCATCAGCGCCGTACTGCTGATGTTTATTCTCCCCCGAATTGGCTTTTCTCTGCACCCGAACGACGCGATGATGGGCGGAGGAAGCGACCGTCCGGTCAGGCTGCTGTTCTGGGCTTCCGTACTGGGATTCTCGGGGGTTTTTGCATGGATGATGGAGCTGGCTGTGAAGTTGGCGCTCATGGAAATGAAGATTAAGGAGATGTCTCAATGACTCACCCGATGACCGTCATGGCTGTCACGCTGATTATCTGGCTGGGTTTGTTTATCTATCTCGCCGCGCTGGGATCTCGTCTGCGAAGGCTGGAACGGCGCATCGCCTCATTGGACAGGGACACGACACCGGCGGACGAGTCATAGGATGAGCGGGTTCTACTCAGTGGCCCTTCGCGTCGAGGGGCGACGCTGCGTCGTCATCGGTGGGGGGAAAGTCGCGGAGCGCAGAATAGCAGGGCTACTGGAGGCATCGGCCCGGGTAACCGTCATCAGTCCCCAACTGAGCGCAGCTCTGCAGTCGCTGGTCGCGACTGGGGACCTGAACTGGATATCCAGAGACTATGACACAGGCGACCTCGATGACACCTTCCTCGCGGTCGCTGCGACCGATGATGTGTCCGTCAATCGGGCCGTGGTCGCGGAAGCCAAGGAGAAGGGAGCGCTCTGCAATAGCGCAACCGATCCTCGGTTGAGCGACTTCCATCTGCCGGCCATTCTCCGACGGGGGGGTGTCGTCGTCAGCGTGAGCACCACCGGCAGCAGTCCCGTGATGGCACGATGGCTGCGGGATGCATTGGCGCGGTATGTGTCGCCCGTCCACGGCGAACTGGCGGACCTGCTGGCAAAGTACCAGATCGCTCTCAAGGAGCGCTACCCCGAGGTCGACGAACGCAGCAGGAAGATACGTCAACTCATCGAGGAAACTCTTTTCTTATCTTTACAGGAGGGGCATCGGCAAGCCGCCGAGGAAGCCATCCAGCAGTGTATCTCCTGACCATTGGACTGAATCACAAGACCGCCCCGGTTGAGGTTCGTGAGAAGCTCAACATCCCTCGGGAGCGCGTCGGCGAGGCATTGGCGCGACTCCGCGCCGAGGTGGCCGTTCGCGAGGCAGCGCTTCTCTCAACCTGCAATCGATCAGAGATGCACCTCGTCATAGATGACTGGGAAGATGCCCTTCGAGGAGCGACGGCATTTCTCGAGCGTTTCCACGGTTGCGTCCGTAGCGAGTTCGAGAAGTACCTGTACCACCACGTCGACCGGTCGTGCGTGGGGCACCTCTTCCGGGTGGCTTCAGGAATCGACTCCATGATTGTGGGTGAGTCCCAAATCCTTTCCCAGGTCAAAGCGGCATTTGACGTCGCGCGCGCCGAACAGAGCGCGCGGCTGGTGCTGGACGAGTTGTTTCGTCGCGCTCTGCGCGTTGGCAAACGCTCTAGAACCGAGACCGACATCAGTGCGGGAGCTCTATCCGTTGGGTCGGCGGCTGTGGAGTTGGCGAAGACCATTTTTGGCGACTTGGACGGTCGAGCCGTAATGCTTCTGGGCGCCGGGGAAATGGGTGAGCTAACTGCGCGACACCTTCTCGACAATGGAGTCACGCGATTCCTCGTGGCGAATCGCTCGCTCGATCGCGCCACGGAACTGGCGCGCGCATTCGGCGGAGAACCCGTTCGCTACGACACGTATTCAGAGCATCTCAAGGATGTGGACATCCTCATTAGTTCGACCAGCGCGCCGCATTTCGTCGTCACCAGAGATGCCGTTGCGTTAGCCCTGCGCAAGCGACGCGACGCGCCTTTGTTTTTCATTGACATCGCTGTGCCCCGCGACGTAGAGCCTGCAGTCAACAGGCTGGAAAACGCCTTCGTTTACGACATCGACGACATCCAGGCGGTTGTTGCCGGCAACCGTGCCGAACGCGACAGCGAGGTCAGCCGGGTCGAGACGATCGTCGAGCGAGAGGTTAACGACTTCATGCGGTGGTTCCAGGGGCTTGCGGTGCGCCCCGTCATTGCCTCCCTCACAAGCAGAGCGCAACAAATTCGCGACACCGAAGTGGAGCAGGCCCTGAGACGCATGCCGGATCTGTCGCAAAAACAGCAAGAGATCATTCGAGCGCTCGGTAAGGGGATTGCCCAGAAAATTCTGCACGCGCCCATTGTCCACCTGCGCCAGTCTTCAGAGAGTCAGGACGGCTATGTCGAGGTGGAAACGGTACGGCGGCTGTTCAATCTCGAAGTTACCCGTGAGGAGGAAAATGCACACCGTGGCGGATAGGCTCTATGCTCTGTTTATGTCGGGTGCGCTTGTCGGCTACCTTGTGGTGGCGCTGATCTACATTGCGGAGATTGGCTTCAGGCGCAATAGCCTGATCGTCCTGAGACAGGCGCTGCTTGGCGTGGTGGTTCTCCTCCATTTCATGGCAATGCTGCTCTTCTCGACGACTACCGGGGGCCCCCTTTTCACCGGGATCGACGGCGCCGCACTGCTCTTCGCGTGGATTCTGGCTCTGGGGCTTCTTCTCTTTGAGAAGCGACTCAGTCTTGGGGCGCTGGGCGCGTTTGTCGTGTTCGTCATTTTTATGGTCACCCTCTACGCCTATGGGTGTCCCCGCGCCGCCTCCAATCGCTTCCCGGGACTCGAGTCTCTGTGGCTTAAGTCGCACGTTCCCATTCTACTTCTCGGTTTTGTCTGCTTCACTTTGTCGGCGTGTGCTGCAATCATGTACCTCCTGAAAGAGCACTCTCTGAAACACAAGCGGTTCACTGCAATGTCCCGACGACTTCCGTCCCTCCCGACCTCGGACGCCATCGTCTACTACCTCTCCGCCGCCGGACTCTCACTGCTTACCATCGGCATCATGTCCGGGATGATTGGACAACATTCCCTGGAAGCAGCATACAATCCGTTGCATGACGGCAAGGTCATCTTCTCGCTCATTTTGTGGTGCCTCTACCTCGGCTATTTCCTCTCGCGACGATTGCTCGGATGGCGCGGAAGGAGGGGCAACCTGGTGAACGTATTCAACTTCTTCATTATGCTCCTGACCTTCTTCACTCAGCACGGACTTCCCGAATCACTGCAAAATAAGATGTGACGCAGGTGGCCATGAATTCAGACGTACGGACCTCACAAACCATCCGACTCGGCACACGGGGCAGCGCTCTCGCGTTGACGCAATCGCGTTGGGTCGCAGAACGGCTACAAGCTCTGCACCCCGAACTGACTGTTGATCTTATTGGCATCAAAACCACCGGAGACAAGATTGTCGACGTGCCACTCAGCCAGATTGGTGGGAAGGCTCTGTTCACCAAAGAGATCGAGACGGCTCTGCTCGAACACCACGTGGATATTGCCGTCCACAGCATGAAGGACCTTCCCACCGAGCTGCCAAAGGGGTTGTGCGTCGGCGCCGTGCCCCAGCGTGAAGACCCGCATGACTTGTTGATTCCCAGCCCCGGGCTGTCGAACGCCATCGACCGGGAACGTCCTCTCAACTCGCTTGCGCGAGGGTCTCTGGTGGGGACCTCGAGCCTGAGACGCAAGGCTCAACTCTTGCATCATCGTCCGGATTTGCGCGTCGAGGACCTGCGCGGCAACGTCGATACGCGTCTCCGAAAGCTGCGTGCCGGTGACTACGACGCCATCATCCTCGCTGCCGCGGGATTGTCGCGAATGGGTTGGCTGGAAGTTCCCGACTGTTCGCTTCCATACGCATGTTTTCTTCCTGCCCCCGGGCAGGGAGCGTTGGCCATCGAGTGCCGGAAAAGCGACGAGAAAACGACAACTTTGCTGAAGGCTCTCGACCACCCGCAGACACACCTCGCTGTTCGCGCCGAACGACAACTACTGCTCTGTCTCGAAGGCGGGTGCCAGATTCCCATCGCCGCATTGGCGCAATGCGTTGACGGTTTGCTCAGTATGGAAGCCCTCGTCTCAAGCCTCGACGGCCGGGAGGTGATTCGCGATTCCCTTGTTGGTGATGATCGCGATCAACCGGAGCACCTGGGGGACGCGCTGGCTGGTCGATTGCTTTCCAGCGGCGCGGGGGCTATACTGGAAGCCATCAAGTCGCAGATTACTCTTCCGGGATAGTTGGCACACGCCTTCGCGCTATCTCGACCGCTTCTTAAGGGGTTCTGGATGTCACCGTCAGTCACAGGAACCGTATACATCGTTGGCGCCGGTCCCGGCGATCCAGGGCTCATCACCGTCAAGGGACTCGAGTGTCTCCAACGGTGCCCAGCGGTGGCGTATGATCGGCTGGTGAGCTCTCAGATCCTTGACCTTATCCCTCCGGACACGGAGAGACGGTTTGTCGGGAAGGCCGCTCAGCGCCACAAGGTATCACAGGACGAGATCAATCAGATGCTTGTCAACCTCGCGCGGGAGGGAAAGGACGTGTGCCGACTCAAGGGCGGCGATCCGTTCGTGTTTGGTCGTGGGGGAGAGGAGGCGGAGGCGCTTGCCGCTGCGCATGTCCCGTTCGTCATTGTTCCTGGCGTCACTTCAGCAACAGCCGTTCCCGCATACGCCGGTATCCCGCTGACCCACCGGCGACACGCATCCAGTGTCACGATACTAACGGGGCACGAAGACCCCGATAAGGACTATCCGGCGCTTCACTGGGATCGCATCGCTACCAGCGCCGACACGATCGTCTGCCTGATGACCGTAGGCCACCTTCGCAACGTAGCAGAACGACTCGTCCGACACGGTCGATTACCCCAGACTCCCGCAGCTGTAATCCACTGGGGAACCACTCCTGACCAGCAGACGATCACCGGCGAGCTGAGCACGATTTCTGCCCTGGTGCAGGATGCGGAGATGGATCCCCCGGCTTTACTCGTCGCAGGGGATGTCGTTCGTTTGCGGGACACCCTTCGTTGGTTCGACAAGTCGCCGCTGTTCGGCAAGCGCGTTGTCGTCACCCGCGCGCGCCAACAGGCTGCGGACTTCGTCGCCAAGCTGGAATCACTTGGCGCAGAAATCATCGAGTTCCCGGTCATCAAGATCGCTGATCTCGAGAGCTACGAAATGGTGGACACCGCCCTTTCATACCTGCGGGAGTACCACTGGATCATCTTCACCAGCGCCAACGGAGTGGACGCATTCTTCCGCAGACTGTATCAACACGGGGCCGCCAGCGCATCTCCCCTGGAGAAGCTGAAGGTCTGCGCCATCGGGCCTGCCACCGCGCGGCAGTGCGCAGCGTATGGACTGAGAGTCGACCTCGTCCCCGAGAAATTCATCGCCGAGTCCGTGGCGGAGGCGTTGCGGGCTTGTGGCATCGAGGGCAAGCGCGTCCTGCTCCCCCGCGCCCAGGAAGCCCGCGAGATTCTCCCGCAGATGCTGGAAGAGTGCGGTGCACAAGTGGACGTCGTCCCCGTCTACCGCACCGTCCTCGACGAGGCACGCGCCACGGGAATGCAGGATCGACTGCGTAACAGAGAGATCGACATCATCACCTTCACCAGCAGTTCCACCGTCCGCAACTTCGTGAAGCTCGTGGGCGAGGAGACCGTCCGTGAGCACATGCAGCAAGTTTGCATTGCCTGCATCGGCCCCATCACCGCCAAGACTGCCGAGGAGATGGGGATGAGCGTTGATGTGGTTGCAGAGAAGTTCACGGCGGAGGGGCTGATCAAGGCTGTATTGGTGCACTCCGGTAATCGGTTGGCACAACGCCACCTTACGGGTTAGAATAGATGCATCAACACGCGTCACGATGCAGAGGCACCGACGCGCCCGATCGGAGAAGAGAGAAGGCTGGTGCAGACGACAATCGACATACCCAAAGACGTATTGGACAGAGCTCGATGGAAGGCCCGGCACGATGGCATCTCTCTCTCGGAAGTCATCACGAGGCAACTCGAACACCTCGACACGCTCTCCGACACAACGGGAGTTGTATCGGGACACACGGATGCGCCTCGCGCGATTTGTGTATTGAGAGACGCGGGGCTTATCCAACGACTCCAGTGTCTGCCGGCTGAAGGAACGCGATCCCTATCGCCCGAGCGGCGTCGGCATCTTGCCAGCAAGTTGTCTCGAGGAAGCAAATCCGCGTCTGAGATGATTATTGAGGATCGAATATAGTCGTGGCGAACGGTGTGCATCTCCTCCTGACTCACCCTCTCAAGGCATACGATGCCGTCCAGCTTTCAATCGCTCTGGTCAGCAATCAACGGCTGATCTTCGTCTCTGCCGACTCCACGCTGCTGAAAGCGGCGCGCAACGAAAGTCTCGCTACCGCCAACCCAAACGACTACCCGTGACACTCCATGGCGGCTCCTCTTCTGCTCGTGCATACCGAACTCAGGACCTTGTCCATTGCGGGAGTTATTATTGCTATCGTGGCGGCACTGTACTTCGTCATCAGACCGAAGGCGCTCCCCGCGGGGCAGCTTGCCGAGGTTGCGGAGGACTAACATTCACAGGAGGAACCGATTCATGCCACAACCTTCTTTCCCCATCACTCGCCTTCGCCGCCTACGGCGGACGGAGAACTTGCGCCGCATGGTGCGGGAGACCGCGCTGTCGGTCGATGACCTCATCTATCCGCTCTTTGTGGCACCAGGACTGAACGTCAAGGATGAGATACTCTCCATGCCCGGCAACTACCGGTGGTCCATCGACCGCCTGCCTGCCGAGATGGAAGAGATCGCCACCCTGGGCATTCCCGCCGTACTGCTCTTCGGCATCCCGGAGGCAAAGGACGAAGTGGGTTCCGAAGGCTACGCGGACGACGGGATCGTGCAGCAGGCCGTGCGTAAGATCGAGGAGGCCGTTCCCGAGCTCATCGTCATCACCGACGTTTGTCTGTGCGAGTATACCTCCCACGGACACTGCGGAGTGATCCACGACGGTGAAGTGCAGAACGACCCCACACTCCGGCTGTTGGCAAAGGCCGCCGTCTCGCACGCCGCGGCGGGAGCCGACATTGTGGCGCCCTCCGACATGATGGACGGACGCGTCGCAGCGATCCGATCGGCACTGGACGCGAATGGTTTCGAGATGACTCCGATTCTCTCCTACGCCGCCAAGTACGCGTCTGCTTTCTACGGCCCCTTCCGTGACGCGGCAGATTCCGCGCCCCAGTTCGGCGACCGGCGCGGCTATCAGATGGACCCGCCCAACCGACGTGAAGCGTTGCGGGAGGTACAGCTCGACATCGACGAGGGCGCGGATATGGTGATGGTCAAGCCGGCGCTATCCTACCTCGACATCATTCGGGAAGTCAGGGACATGACCGATGTGCCTGTGGCTGCATACAACGTTTCCGGTGAATACAGCATGGTGAAAGCCGCGGCGCAAATGGGCTGGCTGGACGAGCTACGCGCCGCGCTCGAAATCCTCACCTCCATCAAGCGCGCCGGAGCGGACCTGATCCTTACCTACTGGGCGAAGGACGTGGCTCGAGCACTGCGCGGAGGAGACTGGTGAATTCAGCGCTCAAGCTCCGGGAAGCAACCCCAACTCCCAGAGAATGCACGCCACCGCAAACCCCACGTACACCAACGCAGCCACGATCATGAAAAAGGTGCACACGGGCCCCGGGCGGGCAGATTTTGGGAGATAGCGCTGGTTCATATACAGGAGCAGCGGGGTGTAAATCGCCATCGCGAATCCACCGATGTATGCCGTGTGGAAGAGGAACCCCAGCTCCGTGATGTTTCTCTGCTCCATGAACCACGTTAGAGTGACTCCCACAACGATCCATAGACCCGCGATGATCATGTACCACCAGGAAAGGTCCCGCTTTTGCGCCTTGGGGAAGTTAAAGTACACGATATCGGCGAGCGATCTTGAGCATCCGTCCACCAACGCGAGCTGGGTTGAGAACAGCGTTGCCACTCCGACCAGCAGAAAGATGATCCTTCCCGCCTTCCCCCAGACAACCGCCAGCACTTCTGCTTCATCGTAGATCAGAGTCCCTTCCGCGGGCACGATCCCCTGCGGATGGAGGACGCACAAACTGCCGAAGATGAACAGAAGCATGGTCACGGAATTGAGCACCCAAAAGTACAGAGTCTGGTCCACCTTAACATAGCGGAACCAGTCCCGGAATCGACGCGCGTTCTCGGGATTTGCGTCGTCGTAGACATATCCCGTGGTGGGGATCTTCTCGGATTTCCCGCGAATCGGGTTCAGCATACTTGGGATGCGGGCTCCCATGCCGATGTGTTTGTCCCGCAAGTAGAAAGTGTAGAACAGGTTGGCGGTTCCGCCGGCTCCGGCGAAGACCATCGCGATGAACAACCCTTTGACGTTCATGCCGGGGTCGATGTACCCCACGTTCACCACACCTCGTCCGAGCTCGGCCCAGTGCGCCGCCGTCCCCACGGCGATGGCAACGACGACCAGCCCCACCGTGACCACGATCACCAACGCCTCTACTGTTTTTTCAACGCCCTGGTAAACCACTTTGGGACCGAACAACAGCAGAGCGACGGCACCAAAGGTGACGGCTGTCCAGAATGCTCCAGACCCGAAGCCATCGGGACCCACCAGCAACGCCTTGAGCGCCAGACCCGACGCCTTGCCCCAGCCGGGAGCGACCCAACTGAAGATGGTGAGAAAGATGAAGACCTGAGCGAACCCTTTCCACACGCGGCAGAATCCGGCAAACACGCTTTCGCCTGTGACGATGGTCCAGCGCCCGACTTCGAAATTGATCCACAGTTGGAGAAAGACCCCAACGACCGCCGCCCAGACCATCGTGCTTCCATATTCCGCCACGATGCGCGGCCAGATAATGATCTCTCCCGCACCGATCGACAACCCTACAAGAACAGCACCAGGGCCTGTCATCTGCCAGAATGGAAGCTTCCGTTCAGGGAGATCGGCGATCTCGAGTCCGCGTGACTTCGGAGTCGTTGTCTGGTCTGTCATCTTCAATCCCCCTGGTTTGTGTTTCCCGTCTTCACTACTGTAATGCATCGTTTTGGAAGTTCCCCCACAAAAGGACCCCGGATCGCTTCAGCGTCCGGTAGCTCACACAGGCAGCTACACGATGGAGGCTACCCTCCTTTTCTCCCCTTTCAACCCGTGTTCGTGCCGAACACGGGTTGAAAGGGGAGAAAAGATGTCCT
>Ga0100389_1001767_pt1 | contig 17274 bp, 10 predicted proteins | sample CryGeymeta201513_FD_81537 | JGI IMG/M metagenome (GOLD analysis project Ga0100389, IMG submission 81537) | Groundwater microbial communities from Crystal Geyser aquifers in Utah, USA - Crystal Geyser metaG 2015-13 | ecosystem: Environmental > Aquatic > Deep subsurface > Groundwater | place: USA... | reverse complement strand
GATTCCGTCCGTCCAGTCCGAAGGACTGTAACACCATAGCCTGGGGCAACGCCCCAGGAACAAGTGCGACCAACAGAAGATTCCGTCCTGAAGGGGCAAGACAAACAACCGCGGGATGCATGACCGGGGACGCGGAGTGTGAACCGTTTTCAATACGTTCTAAGACTACCGTTGCGTGCGCAGGCGGGATAGAAGCGGGATTGCCAGCAGCAACACCAGTGTGGATAGGGCGATTGCGCGTCCCAGGACATACTCGAATGGATCATCGTAGCTGAACACCACTTGGTGCTTTCCTCCCGGAACAGCCACGGCGCGCAGGACATAGTTTGCGCGAAAGATGGGTTGAGGTTGACCGTCGATGGTGCACTCCCAGTTAGGATAGTATGCGTCACTCAGGACCAGCATCGCGTTGGACACGGCATCCACGGCAATCTCCACTCGCCTTGCCTTGTAGGAGACGATCGAACACTTTCCGGCTTCGCTTGCCGGTGCAACCGGAAGGGAGGGGGTCTGCTCCACAACAACCTGGTGACGGGGGTCGAAGGAAGGAGAGAGCACGATTGATTCCGTTTGGTCATCCGGGGCGACAAGCACTTGCGTTACGAGATGCGCCCGAGGAACATTCTGGGGATTCAGGTAGACTCGCATTCCATCCACAGTATCAACATATTGGAGTTTCGGGTCTTTGATTGGAGCGTTCGAGGCCACATACTTACAGTTGAGCATCCCAAGCAACGACGCCGCCGACAACCCACGGGGGTCGTAGAGTCGCGCCACGATCTCATTCTGCAGTAACCCCTGGCGTAGCGGACTCATCGGGGTGTCTCCCCCGATCACCTGCTGGTTCTCCTGGATAGCATAGTCGCAAATCATCGCCGATTTCTGGAAGTGAGCTTTATCATCCAGCCGCCATCGGGCCGCTCTTTCACGGTTGACAATGAGGCCCGTGGAGGACCTGAATCGCTCTTTGTCATGGGTCAGCCATCGGGCGAGGGGGGAGGGTTGAGTGTAGAAGTCATACGAAGTGACCTGATTATAGCCCCATCCAAACCGAAAAAGTTCCGCCGCGGCCAGAAGGACAAACCCCAGGGACGCGAACCGCGGACTGAGCTTCCCGCGAACCAGACAAGTCGTTAGGATGACGGCGCTGCCGCAGGACGCCAACGCGGCGATGAGGTCAGCGGTTGATTCCGTGGCTTGGGATTGGGCCTCTAACAAAGCACACAAGGAGCCAACACCGAAAGCGGAGAGGAGGAGGAGCCGCGAGCAATTCCGACGCGTCGTCGACGAGATGATGGCGTCCATCCCGCAAGCGCTCCCGTGAGCCACCGCAAAGGTGAAGAGGAGGAGATAGCGATTGGGCGCGCGGAACCAACCGAAAGGGGGAACGTGGCACAACCATCGGTAGAGAGGGTTGACTTCCGCCAGAGCCATGAAGACGCCTATTGCCGCCAGCAATAACCAGAAGACATCCTGCCGCCGGCGCCGCCCCAGCGCCGCGGTAAGCGTGAGTACAAGGGGAAGAACTCCGAGGAAACCCACCATCTCCAGGTAGTCCCAGTCACCGTTCCACGTTCCGTTTACCGGGTTGCCGTGAAAGTTGGGGAGCAACAGATTGACGAGATGCCGGTTGGTGAGGTCCCACGATGTCACCAATTCATACCCGCGTTCGGCTCCCCGGGAGGTATGGGGCAGCAGAGATGCCGTGGGGAATATCTGTATGGCGGCCAGACCGATGGCTATGATACAGACGCAGGGCAGGACACCGGCCACCGTTCTGACGCAGGCTTTGCCGGTGACGATTCTTCCCGCTACAAGACAGAGAACCCCGACCATGGAGATCAATGCCATCTGACTGTTTCCCGCCGTGACCATGAGGGCGAGGAGCGCTCCGGCCCCCACCGACCACCGGATGCGGCGCTCCGCAATGGCTCGGTCCATCGCATAAACCAGGAAGGGCAGCCACACGGCCGCGTTCAGCAACGCAATCTGTCCGAGTCGCAGCACGAAGAAACCCGAAAGGGCGAAAACGATGGACGCAAGGACCGCAGCACTCACACTGCGTCCGAACCTTCTCGCGCACACGAACATTCCCGCTGCCGCAATCAGGAAGTGCAGGAATACTGCGTACTTGAAGGCAACATAGGGAGGCGTTCCAATGTAGAACACGAGGTTGAGTGGGTAGAAGAATCCCATCTGCCCTTCTGCGAGGAGCGGGTATCCACAGAAGATATTGGGACACCAAAATGGCGCTTCCCCCTGCAAAAGGCTCTTCTGGGCAAACAGGCGGTAGGGCGCCAGTTGGGAGGCGATGTCGCCCTGGTAGTAAGCGCGTGCTGTGAACAGCGCCGGTGAGTGAAAGAGCACAATGACAGCGACAACAAAGAGACCGGCGCGCCATGGTCGGTCGCTTCGCGTGCTCCGAGTATCCAGTTTCTCTCCCATGTCATGCGGTGCAGTGTGCGCGGAGTTAGTTGCCGGAGGGCGGCGCAAGGACTCGCCGGTCAACGATGTATCGGCAGATCGCTCGCGCCGCACACTGGTGTCCGACACCGCTCGGGTGCAGCGGATCGGCGTAGAGTTCTTCCGACCGACCCGGTTCGGCTGCGCAGTCGCGGAAAACCGCCAGGAGGTCGAGAACGAAAAAACCAAGTTGCTTGGAGATCGCGCTGACACGCTGGTGCTCGGAGTGGAATTCGTAATGCAGAAATCTCGGGTCGCGTGCATCGAAAATTGGGAATACGGCAACCATCACACGGAATCTGTGTTCATCGGCAAGTTGAGCAAGCTCAGTCAGCGACCGCTCGACGGTATCGCCCGTTGAGTAATGGTCGTAGCGAAGCCACGCGTCCTGCTGACTCCTCGTCTGCAGTATTCGGAAAGTGACAAACCGGTAGAGCGCCGAAGCGATCAGCCATGAATTGAGCGCCCTCGATGGTGGGCAGAGGCTTTCCCTGGACTTCAGGTGGTCGAGCAAAGGGATCAAGATTTCCGGGGAGACATCTTCTCGGTCATTGATGCAGTAGGCCAGCAGAACGACGTCCGGTTCAAACCGCAGCGCCTTCTCTCGGAGAGTCTCCACCTCCTGCTGTGTATTGTAACCCGACACCGCGAAGTTGAGAACCTGAACATTGTATCCGGCAGACCGCAGTTCCTTCTCCACCCGTCGGGGGAAAATGGCATCGTCGTCATCCACATGCATCCCTTCGGCGATGCTGTCTCCCAACACCACAATTCTGTGGATGCCCGGTGGCTTCCTGATACCGTAATCGGGACTGCGGTAGCCCAGGGAATTGCCTGAACCGCGGAAATCATAGAAGTGCAGCGATGCCCCTTCATAGCGCAGGTTTGGCACTCGCTCGTAGGCGATTTTGGGATTGGCGGAGAGTTGAAACCGGCCCATGGCGAGGGGAGCAGCCTCAGGAGCCAGGTGGAACAGACGAACGGCCGATTCGGCCATGAACAGTCCCACCACCAATCCTGCAGCGATAAGCAGACAGCGGATGAGAATTGTTTGCATCATGGACGTAACCGTTCGGTTGGGTGGGGATATGTATCCCCACCCAACCTTTCTTGGGACATGAGTCCCGAAACGCCGGAGGAGTCTGCGGTGTGGTATGCGGGACACATGTCCGGGGAAAGATTGCGCCGGGGATACATATCCCCGGCGAACAGAGCACACCCTTTCAGCGTGTGACCGTTCTGTCCAAACCTGCGTGGATGGAGGCGGGAGACCATCCTATCTGAACGGTTACTCATGGACAGCAGAGCGGCAGATCGCACCGACACACGTACCCCCAAAACCGGCAGTTCTGAATAATCCCATAGGATTGTCGCGAAGTCAAGCCGAAGAGCACGCAAGCACGCAAGGGTGCGTTAGATAATCAGTGGTCGTGGGGATATTCAGCGATCCAGTCCCCGCTGGATGGAAAATGCGCCGTGATGGTAACTGCTCAGCCGGAGAACGGGTAGGACGCAGATGAACGCTGATTTTGCAGATGCTTGTTTGTGCACTTGACTCCGAATCCCCCTCCGACTACGTAGCGTGATCCTAACGAACCCCCGGAATGAATCCGGGGGGATTCCAATCCACATTCTTCGGAGGGAAGGGCACAAGCAATTTGCGAAAAATCGCGGAGGCTCCTTGACGATCAATGCGCCCGCAGCGGGCGACATTCATCCGCACAATCCACGGCATCCGTGTTTCAGGTGACTGCCCCGGCTGGGCCGTTGCCTGACGAATCAAATTCTGCGCGAAGCCACGGCGGCCGTAGGGCGAGAAATCCTTTTCCGCCCCCTGGCGCAGCCGGCACGGGTGCAAACGGATTTGCCGCCCCACCATCGGGCACGCGTCTCGTAGGGCGAGAAATCCCTTTCCGCCGCTGAACAACACCGCTGACTGTTCATATGCCTGTCCACTGATTATTCATTGCACCCGAGGGTGTTTAGTGAAGACAGGCGCAAAAAAGCGCCCCGACGAATTCCGTCGGGGCGCTTTGCTTCGTTCTGAGTTCACTGCCTGTTGGCGTTCCTTACGGAGCGGCCACCGAGCAGTTGAACTGCTTGTCTGTTGTCCGCAGCCACTTGACGTGACCGTCATAGAACAACGCGTCCAGACCATCGCTGTGACGGGTCTCGGTTCCGTCTCCAGCGCCGCACCGACCATCTGAAGTACTGATCGTCGATACGTAGTTGGAGAGCGTATTCCCGAGCCCATCAGTGGCGTGCACAACTTCCGACACATTGCCCACGGCAGCATCCTTCTTGTTGTGCAACTGATCGTTCATGGTGTATCCAGATACATTGCTGCCACTCTTGCTCGGACAGACGAAGATCTGGCTGTTCTTGGTGTAAGGCTGAAGAACTGTGACCCAGCCGCCACTGAAATTGTAGCCGGGCGCCGTCTCGTCATAGTCATTCTTGTACATGGCGAAGGCAAGCCCGATTTGCTTGAGGTTGGATTGGCAGCTTGCGGTGCGTGCCTTCTCACGGGCCTTCGCGAAGACTGGGAAAAGAATCGCGGCCAGGATTGCGATGATCGCAATGACGACCAGCAACTCGATCAATGTAAATCCACGTTTGCGCATTGTAATCCTCCATCGAGTGTTTTGTTCTTCCGGGTAGGGGAAGAACTCATAGATTCCGTCTTATGCAAGTCCTACTGCCACATTGCCCATGAGTGTGGGCAAACTCACCCCCCTTCTTCTCGCCTGAAAACTCATCGCGAAAATCTCCCCTTGCTGCAGTGAAGGAAAGCGATACAAGGAGACTTCACGAAGAGAGTACTCAAATGGTCAGCCACTTGGTCAGCCATATTTGATCGGCAGCCGTTTGCAGGGGTCGCAATGGATAAAAGGATATGGATGAGTCCACTGAAAAAACCAAATCTCCCGCAGAAATCGCAGAACGAAAAGACCAATCTGGAACGCAGAACTTACACTGAAGTTTCCGCGTATTCCGCGTGTTCTGCGCGGAGAAGCCTTTTTTCAGTAGAGTCATGGATTAGTTCTTCTCAACACGACACGCCGCAAGGCCGCTGATCGGTGGAACTGTATTGTCAAGGTGCAGACTTTGTTGCCTTTATTCTCAAGTGGCGTGATTATACCGAGAAAATCAATAGTTTGTCAACGAAATCAGAAAAATATTTTCAGTTTTTTTCAGCATCCCGATCCAGGTTTCTCGTCCCACGACCAGCCAGGTCTGACACAACGCTGCGAAGTCGCCGAGGCAACCAGACAGACGACGTGATTGAGAAAGGGTTTGCCCCCACTCGCTCAGCCTAACCGACAGCAGGGGATGTCGGGTAAGGGGAGGTCCCCACCGTCAGCCCTGTAGCAGGGGCTACAGGGCTGACTATCACAAATCTTCTTTTCACCCTCCGGGTCTGCCGTCTTTGCGTCCTTGCGCCTTTGCGTGAGTTTCTTGAGGATTCGTCACCGCTTCTCCCTCTGTGCCGGTATGAAGACTCGCGGCACCCGCGAGCTGACTGCAAGTCGTCTTGTTGGAACGGTTACGACAGCGCCCGCTTCCACGGCAAGCCCTTGAGGCAGCAGAACCGAGCACTGCTGCATCCCGATCCTGCCAACAGTTGGGAGGTTATGATTGCCCAGCCGAAACCACCGGCTGGGTCGTTTCACGCCGAACACTTGCGCAACCTCTCGCGCCATGCGTTTCAGGCTGCCGTTGATAGACGGGGCGCGCGCTGCAATTTCCACCCCGAATCCGTCGGCAAACCCGACGGGGAGGGTGGCGATGGCGCAGTCATGCGGCGCCCGCCACTCCGACCCATAGCCGACGGTTTCCCCTTTACGCAGATGTCGAACCGAGACAACCCGCGCCTTCCACTCAAACGTGTTCCGCAGGTCGAGACTGGCGTTCCATTTCTCCACCGGATTCTGCCCGTAGAGCAGATTGCCGACCCCGACCATACCGAAATGGGATTCCGGAAACCGCACGGTTGCCGCGCTGTTGGCGCAATGGATGAGTGGGATCGCTCCAGCCAGCGAATCAACGACGGCGCGAAAGCGGTGCAGTTGGGAAAGTGCCGGAGACGCGTCTCTCTCCTGGGCGTTAGCGAAATGGGTGTAGACACCCTCAACCCTCACTCCCCCGAGCTCGACGATCCGCTGGATTGCCTCCGCCACCTCATCGCAGCGAAACCCCAGGCGTCCCATGCCGGTGTCGAGCTTGAGGTGGACAGGAGCGGGCGATGGAGGATGAAGGGAGGAGGCAACACGGGTGGTCGAGACGTCGCGTGCGAGAAGCAGGTGGGTTTGTGAAATCTGCTCTGCGAGTTGCACGGAATCCACCGTGAGCGTCAACCGGTTGCACAGGGCAGACTCGATCTGGTCGGGCAGGGGCGGGGAGAAGACCAGGATGGGCGCGGCGATTCCTGCCGCACGCAACTCAATCCCCTCCTCCAAACGCGTGACGCCGAGATAGTCAATTCCCGCTCCCTCCAGAACCTGCGCCACTTCCACCATCCCGTGTCCGTAGGCGTTCGCCTTGATCACACCAAGGACCTTCACGGAGTCTCCAACCAACTCTCTGACTTGCCGGTAGTTGTGGACGATGGCATCGAGGTCAATCTCGACCCAAGTGGTGAACGGTGAATGGTGAGTCCACGGTTGTGAGAGCTCAGTGTGGGTAGACATCACTGCGGCTCTCCGGATGAAGGCTGTTTGGCCGGCATGTGCTGACGTGTTCGCTCAAGGCCGCGTCTCGCCGGAGCATAGGACGGGTTGAACTCCAGCGCCCTTCGGTAGCTTATTGCCGATTCTTCCACGTCTCCCTGAGCGAGGTGGGCCGCGCCGAGGTTGGTCCACGCCTCCACAAAGTCGGGTTTGAGCCGAACGGCTCGTTGCAGACAAGTTATCCCCTCTGCAACCCGGCCCTCGGTTAGGGATAGCGCCCCGAGGTTGAGCCATCCGTGGGCGTAGTTCGGGTTTATCTGCAATGCCCACAGATAGTGCCGTCTCGCTTCGGCTTTTTCGCCGATCCGTTCCAGTGCAATAGCAAGGTTGTTCATGGACGAGAAATGGGCGGGTTTCACTGCTCTCTCCTTCTCAAAATATGTTGCCGCCTGCAAGTACTCAAACCGGGCCGCAGCCATCTCTCCCTGTCCTTCCAAGGCGCGGGCGAGGTGGTAGTGCGCCTCGGGCGCGTCGGGAGAGGTCCCCAGCGCGCGGCTGCAGAAAAAGGTCGCCTCGGCATACCTCCCTTGCTCGATACGAAGCTTTCCCATGTTGAGATTGGCTTTGTAGTCACCGGGCAGCGCGCTCAATATGGTGCGATAGCACCGAGCCGCCTGCTCATACTTGCCAGATGAAAGCAAAGTAATCCCAAGGTTGTTGTTGCCGGGAATGCTGCGGCGGTTGACTGCCAGAATCCGTTCGTTTAACGCGAAATCATTCTGCCAGTACGCAACTTGCGCGTGGCTGACGTATCCAAGCAAACCCAGCGCAACCCCGAGCAAGCAGGGGATACCATAATTCATGGGACGTGTGACGACCGCCCCCAAAGCAAGCGCCGGCCCCAACATGGCGAGGTAGAGATAGCGGTCGGCCACAGTGGAATACTGCTGATAGGCGAACGGAATTAGACCCGATACCGGCAAGAGTGCGACGAGGAAAACCGCAAAAGCAAGCGCCAGGTGGGGGAACCTCTTTCGCGCTCCCCAAGCGAGAACCATGAGAAGCAGGACGACTCCTGCAAAGAGATAACTCCAACGATGCTGCATTACGTATTGCGGATCGCGGCCATAGTCCGCGCACAACCTAATCGGTAGCGTCAGTTTGGATAGATAGAAAGACACCGCGTCTCCGGCAACCAATAGTCGGGAGGGCAGGGAGACTCTCACGACGCTCTCAGGAACCGGCTGCGCCTGCCGGGTGAGAAGGACAAACGCTGCCGCCAGCACTACCCACGGCAGGAGCGTCATTGTCGCTTTCCGCTGGGAGTTGCGCAGGTAGCCGCAATCCAGCAGCCAGATGATGGCGGGCAGGCTGACAGCGGCGGGTTTCGACAGAAGCGCGAGGAGATAACACACGAGAGCAAGAAGCCACTTCCACCATGCAGGTCTTCCGATCGTTTGGGCGAAAGAAACGTAGGCGCGTATTGCAAGCAAAGCAAAGAAGGCGCAGAGAAGGCCTTTCAGTTCTGATACCCACGCCACCGACTCCACCTGCGCCGGGTGAACTGCGAACAACAGTGCTCCGCAACAAGATGCGCCTTCGCTCAGCAAAAGACCTCGCAGAAGAGCGAACACCAGCAGCACGTTGCACATGTGGATGAGAAGGTTGAACAGATGAAAAACCCGCGGACGAAGTATCGGCTCGCCGGGTGAGCCTGTGATGGATGAGAGCAACGCCAGCCCTGACCAGACCGAGTAAGTGACAGGGATATACAAACCCTCATGGGGTTGTTTCCAGAAGTGGAGCGTCTTATTGAGGGTCGGCGGGTTGATGAAGGGGTTCTCGTAAACGTGGATACTGTCATCCCATGCCACGAAATCATGATTCACCACGTCGCGGAAGACGAACGCGGTTGCCAGTATCAGCAGCAGCACGCTGAAGAGTTGGCGTGTCTTGGCGCTCCTCGGCAAGTGGCGCGGCGAGAAAGAAGAAGCTTCCGCAGCCATCAAACATACACCCTCGATGATTCGGTACCGACGACAGCATCTTACTCGATGGTTTCACTCACGGCAAGAGCCGGGTGCTTGACGCCTCTGGTTTGACGGTCTACAATGCCCCACACCGTGAGCAGGGGGCGTCCCTGCACGTTTTCGGGAGGTGCAGTGGATGTTGAAACGGGTCTTGGTTGCGACGGCGGCGGTGTTTGTGGCTTGGTCGGTTCCGGATTTCGCCATTCACGGAGTCATCCTGCGATCGGTGTATGCGCAGACTCCCGCGCTCTGGCGGCCGATGGGCGAGATGAAAATGGTCTTGATGTACGCCACGGTGCTTGTGGCAGCCGCGTGCTTTGTGGGGATTTTTGCGCACCTGGTCCAACCGAAATCGATTGGCGCCGGGATCGAGTATGGACTGCTGTTTGGGATTGGTACAGGGATTTCCATGGGATATGGGACTTACTCGGTGATGCCAATCTCCGAAGACATGGCATTCACGTGGTTTGTCGGGAGCATCATTGAGGCTGTCGTCGCTGGCATCATCACTGCAATCATGCTGAAACCAAAGAAGGAGCAAGCGAACTCATGATCTCTTTGCAGGACAGAATTCAGGGATGTCTCATCGGTGCCGGCGTGGGTTCCGAACTTGGCTTTTCCCGCACCGCCTGCCCGGAGCGCTCCGCTGTCTCCGGGCCGGAAGACCTGTGCAACATTCCATTAAGACCGGTCGGCGATGATTACCAGGAGGAAGCTGGCCGCGTCAATTTCCGCGCGGCAACTCCCTTTGTTGACGTGGCGTGCGCGCCTTTCTTGCGAAGCAGGGGCGCGTCACCCCGGAGGACTTCGGCGCACTGCTGCGGGATGATGAGGCGCTTTCTGGGCCGGTGTTTCTCTGGGACGGGGTGCATTCCGTGCAGGAGCTGCTAAAGGAGGGTATGTCGCCACGTCTGACGGGCCTTGGCATTGCACCCTGCGGGAACATCTGCGCGGCGATGCCGGCGGTGGGCATCTTCCATTGCGGCGACCCGGAGTATGCCTACCTCGATGGCGTGGAACTGGGTTCTGTGGCCCAGCCGCGACTGGGAGCCGACTGGGCGGGGCTGTGTGCGGCGGCCATCGCCGCGGCCTTCGTACCCGAAGCGACCGCAGAATCGGTCGTGACGATCGTTCTCAAGCTGGCGCACCAGAACAACAAGGAGCTTTTCTACCAGATCAACCACGCCGTTCGTCACTGCGGGCATGTTAGTGAAGATCAGTTCCTCCACGCGTGGCTGGTGAACGGCGGCCCCGGTGGGGGACGACAGGATCTCTACTGGACCGCCTCCAACCCAATGCTGTTCATCCTCCCGTTGCTGAACCGCTATGCCGATGACGCGGTGAAGCTGTTCTCCGTTCTGCTGGCGCCAAACAGTAACGGTGCGTCGGTGAACGCGGTGATCGCTGGCGCGATTATTGGCGCGCTGCACGGCCCATCGGCGTTCCCGCAGGAATGGCGGGACTGGGCGGAACTCGCGGCCGCGCCGTGGTTGTCACTTGCCGCGGTTGTCCGGCGGCGACTGAAGAAGGAGCAATCTATCGTTGCGGCGGTGGAGCGACTGGCGGAGCAGCGGGAAGACGGCGATTCGCAACTCTTCGAGAAGGTCCACGGCTGTCTGCTGGCCGGAGCGATCGGCAACGCCATGGGTTCGCCCGTCGAAGGGCGATTCTACTGGGAAGTGGACGAACAACACCCCGGTGGCATCACGACGCTGCTCGACCCCAGTCGTCTTGAGGGGGAAGACGACAACCAGATGGCAATGCACCTCGTCGAGACATATATCGAACGCGACGGCCTCCCCGTGATGGCGCGGCACTTTGGAGAGACGTGGCGGAAGCGATTGAACCGGGACCACTTCTTCCCCCACTGCATGGGCAACGCCTACGACCTCATCTGCGCCGGATGGGACCCGCGCATCACCGGTCACTGGAGCCAGGTCACCGGCTCAACCGTGATGTGCATGGAACCGGTGGGCGTGTATCATCTATGCGATTCGGAGTTCGCTGCCATCGACGCGACCGCCATCTCCTACATGTACCAGCGCGGTCTGGATGTGGTGGCAGCGACAATGCTCGCGGCGACCGTTGCGGAGGCTCTGCATCCCGATGCCACGGTTGATTCGGTTTGCCAAGCCGCCCTCACCGCCGCGCCCGAAAGCAAACTCATCACGTTTGACAAACGCACCTTTGCCAGCGCGCATGAATATGTTGAGACTTGTCTCGAAATTGCGGCCAAGTATGACGATGTTCTCGCAGCCCAAAAGGAGCTGTATGAGAAGTGCCTCCTCTACCACATGATTGATCCGCTGGAGGTGTGGGGGTTCTCTCTGGCGATGTTCAAGATCGCGCGGGGCGACGTGCGGCAGGCGGCCATCGGGGGGACAAACATCGGCCGGGACTCCGACACCATCGCCGGCCGCGCCGCGATGCTGTCAGGTACTCTGAAAGGAGCGCGGACCGTACCGCAGGATTGGCTGGATCTCGTACCGTCGCACGCTCTTGAACGAGTTCGTCGGAATGCCTTGAGGTTGACTCGTCTCATCAGTGACGGCAAGCTGGCGAGGGTACGGGAAAGAGCGTCGTGGCACAGCCTCGACGGTGAAACGTCCCGGCCCGGCGATCCATCCCTGCTCTGAACTCGGTAAGCGCGATCCCTGTCACGGCCTTCGTGACACCCATCCCGACCGGTAACGGCTCGGCTACGGTCGACTCACCGCAAAAAGGCGCGGAAAGATCCGCGGGGGCGTTCCTGTCGACACCTGAACGGTTACCGCGATTCTACTTTTGGCGTGAAGGAAACGTATTTTGACGGGTGCGAAACAAGGTCGAAGATGAGGACAGCGCCCGCGTGTGTGCGTTTGTGGTTAGAGTGAATTCTGCGATCTCCGGAGGACAGCAAAGCCGGAAAGGCCATAGGTGCCCCAGTCCGCGGTTGACGTACAAGCGAGATCCCCCAACCGCAAACCATCCGGCAGCATATCGGCGCCCGTCGCGCGAGGGACGCACGAGGGTCTTAGCGATTCGCCAAGGGAGCTGGACGCCATGGGTGTGACCGGTGAGCGCCAGGTCGACCGTTTGATCGGTCAACGCTGACGCGATGTCGGGCGAGTGCGCCAACAGCAAGGTTACCTCCGCAGAGGACGCCACTCCTACCAGCGCCTCCGCTAACCGGTCTCCGCTTGAGGATGGGTCGGCTACTCCCACGATCGCCAACTCGCATCCGCCGCATGAGTGCCGCACGGCCTCATTGTCCAGAACGCGGATGTCGGCCGCCCCCAGCGCCGCCTTCAGTTCCGGGATGGCGTGTCTATCATGGTTCCCCAACACGGCATAGGTGTGGAGCGCGCCGAGCGGACGAAGCAGTTCCACGACCTGATCCACGAACCTCGGCTGGCGGGCGATGAAGTCTCCCGTAATGCACACGAGGTCGGGATTCATCGCGAGGGCGCGGCGAACGGTGCGCCCGAGACGCCACCGGTTCACGCCGATGCCTCCCCAGTGGATGTCGGTCAACTGCAGAATGGTGAGCCCTTCCAGTTGGGTCGGAAGTCTTGGGATGGTAACACAGTAGCGCGTCACCTTGACGCGGTTCGGCTCAATGAGCATACCGTAGAAGAGCACGATCCCCGCGATCAACCGAATACCCCACGCATCCCGTTGCCTGTGAACAGGGGGAGCGATCAGGAGAAGATAGGCGGCGCTTATCAGAACAATACCGACGATCACCTGACGAATCCGACGTTTGACGCGCACGGCGCTTTCTCCTCTCCAAAGGACTCAGTGACACGAGAGTCTACCGAGGACTCAGCGGGGATGTCAACTGTCCAACCCCTCCGTCCGCAGCATGGAGGGCGCAGTTTGCATTGCCGGATTACTTATGCCCTCAGCTCCGAAGACTGTGGATTGGAATTCCCCCGGATTCATTCCGGGGGATCGTTCGGTTCAGGCTACTCTTGGCGACCAACCCTCGAATCCCCCCGACCTGGATTCGGGGGATTGTTCGGTTTGCGCTACTTCCGGCGACCAATCCTCGAATTCCCCCGGATTCATTCCGGGGGGATTCGGAGTTAAGTGCATAAGCATTGCCGGATTACAGACAAGACCGACTTCAAGAGGTATCATATCGCTGGCCGCATTATGTACGGAGGTCAAAGTCGTGAAGACCCTAAAAAGCCATTTCCTGTTGCTTTTCGTAATGATTCTCTCGAGCGTCGCCCAAACTGACAACCTTCTCTCCAATTCGAGTTTTGAGGAGGGTACAGAACTGCCCCACGGGTGGACCCTCAAATCCAACGCGGATGCCGAGGGAACGTGTGCCCGGGACGCGTCCATGGCGAGAACCGGCCAGTACTCCATGAGGTTCCAGAAGACCAATGGACGCGGCTTCTTCACGCTGGATCTGACAGACAGTGTGAAGCTGGAACCCGGCAAGGAATACGAGGTGCGCGGTTACGTTCACATTTCGGAGGCCTCGCTGGAATCGGGCACGTACTTCGTCATCCGGCAGTACCCGGAGGGCTCCCAGCAATACATTCCACCCAACATCTTCGGCAGCCACGACCAGCGAGTGGCTATCCGCACTCGACCGGGCGAGTGGTCGATCCGGTCTACCGTGTTCACCGCTCGCCCCAAAGCGGCGCGGGTGGAAATCACGCTCGTGGTCACAGGCAATCCCTGCACCGTCTATTGGGACGACCTGTACGTCGGTCCGCCAATCCCTCCCTCGCTTAACCTTCCGACGTTGGAGCCGGAGAAGCTGGTGAGCGAGGAGGAGGTGTATAAGCGGCTGGCACAGCGACCCAACGCGACTGGCGAAGTGAAGACCATCAACGGCCAGCCCGCGCTGCTCATCAGTGGAGAACCCACGCCGCCGTTGCTGCACCTGATGTGTTTCTGGCGTCCCTTCAGCAGTGACAACGGCGATTTCGGGAGGGCAGGATTGCACGTTCACGTTTGCCCGGTGGTGCTGGCGCCCTACCTGCGAGATCAGACGCACCTGTGGAAGGGACGCGGGGAATACAATTTCGCTCCGGCGGACGAAGTGCTGATGTACGCCTTGCGCGCCGATCCCGACGGTTACCTCGTGCCTGATCTCGTGTTCATCGGCGCTTACCCCGGGTGGGGCGATGAGCATCCCGACGAGGTATGCCAGGACGAGAAGGGACTGAAGGCCATCGGCAAATCGGTACACAATACGCGGTATGGTGAAAAGCTGGAAGACCCGATGGAGTTCTGGTGTCCGTCGTTCTTTTCGGAAGTGTATCGGCGCGACGCAGCCGACGCGGCGCGCGCTTACGTTGAGCGCCTCCAGTCCACTCCGCTTTTCAAGGCCGTGGTAGGCTTCACGATATCTGGCGGAGACGACGGACAGTTCTCCATGTGGCGCCGCAGCGGCCCCGCTCACGAACCCGATTACAGCCCCGCCGCGCGCCGCGGATTCGTTGCCTATCTGAGAGGGCGGTATGTCAATGAGCAGCGGTTGCGCGATGCGTGGCGGGACCCCGGGATTGCTTTCGATACGGTGACGCTGCCATCGTCGAAAGAGCGCAACGGCGAGGGAACCTTCCGCGACCCGTCCGGCGACACGCGCCTGGCCGACCACCACCGCTTCCTGTCGCACGGTAGCGCCGAGCTGGTACGCCTTCTCGGTCAGGCTGCCAAGGACGCGTCGGGCAAACCCGTGTTCTGCACCACCTACTGGGGGGCTCATACCATCGGCGGCATGAACAACAATCACTACGATCTGCGCCATCTCCTGAACTCAACAGCCATCGACATTTTCCATGCGCCCGCAGGCTACGGCCCCTGGAGACGGCCGGGGTGGACGGGATTCTGTTCCGGTATCGTCGGGTCCATGAGTTTGCACAATAAGGTATTCTTGCAGGAGCTCGACCTGCGCACCTTCACCAAAGGATATCCGGACGAAGCCTACGGGTACTTCCTCGCCTGGGCAAAAGACGCCGAAGAGTTCTCTGCCATTCATCGCCGGGAGATGGGGAACATGATGGCCTGGGGTGTGGGAGCGTGGTACTACGACATGGCAGGAGGGTGGTTCCATGATGGTGCCATTATGCAGGACATCATGGCGGTTAAGGACGCCTACGGGCAAGGGTTGGCTGATCGCGCCGACTGGCATCCGGACGTAGCGGTCATCGTCGACGAGGAAAGCACGCACTGGATTCACGAGAACGGCTTTCAGGTCAACTTCGCCGCCGTGAACCATACGCAGGCCGCGCTGGCGACATCGGGGGTGCCATTTAATACCTTCCTGCTGGACGACCTGAACCATCCGAAGCTGGCCGACTACAAAATCTACCTGTTTCTTAACTGCTACCGGATGTCCGAGGCACAAGCCGCCTTCATCGAGACCAAGTTTAAGCGGGATGGACGAACGCTGATGTGGGTGTACGCGCCGGGTTACGCGACCGACGGCGGACTATCTTCTGACCGCGTCTCGAAGCTCGTGGGAATGAAGCTTACGTATGCTCCGGAGTGGGGTTCGCTCGCATGCGAAGCGGCGCAGAGCGACCATCCTCTCTCGAAGAACCTGCTGCCTTTGCAGGGAAACGCAATGAACTCCGGTAAGTTCTCCATTGTGGACGAGCAGGCGATCCCCCTCGCGCGGTATGTCACCGGCGGCGAAGTGGCTATTGCTGCGCGTGAGTTCCCGGCCTGGCGCAGCGTCTACATCGCCGCTCCGGGCGCTCTGGATCCCAACCTTCTGAATAACGTCGCGCGGTGGTCGTCCGCCTACGTCTGTTCCAGCCCCGGCGATGTCGTCTTCATCAACAGTCACTTTCTTTCCGTCCACGGAGTCACGGGGGGGAAGCGAACTTTCGCCTTGCCGCGCCGCTCCACGGTAACCGACATGGCGACAGCGAAAACCATCGCAAAGGACGTAACCTCATTCGAAGCCGATGTCCCCTTGCAGAGGACGCGGTGGTTTCGGGTGGAGTAAGGGGGAGTGGAACCCATGTGTGAAGCGATCAGGCGGCAGGGGGCCGGCTGTTCTTCGACGGGATTCACTGTCGCGGAAACGTCGGCACCCAACCGGTGGGTGAGTCTGAAAACCATCACTCACTCATTGTGCCGCTGCTTCGACGTCGATAGTGATGTAGACCTTATCGCCCACCATCCAGCCGCCAGTGTCCAGTTGCTTGTTCCACGTGATGCCAAAGTCTTTCCGGTTGAGGGTGGTGGTTGCAGAGAATGCAGTGCGGCGATTTCCCCACGGGTCCTTGTCCAGTTTGCCATTGAAGAGAGACTTCAGAATCACAGATTTGGTGATTCCGTGCAGTGTGAAATCTCCCTGCGCATAGAACCGCTTCTTCCCCTTAAGGGTGACCGCTGTGCTCTTGAAGGTCATGTTCGGGTACTTGGCGACGTCAAAGAAATCCGGAGATTTCAGATGCTTGTCGCGCATGTCGTTGCGGGTATCGAGGCTGTCCGTCTGGATCGTGACCTCGACCTTTGATTTCTCCGGCTGATTCTCGTCGAGCTTGATTGTTCCCTCATACTTGGTGAAGTCCCCCACCACCCATCCCACCAGGTGCTGAATCTTAAAGCTGATATGGGAATGAACGGGGTCGAGCTGGTAGGTTTCTGCGTGCACCCTCGGCGCCGCAATCAACAACAAGGTTATCAGAACTGCCCGAGCACTTCTCATCTGTCAAACACTCCTTTGCGCTGAAAACACTCTACTCCTGATTCTGACTCGCGAAGGTGGTTCTGTCGACTGTTGACCTCACTTGCCGATCCACTCACCGCCTCCGGGAGGGTGCAAGTCAGATTTGTGACGCGTGGAAGTAATCAGCGCCCTGGAGTCGGCCAGGCATAAACGAATGGTTGGGGAAACCTACGCGAGTGAAAGGGGACAGTAACAACTCCCATCCTCGAACCCAAAGGGTTCGCACCTTCCCCCGTTATCGAACCGAAACGGTTCGCACAGGGGAAGGGCCGTTGACGTAAGTTGGGTGAACAGATTGATAGTAAGTAGCCCTCCAGAATTGCTGTCCCGGCTTAAATGCGGTAAAGTACTCGGCGGACTCACAGAGTCCGAAATCACACCCAATACCGAAGCCAGGATCGCAGCAATGGAAACTACAGCAACG
>Ga0100389_1001755_pt1 | contig 17313 bp, 13 predicted proteins | sample CryGeymeta201513_FD_81537 | JGI IMG/M metagenome (GOLD analysis project Ga0100389, IMG submission 81537) | Groundwater microbial communities from Crystal Geyser aquifers in Utah, USA - Crystal Geyser metaG 2015-13 | ecosystem: Environmental > Aquatic > Deep subsurface > Groundwater | place: USA... | reverse complement strand
TGGGATTTTACATCTGCAATCCAGCAAGTTTCAGGAACAAACCCATAGTTTTGCTTGACCCATGCTTGAATCTGTTTATAGGTTGCCATTCTATCTTCCTTATTCAATTACATCTCTTATATCGCTAGCCATTCTTGCAAATAAATCAGTTGTAATTTTTCTGCCTTTGCGATTTTTCCAGTCATCAAATAAAAGGCGGCGCAAACCATTCGACAGTTCAAGTTGAACGCCTTGACAGGTACTTGTACGGTTACAGATATTCGCGGAACAACTGCCAGCATATTTTCCAGTTCCAAGTTGTATAGGATAACCTTTTGCGCTTAATTCGATAATGAGTGCATTCTTCAGGGTGTTATCTTTACCACCAACAAATATCATTGGCTCTTTTCCGCAACAACCGTGAATGGCAAGAGCTTTCGGATACCTTCTAATCAAATTCAAGCATCTGGGTTCATCAAATCTTGTGCTGGTAATATGCAATGCTTGGCTGTCTTTAGCAATTCGCATCAATCCTTCAAAAAGGTAAAGAGATAAGTTTTCTCCAGCGACTGCTCTTGCCAGTTCAGATGTACCGCGCTCAATACATCCACCATGAGGAGCCAAAATTACTATTTCGCATCCGCGGTCAATTTTCGTTTTACGAAAATGAATACCTTCTGTGAACTGCTTCTCTAGATCGGAAAAATGGATAAACCGGTCCATCAATCTCTTTCATCGTCATCATCTGTATCGGGTGCCTCGGGTAATTTGACTTCTGGCAATTTCATACTTCCCAGTTTTTCTAATATCGGTAATACCAACAACTCAATTTGGGAGCACTCTTTTACCGCTTTTTTTGCGTAGGTATTCAGTTTTGTTTTTTCATTCTCGACTTTGGCATTTCGAACTTTCAACAAGCTGTTATTTGCCACTGTTATGATTTCATTTACCCTCAATAATTCATAAACAAATCCAACATCCTCAAGTTGAGGCAGAAATCCACTTTCCTTGAGCGCATTCCAGGCACCACGCGTAAATCGTAGAGGGTAGAGAGCAGAAAAATCTCCAGAAGTTTTTTTGAGAGCATTGCCATATAATCTTGCGCGTTCCCGATTGATTTCAAACTCGATTTTGAGCAATGCTAATGCTTGATTCTTGCGTTTCTGGTTTGCCTTTTTCTCGTCTGGGCGAGTAATAATCCAGTAGAGTATAAAACCAATCACTGCACTGGATCCAGCGTTAGAAATGAAGTTTGACCAGAAATCGCTCCATGACCATTTAAAATGCACCCCAATTTGCCAGATCAACCATCCGAGTCCGACGATAATAACAATTCCGATAAACCATTTCAAAAGAGGGTCTGATTGCTTTTTCATAATTCATCCTTCCAGCTTGTCCCACGCCTCCAAAACGAGACGTCTCGTCCGATACTTCCCAAACCGCTTGATTTCCTTCTCCTTCAGCACGTGGACAGGCGCCATTTACACATTATTCGCCGACCTGTTCTTTCAGCGCATCTACAATATTGCTAAAGGCATCATGTTGGCTATCAATTCTTAAATCTGTTATTTTTCCATTCGACTCGGTTGGCAATTCTGACAAGGGGTAATGAGTTGGAATTCCGCTGGCGCTGATTTCAAGCCAGAAATCATTTGGAGGAGTAGTGGTTCTGTTTTCCCAATCGCCGTGTTGAATAATACAGCCACTAGCAATAGGACTGTCTCCCACAAATGCTAATCCAAAAGGCATTTGATCTACTGCATTATCGTTAAAATCTACTCGATTTCCATTCGCCATGTAATAAACATTCCCTGACGCTGTTCCAGAAGCCATAATAAAGACGTTTGTGTATTTATTAATCAAGGGTTCAGGTAAAACGCCAGATAAAACTTCTCCCGACAATATTCGATACTCGCCTGGCGGACATAAAGATTCCCATTTAGGTCGATCTTCATTTCTGACGTTGAACCAATCGTAATGTTGACGATTCTTGGATTTATTTCGAAATCCTTTCATAATTCATCCTTCATCCTTGAAGATTTTCTCACGCTTCCAACACCAATCTTCTTGTCCTTTAATAAACTCGCGGAAAATTTGAAGACAGACTTTTATCGAAAATGCTTTTTAGAATACTCCAGCACTTCACTGGTTGACAACGGAACCGATGACGGCCCATTCCGAATATAAAATTCTTCCCCATCTCCCTTCAAGAAAACAGGAGTTGAACTCGGCATACAATCGACTCGAAGAATTTTCTTGCCGCTTACTTCCTTTAGATCCGATTGAATTTGGTCAATGTTTTGATTGCCAATTTTTTCAGTTAGCAGATGACCGAAGTGGAGCAGGTATTTATCTTCATTTGGAAATTGGTCAATTTCAATTCCAAGAATATTACCGCTATCCTCAACGCCGATAAGCAGTGTGCCGCCTTCAGAGTTAAGGAAGGCAACAATCGTTTTTAACAGGCTGTGTTCAATCGCTTTGTCGATTCGTTGCGCAATGATATTCCAGCGCAGGCTGGATTTAAATTCAAGCCTGGCATTCTCTCCTGCGCGGATGAATTTTTCTTCTTCCGTTATTTGTGGATCTGTAAATTTCTCTTGCACAGGCTTCTTACTCTGCGTCTTTTCATTTGGCGCATGTTTCTCGGGTTTCTTGTAATAATGCTGTGGATGTTGTTTTTCCTCAGCAGTTTTCACGCTGACTTCGCTATTATCTTGAAGCCTTGTATACCCAAATGAAACATCGGGATAGGTCGTGTCAATCCGCATGAGTTGATCTTTAACTCGCTTTCTCCCTTCAATGGCAAACTCCAGTATCATTTCCATATCTTCTTTGGCGGCTTCACCGGACGGGAACAGAATTTTCATCAAACCGGAGAAAGTCTTGTTAACGCCATCCCGGTCGCGGGTGGATATATCGCTGGCTAGCCTAAAGTGTTCCTGGTAATGCTGTGTGTAATCGTAGGTTCGTAATTTACGCAGGATTTCCGCTAAATAATCCACAACAAAGCCGTAGCCGTTGGTAAACATCTCCCCGCGAATGATCTCCACTTCCCAGCCCGGGATATAGTAGTGCAGGCGGTCGAGAAACGCAGAGTCGTAGTATTGGACGGGCAGGTCTTCGAATAGGTCGGTGTGCATCAGCATGTGTCCAAGTTCGTTGGAAGTATTTCCCACAAACACAAGCGAGGCCTCTGCGCCAATTGTTTCAATGCCGCGTGAAAAGGTCTTGTTCGCCATGTAATTTTTGAGAATATCCACCAAGGCCTTGTTGGCTGTCTTCTTTTTGCCAGCAAATTCGTCAAAGGCGACCGTATCCCAATAACCGACCAGGCCGATCCTGCCGGTTGAATTATTGACGAACAACTTGGGGACTGTCACTTCCCCGCCTGAGATCAAAATGCCGTGCGGAGAAAAATCGGAATAGATATGTGACTTGCCTGTTCCTTTTGGACCTAACTCAATTAAGTTGTAATTGCGCTCGCAATAGGGGAGCAGGCGCATCAATTGGAATAACTTTCCACGCAGGCTGAATTTTACGGGATCAAATCCCATGCTCTGGATGAGCAAATCGATCTATTCATCGAGCGTAAATTGCTTTCTGGCTTGCAGGTAATGATCGAAGTCAAAATGTGACATCTGGATCGGTTTGATCGAAGACAAAACCCAGGGAACGACACGCGGGTCTTCCGTGTATTTGTACTCTATTTCTGATATGCACCAAACCCCACCCACCAAAAGTTTTTCGTGGTTTTTTATTGTGTCCGAATCAATCAACACTTTGCTTAGCCCAAGGTTTGAGAAGGAGGCTTCGTAAGTGTCGTTCTTTTCGTTCAGTTCCACGCTGACTTTATCAATGACACGATGACGGCCCTTCTCGCGGATGATGGATTTGATCAAATTCGCTTCGTTGCGGTGCACGTAATGGGCGCGAATAATTTCCTTGACCGTTTCAATTCCCGATTGCATGCTGGCTTCATCGGACGTGGCACAGTACTGTCCGAGTAAATATTCCAACACATAGGTCGGGACAACCGCGTTGCCGCGTACAGTTTTAACAAGGTCTTTGCGGACAACTAGCCCGCCAAAATGTTCGTTGATTTTTTGATCGAGATAATTCATGGAGTTCCTCGTTGCGAATGTTTAATTAAAGTCTGAAGTGAAAGAACGCCGGAGTTGGTAAGACATGGTTTTGTATTCTGTGAAATATTCTGTACCAGGCACAGGTTCTTCGAGTTTGAGATACACGGTCTGGTTGTTGGCTTCATCTGCCTTGCGGCTCAATACAAATTGTTTTCTTACTTCACGCTCACGAGGGCTTTCAGATGTTAAGTCAAAATTCAAAGAATGGACATCCGACAGGGGTGTGCCATCCTGCGCGTAAATGCCCGCACGCAATTGGCGGGGGAGCACCTTTCCAGAAACAGGTTCGGTTTGATAAAAGGCTACTGAAATCTGTCCTGAGGTAATGATGGATGAAGAACTCGTAATGATGTCAACATTCACCTGGGAGATATCCTCCTTACGCTTCTTGTTGACCTTGATCAGCGGAATGATTACTTCCTGCAAAGATGCGCCGCCGTGAACATAACGGCTTCCCGAACCTTGTTGGCGCAGGCGATTGATGGACTTGGGGATCATCACCTGGAAATCACCAGTCAAGCCTAATTCACTGGCTTCGAAACTTTTCATACTCTTGTTGGGTTTCAATCCCTTGCCAACAACAAACCTGCGATTACGCATGTGGATTTCTTCGCCCTCGGCATCTTTAATTGCAAATTCGCTTTCATCCAACGGTTGGTTTTGGTAGATAAAGCCATGATCGGACGTGATCATGATATTCGAGAAATAAGAATCGTACAATTTTTTCATCAAATCAAGTATTTCAGTAAAGGTTTTATCCACCACGTCAAAGACACGTCCTTCGGACACCTTATCGTCTCCAACATGGTCTATTTGGTTGTGATACACATAAACCACTTGCTGTCCTTTGGTTACTTCCCGGTATTTATCCCTATTCATGGAAAGTAAATCATCGGCGCGAATGGCAAGCCCACCTTTCTCGACCGCGCTAGATAGAATCTTTGAACGGTTATCCAAGCCTATGGATGATTGTCCGTCCACCTGCGCATTCCCATCTCCAAGGATCGTGAGTTTTTGATGAGGCAATAAAGCCGCCATGCCCAATTGGGTATAGGTTGGAAGTGCAGACAGCATGGGTTCGATTTCTGCCGTATACCCTTCCTCCTTCTCGATCACCTCCATCAACTCTTGCGCAATTTCATAGCGCAAAGCATCGGAGATGATGACGGCCACTTTGTTCTTTGTGCCAAGGTATTCGCGAATGTGGCGGTCAAAAAATTCGGATTGGGAAACGATCGGGGCGGCGGACCAGGTTTCGGCGGAGTCAATGAAGCGCTGCCAGTTGTCGTTGACCTTAAGCAGGTAATTGTTCGAGTACAAGTTCTCGATCCGCTCGATCAGTTTTCCAAGTAAGGTGGTTTCCTTTGAAGCACGGACGTGGAAGATGAACTTGCGATAATACTGATCCAGCCGATACCAGGTGCTTTGATATTTACGGATCCCATCCGGCATGGATTCCATGCGCAAGTCGGCGTTATCCAATTCATTGATAAACTGCGAGCCGTAATACAGGGCTTCGTAAATATCACTGAATTCCTTGAACCAGTGTGTACTGCGCCTGCGCCAGATGAGGTTGGCACATTCGCCTGCGGACAAGGTGCGGTCGAGAATTTGCCGGGCAAGGTCGCTTAGGATTTTTTTGTCTATCAGACGGAAGAAATCAAGTTCAATCAGTTTGTGAATGTCGCGGTTCTGTAAGTCCTTTTCGATGCCAAGAATATTGGCACATTCTTCAGAAAGAGTCTCAAAGGCGGATTGATATCGCACGCTATCGCGCCAGCGTTTGAGAAAGACCAGCGCATCCTGCGTGAGAGTAGAAGCTTCTTCCAGGCCTTGGGCATAGCAGGTTTTGAATAGGCTAATTGCAAAGTCGCGCACGCCCGGAGTTTTGGATTTGTACCCGAATTGGACTTCAAGTCGTCCCCATAGAAAGGTATCCAAATTGCAACGTTGAATCAGATCGAATTTCTCGTGTCCGTTTTCGGCGAGTTCAGACAAAAGGATTTCAAGGACATTTTCGACGCGGTTTTCCACATCGGCATTGACGCAGACTGCCAGCATTTTGGTGCGGATTGCGGGGTGACTATCATCCTTCTCCAACCGAGATTTCAGCGCAAGGCGGCGTTTTTCTTCCTTGAAAAACTCGATGTGCTCCTGTACCAGATCCCAAAGAATGGGCGGGAGTTCCAACTCATTCATCCACAGGGACACTTGATCGGCGCTGAAAAGACCCTGCGCCAACTGGACATCCAATAGCCAGTTGTTCAAATCATCGGGTTGCGGACCTTCGTGATAAAGCAGGAACTTCTGCGCGGGTTTTTCTCGTAGGATGAGATGTTTAAGGCCGTATTCATTATTTTGCAACTCAATCTTTTCCACCCCCGCCAGCCACAGGGACTCATATTCCTGCCGCAACTCCTTCTTTGCGTCATACCAGAAGACGATTCGGTGTTTGTCGAAGAGACGGGTGATGGCTTGCGCGATTTTATCCATTAGTCAATTTTACCTGTCATTCTTCTTCGCCATGAATCCTCAGAGCTTCTGGCAAAAGATTGTTAATTTCCTCACCAGAGAAAGTCATTTCGGCGTCAATTTTCAGTGCTTTTTGAGCTAGTTTATATGCCTTATCTATAGTTCTTGGCGCATTATAGTAAATAGATGACAACTGCTCTTGAATATCGTCTCTCTTTCTCCGGGCATCATCGTAAGAGATGTTTTCTGTTGTAAGGTCTGTTAGTAATGACAAATATGATTCGCGAATGGTCCATAATCTTGCTGCGATATTAATGTGTTTTTGGGATAATTCACCCAAATCATAATCTTTGAGATACACATTTATTCCTAAAAGCAATGTAGATATAGCAGCTCCTACTATTGTTCCTGTTTTTCCATCTCCCAATACAGCTAGCAAGAAGCTACCTGTTATAAGTGCAGATAAAATAATTTGCGCTATCTTTATTCTACGAAAATTACGGTGATAAATATCAGCGCATTTTTCATGAACTTTATGGGTGTATGCCACTCTTCCATAAAGTTCACGGATTTGAAAAATCAGTACGCTTTTGGTGTCATCTAACTTATCATGGTTAACTGGGGCATTGAGTGCCATAGATTTCTCTCCACTTGCTCTTTGCTGTAAAGGGATAATCTTTTTCTTTTTCAATTGCTTCCAATGCAATGTTATAGCACTGTTTGGCTTTGAAAGAGAAATTTCCTTTTCCGCGAATCAATTGATTGCTTCCAACGGCATACCAGTATGACTTGGTGTCATCTTCATTCGCTAGAAAGTCAAAAAAATCGCGGCTCATCCAGTCATAGAAATTGAAAGATTTATCTCGATATTCCCAATTTTCTAAAAAGCGATGGGCAAATGTATCAATTAGCAAGCCTACCATCGGCACATCCCATTTGTTTTTCCATGCTCGAATCATTCTTCCCAATCGCTTCAAGTTTCCGTTCCAATCTTGATCCCCCTTGCCTATGGCTGCGATTTCGGGTTTTGGATTAGTTGTTTTCCATTTACCGCCGTCGTTCGAATCTGGGTAAGTGTATGTTTCAGATTTGTTCAGAAAACATGGAACGACTTCAAATGTAATTCCATCATCAAAAGGGACTTCTACCACTTGTCCGTCAGCGCTTACATCTGTTACAGAGTAAGTCTTCTTTATTGAATTTTTAACTGCTTGGAGTAGTGCTGATTGCCCGTTGCCAGAGTGACTGTCATATTGGTAATAAACATCGCTCGGCAGTTCAAACAACATGTCCAAATCGCTAATACCATTTATCGCAGTACCTCGACCATAAGAGCCACCATAGAAACTATGCTGCAACTCTGATTCTAAATTCCTAAAATCCAGATTCAATCGCCTTGTAATTAATTGATACCTGCCAGATATACTACTGCGCTTATCTGTTGGTATCGTCAAGTTGTCACAAAAAGTACCAAACCAATCACCTACACCCATAATATTTCTCCCTACAACCCCTTAATCGGACTCAACGCCTCACCAAACTTCCCATAATTGACCTTCACCCCGTCATCCAGATCAATCTTGACCTGCTCCGTCGCCAGCGGATAGAGGACATCGTCCTCGTATTCCTTCAACTCGGACAGCACCTTGTTGACCTGAGTAATCTCTTTCAGCGCCTTGGTCTTCTGGCTTTGACTCGCGCTGCCGCTGACGGACGTCCGCTCCAGTTGGGACTTGTGCGCGCTGAGTTTCTTGATGTATTCGCGCAGGTAGCCATTCAACACAATGGACACGGTATCGGGCTGGTGGCGGTGCATGTAGATCAGGGCGTTGAAACTGCCCTTGGGACTGGAGAACATCCAGTAAATGGGACGTTTCTTGTAGGTCTGGACGTGGTCTTTGTAGAATTCCTTGACGAAGTAACTGCGGACGTCGCGCCCAATAGACTCTTCGATGAATGCCAGGTTTTCGTCGTAATGATCTTCGCCAAAGGTGACGCGCAGGAACTTCTTGAAGCGTTCGGCAATATCGTCTTCGAACCATTCGCCTTCCAGCACAGGGATGACGTTGTCTTCATCGGGCGTGAAGGTGGGTTTAGGGACTTGCTTCAAATAATCCTTGAGCGTTTCGCCCTGATTTGCCAGCACCAGACCTGGCTTATCGAGCGAGTAGCGACCGAACATACAACCCACGGCGTAACTGATGAATTCTTTCATCGTATCGGCGCAAAGCCGTTCTTCTAATTCTTCTTCGCTATTGTTGCCACTATATCGGTAATTTGGATTACATGTGAGCGTGACATCATTCAACGGCACGTCAGGGGTCAATTCATTCTGCAAGCCATATATTGTTATAAACGACCTGTTATTTTCTTCCTCCAACTCTTTCATTTCCTTGGTTGCAGTTTTCCATCTGCTTAATGCATCTTTGTATATAGTTTTTAGGTCTTTTACAAAACCAATTTGACGCAAAGTATCAACTATTGGAGATTCGCGGAAATCCCAGGAAGTTTCATAGTTGTCCCAGTCATTTTTAGAAATTGAAACAATTTTGGATACGATAGATATTATTTGACTTGTTGTTAATTCATCAGTGGGGATTAATGGAAGTCTGCACAAGTATCCAACTTCAAAACTCATAGTCGGAGATATTATATTCAACAATTTGGACGCTATTTTGGAAGCCAAAAAACCAAGGATATAGTGCAGTTCTGAAATGTTGTTGCAAATAATGGGCTTTCCACTAATTGTAAATATAAATCCTTGCGGACAATACCTTACACCAAAATTGTTAGAACTGATTCCCGTCCATGTTATTGCTTCTTGAAAAACTATTCCTTTATTTCGAATAGCAGAACCTTCATGCTGCCCAATATCTCTACCGTTTTTATGCCAATTTACAGAATACAAATTGTTTCCGTACCACTTTCTATAATCGCCACCTTTTGTAGCGGGATACCATTTTGCATCTGATTTTTCCGATTGACGTTGATCGCGGCAATCCAATATTGTGTTTTGGCTAGAATTCTCGAACCAAAATCTTACAAACTTGTTGTTGTCACCAGTAGATGTACCTTGCTTGGGTGACGCAACATCCTCTAAAGTTTTATCACTTGTAAATACTTGACGAATATTTTCACTCACCCAATATGCAACAGGCATCCCAGGGATTTTCTTAATATCGGCAACCGAAGCACGGAAAAACCATCCACAATTCTGGTTTTGGATTGCTTCCTTGATTGCAAGTGACTTCTCTAATTCATTGGTTTTATCGACTAAGCGGAAATAATCTCCTTTTATCATCGGCTCGTACTTATTTATCAAGATAAAAGAGGTTGTTGAAACCACATCTCCCCCAATAGTGTCGAATGCTCTCGCGCCAAGATGTGCCATTGATAATATAGTCTTTTGACTCAGGATCATCTTGCGCAAATCTTCAAACGATGAGAGAAACATCCAACTTTGCATGGTAATCATGCCTGCGTAGCCATTTTGTTGAATTATTTCCAAATTACGTTCGATAAACATTGCAAAAAGATCTGACTTAGTAAATGGATAATATGATGTGGCAAAATCTTTTAATTCATCATTCATCCCTGCCCCTCCCATATAAGGAGGATTTGCCACCACCACATGGTAACGCGGCGCAAGGAACTCTGCCTGCTTCAACACCTTCAACACGCGTTCATGCACGCCGAACAGGAACAAATCCCCGCCCAAATTCTTCCCTTCCAACAACCCGCGCACATAGCCTGCATCCGTCAGCATCGGGCGGATGAGCGAACCGAAGTTATCCGCCTGCTCAAACTGGCGCAGAGTCTCCATCAGCGGCTCGGTGAACAGGTCACGTCCCACTGCGTTCATGTATTGTTTCAACTCCGCGTCGTTGAAGGTCACATTCTCCAGCACGCAGATGTTGGGGTTCACAGTCCGCGTAAAAAAGCGACGGTCTTTGGCGCGCGCCTTCATCACCAACGCGAACGCCGCCAGCGCGCCCGCACGCGGGTCAATCTCCACGCCGAAAATATTCTTTTCCAGGATCAACTTCGCGATGTCGGATGAAGCGTAGCCTTCCTCCTCATAGATCGCCGCCAGCAGGTCAAACGCATACGTCAGAATGTGTCCCGAACCGCAGGCGGGATCCAGCAGGCGCAGCTCCTCGGGGCTCGCGATCCGCAAAAAGTCCGTCTCCTCCTGAGCGGGCGCGATGTAATACTCCATCTTCTCCGCGAGCTTAGATGTCGGATGATTGAGCATCCACAGCCGCCCGAGCGAATTCTCCACCAGATAGCGCACGATCCAATGCGGCGTGAACAACTGCGTCGCCGCAGGAATATCCCCCGCCTCGATCTTCTGATTCTGCTTCAACGCCTCAAAGACCTTATCCTTGCGCTCCGAAATGTAATACTGATACAGCCAGCCGATCACCTCCACATCCTCGCACGCCTCAGGCGAAAGCGCCTCGCGCAAATCATGCAGCACCGAATTCTCCGAAAGCAGATCCAGCGGCATCAACAATTCCGTATAATCCTCGATCTTCTCGAACAGGAACGGCATCACCTCGCTGTACGAATTGCACACACCCACCAACAACAGCCGATAAGCCTCCCCTTGCGGATCACTCGCAGGGCGCTGACCATTCAGCAGACTAAAGATCACCTGCGGATTAACGAACCGCGCCAACTCCTCATCCACATGCCCCTGCTTCGCCTCCAACAGGACCTCAGGCTGGGTGCCGCCTTCGACAGGACTCACCGCCCCGATACGCGTGTAATGATTCACATCCATGAACCGCAGCGCACAAAACCGATTGAACCAGGTATACGCCACCCGATCGATCACCGCGATCTTCCCATACGCCTCGATCTCCCCCCGCAACTGCTCCACCACCTTTGCCTTCTCGCGAATCTCCACACTATCCGAGCGCAACACCTGCTCCATGCGCGAAGAAACCTGCTCCAACAATTGTCGTCGTGCGCCTTGGGAGAATTTTTTTAGTCCTGTTGTGTTAACTGCCACTATCTGTACTCCTCTTCGATTATTCCTGCTGTTCTAAAGATTGTCTTATTCTTTCTTGATTCCAGCCGACATCAAGATACGGACAAAAGTAGGCAGGGCCTATATTTTCATCTAAGGCGTTCTGAAAAAAGTTTCTTGCAGTTCCATGCAGCTCCTCAGGGATGTAGAGAAAAGCAACGTCATCCTCTGTAAATTGCAGATTTCCACGATGTCTCCATTCTCTTTCCCATTCATATTGATAAGTACCTCCATGCGAATCTATAAACGGTGTTAATTCCCAAATTGGATCATCCACTGGCTGAGGGGCATGAAGTGCTTGACGAATCAGTGCCCAAATCGCTTTGTGCGCGGAACCTCCGCGTTCAACATACCATATAGGTCCACCAATTCTTTCAAGAATGAAACGTTTGGAAAATCCAATCCCATACCTTCCTTTTTCCTGAGCAACCCTTTCTATCAAGTGCAGTGGAGCCTCACTGAAACATACACTTGCTTGAGTATCCTTGTCGGGAGCACAGTGGCGACCTATTCCAAAGAGAGACGCATTCAAGACTCGACTTCCAAGGATGCTCAGCATGTTGTTGTATGCATCACCCGTTGCAGTGGATTTTGTAAAATGCACTACATAATCAGACATGTCCTGCCATTCGGGATTATATGGCTGCATAGTCAGCAGATCTCCGTATGTCGGCGATTAGAGACGAATCCGCTTGTTGCTTTTAATTGCTTTCACCAGAACCTTCTTCAGGGCTTCCAAATACTCATCCACATCGTCTTCGGTTGCCAGATATGGCTTCTCAAACTTTACGCCCAGTTCGCTCTGCGAAACATATTCCGTAGGCTTCTCATCTTTCTGTGTCCAGCCGGTGATCTTGGTGAGCAGACTGCTATAGTCGCTGGTTGCATATTGACCTGCCCGATCGCGAATGGAGGAGATCAGATCATTGTTTTGGATGTATTCCCGAATCGTCTCGAAAGACTGTTCGATCTCATGCTTCTGAGTCTTATTCAGGGCGGAATACTCCTGCATGGCTTGTACCTGTCCCTGTATTTTACTGACTTGAGCAAGCGCGTCTGTTCTGATCTGCTTGACGTACTTTTCCACATCCTTCTTCAAGCCATCCATCAAGGTCTTGGCTTCCTTCATCTTGTTGCCCTTGAAGCAATCAGGGGCATCCAAAAGCGCCTTCAACTGCGTCGGCTTCTCGCTCTCCATCGCCGAGAAATTTGGGCTTTGCGTTTGCAGGAACCTGCTGGCTTCATCGTAAATATTCTTATTGGAACCGCTCATAAATTGGCGGATCGGATCAATGGCATCTTCCTTCATATCCAGCAGTTCATTTTCCCGCTTGGGCAGTTCTGCAAAATAGAAGGCATAATCCTTCCCAGCAAGTTCCTGAATGGCTTTGATGGGTTGTTCTAATACACTGAGAAATGAATATAGGCGCACCTGCGCATGGAGTTCCTTTAAACTAACAAGCATTTCCTGAAACGCCGTTCGGACTTCAACGCCCAACGCTTTCGCTTCATTCGAACTTGCGGGTTTATCAAAAAATCCACTGTAGAAATCTTTCACGCGCCGTAATTCCGCAGGCTTCACATCCGATTGCGGGTCAAGGATGATATTCGCGAAGCCATAGGTGTTTTTCAACGCGCGTTCCAAATCCGCGCCTTCCAAGCTGTTTGAATCGGCACGCGCTTCCAACTTGCCGCGTCCCAGCAACATAGCCACTACACATTGAATGGCCGCCAAATACCAGCCATAAGGTTTTTTGCTGAAATTCTCCTCAACACCCTTCATCGTAGTGCGCGTTCCGACACTCTTGTTACTCCTGATGAAAGCCAGCACCTCGTTTTCAGGTTCGGTCAGAGAATCGCTGATCAGGGTACCTTTGGCGATATCCAGGTATTTTTTGATTTCACTCTCGTCGAACTTGGTTGCCTTGAGCATTTTCAGGTTGGGGTAGGTCCGAACAACCAGTTCATTGAAGCCTTTCACGATCCGTGTCTTCGGATCTTCACCTGAAATTTCAATCGATTCGCCAGCCACAAAGAACCTTGACTTGCCGATCAATTCACGCACACGCTCCTGGACATTTTTTAAACGATCATCGTTCTGGCGTCCCTTGCTGTCCAAAATACTCAAGACCGAGTCGCTTCGTTTTGCCGAGCGATTCACTCGAACGTATTTATCCGTCTTTTTATGGAGCGTTAAGTCTACAAAAAGCCGGGAATCGTTGGGCAGTACCACCAACAATTCAGGCCGTCCAAGGGAGTGGGAGGTCAGCGTAGTGATATCGTCAACATATTCGCTGAACGGTGTAACAAAATGGATTGTCAGTTCGTATTCCCGTCCATTGATTTTGTCATCCAGTTTTTTGGTGAATGGATAGTCCTGTCCCGTCACGTCATAGCGCATCTTTGTATCACGGATGATCCCTGAGAAAAGGATTTCCTCGAGGGTCTTGGCAATTTCACCAGAATCAACCTCCGTATTCTTGATCTCTTCCTCAACATCCTTTTCTTCATCGGTCAAATATTCGTACACATCACCATTTCTTTGGATGTAAGTCTGCTGTTCAAGCAGGCTCAATGCATCCTCGATTTGTTTGAGCAATTTGGCAACGTTCTGATCAAAGGTTTCCTGTAGTAAAACGCGCAAATTGCGCGGCGTGGCATTAAAGCCCTTGATGTACTTCACCAAGAGCAGGGCTTTCAGCACCCGCTTGGCAAAATCGTTGTCTAATTGGCTTTCCGCAACCAGGACAGAGCGTTGAATCTGCGCCTTAAGCGCCTTGCGAATCCCTTCGAACATTCTGTCAAAAGTAGCGAGTTGTCCGGCGTCCTTATCGCCAATCTCAATCGCAACTTCCTGAAAAACGCCAAGCATGGAACGCTCGCCCACAGAACTATGTTTACCTTCAAACGCAGCATGAGCCGAAAGATTTTCAATGGAAGACTGAAACAAGGAGAATTGATAGGGGATAAATGGATAACTGTTTATAAAGTGATTCTTATCCTTGAAGTTGCGATAAAGCGTCGCGCCATCTGTGAATTCAAATAACGTCCCAAAGTTGTTTTTCTCTTTCTCGTAAATCTTTTCTGTAAAGGCTTCGCCTTTTGGGTTCTTCAACAACAAACGCTTTTGAATGACTTCGTCCACATTTTGGCTGGTTAACTTCAGGCGGGTCTTGAAGCGGTCCTGAATCTTTGAGAAGTCATTGGTAAGCTGCTTGCCCATCTCGCCCAGTACGGTTGCCATGTCCTCCTGAGCCGTCACGATCAACCAGGATTGCCCCTTGCATTTCGTCCCAAGGCTTTCTGCGATAGTTTGCAGGTTGGTCATCAACTTAACATTGTCGGCAATATATTGGCCCACCTCATCCACAAAAAAATTCAACCTGAATCCAGATTTTTGCTTTTTGATGTAGGTATTTACTTGTTCGGCAAAATCCTCAATGGAGAGTTTGTAGTCCTCGCGGTAAGCATCAATAATGTTTTTATTTGTTTCCTCCTTTGTACCTGAAACCTGCGAATAGGCTTTGGCGATATTTCCTTTTTCAAGGATGATCTCCTCACGTCCCTTTTCCCAATCTTTCTTCGTTAGTGTCTTGTAAGCCTGCTTGAATTCTTGGTATACGCCACGGTTATCCAGGTCGCGTTCAAATTGGGCTACATAACCATGTTTGCCGTAGTAGCCGCACATTTCATTGAATACTTTTACGAAAACAGCCAGCACCGCGTCGATCTCGGTCTTACTGATAGTGTCCGCTTTTTGATCAATGTTGAATAGAATGCTTTTCGATGGAATCTCTGCGGCGCGTTTCATTTCCGCCTTGAGTAAGGCATCCTGGCACTTGGGAAGGAAATAATCCAGCGTGGGCTTGCCATCCAACGGCTCATTTTCCAACAGCAAAGCCAGCATCTTGAGCAAGTGCGATTTACCAGAACCAAAGAAGCCAGAAATCCAAACCCCGTTCGCGCCGCGGTAGTCATTGTCATTGTAAGCACCAAAGAAGTTTTCCAGACTTTTGGAAACCTCGTTGGTGAGGACATACTCTTCCGCCTCCAGTTTGAAGCTAGTGGTGTCATCCGCTTTGATCACACCCTCAATGGCACGGTCAATGGGCTTTTCGAAAATATCTTTTAGTTTCATGGGAATATCCCTGTTTAGAAGTGTTTATAGATGTTGAATGCGCGGTAATAGTTATCGTCCAAAAGTTTGCCAAACAGAGTCAGTGAACTTCCCTTTTCGGGGGATTGATTGTATTCGCCCGGGAAAAACATAATCGTTGGTTTCCCTTTTGCCTTGCTTTGCAGGTTGTTCAGCACCGTATGCGACCGGATGTAGGGGAATACTTCACCCACGCCAGTAATGAACAGCACATCAAATTCATCCTTTTCCATCTTTTCCGCAATCGCGGGAATCAAGTGATGTTCAGGATCCAGGACACCTTGCAAGAGGTCTTTGAGTTCTGATTTTGAAATACTCTTTTCGGCTTCCATGGTTTGTTCCCAAATCCCTCTTTTTTTCAGAAGTTCGATGGATAGATCGTATAAATCCACTCGTAACACCCTTACGCCCTGGTGCTTCAACTGTTTAATCAAAGGCGCTACAACTTCTTTGTAAATCTTCTCCGTCCTGGCAGGTTCAAATGGACAGATAAAAAATGGGATCTCATTTCCAAGTCCCTGCATTTTCAGGAATCTCTCACTGCTAATGACCGATAGAAGATGTTCGTAAATGTCGGTGATTTGGCTTCCAGCAGATACAGGCATGTGGTTATCCTTGGACTTCGGATGGCTCAACAGGGAAAATATGAAAACTCATTGGCGCATCGGACAGTAAGGTTTGGAGCAGTCTTTTTGAAAGCATGGCTCGCAGGATCGTATTATCTTCTGTGAGCAAACCTGCTTCCCGCATCATCAAAAACAAAACCTGCCTTATTTTCTTCCTGGTCGAAATTGTAATTTTCTCCAGCGAATCGCTCCAATCCGCTTTTCGATTGAAGAAGGCGTCATAATCCAGTTCGGTTATCTTCATGCTTCGGCTAAGAAATTTTTCGTGCAAAACCTCAATCGCAAATTCCTGGATAATTCCATATGTCCTGCAAACCGCAAACCAGAGCAAATATTTTTGTTCTGCCAGGCTTCCTTCCACAAGCAGTTCGAGTTGATCCTCCCTCAATAACTCTAATCTCTGGATCAACTCTCGCGACACTCGAATCGTCCTACTGTTCGTTCGGGATTGTAGCAGATTATTCTCTTTGATAATTTGCTTGGTTTGCTTCCAATCCCTGCATTTCAAGTACACCTCAGCGAGACTGACAGATTCACTAAGCGAAAGACTGGCGGCGGTAAAGGAAAGCTTGTAATTCAATTTGTCCATTTCAGAGATAATTATACTGCTTAGCAACCGGATTGATTGCTTTTTCTAATTAGCATAACTGCTTGGGATTTTCCCGGTTGACTCATAAAAGGGTGAAAATCTCTTCATAATTTGGCATTTTGGCTCTCATCCCTAAATTCACTTACCCAAGCCTCGACTTGGTATTTGGATACGCCCAACCCAGTACAACGAGTAGGAAATTTCCAGCCAACATGCTACTTCTTGGCCAATATGTTATCTACCCAACCTCCATTCCAGCGCCGTGAAGCGCTGGGCAACCTTGTTATTGCGCACGGCCATGTTGACGGCGC
>Ga0100389_1001698_pt1 | contig 17559 bp, 15 predicted proteins | sample CryGeymeta201513_FD_81537 | JGI IMG/M metagenome (GOLD analysis project Ga0100389, IMG submission 81537) | Groundwater microbial communities from Crystal Geyser aquifers in Utah, USA - Crystal Geyser metaG 2015-13 | ecosystem: Environmental > Aquatic > Deep subsurface > Groundwater | place: USA... | reverse complement strand
TGCCGAATCAGGGGAGACCACGGCCGCCGGTTCCACGGCCAAGCGTACCAATGTCACCCGCAACTACGAGATCAACAAGACCACCCGGCAGGTGCAGCAGCCCGTCGGGGTGGTCAAGCGCTTGTCCGTGGCCGCCATGGTGGACGGCATCTATGAAAAGGGCGTTGACAAGGATGGGAAGGCGAGTCAGACTTATAAAGTTCGCGCCCCGGAAGAGATGCAGTATTTCGAGAAACTGGTGAAGAACGCCATCGGCTACAGCGAGGAACGGGCTGATCAGGTGGAAGTGATCAATATGGCCTTTGCCCAGGCTCCGGAAATCGAGGCCGCGCCCCAGGCCTTGGATAAATGGCGTGACCTCCTCGAACGGCTGACCATGCCACTGATGTATCTCGTTGTTGCCTTTGGTGTCCTGCTGTTCCTGGTCCGCCCTGTCCTGCGCTTCTTGACCACCGGTCGCCCTGTTGGCCGACCCATGCGGACCATGGCCGAAGCACCGGCCGGGGGCGGCCTGGCTGGCGGCCCCATCGAGGAGGTCGGTTTTGCGCCCAAGGAGATGAGTGACCGGGAGCGCATGTACAAGCTGGCCCAGTCCGACCCCGACCGGGCCGCCGATCTCGTCAAGCGGTGGCTGCGGGAAGAGCAATAATTTTTTAGTAACTACTCACAAGCCCCAAGGTTCACGGTTCAAGGTTAGAGAGCGAAGTAGCCAACCGTAAATCCGACAACCTTGTGAGTAGTTACGAAAAGAGTACGTCGGTATGGTGAAACACAAGGGAAAAGAAGGGTCGGCGGACAATCTCTCCGGCCCGGAAAAGGCGGCCATCTTTCTCCTGACCCTGGGGGAGGACTTTGCCTCGGAGGTCTTCTCGCGTCTCGAAGAGGACGATATCAAGCTGGTCGGGCGCCAGATGTCCAAGGTCGATCACGTGGACAAAGAAGACGTGGCCGCCCTTTTGAACGAATTCAAGACCGAATCCGGCGGTAGCGCGGATCTTTATCTTTCGGGCGAGGGCATGCTGGAGCAGGCCCTGCGGCGCTCCGTCAAGTCCGACCGGGCCACGGAAATCCTGGATGATATCCGTTCAGACTGGAAGCTCACCCTGTTCACCAAGGCCCGCAAGCTCGACCCCAAGGTTTTTGTCAATTTTTTGCGCAATGAGCATCCACAGACCGTCGCTCTGGTCCTTTCGGTGCTCAATCATGCGCAGGCCGCCGAGATCCTGGGCAATCTCAAGGAGGATGTCCAGGTCGAGGTCATCATGCGCATGGCCGAACTCGACAAGGTGAGCCCCGATATCCTGGTGGATCTGGACCGGGTGCTGCAGGATGAACTCCTGGCCGTGGAGGGTGTCGAAGGTCAGTGCCTGGGCGGGGTGGAGGCGGTGGCCGAGATCCTGAACAGCGTGGATCGCGTTGTCGAGGCCACCATCATGGAGGGCGTCGAGGAACAGCGCGAAAATCTGGCCGATGAAATCCGCAAGCTCATGTTCGTGTTCGAGGATCTCCAGGGTGTCGATGATCGCGGCATCATGGCCATCCTCAAGGAGGTGAGCACCGACGACCTGAAACTGGCCTTGAAGACCGCCTCGGAGGAACTCAAGGGGAAGATCTTCAAGAGCATGTCCTCCCGGGCCGTGGATATGCTCAAGGAGGATATGGAGATCATGGGGCCGGTCCGGATCAAGGATGTGGAGAACGCCCAGCAGATGATCATCAAGGTTGCCAAGCGTCTGGAGCAGGAAGGCAAGATCCAGTTGATGACCGGCGGCGGGGGCGAAGACGAGTTTGTCTGATATCATCAAGTCGCAGTCGGCAGCCGGCAAGGCCGGCCGGGCCGCGAAGACGGAGACCGGGTCGTTGGCCATGCCTGACCATGGTTTTACCTCATTCAGCGACCTTTGGCAGGACATGGCCGATCCGGGTTCCGGGGCAATTGTCGGGGATCCCTTCAAGGCCCGGGCGGAAATCCGTATGGCCAGGAGCCGCGGCGACATCATTATCGAAGAGGCCCGGGCCGAGGCCGAGCGGCTCAAGGCCGAGGGCTTGCAACAGGGCCTGGCCGAGGGCCGGCAGCAGGCCGCGGTCGAGGCCGCCCGGATGATGCGGCAGTATGAAGAACTCCTGGGCCGGATCCAGGCGCAGCGCGCCGATCTGCATCGCCAATACGAGGAGGATGTCATCACCCTGGTCAAGGCCATGATCGAACAGTTGGTCAACCACGAGGTTACCGTCAACCCGCGGGTCATTCAGGCCTGCCTGCGGCAGGCCATGGGGTTTGTGGTGGAACAGTCCGAGGTCAGGGTCCGTCTTCATCCCGAGGATTTTCAGCGAATCAAGGCGGCCGGCCTGGATGATCCCGCCCTGCTCGAGGGCCGCAGTCAGGTGCATTTGGTCGAGGACCCCACCGTGAGCATGGGAGGTTGTTTTCTGGAATCCAGTTTCGGGGAGATCGACGCCACCTTGGAATGCCGTCGGGAGCAACTGTTCGCCGTTTTGGATGAGGCCTTTCGGGCCGCCCAGGCGGCGGAACCGCGCCCGGATGACTCTAAGTGAACCGGCATGATGCATCCCTTGGGTGGATTACATGAATTTTGACGCCTGTCTGCATGCCGTACGGCATGCCCCGCTTATCTCGGTGCGCGGCCGGGTCAGCCAGGTCATCGGCCTGGTCATCGAGGGTCTGGGGCCTGGCATCCCGGTGGGTTCCATCTGCGAGGTGGAGGTCTTCAAGGGCCGGGAGCGGGTGCGGGCCGAGGTGGTCGGCTTCCGCGAGGGGCGGGTGCTGCTCATGCCCCTGGGCGAGATGCGGGGGGTGGAACCGGGCAGCGTCATCAGGCTGACGGGCAGCAGCGCCACCACGCCGGTGTCGGAGGCCCTCCTGGGCCGGGTCATCGACGGGCTGGGCAATCCGGTGGACGGCAAGGGGCCACTGGACACGCGCGTGAGCTACCCCCTGTATGCCAAGCCGCTTAACCCCATGCAGCGGGAGCGGGTTCTCGAACCGGTGGACGTGGGTATCCGGGCCATCAACGGTCTCCTGACCCTGGGCAAGGGGCAGCGGATCGGCATCCTGGCCGGCTCCGGGGTGGGCAAGAGCGTACTCATGGGGATGATCGCCCGCCATACCGCGGCCGACGTCTCGGTCATCGCCCTCATTGGCGAGCGGGGTCGCGAACTCAGGGACTTCATCGAGCGCGATCTGGGGCCCGAGGGCATGGCGCGCTCGGTGGTGGTGGTGGCCACTTCCGACCAGCCGCCCTTGGTCCGCATGCGTGGCGCCTATCTGGCCATGGCCATTTCCGAATATTTCCGTGACCTGGGCCGCGACGTCATCATGATGATGGACTCGGTCACCCGCTTCGCCATGTCCAGCCGGGAGGTGGGGCTGGCCATCGGCGAACCGCCCACCTCACGGGGCTATACGCCCTCGGTCTTTTCCCAGCTTCCCAAGCTGCTGGAACGGGCCGGCGCCTGCAAGGGCAAGGGCAGTATTACCGGCATCTTCACGGTGCTGGTTGAGGGCGACGACATGAACGAACCGATCGCCGACGCGGTGCGCTCCATCGTCGACGGTCACATTTTGCTCTCCCGCGAACTGGCGAGCCGCGGTCATTATCCGGCCATCGAGGTTCTGGGCAGCATCAGCCGGTGCATGAGCGATGTGGTGGTCCAGGAGCAGACAGGCATTGCCCACCGGTTTCTCGATACCCTGGCCACCTATCGGCGCTCCGAGGATCTCATCAATATCGGCGCCTATGCCAAGGGGAGTAACCCGAAGATCGACGAGGCCATCCAGATGATCGAGCGGATTAACGCCTACCTGCGGCAGCCGATTCTGGAGCGGTCCTCCCTGGCGGACAGCCGCGAGGAGTTGCTGGGTCTCTTTGACCTCAAGCGGCGGGTGGTCAGCGGTCGGCGCGTCGAGGACCGGGTGCCGCGGGAAGGGGAGGCAGGGTAGGTCATGGCCTTCAAGTTCCGATTGCAGTCCGTGCTTTTTTTTCGGACCAGTCTTGAGGAGAAGGCGCAGCTTGCCCTGTCTCGTGAGCAGCGCCTGCTGGAGGACTATCGCCAACGTCTTCAGCGGTTGCAAGATGAGCGGCAGGCCATGATGGCCGACCTGGAACAGCGGAAGCAGGGGGCCATGGCGGCCAGCCTGTATGCCCTTTACGTGGAGGGCCTGCTGGGCATGGAACGGGAGATTGCGGGGCAGGCAGATACGGTGGCGGGCCAAGGCCGGGTGGTGGAGGACTGCCGTCAGGAACTTGCCCGCCGTATGCAGGACCGTAAGGTCATGGATCGTCTCAAGGAGAAGGATTACCGTCTGTTTATTGCCGAAACCCTGAAGCGGGAACAGAAGCAAAGCGATGAGCAGGCCATTTTGCGGTACGGCAAGGGCAGGATGTAATGAAATCGCAACACGGCGTCGATGACCGGCGCCACAGGTCGAGGAAGCGATGAAACGGTTCTTAATGCTGCTAGTTGTGGGTTGTCTCGGGCTGACCATTGCTTACCCATCCTGGGCCGCGCCGTTGGTGGAGGCCGGTGCGAAGAATAAACCACCACAGGTAACTGCGAAGGAGGTGGCCCAGGCCACCACGGTGCAGGCGCGGGAGCAGTCCGTGGCCGCCCAGGAGCAGGCCCTGGCGCGGAAGGAACAGGAACTCACCGCCCTGCAGACTGAACTCGATACAAAATTGGCGCGTTTTGCCAAGCTGCAGAAAGAGGTGGCGAGCCAGCTTGACGAACTGAAGGGCATCCATGGCAAGCGCTTTAAAAACCTGATCGCGGTTTACAGCGCCATGAGTCCCTCCAAGGTCGCCCCCCTGCTGAACAGCATGGAGGATACGACAGTGGCCGAGGTGCTGCAGGCCATGAAAACCGATCTGGTGGCCAAGATTATGCCCAAGCTCGAGCCGGAAAAGGCGGTGCGGGTGAGCAAGCTGATTGGGTTGCTTCAGGAGAAAGGCACAGAGGCGGAAGGCACAGGGGCACAGAGGCAGAAGGCGCAGAAGCAGTAAGGCACAGAGGAATATCGAACATCGAATGTCGAATATCGAATGATGAAGTGAAGAGAACTTCATCGGTTCGCCGGTGCTTGGCCCGGCTGCCGGCCCGGGCAAAAACTTCTTCTCCACGCCGACTCTCGGCAATTCTTTCCCACCCCCAATTTTTTATAAAGTTCTGGCGCGCGTGCCGCTCCGCAGGGGCGCCGGCCGGTGGTTTCCGGCATGCGGCCAGGGGCTGCCAACGGTTGCGCCCGCCCGGTGCCGTCGGCTGCGGGGCGCCAATAGTCTATTATTATTTCTTTTAATTACAGGGGGATGTCTGGCAGTCCGGCGTTGCGGGAGAAGGTTGGCATGCCGCTTGCTTTAGTGTGAAGCAGGATGACCGGCAAGACCGCGCGAGGTGGTTTTTTCGGCATCGGCACCAGGCAGAGGGGGAAATCGGTGAATATTCTGACCATGAATGTCCTGCAGGAAACCGCGGGCCTCTTGCCCGGCACGGCCATGGGTCGGGCGGGTGGGACGTCGGCAACCGCTTCCTTTGCAAACTTCTTGACCAAGACCCAGGCCGAGACGGGTAAGCACCTGGACAACCTGTTCGGCGTTCCCGCCGCGAGCGCGGCAGGCGCCGGGGGCGAGGCCGGCGGGCCCGGCCGCCCTCTGGACAAGGCCATCAACCTGGAGGCCATCGACACGGTGGCCGGGCTGCTTCAGCAGATGATGGCCCTGCTTCGCCAACAGGCCGACCCGGTGCGGACCGGGCCAGGGGATTGGGAGGTCGCCGTGCCCGACACCGGTCTGCTGGAGCAACTCGGGGTTGCGGCCGGCATGACCAGTGAGCAGGTCGGCAAGTTTGTGCAACCCCTGGTTAACAACAAGGCAAAGATCAGCCTCGGCCAGTTGCTGGACGCCATGGCCAGTTACTTTGCCACGCTCGCCAAGGGCCAGCCCATCACGGTGCCGGACACAGACCTGCCCCTGTTTCAGTCCCTGCTGGCCCAAATGGGGATTGAGGTGGAATCCCTGGATGTCATAGCCGCCAAGGTTATCACCAAGGATGATACCCTTGATCTTTCGTTGTTGCTGGCAGCCTTAAAAGACCTGCCGGTCGGCGCGGCAGACCAGGCCGTGCCGTTGAGCCCCTTGGATCTGGAGCAACTGCAGGCCGTGCTGCGGCGGGCCGGGCTGTCGGCGGACAAGCTGCGTACCCTGTTGGCCACGGCCGGCGCTCAGTCCACCGCGTCCACTCAGTCCATCCAGTCCACGGCCGGCAATCAGACCAGTTTGCCCGCGTTCGGCGAGCAACCCGTCGCCACTTTAAGCGTGCAGGGCTTGAAGGATCTGCTCGCCCGGGCCATCCAGAATATCCAGGCGGCCCGGCCCCAGGTTGATCCAACCGCCTTCCTGCAGCGTCTTGAGGAGGTTTTCACTCAGGCTGGTTTCAAGGAGCAGGGGGTCGGCTGGACCCCGGTGGTGCAGAATGCCATTGAAAGTATTTATCAGAAGTTGTTGGCAACCGTGGACCAATCCACGGTGCAGGTCAGCGGGGTGAAATCGTCGGCTGCGCCGGTAGTCCCGGCAAGCGGCAGGCCGGCTAGTACGCAGCCCGACCAAAGCCAGGATCAGGTTGGCCTGTTTGGTCTGGACACGGAGACGGAGGCGGAAACGCCCGAGGCCGCAGCCTCCCCGGTTGCGGAGCCTTCCCCGCCAGGTCTGGAGGCCGGGCCGGAAAAATTCAGGGCCGCTCTTGACCATGCACCGCAGCCGGCCGCCATGGCCGCCAGTTCGGCGCAGGAAACGGTTGTGGCCCAGGTGACTCAGGAGCCCGCGTCCCTGCCGCGCACCGTGCCTGTTCTGGTGCAACAGACCATGGAGCAGTTGAGCCAGGGCGTGCTGCACGGCGCCCGGAACAACGAACACCATCTGGTGCTGAAATTGTTCCCCGAGGATCTGGGCGAGGTCAAGGTCGTCCTGCATGTGCGCAACGAGCAGGTGTCTGTTGATTTTTCCATGCATAACCATCAGGTCAAGGAAATCCTGGAGCAGCACATGCAGCAGTTTCGTGACAATCTGGAGAAGCATGGCTTTGTCCTGGAACAGTGCTCGGCCTCGCTTGATTATCACGACAAGGCCAACGGCGGCCAGCAAGGTTTTGACCTTGCCATGCAACAACCATGGGAAGGCGGCCGGGTGCATGTCGCAAAGCTGCCCGAGGACGTACTATATCGGCAGGCGGCCGCCCCGGCCAGGGCAGGCGGGATCGATCTTTTCATGTAAGCACGGAGGATACCATCGTGAGTGTAGCATCCACAACCGGTCTGCTTAGCTCGGCGGCCCCTGAACTGAAGACCGTGGGTAAAAGTACCATGGACCGTCAGGACTTCATGACCCTGTTCATCACTCAACTGCAATACCAGGATCCCACCAAACCCCTGGACAGCACGGAGATGGCCTCGCAACTGGCGCAGTTCAGCAGCATGGAGGCGACCATGCAGATGAGCGACAACATGAAGAAGCTGCTGGACTACCAGACCTCGCAGAACAACCTGCAGCTCCTCACCCTGCTGGACAAGAATGTCCAGGCTGCGGGTAATGACCTCGGGGTTACTGCCGGCGTGGCCGGCAAAGGCGAGTTCACCCTGGTGGAGCCCATGGAGGATGCCACTCTGTACGTATACGACGCCAAAGGCGCCCTGGTGCGCAGCATGGACTTGGGCGCCATGAAGGCGGGCACCTTTGCAATGACCTGGGACGGCAAGAACAACGGTGGCCAGGTGGTGGCGGACGGCCTCTACCGTTACGAGGTCAAGGCCATTGACGCCAGCGGCGCGATGGCCGATATCAAGTACAAGATGACCGGCAAGGTTACCGGGGTGCAGTTTGACTCCGGCAAGGCCATGCTCACCCTGGACAACCAGGTCAGCATCGGCACGGCCGATGTGCTGCAGGTCATGTAAGACGCCCCCGGCGTGGCGGCACGGGGTTATACGGATTATTATTCACGGGAAACTTTCTCTGGAGGAAAGACAATGGGCGTCTCAAGTTCTTTATTCTCAAGCATCAGCGGTTTGAACACCATGGGCGAGGCCATGAGCGTGTTGGGCGACAACGTGGCCAACGTCAACACCATCGCCTTCAAGTCCAGCCGCGCCTCTTTTCAGGACGTCTTGTCGCAGTCGGTATCCACGGCGGCCGGTTCGGCCCAGGTGGGCCGTGGCGTGACCCTGGCCACGGTGGATGGCCTCTTCGCCCAGGGCTCCTTTGAGAGTTCCTCCACCCCCACCGACATGGCCATCGGCGGCCAGGGCTTCTTCATGCTGCGTGCGGGGGACAACGCCGAGGCCAACATGTTCTCCCGGGCCGGCCAATTCCGTTTCGACCAGGAGGGCAACCTGGTCAACCCGACCGGCAGCTTCGTCCAGGGCTGGACCCTGGAGACCACCACCGGCGAGAGGCAGGGCACCATCGGCGACATCCAGATCGGCAAGTCCACCCCGCCCACGCCCACGGAACGCATCGAGGTCATCACCAACGTCGATGCCCGGGTGGCCAACGAGACCAACGAGACCCGTCTTTTCGACGCCTGGGACGCCCGCAACGCCGCCTCGGTAAATCCCTCGCCGCCGATCACCTCCAGTAACTACGAATATACCACGGCCATCAAGGTCTTTGACTCCAAGGGCGCCAGCCACGACATCACCGTCTACTTCGACCGCACCTCCAAGGATAACCAGTGGGAGTTTCTGGTCACCGTCAATCCCCAGGAGGATATGCGCGCCTTTACCGAGGAGCAGAAGGACATCTACCCGCCCTATGAGCGCTATAATTATGAGGATCCCCGGCAGAAGGGCGCGGGCTCCTTGCTCTACGGCACCATCGATTACTCCACCTCGGGCGCGATCGATGCCATCAACGCCTGGAACGTGCCGCCGGACGGCCGGGTCGAACCGGCCCAGCTCACCAACCGTATCACCCTGGACACGGCGGAATCCTATTACAGCTTTCCGGTGAATTTTACCGGCGATACGGTCAACAGCCCCATTCAGATCAACTTCGGGGCGCGCTACACCGGCCTGCAGAGCGGCCAGAACCAGATTCTGGTGAGCGACTTGGGGGCCTTTGCCAACTCCGGCACCAGCTCCTACATTACCAAAGAGACCCTCATGACCTCGGTTTACGATCAAAACGGCAATGCCCTGGCCGTCGGCGACACCTTCTCTTTTGCAGGCTACGACAATCTGGGCGCCGCGGTCGGACCTTGGACCTATACGGTGACCGGTACGGATAAGGTTAGCGACTTCCTCAATGCCCTGGGCGGCCAGTTTAGTTGTACCGCCACGGTCGACAGCCTGGGCCGCCTCAAGCTCACCGATCTGAGCGCCGGCGTCTCCTCTGGTTTTTATGTCTCGAGTTTCACTAACGTGGCGGCCAGCGGCGCCGATCCCTTTGGCAGCCAGATCAATATCACCACCTCCAAGCAGCAGATCCTCTCGCCTGGGCGGGCCCTTGCCACGGCCGGCATGACCCCGCCGGTCATCAACGCCGACAGCGGCTGGGACGCGGTTTATGCCAGCAGCGGCGCCGGCCCCGTTGTGGGCGGCAACACCTTCACCTTTGCCGGTACTACGTCGGATAACGTCCCGGTGCCGGCGACGGCATACACCGCCGTAGCTGGTGGCACGGTCCAGGATCTCCTGACCTGGCTTGAGAGCACCTTTGGGGCCAACGCCCAGATTGACGGCGCCGGCCGCCTGGTGCTTACCGATCGGACCTCCACCTCCTCGGACCATCCCGGTGTCCTGGCGATTTCAGGGATCACTTACGGCGGTGGCGCGCCGGCCATATTCGGAGCGGCGGCCACGCCTTTCAGCACGATTCCCGGCGACAGCAGCGAGGACGGCAGCCGTCAGGGCACCATGGTGAGCTCGGTTTTTGAAGCCGAGGCCCTGAGTTCCACCCAGTACGCCAACAGCTCCACCACCATCTTCCAGGACCAGAACGGTTTTGCCTCCGGCTTCCTGCAGTCGGTGTCGGTGGACACCGACGGCATCATCACCGGCGCCTATTCCAATGGCCAGGTGCTGCAGCGGGCCCAGGTGGCCCTGGCCACCTTCAACAATTTGGACGGCCTGTTCAAGGAGGGTGGCAACATCTACACCCAGACCACCAAGTCCGGCGCCCCGATTACCGGCGCGCCCGGCACCAACGGCCTGGGCTCCATCGCCCCCAATGCCCTGGAGCAGTCCAACGTGGACATCGGTTCCGAGTTCGTGCGGCTGATCACCACCCAGCGCGGCTTCCAGGCCAACTCCAAGATCATCACCACCGTGGATGAGATGCTCACCGATTTGATCAACATCAAGCGGTAAACTGTTGCGGATAGCACCTTGATGCATAGGAAACGGCCCGGTGACCCCGGGCCGTTTCCTATGGTGCGCCGAACGAGGCGCGGTCACATGGAGGTGTAAGTTATTTTGTCGACCGACAACGGGGCAGGGTTATTGCGGAGCGTTTTGGGCGTTTGGTCGGCTGCGACCCCATGAAGAGAGGAGACGTGGCGCTGGCCTTTAGCGGAATGCCTTGCCTTCCTCTTGCGCCACTTTCTTGAAGAATGGGCACTCCAGACAAGTCAGAAAGTTTCCGGCAAAGGAGCTGCTGATGGCCTGGGTGCACATGGTGCCCGCCACCTTCCAGCAGAAGCGCCCGGCATTCTTGCCGTGGTTCACCCCGTGATAGGGCTTGGCCGTGGCCGCAGGGCAAACTCCGTTAACCGCGACCTTGGCGCCGCCCGGTTGCCGACCGCAATTCATGAATTCCCAACAGTTTAGCAGTTTTTTCATGCTGTTGCGAACTCGTGGTCCAAAATATTAAAGAAAATCGTAACGATCCAGCTTGTGTCGGCAGTCAAGCGTTCCCGGTCTGAAAATACTTTTCGCTCATTCTCGGCGGGCGTCCTGCCCGCCTCCGAGGCGTCCGCGACCTCCCGCGCAGCCTGCGCCTGAGGTCGCGGACGAACCCGCGAAAAGCATTGCCAGTCCGGGAACTCACCTGGGTTGCGGTTCCACTGGATAGTTACAAGAAAATCAAAGAAAATGGGGGCAAAACGCCGTTGGTTTATTTGACCGGCGCGTTTTCGTCGCGGTGCTGCTGGAAGCTCTTCAGCATTTCGGTAACCGGCATACCGTTGGGGCCAACGGCAACGGGGTTTATTGCCAGCAAATCTTGCAGGGTCCGGGTGGCGGCCGTCTCGTTTTTCAGGTCGTACATCTGGACGATGGCCTTGTTCAACCGGGAGGGCTCGTGGCGGGGGTCGGCCTGGATGGCCTTGTCAAAGGTGGCGATGGCCACGTCCGGCTGGTGGTTGCGTTGATACATGACGCCGAGGTCGGTCAGCACGTTGGCATTGTTCGGGGCCAGTTCCAGGGCCTTGGTATAGGCCTTGATGGCCTGGGCATGCTGGTCCGTATCGAAATAGGTATTGCCGATTTCAATCCAGGCGTTGGTATTGTCCGGATGCACGGCGACCTCTTTTTCGAGGGCCAGCAGGTTGCTGGTCTGCTCCATGGTCATGCCGCCTCCGGCAGGGGCCTGCGTCTCCTGCTGGGGCCGGGGAACCGGGGCGCCAGTCTTGTAGACGGTAAATATTACCCCGCACAAAAAACCGGCGAAAAAGGCGGCGATTGTGAAGATCAGCAGGTTTTTTTGCTTGACTTGGCTTCGGGTTGTTACTGTACGATTATTCATAGAGACATAATAACGTGTTCCAGGGGTTTTGCAAGTGCTGTCGCAAACGGTGTTTATGCGGGAGGCCGGGGTTGGCGTAGCGCCTTCGTTGTCAATGCGACCGTCAACGAGGCTGGTAATCTTATGTTACGCACCACGAAAATTAATGGATACATATTTTTTATCAAAAAACTCTTGCGATATTAATTATTAAGTGATTCCTTAAATCCGGAAAAATTGTCCGGATTCCTGGAAAATTGGCTGGGTTCGTTGGGTTGTGATTCGGCGGGTCTGCACAGGTAACTCTTTTAAATTAAAGTGATTAATGATATTTGTTGCTGGTTGGCATGGTTTTTGCTTATTAATATTAACTACAAGGAGGTATGGCCAATGTTTTGTAGGATGCAGGCAGAGCTGGCGATCTCTATTGGGGTATCCGAGAGAAGAATTACTAACAATTAACAATCTGCGCCGCTGGTCGGCAGGCTGCTCAAGCCAACATCTTACAGGGGTTGCGGAGAAGGAGAAAAAATTATGAAAAGAGGAGTGCAAAAAATGTGCGATGCAGGAATGAAAAAATGGTTGTTAGCGGCAGGCGCTTTGTTAACAGTTAACGGCTTCGCCGTTACCGTAAGTGCTCTCCCTTTGGCCTTAACCCCCTCGACATCGATCGATGTTTCTTCAGGGGCTGGTTCTGCTTCAGGGGCTGTGAGCAACGGCCATCAGATTTTCAATTTTTTGGGCAATGCCGGGGATATGGTGAGCCTGTCGGTCAATGTGGTGCAGTTTGGCCCCGGGACCGTCTTCAACAATGATGACACCAGGCTTTTTTTGTTCAATGAGCTAGGCAAGTACGAGACCCGTGCCGATAGTCTTGGCAGTAACCCGCCGCCGGCGCTTGATTTTACGTTACCGACCGACGGAACATACTATGCCGCAATCACCACCGGTTTCAACCGTCCCTTGTTTGGCGCCGACGGTAGTACTATCACCGGCTGGGCTGATACCGGGATGGGGAATGTGAGCTTTGAGCTGAATGTCGAGATTGCCGCTCCACCTACCACCAATCCGGTTCCGGAGCCGGCTACCATGCTGCTCTTTGGCACGGGTCTGGTTGGCGCCGCAGGCTATCGCCGCCGCAAGAAGGGATGATTTTATCCGTAACTTAGCAAAGTCAGGAGAATAAAATGAGAACCCGATTGAAAAGAAATATGCTTGGGCTGTTACTGGCAGGGGTATTGTTGGTCACCCCGGTAATGGCGTTGGCCTCAACCATTAATTTTTTTGGCACTACTGATGAGGGGGGAGGTCTCCAGTTTGATGCCGCTGTCACCATTGCTGGCGGAGCGGTGACCGGGGCGAGCTTTACCATTGCTGGCGGCACGGCCATTGATCTGGTAAATCTAACGCAAATTTTTTACGTCGCTGGCGCACACCTTAACCTTGGCGGCAATACTGGCGGCAATGACCCGGATTACTTTGCCCTTGACTATTACTGCCCCGACCCCAAGGCAATCAACAGCATGATGGCGATTGTTGGTGGAACAAACTACACGGTGTCGGCCGCCAATCTTACTACTGATGCTCCTTGTGTGCCCCTGCCGGGCGCCTTGGTTTTGCTGGGAAGCGGGCTGGTCGGCCTGCTCGGCATGCGCCGTAAACCTTAAGGGTGGGGTAAACGCTTACTCATGGGTGCCGTTTGGGTGCTTGGCAGGCGGGCTTAGCAGGCGTTTACCGGCCAATTTTTTCTTCCATATTCCTCCCTGTTAAAGCAGAGGCCCTTGCGGGCCCCTGCTTTTTTAATTGTGTCTGTCAGTAATACCGGTGATTTTCCTGGTGATATCGGAGAAGGGGGATCCACCTCAGGCGTTTCGAAAAGAGCCAGAGAAAAAGAGTGAAAAAATAGTTGCATTCCCGTCTCGGAGTGTTAGGATAATTAACCTGCTTCGCAAATAATAATGATGGTCCTGCAGGAACCCAAGGATCACCATCGCCACCAATAATTTTTAAAATGATTTAATCCCTGGGAAGTTTGCATGCCTGATCAGCCAGACCCTGCCACCCCGCCCGCGCTGCGCGCCGTTCTCCAGAAGTTTTGGGGCTACGACTCCTTGCTGCCCATGCAGGCCGCGGCCATGGGCTGCGTGCTGGCAAGTCGCGACTCGGTGGTGGTGCTGCCTACCGGCGGCGGCAAGTCCCTCTGTTTCCAGGCCCCGGCCCTGTGCCTGGACGGGCTGGCCGTGGTAGTCTCGCCGCTTATCTCCCTGATGAAGGACCAGATCGATGCCCTGCAAGGTTGCGGGGTAGCGGCGGCCGGCATGCACAGCATGGTCACCGCGGCCGAGGGCCAGCGGATTGCCGCCGCCATTCGGGCCGGGGAGCTGCGCCTGCTTTACCTGGCCCCCGAGCGCCTGGTGCAGGAACGAACCCTGGCCTTTTTGCAGGGGGTGAAGATCTCCCTCTTTGCCATTGACGAGGCCCACTGCATCAGCGCCTGGGGCCATGATTTCCGGCCCGAGTACCGGCAGTTGCGGCGGTTGAAGGAAACCTTCCCAGGGGTCGCGGTTCACGCCTACACAGCCACGGCCACCGCCCGGGTTCGCCAAGACATTGCCGAGCAGCTTGGCCTGGTCAAACCGGCCATCCTGGTGGGACCGGTCGACCGGCCGAATCTGGTCTACAAGGTGCGGCGGCGCGCCAACCGGCTGAGCCAGATTCGTGAGGTGCTGGACCGGCATGCCGGTGAATCGGGGATCGTCTACTGCATCACCCGTAAGGACGTGGACAAAACCTGCCTGGCCTTAAGCGAGGCCGGTTACCGGGTGCGGCCATATCACGCCGGCCTGGCCGACGAGGAGCGGCGGCGCAACCAGGACGATTTCATTCGGGAAAAGGTGGAGATCATCGTGGCCACGGTGGCCTTCGGCATGGGGATCGACAAGTCCAATGTGCGCTACGTTATCCACGCCGGCATGCCGAAGTCGCTGGAGCATTACCAGCAGGAGAGCGGTCGCGCCGGCCGCGACGGCTTGCCGGCCGAGTGTTGCCTGTTTTATTCCGGCCAGGATTTCATGACCTGGAAACTGATGCTCACCAATATGCCGGCCGAGGCCCAGGCCGGGGCGCTGGCGGCCCTGGGCGCCATGCATGGCTTCTGCGCCGGGGTCTCATGCCGGCACCGGGCCCTGGTGGAATACTTCGGGGAGAAACACAAGGGGGCGGCCTGCGACGCCTGCGACGTCTGCCTCGGCGAACTCGACCTGGTGGCCGAGCCACTGATCATCGCGCAGAAAATCCTTTCCTGTGTCGTGCGACTGCAGCAGCGCTTTGGCGGTGAATACACGGCCATGGTGCTGGGCGGCTCAACCGACCAACGTATCGTCAAACAGAAGCATGACGCCTTGAGTACTTGGGGCATCCTGGCCAAGGAGAACAAGCGCGCCATCCGCGACTGGATCGAACAGCTCGTGGAGCAGGGTTTTCTGGCCAAGGTCGGTGAATTTGCCGTGTTGCAGGTGACCGATACGGGTCGCTGTCTGCTCAAGGGGGAACTGGCCCCCCGCCTGCTGCAGCCGGCCAAAAACGCCCCGGCCCGCGCCAAGGTGGAGGTGGATTCCTGGGAGGGCGTGGACCGGGCTCTCTTCGAGGCGTTGCGCCAACTGCGCCGGGAGATCGCCCAGACGCGAAACGTTGCCGCCTACATCATCTTCGGCGATGCTACCTTGCGCGATATGGTCCGCCGCCGACCAGCGACCATGGAGGAGTTCCTGCAGGTCAAAGGGGTCGGTCAACAGAAGCGCGATGATTACGGCCAGCAATTCCTCGCCCGCATTGCCGGCTTTTGCAGCGGTAAGCCGGACGCCGCCGCTCCTGCTTCCAGGTAATGCATCATTCCTCGGCAATCTTAGGGTATTCCCGTCTCCCTGCTTCGCCCGGGTTCCATGACCGAGCCTGATAGAGGTAGAGCACAGGCTACCCACGGAGATAGGCGTTGATCTCGGCTGCAATCGCCGCCTCGGCCTCGGTGCCTAAGTGATGCACCATCACTACGTCTTTGAGCAGGCAGGTGCCGACCCCGCACTTGACGCAACCGATGTCGCGTCGCGCCAGAATTGCCCCGATCGCCGGGTGGGCCGCCAAGACCACCTTGATCTCCTGATTACCTAAGTCGTGCAGCAGTTTCATGATCCGGCCTCCGCTGTTGATGATGCCTCCATGATAACCGGTGACGTCGGGGCATGACATGACTTGCGTCAAGGTAACTATCCAGCTTGGGTCGGCAGTCAAGCGTTCCCGGCCTGAAAATACTTTTCGCTCATGCGGGGGCGGGCGTCCTGCCCGCCTCCGAGGCGTCCGCGCCCTCCCGCGCATCCTGCGCCCGGTCGCGGACGAAGCCGCGAAAAGCATTGCCAGTCCGGGAACTCACCTGGGTTGCGGTTCCACTGGATAGTTACGCGTCAAGGTGGGATGGCCGCGCATTTTAATTGAATCAAACAACGCCGGCGCTTTTCCGCAGAGACGGCAGAAAAATGGCCAGCAGACCGATAACCGGCAGAAACGAGCACAGGTGATAGACATAGGTAAGGCTGGTTATGTCCGCGAGATGTCCGAGCACCGCGGCGCCGATACCACCCATGCCAAAGGCAAAGCCAAATGCCATGCCAGCCACCGTGCCCACCCTGGCCGGCAGTAGTTCCTGGGCATAGACCACAATCGCCGGGAAGGCGGAGGCCAGAATCAAACCAATGGGCACAGTGAGCACCCCGGTCCAGAACAGATTGGCATACGGCAGGGCCAGGGTAAAGGGCAGCACCCCCAGGATCGACACCCAGATCACCACCTTGCGGCCAAAACGGTCGCCAAGGAAACCACCCGCAATGGTGCCAACGGCCACTGCGCCAAAGAAGACAAAAAGATGCAGTTGCGCGCTCCGCACCGAGAGATGAAACTTATCAATCAGATAAAAGATAAAGTAGCTGGACATGCTGGCCAGGTAGAAAAACTTGGAAAACATCAAGGCCAGCAGCACCGCCAGGGTCAGCGCCACCCGGCCGCGGGGCAGCGCGGTCCGGGGTGCGTTGGCGGTAACGCGCGATTGCAGCCGCCGCGCCCCGTGTTCCTTGTACCAGTGCCCAACCTTGATTAAAAGATAGATGCCAAGCAGGGCCGCGACGGAAAACCAGGCAACGCCTGTTTGGCCATGGCGCATGACGATAAGCGCGGCAAGCAGAGGACCAATGGCCGAGCCCGCGTTGCCGCCCACCTGAAACAACGACTGCGCCAGCCCATGTCGTCCCCCCGATGCCATCCGCGCCACTCGTGATGACTCGGGATGAAACACCGACGAGCCAGTACCCACCAACGCCGCCGCCACGAGCAGCGCCGGGAAACTTCCCGCCTGGGAAAACAGTACCAGCCCCAACATGGTAAGCCCCATACCCATGGCCAGGGAATAGGGCCGCGGATGCCGGTCAATATAAAAACCGACCATGGGCTGGAGGATCGAGGCCGTGCCTTGAAACGTCAGGGTGATCGTGCCGATCTGGGCAAAGCTCAAGCCATAATTTTTTTGGAGCAGGGGATAGATCGCGGACAACAGGGTCTGCATCATGTCATTGAGCAGATGACACACACTGATAATCAGCAGGATGGTGAAGGCGGTTTTTTCGACGCTCGTCTGAGCGTTTACAAGGGGAGAATTCACTTGGATTTCCATTATGGCGGCAAGGTGGGCTCACCGGTCCAGGCCATGAAACAAGGCAACCTTCGGGCCTGCGAGGTTGCCCGCCCCAAGCCGTTCGATGCGCGATTGAATACTATTGTGGCAACT
>Ga0100389_1001673_pt1 | contig 17645 bp, 7 predicted proteins | sample CryGeymeta201513_FD_81537 | JGI IMG/M metagenome (GOLD analysis project Ga0100389, IMG submission 81537) | Groundwater microbial communities from Crystal Geyser aquifers in Utah, USA - Crystal Geyser metaG 2015-13 | ecosystem: Environmental > Aquatic > Deep subsurface > Groundwater | place: USA... | reverse complement strand
TTTACTGATAAATCTGGTCAAAAACAACAGCAAGCTGATTTTCACAACATTGTCTTATTTGGAAGATTGGCTGAGATTGCCTCCCAATATTTAACCAGGGGATCTTTGGTTTTTATTGAAGGTAGAATCAGAACGAGAAATTGGCAAGATGGGACGGGAAATAAAAGATATCGAACTGAAATTGTAGCTGAAAGAATACAATTGGGACCGAAAGCGGCCGGAAAAGTGGTCCCGGAAGGAGCTCCATCTGAAGTTTCAAAAGAAGAAATTCCAATAATTGAAGAGGAGGGAGTCGATATAAAGGATATCCCGTTCTAATATAGAAGCCGAACAACGCCGATTGAGTACGCCAATTAAACGCTGATTTTTCGGCGTAGTTCAGCGTAGTTATCAGCGTAAAATCAGCTTCTATAAAAATGAATTGTTATTTTTGCCAAAAAGGAGTAGGAGAAATAGATTTCAAAAACACTGAACTTTTAAGAAGGTTTATTTCCGGTGTGGGTAAAATTAGACCAAGAAAAAAAACTGGCCTTTGCAGCCAACACCAAAGAAAATTAGCCAGAGCAATAAAAAGGGCTCGATTTTTGGGATTGCTTGCCTTCACTGAAAAATAGTATCCTTATTGTTTTGATTCCGAAACTAAGATTGCCTCTCTTATTTTATCAACGGTTTGAGGATTCTCTTTTAGAAATTTTTTACTGCCTTCCAAACCCTGTCCCAATTTTGCATTTTCAAATTCTAACCAGCTCCCGGTTTTTTTAATTACTCCGTTTTTAATCGCCGTATTCAAAAGATCGGCTAAATAAGAAATTCCTTCATTATAATAGATATCAAATTCAGTAGTTTTAAAAGGGGCTGCCACTTTATTTTTGACAATTTTGGCTTTAATTCGTGAGCCAATAATTTCCTCGCCGTGCTTTATTTGAGCTATTCTTCTTAAATCAATTCTAACTGAGGCATAAAATTTTAGGGCTAAGCCGCCAGGAGTTGTTTCGGGATTACCCCACATCACTCCGATTTTCATTCTGGTTTGATTCAAAAAAATGACTACTGTTTTTGTCTTGGAAATAATTCCGGAAAGCTTACGAAGGGCTTGCGACATCAAACGAGCCTGAAGACCAATTTGAAACTCTCCCATCTCCCCGGCAATTTCTGTTTGGGGAACTAAGGCCGCCACCGAATCAACCACAATAACATCGACTTCACCCGACCTGACCAAAGTTTCAACAATTTGAAGAGCTTGCTCTCCAGAATCTGGTTGAGAAATTAAAAGGTTCTCAATATTTACTCCGATGATTTTTGCCCAATCAGGGTCCAAAGCATGCTCAGCATCGATAAAGGCACCTACTCCTCCTTGTTTTTGAGCTTCAGCTAAAACATGAAGTGCCAATGTTGTATTATGATTAATGAATCCGTTGCCACAAAAAGTAGCATCTGAAGGAACAGTAAAATCTAAAACATAAGCGTGGGATTTTTGTTTTTTAGCCACTCTATCCCAAAAAAATCCTAAATTATATAAATTTTCTAATTCTTGATACTCTGGTAAATTTTGACCGTCAGAAAATCTTTTCAAAATTCTTTTTAACCGATCGTATGTAAGTTGAGAATATTTGTAAGTAGTGGGTAAATAATCATAAAAAATTTTCCAATCTTTTCGATTAGTAGGTCGGATTTTTTTCCGATAAGCTTCTAAAAACCGAGTTAACTTTTGATTAAGATTTGGAATTACATCTATGTTCGTCTGGAAATGTTTTATATTTTTACACCAGTTTTCTAAGTAGCCCTGTTTGTTTTTGTTGATAAACCCAATTTCTTTAGCAAAAACTTTTTTATCTTTCTGGTCTTGAATGTAAAAATAGTAATAATATTTTTTATAAATTTTATTGTAACGCGGGGTAATTCTGCCGACTATTCCAAAATTAAGTAAAATAATTTGGATCTGTTTAACTAATTTTTCTGACTTAGAACTGTATTCAATAGTGTGTCCATCCTTAGTGATACCGCCGTCAGCCTCAAAAAGTGCTTTAAGGAAATTGGCTACAATATTTTTAGGAGAACACATAATTGACCAAGGAATCTCTTTTTGTTCGGCTTTCCACCAACCAACTCCAGCATAGTGGAGAAAGGCTCTGGCTTTAGTATTGAAAATTGTTAATCGCTTAGTATCTTTAGTTCTTTTGTCTAGAATTATTTTAGGTTCCTCACCGAAGAGTTTAAGACAAATTTTCTTTAAATCGCTTTCAACTTTTTTATTCGCATCACTAATTTGAATATTATTTTTATTTAATCCTCTATTTCCACAGGTCCCATCGCCAATCATATAACCCATAAGTCTTGCTAATTCTTTTGTTATCTTGAATTTCTTAAAATTTTTCTTTGAGGTATTAAATTTCGATTTTATCTCTGGCCATACTCTTTCTTCAAAATCCGAGAGGCCCACCCCTTTTCCAAAACAATTCTGACCGCGCTGAATAGTTACATAATCAGTGGGTCGTAATTCATCTAATCTTTTAAACAAATAATTGCCGTTTTTATCTAAAACTCTAATTCGATGGTTTGGAGTGCCTTCTAGTTCATAGCTGTAATTCGTTTTAATTTTTATAGTTGGTTTTAAACCCCCATTATAAAAATGAGAGGTTTTTTCATAACTATGTTCTGAATATAAAAATATTTCCTTCTTTTGAAATTCAGGAATATTTAAGTTGCCAAAAACAGAAATTGGTAACATTCCCAATTCAGAAAAAATGATAGTATCCGATTTCACACATTTTCCTCCTCCCTCTGGACCATAAATTTCAATCACTCTTCCCCGGGGCACTCCTCCCACTCCCAAAGCCGTATCCAAAGAAATGGAACCAGTGGGAATCACATCGACATTAACCGGTCTGACCTCTTTCAATTTCATAATTGCTCCTTCGCCAAATTTTTGCTTTATTTGGCTGAGTGTTTCTTCTAAGGCCACTTTTTCAATCCTTCGACTTCGCTCAGGATTGTCCTGAGCCTGCCGAAGGACAATTTTTTTCTCTTTTTTTGCCATCTTATTTTATTCTACCATCTATGAAATTACGAAACAAGTACGAAAATACGAAAAAAATTTCGTAGGAAGATTTAAATTTTTTGCCAATCCTCCTCGTCTTTTTCTCCTTCTTCTTTAAAATAAACTTCCCGAGGCTTGGCTCCGTTTAAAGGACCTACCACTCCCCTTTCCTCTAACACATCAATTAATCTGGCCGCCCGGGCATAGCCAATTTTTAATCTCCTCTGCAAAAGGGAAGCCGAGGCCTTTCTGGCTTCAATCACAATTCTTTTGGCTTCTTCGTAAAGGGGATCTTCTTCGGTTTCGAAAAACTCGGTTTTTTCTTCAGGAAGCCGAATTAAATTTTCTTTTAAATCCTGGGCTAATTTATCTCCTACGATTTCCGATGGGACTTTTGATTTCAGCCATTTAACTACACTTCTCACTTCTTTTAAAGAAACGTAGGCGCCCTGGATTCTTTTTGGCTTCAAAGTTTCGGCTGAAATAAAAAGCATATCTCCCAAACCCAAAAGTTTCTCTGCCCCAGCTGCGTCTAAAACTGTTCTCGAATCAACTTGAGAAGCAACCTGAAAAGTTACTCTGGAAGTAATGTTGGCCTTTATCAAACCGGTAATTACTTCCACTGACGGTCTCTGAGTGGCTACTACCAAATGGATTCCCACTGCCCTAGCCAATTGAGCCAATCTGACAATCCCGGCTTCGACCTCTTTACCTTTGGCTGCTATTAAATCAGCCAGCTCATCGATAATTAAAATAATATAGGGCATCGGTTCGCTTTCGGTTTTAAAAACCAATTCATTGAAACCGGTAAGATCCCTGACTTTTACCTCAGCCAAAACTTCAAATCTTCTCTCCATTTCTTTTGTTAACCACTGCAAAACACTCACCGTCCGATTAACGTCCAAAATCACCGGGCTAAGAAGGTGGGGCAAATCATTGTAGACCGGGAATTCGACTCTTTTCGGGTCAACCAAAATAAATCTCAGGATTTTTGGAGAATTGCGATAGATCAAATTTAAAATTAAACTGTTTAGGAAAATTGTTTTACCCGTGCCAGTGGAGCCTGCCACTAAAAGATGGGGCATTTTACCCAAATCAGCAAAAACTGGCAAGCCGGAAACATCCCTCCCTAAATTAATGGTCAAATTTGAAGCAGCCCCCTGGAAATTTGGGTCCTCGATGAGGTTTCTTAATCTCACCTTTGCCCTAACTTTATTTGGAACTTCAATTCCAACCAAAGATTTGCCGGGAATCGGGGCTTCAATCCGGATAGGATGGCTAGCTAAAGCCAAAGATAAGTTGTTAGATAAAGAAGTAATCTTGGATAGTTTTATTCCTTCGGCTGGTTTTAAAGTATACCGGGTGACCGTCGGTCCAATATTAATTTCTCCCATTTGGACTAAAATTCCAAAATTTTCTAAGGTTTTCTTAATGATGGCAGAGTTATTACGAATATCGCCGGAATGAGGAAGTTCCTGATCTTGATCTAATAAATCAAGGGGTGGGGGTTGATAAGAAAATGACGGAGTTTCTTTTTCCAAAATCGGCTTGCTTTTAAAGTCAACGGCTTCTTTAATCATCTCAAACTTTGGCAATTTTTCTATCTCTTTAATTTTCAATTTAGGTTCGACAATTTTTTTAAAAATTCTGGTGATCAAAGGTTTCTTAGTTTCTTCTTTCAAAACCGGTGCCAAAGGAATAGATTTTCTAAAAATCTGCCAAGCGATTAAAAAACCAGCCAAAATCAAAGCCCCAAAAATTATCTGGCTGACTAAAACGCTAAAAAAATTCAAAGGAAGCCAACCTAAAATAAGGCCTAAGTATCCACCTTTTAATTTTTCGAATGTCTCTAAAAGGCCGGAAATTCCTAAAACCAAAAATAGAATTGACAAAATAAGTGAATTTTTAAATTTCCAGTAGTCAGGATGAAAAATTGCCCAACCTAAAATAATGAGAAAAAAAGGGGTCAAAAAAGCCGTATTGCCCAACAATTTGAGGAGAAATTTTCTAAAAAGCATCTCTCCCCCAATTCCAGCTTTATTGAAAAAACTCAATAAAATCACCACTGAAATCAAAAACAAAAAAATTCCAAAAATTGTCCTTTTTGTTTGGGAGGATAATTTGAATCTTTGATGGGTCTCTTTTGATTTTTTTTGATTTTTAGCCATCTTCTTTATATTATACTATTTTTCACTATTTTTCCGGAATCCGGTACCGGCCGGAATCAATTTTCCAATAATCACATTTTCTTTTAAGCCGTGGAGTCTATCTTCTTTGCCTTCCAAGGCAGCTTTAATCAAAACCCTGGTTGTTTCCTGAAAAGAAGCAGCCGATAAAAAGGAATCGGAGGTTAAAGCGACCCGAGAAATCCCCAGCAAGATCGAATTTCCTTTAGCTGGTTCTTTCTTTTTCTCTTTTAATGTTTTATTCTCTTCCAAAAATCTCGTTCTCTCTACAATTTCACCGGGAACAAAAGAGCTATCACCGCCATCTTTAATTCTGATTCGAGAAAACATCTGACGAGTAACTATTTCTAAATGTTTGTCGTGAATGATGGCACCCTGAGAAACATAAATTCTTTGAATTTCTTTAATAACGTAGCGCTGGGTTTCGGTTTTGTCTCGGAGTTTTGAAACCTCTTTCAAATCTAAATTTCCTTCGGAAAGTTGTTGTCCTTTTTTCACTTCCTCGCCCTCCTTGACCCAGATTGCCATCCGGGGAGAGATTTTAAATTCTAAAACTTCGTTTTTCGAGTGAGGATTCCCCTTGGGTTTGATTCTAATTATTCGATCTTTTGTTATCTCAATAACCTTCCCATCGATCGGAGAAAGTGCCCCTTTTTCAACCAATGGCCGGGCTTCAAGAAGCTCTTCTACCCTCGGCAATCCAAAGGTAATATCACCACCCCCAGCCACCCCGCCGGTGTGAAAGGTTCTCAGTGTTAACTGGGTCCCTGGTTCGCCAATTGCCTGAGCGGCAATAATCCCCACTGCTTCGCCCAATTTCACCAATTGATTTGTTCCTAACTCCCAGCCATAACATTTTTGGCAAACTCCTCTTACCGACCGACAACTCAAAGGAGAACGAACTCTAATTTTCTCAATACCCAAGGAAATAATAGATTCGGCTTTCTCCCAATTAATAATTTCGCCTTTCTTTAAGATAACCTTTTTTTTATCTTTCCCCCCACTAAAACTTTTAGTGGGGGGTTTAACATCTTCCAAAACCATTCTCCCTAAAATTTTAAAAACGAAGTTTTGGCCAATTTCGTCAGCATCCTTTCTAAAAATTTCAATTCCTTGCTTATCACCGCAATCTTCTTCAGAAATTATCACCTCATGGGCAACATCAACTAATCTTCGAGTCAAATAACCGGCCATAGAGGTCCGCAAGGCAGTATCAACTGTTCCCTTTCTTGCTCCGTGAGTAGAAATAAAGTATTCCAAAACATCAAATCCTTCTTTATAAGAACTTTTAATTGGAAGTCTGATTATTTCTCCCAAGGGATTAATTACTAAACCCTTCATTCCACACATTTGAACCGGTTGGGCCCAAGATCCCCGAGCTCCGGAGTCAACAATTGAGAATACCGGACCTTCGGGGGGCAGAGACTGAGGAACAACTTTTTCAATTTCTGATTTCGCTTTTTGCCAAACTTCGATTGTCTTGGAATATTTTTCTTCTTCGGTTAAAAGACCTTTTCGAAAGTCACTTTCGATCGCTTCAATTTCCCCATCGGCTTCTTTCACAATCTTTTCTTTTTCGGCTGGAATTTTTAGATCATCAATCCCCCAAGAGGGACCTAACAAGGTTGCATACTCAAACCCCAAATCTTTAATTTTATCTAAACTTTCGACTGCCTTCTCTCGTCCGTAATCGGCAACAATTTCGTTAATAATTTTTTCTAATTTCTTGGAGTTTATCAGTTCGTTAACAAAAGGGTGGCCTTCGGGAAGAGTTTGGTTAAAAATAATTCTTCCAACCGAAGTTTCTAAAAATTGAGAATTTTTCATTCTCGCTTTAATTTTGGCTCTTAAATCAATCAGACCGAATTCATAAGCCAAAGAGGCCTCTTGAAAATTAGCAAAAATTTTTCCTTCTCCTTTTGCCCCCTCTTTAATTATTCTGGTTAAAAGATAACAGCCAAGAATAATATCTTGAGTAGGAGTAACAACCGGCAGCCCGGTAGCTGGTTTCAAAAGGTTCAGGGTAGAAAACATTATTTCTCTGGCTTCTCTCTGAGCTTCTTCAGAAAGAGGTAGATGAACTGCCATTTGGTCACCGTCGAAATCGGCATTAAAGGCTCGACAAACTAAAGGATGAACTTCAATTACCTCTCCTTCAATGAGACGGGGTTCAAAAGCCTGAATTCCCAGACGATGGAGGGTAGGAGCTCGATTCAATAAAACTAATTTATTTTTAACCACTTCCTCTAAAATTGCCCAAACTTCTTCGCTTTCTTCATCAACGAATTTTGAAGCTGCCCTGACATTGTATGCCAATTCTTTTTCCAGAATTCCTTTGATAACAAAAGGCTTAAATAACTCCAAAGCCATTTCTTTGGGAAGACCGCACTGATTAAGTTTTAATTCCGGTCCGACGACGATTACCGAACGACCGGAATAATCTACTCTTTTTCCCAAAAGATTTTGTCTGAAACGACCCTGTTTTCCTTTAAGCATATCAGCCAGAGATTTTAAAAGTCGCCTCCCTCCGGTGGTGGCTTTAGTAATCACTCCTTTTCTCATACCGTTATCAATTAAAGCATCGACCGCCTCTTGAAGCATCCTTTTTTCATTCCTGACAATGACCTCTGGGGCATTAATTTCCAAGAGGTATTTAAGGCGGCTATTTCTGTTGATCACTCTTCGATATAAATCATTTAAATCTGAAGAGGCATACCTTCCTCCATCTAACTGAACCATTGGTCTTAAATCCGGAGGTAAAACTGGTAAAACTGTTAAAAACATCCATTCGGGCCTTATCTTGGCATTGAGCATTGATTGAAAAACCTTTAATCTTCGGAGAATTTTTCTTCGGTTAGCGGCCAGCGTCTCCTTAAGTTCTTTTTCCATTTTATCAATTTCAGCTTTCAAATCGATTTTTTCAAAAATTTTTCTCAAGGTTTCGGCTCCGGTACCGGCTTCAAAAATTTGACCGTATTTGAAAGAAAGCTCGCGGTATCTTACTTCCGAGAGAACCCTCAGGGGTTGTAAATTCAAAACTTCTTCCCTGGCCCGGTCCCTAGCTGATTTTAATTCTTCCATTACTGTCTTTAACTCCTTTTTATTTTTGCTCTTTGCTCTTTGAGTTTTGCTCTTTGATTTGTATTCTTTTTCAATCTCTAACAAAATTTTTTTCTTACCCTCTTGGTCAACTTTGGTAATGATATAGGCGGCAAAATAAATTACCCTCTCCAATTTTGGTAGAGAAATATCCAAAACCATTCCCATTCTGGAAGGAACTCCTCTCAAAAACCAAATGTGAGAGACCGGACAGGCTAATTTAATATGTCCCATCCTTTCTCGTCTGACCAAGGATTTGGTGACTTCCACCCCGCAACGATCGCAAACGATGCCTTTATAGCGAATCCTCTTGTATTTACCGCAATAACATTGATAATCTTTGGTTGGCCCAAAAATTCTCTCGCAAAATAAACCATCCTTTTCCGGACGCTGAGTCCGGTAGTTTATGGTTTCAGGTTTGGTCACCTCACCATGGGACCAGGCCAAAATTTCCTCTGGCGAGGCTAATTTTATTTTTATTGATTGGAGATCGGTTACTCTCATTTTATCGATACTAATATACGAATTGATACTAATTATACGAATATTCGTATCATTTGTATGTATTAGTATATTGGTATCGCGTTATTCTGGGGGTTTTTCTTTAATTTCGATATTCAAACCCAAGGCTTTCAACTCATTAATTAATAAATTCAAAGAGGCCGGGACATTGGGATTTTGGATTGGCTCCCCTTTTAAAATGGCTTGATAGGCTGAGGCCCGACCCTGAACGTCGTCAGATTTAATGGTCAACATTTCTTGCAAAGTATGGGCTGCCCCGTAACCTTCCAAAGCCCAGACTTCCATTTCTCCAAATCTCTGACCACCGAATTGGGCTTTTCCGCCCAAAGGCTGCTGGGTAATAAGAGAATAGGGACCGATACTTCTAGCATGAATTTTATCTTCAACCATATGGATTAATTTCATCAAATACATATAACCGACAGTAATTTTTTCCGGAAAAGGAAGGCCGGTTCTGCCATCAAAAAGTAAAACTTTGCCATTTTCCGAAAAGCCGGCTTTTTTAAGTTCTTCTTTAATTTCAGCCTCGGTGGCTCCGGCTAAAGATGGGGAGATGGCAATATAACCTAATTTTTTAGCGGATAGACCCAGGTGGGCTTCTAAAACTTGTCCCAGATTCATTCTCGAGGCAATACTTAAGGGATTTAAAATAATATCTACCGGAGTTCCATCTTCCAAAAAAGGCATATCTTCAATTGGTAAAACCTTTCCAATCACTCCTTTATTACCGTGACGACCGGCTAATTTATCACCGGCTTGAATTTTCCTCATTTCAGCCACTTGGACATCAATTCTTTTGATCACCCCGGGTTCCAACTGGTGACCTAAATCTCTGGAAAAAATTTTGACATTAATCACTCTTCCTCTTTTCCCGTGCTCCATTACTAAAGAGGTGTCTTTAACTTCCCTGGCTTTTTCCCCAAAGATGGCTCTCAATAATCTTTCTTCGGATGTTAAATCTACTTCCCCTTTTGGAGAAATTTTGCCAACCAAAATATCGTTGGGACCAACTTCGGCTCCAATTCTAACTAAACCTTCTTCATCTAAATTTCTCAGTTTTTCTTCGGAAACATTGGGGATATCAGAGGTGGTAATTTCTGGACCTAATTTTGTTTCCCTGACATCGCAAATAAAATCTTCGATATGGATGGAAGTGAAGGCATCGTCCCTAACCAATCTTTCGGAAATCAAAATAGCATCTTCGAATACCCCTCCCCGCCAGGAAATGAAGGCAGCCAAGACATTTCGCCCCAAAGCTAAATGGCTCTGATGAATTCCTCCGCCATCGGTCAAGGCATCTCCCTTTTTCACTAAATCTCCTTTTTTTACTAGGGGTTTTTGATGAAAGCAGGTGAATTGATTGGTTTGAAGGAAGGTTTGTAAAAAGTAGGTTTTTTCTCCTTTTTCTCCCCTAATTTTAATGTGATTGGCATCCACCTCGACAACCCTGCCATTTTCTTCGGCTAAAATGACTCTTCCCGAATCTTTAGCCACTCTGGCTTCGGTTCCGGTGATCACTAAGGGGATTTCCGGTCTAATCAAAGGAACGGATTGCCTTTGCATATTTGAACCCATCAAGGCTCGATTGGCATCGTCGTTTTGCAAAAATGGGATGCAAGAAGTGGCAATGGAAATAGATTGGGCTGGGGAGACATCGAAGAAATCAACTTTATCTCGAGGAACTTCTCCTGGTTCTCCTTTTATCCTGGCTTCAACATTTTTGGGTAAAATCTTGCCATTTTTATCTACCGGCACGCCGGCATGGGCGATGTTGTATTTTTCTTCTTGGTAAGCATTAAGGTATTGGATTTCCGGGGTTACTCTTCTATTTTTGACCTTAAAATAGGGGGTTTCAATAAATCCATAGGGATTGATTTTGGCAAAACAGGCCAGGTGGGAGATTAAGCCGACATTGGGACCTTCTGGGGTTTGGATGGGGCAGATGCGGCCGTAGTGGCTGGGTTGGACATCTCTGACTTCAAATCCGGCTCTTTCTCTGGTCAGGCCTCCAGGACCTGTAGCTGATAATCTCCTTTTGTGCTCTAATTCGGCTAAGGGATTCTCATTATCCATAAATTGAGCCAATTGGGAAGAGAAAAAGAAAGTCCTGAGAACGGCCATAAAAGGTCTGGGATTAATCAATTGGACCGGAGCCAAAGTGGAAATATCTAAGGTCGCCATCCGATCCTTGATGATTCTGGACATTCTCATTAAACCCACTCTTAATCTGTTGAGCAGTAATTCATTTAGGGTTCTGACCCGACGGTTGCCCAGGTGGTCGATTTGGTCTGGTTTTGCCTGGGGATTGTTATTTAATCTAATAATTTCTCTTAAAACCGCGACAATGTCTTCGGGTTTTAAAACTCTATCTTCCAAAGAGATTTCATCTCTTTCAGCGGATTTAAGTTCCGGTAATCTTTGCCAGGTTCGCCACCTTCCAACTTTTGACAAATCATATCTCTCGAAATTAAAGAACATATTCTCAATCAATTCCCCGGCTGTTTCTGGGGTGGCCAAATCTCCCGGTCTGAGATGTTGATAGATTTCGATCAGGGCTTCGGCTCGGGTTTTGGTTGGGTCTCTTTTTAATGTTTCTTGAATATATTTAATTTCGGGGTCAATATCGATGTCTTTAAAAAATTTTAAAATTTCCTCATCTAGATTTATGCCAAAAGCTCGCAGTAAAGTGGTGGCTGCCACTTTCCTTTTGCGATCAATTTTTACGCCAATGAAACCAGAGGGCTCGGTTTCAAATTCTAACCAGGCTCCCCGATTGGGAATGATTTTAGCACCGAAATAATTTTTGCCTCGAATTCTTCCAGCCGTGAAAAAAGCACCGGGTGAACGGATGAGCTGGGAAATAATCACCCTTTCCACTCCATTGACAATAAAAGTTCCCCTTTCAGTCATCAAAGGGAAATCGGTCAAGAAAACTTCTTGTTCTTTGATCTCTTTTGTTTTGAGATTAACTAACCTGGTCTTCGCTCTCAAAGGCGCTTCAAAGGAATCGTTATTTTCTCTGGCTTCGAGAGGGGTTTTATATTTTGGTTTCTCTAATCGGTAATCTAAAAACCAAAGTTCCAATTCCTTTCCTGTATAATCTCGAATTGGAGACATCTCTTGAAACAATTCTTTTAAATCCCTTTCCCAGAATCTCTGCCAGCTATCCTTTTGAATTATTAGCAAATAAGGCAGGGGTAAAGAAAATTTTGATTTTGAGAAATTTTGAAATTTCATTTCAAAAATCGAAAATTGCACCCCATTTCTGGGGTTGATTATAAAATCGAAAATAAAAAAGGAAGAAAAATTAATCGGGAGATATTTTCTATTCTATTCCCTAACAAAAAATTTGTCAAGGCCTTCTTTCTGGCGGTTTTTCTTCAATTGGCGGCTGGAGAGGGCCTATTCCTTCTAAAGCCGATTTTCCTTCTTTTAAATTAGCTAAAATTTTTTTCACTTCTTGACTTTCCGGGTTCAATTTCTCAATTTTTTCAAATTGTTCAATGGCTAAATCTTTTTTCCCCTCTTTATCATAAATTAATCCCAGGAAATATCTGGCATTAGAATAATTTTCATCAATCGAAATTGCCCTCAGAAATTCGGCCTTGGCTTTTTCTAACTGATTATCATTATAATATAAAAGCCCCAATTGAAAAGCCAAACCTTTGTCGAGAGGGACAATCAATTTTGTTTCCTCTAATTTTGAAATCGCCTCCTTTACTTTTCCTTCCCTCTGATAAATCATTGCCAATTGAAAATGGGCCGGAGCATAATCTGATTTCAAATCAATTGCCCTTTGGAAACTCTCTTTGGCTTTTGCCAAATTTTCTTTCGCCCCCTCTTTGGCCGATTTGGTTAGCAAATCGGCCTGGGCTAAATAAATCAACCCCATTTCATTAAAAATATAGGGATTTTTCGGCTCCAATTCAACTGCCTTTTGATAGGAATCAATTGCCCAATCCTCGGCTCCACCAACCAAGGAAATCAGATTTCGATAGATAAATCCCAAATTATTCCAATTTACAACATCATTTTTTGAGATTTCAGTTGCCCTCTTTGCTGAATTGGTGGAGAGGAAAGTTAAACTTTGAATTTTTTGGCTATCTTCTCCCTTTCCCAAGGTTTCATTTAATTTCCTTAAATAAAGTTGAGAAATATCCCTTTGATACAAATCCAAATCCGAATTCAATTTAATTGCCCTTTCTAAAAAATTAATCCCCTGATCCAATTCTCCATTTTGCCAGGCCTTAATTCCCTGAAAATATCTTATATCGGCCAGAAGATTTCTTATTTGAGTAAAAGAAAGGGAAATCCCAAAAATGAAAATTAAAACAAAAAGGAAAGAGAAAAAGAGAGAAATTTTTGGAGAGAAATCTAAAATTTTAATTTTTGAATTTGAAAGAGAGAAAATTGAAAGTAAAAACCAAAAAAGAAAAAGTAAAGAAAGGTTTGCTGGATAAAGAAATTGGCAAAAGAAAGCAGCAAAAAAAGTTGAAAAAATTAAATGAGAATTTCTCTCTTTTAAAGAAAGAAAAAGAAAAGTAAAGAAAATAAAAAATAAGGATAAAATTCCCAAAATCCCGCTGGTAATCAATTTATCCTGAATCTCAGAAGCCCCGTTTTTAAACCTAAAGGACCAAAGGAGGGTCTGATTTATCTCTCTGGGCTTATATTTTGAATAGTCAAAAATAAAGGTTGCCGGACCGGTTCCCAAAAAGAAACTTTTTAGATTTTTTAATGAACTTTTAGCAATTTGAAATTCGGTTGACTGAGCAATTGAAATTTCGGTTGGAATTTGAACTTTTGGCAAAGATATTTTAAAAGCCAAAAAAAACAGAGAAATAATTAAAAGGAGCATTGGTAAAAAGACAAAAATAAATTTTCCATTTTTCTTTAAATCTAAAAGGCCAAAGATAAACAAAATTGAACATGAGAAAATTAAGGTAAACCAGGCCGAAGGAAAATTAACTAAGATTAAAAAAATCAAAAAGGAAAGGGAGAAAATTTTTAAGATTAAATTAAATTTCTTTTCAGAAATTGATAAAAAAAATGAAAGGGGAAGCAAAATTGAAATGAAAATTGAAAGAGAATTTAAACTACCGAAGGGATTGAAATTTATTTTTCCAAAAATTTGAAAGAAAGAAAAAATGGTTAGAAAAAAGGCGGAGATTAAAAGTGAGAAAAAGAGTCCAAAAACTTCTTCCTTTTTAAACAAATTGGAAACTAAAAAATAAAAAATTACAAAAAGAAGTAAAGTTAAAAATCCCTCAGAGACATTTAAAGGAAAACCAAAGAAACTTTCTCTGGAAGATAAAGAAAAAATTGTTGATAAAAAATAAACAAAAAGGGAAATTAAAATTGGCAAATTCAAAAAACTGAAATTGATTTTTAGCTTCGGAGAAAAAAATATTCTGGCTGCCCAAAAAATGAGGGCAATAAAAATTAAAATTCCAAATAAAATTTGTTTATTAAAATCGAGGGGGTCCATTGTTAAAGGCAAAAAGAAAATCGGTAAGAAAAAAACCAAAAGGTAAATTAGGTCTTTACTGGCTTTCTGAAGAATATTAATTATTTGGATTGATTTACCCTTAAAAGAAAGATTCATTTTTTGAAGTTAGTTAAATTGTATTAAAAAAACATTTTAAAATCAAGTGGGCAGGTTTGTTCTAAAACTTTGCAAAATACCCAAGGCAATGAAATGAGAAATCAAACTCGATCCGCCATAACTAACCAAAGGTAAAGGAATTCCAATGATTGGCAAGATCCCCAAGTTCATTCCTATATGAATGAAAATTTGGGACAAAAAAAGAATGGCTAAACCGGAAGCAAAAAGTCGGGGGAAATTGCTTTCGGAAATTAAGGCAATTTTTATTATCCGCCAAATCAAAATTAAAAAAAATAAAAGTAAAATTAAAACTCCCAGCAATCCCGTTTCTTCAGCAATGGCGGAAAAAATGAAATCGGTTTGGGGCTCGGGTAAAAATCCCAATTGAGTTTGGGAACCCTTAAAGAGGCCCTGACCAAAAATTCCGCCAACACCTATGGCAATCTTTGCCTGGATTTGGCTCCAACCAATTCCTTTGGGCTCAAATTTTGGCTGGAAAAAAGAAATGATCCTTTGCTTTTGATAATCTTTTAAGAAAAATTGCCAACCCAGGGCTAAAATCAAAAGAAAAAGCAGAAAAAGTATAAAGAAGTGCCTAACTTTAATTCCAGAAATGATTAAAATTCCCAGCCATAAAATTGCTAAAATTAAAACCGATCCTAAATTTGGCTGGAAAAAAATTAAAATAGTCGGTATCAAAAAATAAAGACCGGAAATAAAAATATGGGAAGTTCGATACATTTCAATATGCCTTTTGGAAAAATATTTGGCTAATAGAATTGTGATAATAATTTTTGTAAATTCAATCGGATCAATGGAAATAAAACCAATTTTGTACCAACTTTTTGTCCCTCTAATTTCCGGGGCAAAAAAGAAAAGACCAAAGAGAGAAAGGAGGCAGAGAAAATACAAAACCAAAATTAAATAGGGATTTTCTTTGAAAATTCGCCAATCGAAAAAACTAAATAAAAACATTAAAAAAATTGAAATCACTGAAAAAACAATTTGTTTTTTGAAATTTAAAAAGTTGCCCTTGTTCAAAGAAGAACTATAAATTGATAAAAGTCCTATTGCTACCAAAAGCACCGTCGCAATAATAAGTATCCAATCTAATTTCTTGAGGTGTAATAGAAATTCATTGAAATTCATTGAAATTTGTTGAAATTTATTGTCGATTTTTTGCCTTGTAAGTGGAAGCAATAAAATTATTAAGTTTTAAGGAAAATTTTTCAATAACAGTTTTAAACTGTTTATATTTCTCAGGATTTACTTTTCCTCTCTCGCTAAGTATTTCTAACCAATGCGAACATTCTTTTAAAGAACCTCGACTATTGTAGTAAAACTTTATTTGGTCTAAATAATGATACCTACCGTATCCTTCGGCGATATTCGCACCAACTGAATCAGTAGACCTTAAAAATTGATCTCCCATTGTTTTCCTATCCTCCCAATTTAAATCTTGATAAATCTCCCAGGCAATTTTAGATAATTCTCTCGCCAATTTATATACCTCCAAATCCTTTAATAAAATATACTTACTTTTCTTCATTGCATTTTAATTAGTTTCTATTGTATTTCTATTAATTTCGCACGAAGTGCTAATTTCTATTAATTTCTATTTTAGTAATTCAAGGAGTTCTTTCTCCCCGATTATTTTTACACCTAGTTTTTTGGCTTTTTCAAGTTTGGAACCGGGCTCTTTGCCAAAGATTACAAAATTGGTTTTTTTAGAAACCGATTCCGAAATTTCTCCACCCAAAATTCTGACCTTTTCCTTTGCCTCTTCTCTGGCCATTGATTCCAAACTGCCGGTAAAAACGAAGGTCTTTCCTTTCAATGGCTGGTGTTTTGGTCTTTCTTCGACGATTGTTTCCACCCCAACCTTTTTTAATTTTTCAATGAATTTCAAATTTCTTTTTCCTCGAAAAAAATCAAAAATTGATTTTGCTACCACTGGGCCAATATCTCGAACCCTCTGGAGTTCCTCCAAAGATGCCTCTTTTAATTTCTCTATTGAACCGAAAAATTCTGCTAAATCCTGAGCCGTCTCCTCGCCAACATTTCTAATCCCCAAGGCAAAAATGAAATTTGACAAATTAATTTTTCTTCTTGACTGAGTTGCTTTAATCAAATTCTGGGCCGATTTTTCGGCAAATCCCCGAAGGAAAGCCTTCGGCTTCCTACGGGGCAGGCTTTCCAAAGGCAAAATATCTTCTATTTTAAGCGTAAATAAATCCGCCGGATCGGAAATTAAACCGGCATCTAATAGTTTATCAATAATTTTTGGACCCAGGCCTATGATATCGAAGGCGTTGACAAAGAAATAAAAATATCTCCTCTGTTTGGCCGGACATTTGGGATTTGGGCACCTTGAGACAACTTCTCCCTCAGGCCTGATTATTTTTGTTCCGCAGACCGGACATTTTTTTGGCATTTTGAATTTTTTTTCCTTCCCGGTCCTCAATTCCGGCAAAACTTTGATAATGTCGGGAATGACATCCCCTGCCCGACCGACGATCACCGTATCCCCAATTTTCACTCCCAATCTTTTTATCTCGTCTTCGTTATGTAGGGTTGCCCTGGAAATTGTCACTCCCCCAACCTCAACTGGTTTCAAAATGGCAACCGGAGTGAGAGATCCCGTTCGACCAACCTGAACAATAATATTTCTAATTTCAGTTGTTGATTGTTTTAAGGGAAATTTAAAAGCAATTGCCCCGCGAGGGGCTTTGCCGACCACCCCCAATTTCTCAAAGATTTCATTTTGGTTAATTGTCACCACCACTCCATCAATTTCATAAGGCAATCTCTCTCTATTTTTCTGCCAGAAATCGTGATATTCAAAAATCTCAGCCAAATTTTTACAATATTTGTTGTATTTGTTGTTGGTCTTAAAACCTAGGGCTTTCAAAATTTTATGGGCCTCTTGATGAGTTTTTTGACCAAAATCAGTAATCAAAATATAGGTGTTTGAATCCAATCTCCTTTTTGCAGTAATTTTTGGATCCAATTGCCTAATTGAACCGGCGGCCATATTTCTTGGGTTGGCGAAAGTTGGCAAACCTTTTTTCTCTTGCTCTTTGTTTACTTTTTCAAATTCCTTCTTGGTCACAATAACCTCCCCCCTGACAACGACTTCCCTCAATTTGTTTTTTTCAATATTTTCAGCAATCTCTTTTAGCCCTTCCATTTCCAA
>Ga0100389_1001630_pt1 | contig 17899 bp, 17 predicted proteins | sample CryGeymeta201513_FD_81537 | JGI IMG/M metagenome (GOLD analysis project Ga0100389, IMG submission 81537) | Groundwater microbial communities from Crystal Geyser aquifers in Utah, USA - Crystal Geyser metaG 2015-13 | ecosystem: Environmental > Aquatic > Deep subsurface > Groundwater | place: USA... | reverse complement strand
TAAGGGTCACATCTTAAAAATTAAATATAAGTTTTTGGGTTCTCGTCGTTTGCGCCGCCAATGTGAGGAGTTGAACTACGGAAAAAGCAACGCGCGGCTGTTTAGCTTTTCATAAAAATGGTTTGTAGAAATATGGCCTTACTGTATTGTGAAGGCAATTAGACGCGGGCAACTGGTCGATGTTGCCGGATGAAATCGGCTTGGCGAGGTATATTGATATTTAATTTTTAAGATGTGACCCTTGATCCTTTCAACAGGCTCACTATGCAACACTGGAAAACGCTGCTCAAAGCGAGCATAAATGGCCCCTCCGACCTGCCCGGCCACCTGGTGCGCGATTCCGCCGGTATGGCCAGGGTGGCCTCGGTCTATCCCATGCGGATTAACCCCTATTATCTCAGCCTGATCCGGGAACCGGGCGACCCCCTCTGGCGCCAGGCCATGCCGGACACCCGCGAGTTGACGGACCGGGTTTGCCTGGCCGACCCCCTGGCCGAGGAGCAACTGAGCCCCGTGCCCAACCTGATCCATCGTTACCCGGACCGGGCCCTGTTCCTGGTCCATGCCCAGTGCGCCATGTACTGCCGCTTCTGCACCAGAAAACGCATGGTGGGCACTACCCGCATGCACATCACCGCCGACACCATCCGGGCCGGGCTCGACTACCTGAAAAGAACCCCGGCCATCCGCGACGTGCTGGTTTCGGGTGGTGATCCGCTGCTCATGGAGGACGAGGCCATTGAAGATATCCTGCGGGAACTGCGAAAAATTCCAAGCATCGAGATCATCCGTATCGGCACGCGGGTGCCGTGCGTGCTGCCTATGCGGGTTACGAAAAAACTGGCCAGCCTGCTGAAACGCTATCACCCGCTCTACATCAACACCCATTTCAATCATCCGGCCGAAATCACCCAGGCAGCGGCCACGGCCTGCGCCCGCCTGGCCGACGCCGGCATTCCGCTGGGCTGCCAGACCGTGCTGCTGAAAGGGGTAAACGACGATCCGGCCATCATCCGTACCCTCATGCAAAAGTTGCTAACCATCCGGGTAAAACCGTATTATCTATTTCAGGGTGACATGACCCGGGGCACGGACCATTTCCGCACCCCGATCCGCCATGGTATCGACATCATGCGTTCTCTGATCGGCCACACCTCGGGGCTGGCCGTGCCCACCCTGGCGGTTGACCTGCCGGGCGGCGGCGGCAAGATACCGCTGCTGCCGGAATATGTGCAACATTTCACCACCAAGCTTATCGCCACGAATTTCTGTGGCCAGGAGTTCACCTACCTGGACCCAACAGAATAGGGAGGGTGCTAAACCGCCATGCCCCAACCATCAGCCGACAGCAGCGCGGGCCGTACGACGGCCATGACCAGAAAGGTTCTTGTGGCCGTGGACGGCTCGCCATACAGCGCCAACTCCATAGGCTACCTGGCCCGGCTGTTCGATGGGGTTGGGGCCATGGAGTTCCACCTCTTTAATGTCTTTGTCGCCAGCATTCCCGAAACCCAAGTGGCCTGGATCGATGAAAACGACCTGCGGCACGACTTGGATCCGATTGACCTCAAAAAATACCAAACTATCGCCCATTGCCTGAAGAAGGCCGGCCACTTGCTGGCCCGGCACGGCATCGGCCCGCACCAGGTTAAACAGGTAATCCGGCTGGCCCGCCGTGGTATGGCCCCCGATCTGCTGCATGAGGCCCGCGCCGGCCTGTACGACGCCCTGCTTATCGGCCGCCGCGGCCTGAGCATGGTCCAGGAAATGATCCTGGGCAGCGTCTCCAAGACCGTGCTGCAAAAATGCCACGACGTGCCAATCTGGCTTATCGACGGCCAGGTGGACTCCAGAAAATTCCTGGTGCCCATCGACGGCACGGTGCACTCCCTGCGGGCCGTGGACCACCTCGCCTTTATCCTGCGCGGCAACCCGCACGCCGAGGTGACACTCTTCCACTCGCCACAGATGTTTGCCGGCAAGCCGGAGATGAATACGCCCGAATTTGCGGCCATCTGGGGGGAAGAATGGTGCGCCGCCCACCTCACCGGGCCAGACCGTCTGTTCCACGCCCCTGAACAACTGCTGCGGGAAAACGACTTCCCGCCGGCACGTCTGCATCGCCTGGAAACCAGATTGGGTCTATATCCGAGCAGCCAGATAGTCCGCCAGGCCCTGGTTGACGACTTCGGCACCATTGTCATGGGCCGCAGGCCCGGAGACGCAAAAAAAGGACTGTTCGGCGGCGTTACCGACAAGGTGCTTGCCCTGGCGGAACAGGTAGCCATCTGGATCGTCGGCTGAGGCTTGCCGCAGCTCCTGAACACTGTTTGCCTCTTTCTCATTTTCAGGTTATGGTGCCCCTGACCATTTGCCTGTCATGATGAGGCGGCCCGCCTCCTTGGGTGTATAGTCCGAAGGTGTTCAGGTGGATAGCGGGGAAATAACCGTGCGAGATCACCCAGGTTGGGGGCCTTGATTCCTTCTTTGCGTTGACCTAACAGACTACAGTCTAAACAACCTGGAAGCAGTTACAAATGAACAAAGGATTCTGCCATGCTCGCCAAGGTAATGAGCAGTGCCGTAAACGGCGTGGACGGTCTGGCCGTTGAAGTGGAAATTGATATCGCCTTCGGGCTGCCGACCTTCACTACCGTCGGCCTGCCCGAGGGTGCCGTTCGCGAGAGCAAGGAACGGGTCAAGGCGGCCATCAAGAACGCGGGATACGAGTTCCCCAACCGCCGCATTACCGTGAACCTGGCGCCAGCCGACGTCAAGAAGGTGGGCACCGGCTACGATCTGCCCATGGCCCTGGGCATCCTGGCCGCCTCGGAAACCTTGATCAGCCCCATCCTGGACCAGTACGCCGTGATCGGCGAACTCTCCCTGGACGGCGGCGTCCGCTCTACCCAGGGTATTCTGCCCATGGTCATGGCCGCGCGGCGCGCGGGCATGCGCGGGGTACTCGTGCCTCGCGAAAACGCCCACGAGGCGGCAGTAGTGGCCGGCATCGATGTGATCGGCATCTCTACCCTGCCCGAAGCGGTGGAGTTTCTAAACGGCGTCTCGCCGCTTACGGCCACCCAAGTTGATATCCCCAAACTTTTTCAGGAAAACACGGTCCATGAGGTGGATTTCCAGGAGGTCAAGGGCCAGGCCCATGCCAAGCGCGCCCTGGAGATTGCCGCGGCCGGCGGCCACAACGTCCTGATGAAAGGACCGCCCGGCTCCGGCAAGACCATGGTGGCCAGACGCCTGCCCACCATCATGCCTGACCTCTCCTTTGAAGAGGCGCTGGAAACCACCAAGATTTACTCGGTTATGGGACTGCTGCCCGAGAAGAAGAGCCTGATGACCACCCGACCTTTCCGGGCTCCCCACCACACCATTTCCGACGCCGGGCTCATCGGCGGCGGCCAGAATCCCAGGCCGGGCGAGGTCTCCCTGGCCCACAACGGCGTACTGTTCCTGGACGAACTGCCGGAGTTCAAGAAGCACGTGCTGGAGGTCATGCGGCAGCCCATGGAGGACGGCACGGTCACCATCGCGCGGGCCGCCAACTCCCTCGCCTTTCCGGCCCGCTTCATTCTGGTGGCGGCCATGAACCCCTGCCCCTGCGGCAACCTCGGCGATCCCACCCGTCAATGCACCTGCACGGCGGTGCAGGTGCAACGCTATGAAAGCCGTATTTCCGGCCCTCTCCAAGACCGTATCGACCTGCACCTGGAGGTGCCAGCCGTGCCCTACAAGGATCTTGCCGACAGCCAGGCAGGCGAGCCTTCGGCCACCATCCGGGCGCGGGTGGTGGCGGCCCGGCGCGTTCAAGAAGCCCGGTTTATCGGCCGCAAGAAAATTTACTGCAACGCCCAGATGGGTCCGCGGGACATCAAACAGTTTTGCCAACTGGACAGAGGTTCCCAGCAAATGCTGGAAAAGGCCATGCAGCGGCTGCACCTCTCGGCCCGCGCCTTTCATCGCATCATCAAAATAGCACGGACCATCGCTGATTTGGAAAACACGGATATGATCCGGCAAAATCATCTGGCCGAGGCCATCCAGTACCGCCGCCAGGAACCAACCGGCCGCTGATTCCCCCGCCATTGGTCAATATCAACAAGGGGAGGGAAACATGGACTTGCCACAAAAAAAGGTCCCGAAAATGCCGGCTTGCCAGCCTCCGGGACCAAGTTAAGACTGACCGTACGATTTGTAGCTTATTGTGCCGTAACTTAGCACTTACTCAGAATACCTCAACTCATGCTCCAACATGGAGTTGACCCAGATGAAGTGCTCCAGTTGGGACAGTTGCTTGCGGCTGAGTTCCCCGAACTGTACCCCGCAGCGGTGCATCATGGACATGCCCTTGCTCAGGCTGCAATCGGAAATGACCCGCAGGGGAAACTCGTCCAGGCACAGGTCGTCGGCGCCGAAGATGATGGCCAGGGATGGTACGTCCTTGGGCCATTCGCCGGTGTCGATATAACTAAAGGAGAGCCCGCCCATGCTGATGTCGATGATCGCCCCCAGCTTGGAACGAACCGCGATGGTGCAGTTTTTTGCCTTGAACCGCTTGTGAGCCCTTCTCTCCTTCAAGCCCGTATCAGCTTCCATCATGCGCCGCCTCCCAGCAAGTTCAACCGATTTCAGCCCACGCAGTGGGAACCAAACAGGGCTGGTTTCCATTGCAAGATGGCTACGTTACCTCTGCATGCACACTTAACGATAGCATGGAAGAGGAGCGAACAGCGAAAGTTTTTTTAACTTTTCGTCAAAAATCCCAAAACGACCATGGGTCAATCCAACAATTCGCGCACCTTACTGGCCAACTCCCAGGGACACAGAGGTTTCCGCAAGAATCCCTTTTGCCTGGAATGTCGATCCTCCGCGGAAATGGCGGGGCTCATATACCCGGACATGAACAGGATCTTGACCCGGGGCCACTTTTCCTCAAAGACCCCGGCCAGTTCGGCGCCCGTCATCCCCGGCATCACCACATCCGTGAGCAGCAGATCGACTTCACCCCTGCCTGCCTCCGCCAGTTGCAGTGCCCGGGTGCCGCTTTCGGCATCGAGCACACGGTAACCGAGGGGCAGCAGGATAGTTGCCACCAGTTTCACAATGGCGGGGTTATCATCGACCACCAGTATCGTTTCAGACCCACTGCGCAAGTGCATACCCCTCCCCTTTCTCGGCGCATCCAGCCTGACCAGTAAGCATTAATGACTATGTGGCAACGCTGGCGTTGTTGTTCGACAGCAGCCGCAGGGCCATGGCCAGAAGGACAATTATCAAGACATTGGCCCCGAGTTCGGCGAGAACGGGCCAGAGGTTCGACCAGGCAACGTTGCCTGCAAGGCCGCCGGCCACCATGGAATGTTCGGCTTCAATGAGCAGAATACGACGAACGCTGGAGATAATCCCGATATAGAGAAAAGGATTGAGGGAAAAGGCTTCCCGCTTGAGAAACCGCACGATGGGCCACATGAGTTCCATGACGATGAGCACGAGGAGCACATCGTTCAGGACACGCAGAAGTGAATGCTTGTCAGGATGTAGCAGGCTGGGAATGGTCTGCACCAGGATAAGACCAGCGCAAACCAGCAGAATAACGGCCACCAGAAAATGCATGATATCGTCCACCGCGATAAGCAGTTGCCGGAGGAACTTGACATTAGGCATGGGCTGGTGTTTGTGCTGCACGACAGTATGCTTTGGCCCTTTCCCCGGAGATCCCGCCACCAAAAGAAGTCAGGATCCAAGGCTTACTTTTTTTTAGCGGGAAAAAACTACGTGGCAACCTGACTGCAAACGATAAAAATAGAACTACGGCCAGGAAAATTTGTCAAGGCGATCAACTGGACAATCCGAGAAAAATTCTTCATGGACCAATTTTGTCCGGCCAGCCGGCAAAAAACACTTTTTAAAGAGTCACTTGCAAAAGTCGTCACCCCGGCGAAGGCCGGGGACCAGATTTGACACAACATCCCTGACTTAGGGACGCAGAAAATACCAATTACTGGATTCCGGCTTTTCCCCGTCAAGCGGGGACTGAAAAGAGCGCCGGCATGATGGCAAGTGCATGAGATAGGACTTTTGCAAAAGGCTCTAAAGACCGGCGGGCAAACCTCCGCCACCGCTGGCCCTGAAAGCGCCGCCGTATGGAACCAAAGGAAATACCATTGTATTTTTTTTATTTTTAGTATTAACTTACCACAACGTATCATATAATGTCTTATGAACTCCTGTCGGCCCATTCCGCATGAGGAAAAATCGTGGATAAAACAAACTTTATTGGCTACCGGAAGAGACTAGGCAAAACCCAAAAAGAAATCGCCGAGTTGTTGGGCAACTCCATCAAGGCGGTACACAGCTACGAGCAGGGCTGGCGATCAATTCCGCCCCACGTGGAACGCCAGGTCTATTTTCTGCTCTCCCGACATCGGGAAGGCAATACCCCGGTCAAAAACTGCTGGACCGTACGTCATTGCCCCAAGGAACGCAAACACCATTGCCCGGCCTATGAATTCCGGGCCGGCACGCTATGCTGGCTCATCAATGGCACGATCTGCCAGGGCGAGGTCCACAAGGACTGGAAGGAAAAGATGGCCATCTGCCGGAAATGCGAGGTGCTGGCTTCCTTTTTGACACCCCCGTCCAGCACCACGCCCCGCTAAATGCCGTCGCCCCGGCCGGGTGGCCGCTCCATGGTCTGCCCGTAGAAATAGATATCGGAGAGAACCAAGTGAGCAAGCAGCAACAGCTCGATTTCCACACCCGGGTCATCCACGCCTGCCAGACCCCGGCCCAGTGGGGCGGCGCCACCCTGCCCCCCATTGTCCAGGCCACCGCCCACGCCTGCCCCACCGCGGAACACCTGAGCCAGACCTTTGCCGGCCAGACCAACGACCACATCTACATGCGGCTCACCAACCCCACCAGCCGCGTGCTGGAGGAAAAGCTTGCCGACCTGGAAGGCGGTGGTGGTACGGTGGTCACCGGCTCGGGCATGGCCGCGATCACCGACGCCTGCATGGCGCTGCTGCGGGCCGGCGACGAGTTTGTTTGCGGTAACTCACTGTTCATGTCCACCTACATCCTGTTCGCCAATGTCTTTGCCAAATACAACATCACCGCCCGCTTCGTGGAAGCAACCGACATGGCGGCCCTGGCCGCGGCCATCAACGCCAAGACCCGGTTCATCTATTTGGAGACCTTGGGCAATCCGAAACTTGATGTGCCCGACCTGCGGCAGGCGGCCGCCATCGCCCATGACCATGGCCTGCCCCTGATCGTGGACAACACCCTGGTTACCCCCTTTCTCTGCCGGCCCCTGGAACTGGGGGCCGACGTGGTCATCCACTCTACCACCAAATACCTGAACGGCCACGGCGACGCCTGTGGCGGCGCGATCATTGACGGCGGCACCTTTCCCTGGAATGATTCCAGCCGCTTTCCGGACCTGCGGCCATACGTTGACCGCAAAGGGCCCCTGGCCTATCTTGACAAGGTCTGGCGCGAGCACCACATCAACTTTGGCACCACCCCGGCGCCCCTGCACTCCTACCTCACCCTCCTGGGCCTCGACACCCTGGCCCTGCGCATGGAACGGCACTGCGCCAACGCCATGGAGGTGGCGCGCTTTCTTTTGGAACGGCCCGAGGTCGCCTGGGTCAATTACCCCGGTCTGGCCGACCACCCGGGCCACGCCACGGCAGCGACGCAGTTTGGCGGCCGCGGCTTCGGCGGCATGCTCACCTTCGGCCTGGCTAACAAGGAGCAGTGCGCCAAGTGCATTGACCATTTGCAGCTTATCTACCACCTGGCCAATATCGGCGACTGCAAGACGCTGATCATCCACCCCTATACCACCCAATACCTCTCCTTTCCAGAGGCGCTCCGCCGGAAATTATCCATCGGCCCGGACCTGCTGCGGCTTTCCGTGGGCATTGAGGCGGTCCAGGACATCTGCCACGACCTGGGGCAGTCCCTGGACCGGCTGGGGGCATGAGCAAAGCCGCCCAGTCCCATGACCAGGGAAGTTCGGTGGGCAAGGTGGATGGACGGTTTTTCACCTTTGCCGAGCCGTCGGATACCATGCCCCTGGAGTCCGGCGCCCGCCTCGGACCCATCACCCTGGCCTACGAGACCTACGGCGAGCTGGCCGCCAATCAGGACAACGCCGTTCTGGTGCTGCACGCCTTGTCCGGCGATGCCCACGCGGCGGGCATCCACCGCAGTGATGACCCCAAACCCGGCTGGTGGGACACCCTGATCGGCCCGGGCAAGGGCATCGATACCAGTCGCTACTTCGTGATCTGTTCCAACGTCCTGGGCGGCTGCATGGGTTCCACCGGTCCCTCCTCCATCAATCCCGCGACCAACCGGCCCTATGGCCTGGATTTTCCCATGATCACCATCGGTGACATGGTGGCGGCCCAAAAACGACTTATCGACGCCCTGGGCATCCCGAGACTGCTGGCCGTTATCGGCGGTTCCATGGGCGGCATGCAGGTTCTGGACTGGAGCGTGCGCTATCCGGAGATGGTCTTTGCCGCCATCCCCCTGGCCACCACCATGCGGCACTCGGCCCTGGCCATTGCCTTCAACGAGGTGGCCCGCCAGGCGATCATGGCCGACCCCCACTGGCAAAAGGGCTGCTACTACGACGGCAAGCACCCAGACCTCGGCCTGGCCGTGGCCCGGATGATCGGTCACATCACCTACCTGTCCGACGACGCCCTGCGCAACCGCTTTGGCCGTAAACTGCAGGACCGCAACGATTTTTCGTGCAATTTCGGGGCTGATTTCCAGGTGGAGAGCTACCTGCGCCACCAGGGCAAGAAATTCGTGGACCGCTTCGACGCCAACTCCTTCCTCTACCTCACCCGGGCGGCGGACTACTTCGACCTGTTGCTGGACGAGAGCGAGGAACACGTGGCCACCGTCTTTGCCAAGGCCCTGGCCCGCTTCCTGGTGGTCTCCTTCACCTCGGACTGGCTTTACCCTACCTATCAGTCGCGGGCCATGGTAACGGCCATGAAAAGGGCGGGCCGCGACGTGAGCTTCTGCGAGATCGAGGCCCCGTGCGGCCACGACGCCTTCCTGTTGCCCATCAAACGCCTGGCCACCATCATCAAGGGATTTCTGGATCGTGTCCACACCGAATTCCGTAAATAACCCCCTGCGCTATGACCTGACGGTCATCGCCTCTTGGATCGAACCGGGCTCCCGGGTGCTCGACCTGGGCTGCGGCGAAGGTACGCTTTTGTCCCTGCTGCGGGACACCAAGCAGGTCGTTGGCATCGGCATCGAAAAAAACGAGGCCAAGGCCATCGCCTGCATCGAAAAGGGGCTAACCGTGCTCCAGGGTGACATCAGCACCGAGGTTAAGGACTACAACGACAACGCCTTTGACTACATCATCTTGAGCCAGACCCTGCAGCAGGTCTATGAGCCGGCCCAGCTCCTCCACCGTCTCCTGCGCATCGGCCGTCGGGTGATCGTCAGCTTCCCCAATTTCAGCCACTGGCGCAGCCGGTTACATCTGCTGGTGAAGGGCCGGGCGCCCAAGACCGAACAACTGCCCTACGAGTGGCATAACACCCCGAATATCCGGGTGATTACCATTAATGACTTCCGGCACTTTATTAAACAAGAAGGATGCATCATCCGCCGCGAGGAGGCCATCGACACCCACCACCACGACACCGCGGGCCACCGGGTGCGGCTCTTTCCCAACCTCCTGGCCACCTATGCCATCTTTTTATTGGAAAAAAAGCTGCAAGCTGAAAGCTCAAGGCGCAAAGCTTAAGGATGAACGCTTTCTAAAAGGAGAAGACCATGCCATCCCCCTACACCGATGTAACCCAACTGATCGGCAACACGCCCCTGGTGAGAGTGCACCGCTTGGCCGCGGGCTGCGCCGCTGAGGTGTACGCCAAGCTGGAATTCCAGAACCCCTTGTCCAGCGTCAAGGACCGCATTGGCCGGGCCATGATCGAGGCGGCCGAGGCCAAGGGACTTATCAACCCTGGAACCACCATAGTGGAACCCACCAGCGGCAACACCGGCATCGCCCTGGCCTTTGTCTGCGCGGCCCGGCAATACCACCTGGTGCTCACCATGCCAGAGAGCATGACCCTGGAACGCCGCGCCCTGCTCAAGCACCTGGGCGCCGAACTGGTGCTCACCCCGGCTCCGGCTGGCATGAAGGGCGCCATTGCCAAGGCGGAGGAGATCGTGGCCACAACACCAAACAGTTTCATGCCCAACCAGTTCACCAACCCGGCCAACCCGGAAATCCATCGCCGTACCACGGCCGAGGAGATCTGGCGTGACATGGACGGCAAGGTGGACATCTTCGTGGCGGGCGTGGGCACCGGTGGCACCATCACCGGCGTGGCCGAAGTCATTAAACAACGCAACCCCGCCTTTAAGGCCGTGGCCGTAGAACCGGCCGACTCGCCGGTGCTCTCCGGCGGCCAGCCTGGCCCCCACAAGATTCAGGGTATCGGCGCCGGCTTCATCCCCGCGGTACTTAACACCGGGATCATCGACGAAATCGTCACCGTGACCAACGACAACGCCTTTGCCATGGCCAGGCGACTGGCCCGGGAGGAAGGTATCCTCTGCGGCATCTCCTCGGGCGCCAACGGCTGGGCCGCCCTGCAGGTAGCCAGGCGACCTGAAAACGCTGGTAAACGCCTCCTCTTCGTGGTCTGCGACACCGGCGAGCGCTACCTCAGCACCACGCTGGTATCCACCACATAACCAAGTGGCCAGGGTCGGACTTCGTCAATTTCCCACTAGGCACCCGGCTCGCCCTCGGACCAAGTCGGTAGCACGCGCAACATTCTGCAGACCTCAGGCAACAGCATCATGCCCAAGGAAGGCGGCAACCTGCGTGATCTCGCCTGGTTATTCCCCGTTTTCCCCCCCACTCCCCACTTCCCACTTCCCACTTCCCATCAAATCAACCTACCCACCCGAGGAGTTACAACGGCTTAACGGCACGGCAACGTGCCCATGGTCTCGGCAACCCGGCAACCATGGGCATAATTTACTTTTATGTACAAACATTATTTTACTACCGAACACATAATACAAAATTGTAATAATTTATTAGATAAAATCATGCTTACTTGTTTTAAAAAATTATCCAATATCAACATGATAACCTGACAAACCACGCCAACCCCAGGCTTTGGCACACCGTTTGCTTTTAACTAAAACAAACGGTGTCCTTTATAACTATCACCAAAGAGGAGCTTATCATGAAGAGGTCGCTGCGCATTCTACTTTTGGCCCTTGTCTTTTTGTATGGCATGGTGCCGATCCTGGGGGCGGATGACATGGCATCCGTGCCACCGCTCGCCGGCACAACGGTGGCGCGGACTGATGCGGCTCCGCCCGCTTCTGTCGTGGTCGAGCCGATTCCGGATCCCAGCGGGGCCGCCACGGGTGGCGCGGCTGACGTGGTTGGGGTGACTGCTGGCGCGCCTTCCGCGGCAGACATGACAAACCTCGGCCCCAAGGAGCCGCTGGCCCTCAAATTGGCCGACGTCATCGGCCATAACCGGGTCGCGGTCAACATCGTCTGGACCCTGGTCTGCGGCTTTCTGGTCATGTTCATGCAGGCCGGTTTCGCCATGGCCGAGACCGGTTTTACCCAGGCCAAGAATGCCGGCCATACCATGGCCATGAACTTCATGATCTATGCCCTGGGCATCCTGGGCTACTGGGCCTGCGGCTTTGCCATTCAGATGGGCGGCAGTGGCGGGGCCGCCACCCTGGGTGGCGCCACGGTGCTCAACAGCGAGTTCGCCATTACCCTGTTTGGCAAGAGTTTCGGACTGTTCGGCACCAAGGGCTTCTTCCTTTCCAACACGACCTATGATGCCGTGGTCTTTACCATTTTCCTCTTTCAGATGGTCTTTATGGACACCACGGCTACCATTCCGACCGGCGCCATGGCGGAACGCTGGACCTTCAAGTCCTTCGTGGTCTACGGCCTCTTTATCTCCGCCATCGTCTACCCCCTGTATGCCAACTGGGTATGGGGCGGCGGCTGGCTGTCGCAGCTTGGTAAAAACTTTGCACTCGGCCATGGCCATGTAGACTTTGCCGGCTCTTCCGTGGTGCACATGACCGGCGGCGTGGCCGCCCTGGCCGGTGCCTTGGTCCTAGGACCGCGGCGGGGAAAATTCAAGGCGGACGGCACCCCTAACGCCATTCCTGGTCACCACATTCCCATGGCCATGGTTGGCTGCTTCATCCTGGCCTTTGGCTGGTTCGGCTTCAATGCCGGCTCCACCCTGGCGGGCGGCGACCTGCGGATCGGCGTGGTGGCCGTCAATACCATGCTGGCCTCGGCTGCGGCCGCCTTCACCTCCATGCTCTACATGTGGAACCGCTACGGCAAACCGGATATCTCCATGATCGCCAACGGCTTTTTGGCCGGACTGGTGGCCATTACCGCGCCCTGCGCCTTTGTGAATTCAGTGGCCGCGGTCGCCATAGGGGCCATCGCCGGCATCTTCCTCTGCCTCGGCGTCTTCTTTGTGGAGCGCGTTATGAAAATCGATGATCCGGTAGGCGCCATCTCGGTGCACGGGGTCAACGGCGCCTGGGGCGTGCTTTCCGTGGGACTCTTCGCCGACGGTACTTACGGCGACGGCCTGAACGGCGTGGCCGGCACGGTCAAGGGCTTGTTCTATGGCGATGCCTCGCAGTTTACGGCCCAGTTGATCGGCACCGCCACCAATATCATCTTTGTCTTTGTGATCATGTACGTATTCTTCAAGGTACTCGACAAGTTCGTGCCGCTCCGGGTTTCCGAGGAGATGGAACTGGCTGGCCTTGACCATAGTGAAGTGGCGGTAAACGCCTATCCTGAGTTCAACCTTAACAAGACTCACCGCTAAAAAGGGGGGAATAAAACCATGAAAAAAATTGAAGCCATAATCAAACCATTCAAGCTGGACGACTTGAAGGAAGCCTTGAACGCCATCGGCATAAAGGGGATGACGGTAAGCGAAGTGAAGGGTTTTGGCCGACAGAAGGGTCACAACGAAATTTACCGCGGCGCCGAATATGTGGTGGACTTTGTCCCCAAGGTCAAAGTAGAGATCGTCATTCCGGCCGCCATGGTGGAACAGGTGATCGAGACCATGATCACGGCCACCCGGACAGAGAAGATCGGGGACGGCAAGATCTTTGTCTTGCCAGTGGAACAGGTCTGCCGCATTCGCACCGGCGAGCGCGACCAAGAGGCGATTTAATCTGGCTAGTCCCGTTGCCAGGGCAATGAAAACCCGGCACCACATCTTGCAGGAGGAGAAAACCATGTACACCAACAACACGACTCACCGGCTCAACAAAACCTTCACGACCGCGCTCGCCCTGGGGCTGCTGGTCACCGCCCCGGCCCTGGCGGCCGAGGAGGCCAAACCCACCGCCAACCTTACGGTAGCAGCCCTAAGTCAGTACATCTTCCGCGGTTTCGAGCAGGGCAAGGACAGCCTGGTCATCGAGCCGTCGCTGACCGTTGGCTATGAGGGATTTTCCGCCAACCTCTGGGGTAATCTCGACACCGACCGGACCGGCAACGACGCCTCGCACTGGCAGGAAACCGATCTGACCCTGGCCTATGCCTATACGATTGGCAAGGTTGGTCTGAGCGCTGGCTATATCTACTATGGCTATGGCCTGAACAATGAGGACACCCAGGAATTTTATGTCAGCGCCAGCTATGACACGTTGCTCAAGCCGACCCTGGCCGTGTACCGGGACACGGATCACTACGCCGGCTGGTATATCACCGCCGCGGTCAGCCATGCGCTGCCGCTCACCGACAAGCTCAAGCTGGACCTGGGCGCCAAGGCGAGCTACCTGCAGGCGGATGACGCCAGTTCATATTCCAAAAGGGGGTTGGGGGAAGAGCCCTGCGATGGCTTCCACGACGGGGTGCTTAGCGCCTCGATCAATTTCCCGGTGAATACCTACATTACTGTTACACCACAGTTGGCATACTCATTCCCGCTCACCAGCATGGCCGCGGACCTGATCAAGTCCGCAAGCTTCAATGGCGAGGACTCCAGTTTCATCTATGGCGGCGTGGCGGTCTCGCTGGCCTTTTAAGGGACTCGGAAAATACCAATATGCCTGGATCGCGCCCGGGTTGGGGTCAGATTGGGCTGGGCCGATTGAGCACCCCAAGAGTATTTGCTGCGCTGCACAAAACCGCAGGCGTAGCAGGGCTACGTCGAGGATTTCGGAATCTCGGTTTCATCTCGCTTACCTGCGATTGAGGCGCGGTCAAAGATGGCCCTAAGCCGGGATGCGTGATGGCAGATTGGTGTTTTCCGCGTCCCTAAGGACTAAAGGGCAAGCTTGCGCCGTGGGGCAATAATTCGGCAACCTAAAAGACCGTGCCGAGGAAGGGAAGCCATCCCTCTGCTCGGTCTTTTTACGATTACATTCTTGTAACTATCCAGCGGCCCCGCCACCCGGGTGAATTCCCGGTCTGGCAATGCCTTTCGCGGGTTCGTCCGCGACCGGGCGCAGGAGGCGCGGGAGGTCGCGGCCGCCTCGGAGGCGGGCAGAACGCCCGCCGAGCATGAGCGCAAGGCATGGCGAGCCCGGCAACGCTTAAATGCCGACACAGGCAGGATGGTTACTGCATTTTTTTAATTTTCATATAAAAGGGGGTGGCGCCCCAAGCATTGATGGTCTAGTTTCGCAGACATCATGATCACCTACATTCTTGTCCTCATATTTCTGCTGATCCTGCTCCTGCCGATGCTCGCAAAGAAGGTGGAGCATAATCTCGAGCTGTTCCTGCTCGTCACCGGCGGCACCACGCTTATCCTCTCACATCTCCTGGGCCCGGAGCCGCTCATCACCTGGCACCTTGTCGAGTCGGCCCTGCTTGAACCGGTCAAGCTGACCATCGCCACCCTGCTCTTTGGCGTGGCCTTCCGGGCCATCCGCGCCCCGCTGAAAAAAAAGATCGTGATTGCCGAACTCTGGCTCGGGCCGCGCCTCTTCGCCTTCCTGCTCATCCTGGCCCTAGGCTTGCTTTCCAGTGTGATCACCGCGATTATCGCGGCGTTGATCCTGTGCGAGGTGGTGAGCGCCATCAACCTGGACAAAAAGTACGAAACGCTCCTGGTCATTTTTGCCTGCTTTGCGATAGGCATGGGAGCGGCCCTTACCCCCATCGGCGAGCCGTTGTCCACCATTGCCGTTGCCAAGCTGCGGGGCGGGGCGCTGAACGGCGATTTTCTGATGCTGATACGCCTCTTCGGAATTTACATCATTCCGGGCCTCGTCCTGATCGCCGTGACCGGAGGACTTTGCCGCGGCAAGCAAGTCGGATCCTGCGAGAGTATTACCGAAGACTTCGAGGAGTCTTTGGGCCAGATCGCGCTCCGGGCGTTCAAGGTCTATATTTTTGTCATGGCCCTGATTCTGCTCGGTACGGGTTTCAAACCTTTGATTGATCTGTATATCTCAAAAATGTCGGCCCCACTCCTCTATTGGGTCAACATCACCTCGGCAATCCTCGACAACGCCACGCTTGCCGCGGCGGAACTCGGCCCAGGCATGACCGCGGCGCAGGTAAAGGGCATTATCATGGGCCTCATCATCGCCGGCGGCATGCTCATCCCCGGCAATATCCCGAATATTATCGCCGCCAACAAGCTGCGCATCTCAAGCCGTGCCTGGGCAGTGGTTGGCATACCTTTCGGATTGGCACTGATGGCCCTCTATTTCGTTATTCTCTATTATCTCTAACGTCCATCCGGCAATCACATAAAACAGGATGAATGTCAGGATCCCGCTTTCAGCATCACCTTCTTATTGCTTAAGATTTTTTTGCTGAACACTGATAGCTGAAAACATAGTTCCCGAAGGGACATTCTTTAATACCAATCATCTCATCACTTGATATGGCAAGAAAAACACAATTGGCTTCCCTCATTGCTCATCACGAGCATGAAACTGTAGCGCGAATAACGGTTATGACAAGTCCCGCAGCCTATTTTGCCATCAAACAATTTAATCTCATCATTGAGGGATGCAGGCGGGATATAGGCAACGGGCCTTCTTAGGTAGGCGTCCTGATAGGAAACGCCAAGGGGATGTTCCAACCGCCCGGAGAAGTGGCTCCAAGTCCCGGCGCCAAGGCCTTTGTCCAGTGAGTCAATCCGGTCAACATGGCATTCAAGACAGATGAGCGTTGTCGGATCGACCCTTGAGTGGAAATCGGTAACCTGGAATTGGCCTTCATGGGTGACGCCAATGAAGAGATGGCCCTCGTCATCGACACTATGACAAATCAGACAGAAAGGCTTCCCTGAGACATTGCGCCGCAGGAAATAGGGTTGGTTGGCCCCTTCCCCTCCCTGGGCATGCGCATCGTGGCAACTGACGCAGGTAAAACGGCCATCAAGCAGCAGCATATCGCCGGGGATATGCATTTTTGGTATGATATCTGTTGGATGCGACTTGTAATCTTTCAAAGCCGGATGACAGGTGGCACAGGCCCCGGTGACATCGAGACGCAGGTCTTCGCGCCCGCCTTTTTCGTGCAAGTGACAGATTATACACTGTTCAGCGGTGAACTGGTGCCCGGTCTGCATCGAAATGACCTTGGTCACCACGCACACAGCAAATATCAATAATATAAAAATCACCTGTGACCTTTTCATGATTCAACCAACTTGTATCCCACAATTTGCTCAATCAAAAGCCAAAGGGGTGGCAACAACTGTTTGCCGTGCACGGCAGTCCCGGCCTCGGAGTATCAAATAGCATCTTGCCGCAAAGGGCTGCCCGATCACTACCGCGTGAAGGTTGCCTCTTCAAGCATTACCTTGTATGCGTAACCGCTCCCGAGATTGATATCGATCCTGACGATGCCGGTGACGGCAAGCGTTTCGCCAATCTGGACCTCCTGCTTGGTAGTGGCCAGCAACTTGTCATCCGGCGCGACACCGCTGCCGTCGGCCAGGGTGACCCAGGTTCGCCCCAGGATATTTTTGCTGAGCTTCAAAACCTTGCCACGCATGCTCACGGTCTGATCGGCCAGTTCACCGCGACGCATAAAGAGCTCGGCAATGGTCAACTCGGTTGCCGCTTTTACCACCTCGCCCGGCGCGGGAGGCACTATCGCCGCTTGGCCCGGGGAAATATTCCGGTGATAATTATCGTCTGGGATATCCGCCAGTTTAGCCCCCTCGGTCTTCTTCTCCTGCTGAACATCGACCGCCTTACGGATATTGGACAAAAAGAGGATCTCGTCAAAGGTCCGGTCCATGGCTTTCGCATAAAAATTAACCATCGGCGTCCCTCCCATGTATTCGATCTTGTCCCCCACCGCCACCTCAAAGGCTGCGGCGGCCAGCCACACCTCCTTATCCTCCTGCTTGATTTGAAGATACGTGTACTTGCCGGCCAACTGGGTAAAAATCACCGTTCCGGCAAGAATCTCCTCTTCTTCCGCTTCTTCCCCGGGGGCAAGGGTCGGCAGAAAAAGGCATAAAAACAACAAGGTCAAAAAACATTTATGGCGGTTCATAAGAGGCTCCTGTGTTCACTTGGGGAAAAAGCGCTACCCAATGACGATCGGGGTTGCGCGGCTAAAAAATCTTGAGGAAAGTATGTCGGCATTGCCGTGACGCACATAGACGCATCTTTCCTGGGGAGCACGGGTCAAAAAAACGGATGACAGCCGGGCAGCGCCCGCGGCGTTTAGTTCCTCCAGTTGTGGTGACGTATACATCTTATTTTTTCATCCCCGGATGGCAACGGCGACAGTCATCGAGCGGAAAGGCGACCTTGAGATGACAAACGCCGCAAAATTTGCGCTGCACAATATAGTTCATTTCAAAAT
>Ga0100389_1001625_pt1 | contig 17919 bp, 12 predicted proteins | sample CryGeymeta201513_FD_81537 | JGI IMG/M metagenome (GOLD analysis project Ga0100389, IMG submission 81537) | Groundwater microbial communities from Crystal Geyser aquifers in Utah, USA - Crystal Geyser metaG 2015-13 | ecosystem: Environmental > Aquatic > Deep subsurface > Groundwater | place: USA... | reverse complement strand
TCCGATCTTCAATTTGTTGATAAAATTCATGATGGGTGATAACCCGGCATATTTTGTCAGTTTTGTTCCCGTAAAAGAGTGCTTAACGTTTTGTGTTTTGTAAAGGATTTTTTGCTTATTTTTACTCATCAGAAAAGTGGCGTTTGGTTGTTGATTATTTTTTTTTAACACTTCAAAAATAAACAACTTATGCCGCTTTTCCTGATTTTTGTTTTAGAATTTTAGGTATCATTTAAAATATTTTGACAAAAAAAAAACAAAGATATTATTTTCAATACTATAAAGCATGAATGAGTGGATGATTGATGATCAATTAGAATCAGGAGATATTTCAAGTTCTCATTCAATCATACAATCCTTTGGCTAACATATAACCGGGAATATTATTTAAATTTTTCTTCCTAAATTATTTGGTTCTGTCTTGCCCCTCCCTCGCGGGGGGCTTTGCCAGGTTATGTGCCTTTGGATAATGAGAAGTTGTAACTGTATGAGCAACTGTAGTTATAAGCCGAGGATTTCAAATGCCATTAATTTTATTGATGTTTTTGCTGCCATGCTGTCGATCTTGAGATGATCGGGATAGTATAGCGGAACATTGCTTCTCCGTAAGGGCAGAGACCATTGATTTAAAACGTTTAGAAACCCTAATCTATCCTTTTGTTAAATCTCCTAAAACTTACGCCGGATTATTTATTACTTCGGCTCTAATTGTTTTTTTAGCTTATTTAGATTTATCTGCTTCTGCTCTTTAAATATCTTATTTGCGTACGGGGTATAAAATTTATTAGCAGAAAGAAAATCAATATTGTTTTGAAGCCATTCATCTTCAGAATATTGTTTGCCAAGGTATTTATCCCATTCGTGACGGAGACCGAGCGATTTAGTAAAAAAAATCTTTTTCCCCATATACGAGATGTCTGCATCTTTTATTACCATCTCTATTAAATTATCCGGGATGCTGCTAACTATAGTTGTCTTAATAATCGAATTGACTTTTTCGATTTTTTCCTCTGGGTAATTATGCAGACGCAAAAAATTTGAACATATCTTTATGCTTATTTCTTCGTGACCGGTATATATCTCGGTAAATCCTGAATCGTGAAACCATGCAGCCAGCAGAAGCATTTCGAGTTCATCTTCGGTTAATCCCGAATTCTTCCCAATGTCTTTCGCCGCTTCAACCACATTTTTTGTATGACTCAAGTCGTGATACTTTAAATCTAGCGAAAGTTTTTTCTCAAAAAGATCTTCAATAAAGTCTTCAACTTTTTTTAATATGCCGCTCATAAACAAAGCCTTCATTATTACTCCGCTTAAAATAATAGTATTTTATTAAAAAAATAAATATTTAACCGATCGATAATAACTTTTTTTTAAGGCTGAAATATATCGGAACAGAAGTTAGGAGTTAGTAGAAATTATATTATGAAGTCACCTTACGCAAGACACAGTTAATCGGATGTAAATCGAAGCGAAGCTTCGATAAATTAAATAATTTTTACGAAGCTAGCGCTTCGTACTACAAGATCTGTGTAAGGTGACTTATGAATTTTTATTATTTAATGAATAAGGAATATCGAACTATAAAAATATTCATCGCTTGTTACTGCTTGCCTGCCCTGCTTTGCGGTTATTCACGGTTCGATATACGCTTTCAAAAAAATATGTTTGCCGTTTTGCACAGTCCGTCGCGGCAGATTTTTACCGCATGGCAGCTTAAACGAAACCTTTCACAAAAGAAGAATTTGTCATGTAGATTCTCTATTTTTGCCCCTCATTTTAGAAAGTAATTATGGAATTGATAATAGGATATACTGCGGCATTTTGCACGACCGCTGCATTTATTCCGCAGGCATATAAAGTATTTAAAACAAAACGTACTACTGATATATCGCTCGGTATGTTTTTATTGATGACGTTCGGAGTATTTCTCTGGATGGTTTACGGATTTATGCTGTCCGCCATCCCCATAGTAGCAGCTAATTTCCTTACGCTCATACTTGCGTTTTATATTTTTTGGATGAAATTAAAATTAGATGTTGTGTCTGCAAAAAGAGAAGTTTAGGGGTTATGCCGAAGAAAAACAAGAGTTATAAAAAGTCGCCCAACCTGGAAGGTAATTATTCCATCTTCATATCGCGGGTCATCAAGTCCGTAGTGGCTTTTACAGGGTCTTTGCCTTCAAAAAGAATTTTATAGACCTCTTTTGTAATAGGCGTTTCAACTTTATATTTCTTCGCAAGCATAGAAGCCGAGCGGCTTGTTTCAACACCTTCGGCAACCATGTCCATTGTTTTTAATACTTCTTTTAACGTCTTTCCCATTCCGATTTGTTCGCCCACAAAACGATTACGGCTGTGGCGGCTCATACAAGTAACAATTAAATCGCCCATGCCCGATAGTCCGGCGAATGTTTCAGCTTCGGCGCCCATAGCCATACCAAGCCGGGAAATTTCCGCAATGCCGCGCGTCATAATGGCAGCTTTGGTGTTGTCGCCAAATTTAGCGCCGTCAATTATTCCGGCGCCGATTGCAATAACATTTTTAAAAGCGGCTCCGAGTTCAACGCCAAGTATATCTTTCGAAGAATATACCCTGAAGTATGAAGTCATAAAAGCAGCTTGAATTGCCCGGCTTGTTTCGATTGATTTAGACGCAGCAACAACTGCGGTTGGAATTCTTCTACTCACTTCTTCCGCATGACTGGGACCGGAGAGAACTCCAATCTGTTCGGTGGAAAAAGATGGAAATACTTCATGCAGCATTTGGGACATGGTAAGCAGCGAGTTTATTTCAATACCTTTTGATACGCTTGTAAGAATTGTGTTTTTTATTTCGGCGGGGTTGATCTCTTTAACAACTTTTCTTGTATACTGCGAGGGGACTGCAAGTATAATCATGTTCTTGTTATGAACAGCTTCATCAAGGTTGTGTGTAATTATTATTTCATCGGGAATTTTAACACCGGGAAGGTATAAATCATTTAAGCGGGTTTTGTCTAATATACGCGCATAGTGAGCTTTATACTCCCAGAGAGTAACATCGTGTCCGTTATAATGAAGCAAGACGGACAGCGTAGTACCCCATCCGCCTGCGCCGAGAACCGAAATTTTCATTAATAATTAAGTTGTTTTGTTTTTACTAAAATTAACTTTGTTTTCGTTACCATTAATTAATCGGACTACATTTTTGCGGTGAGTGTATATTACAAGCAGAGACACAAAAATGAGAAAAGGCAGTAATGTGCCATAGCCTTCTATATTAACGTGAAAAAGATTTTCTCTGATTACCAAAGTAAGGGGAACAGCAATTGCTCCTAGTATAGATCCAAGTGAAATATATCTCGAAACCGAAACAACTATAGCAAAAACCGCAACTGCCACAAGCATATCTATTGTAACAATAATGATAAGCATACCGAGAGCAGTAGCGATACCTTTGCCGCCTTTGAAGCCGGCAAAGACAGTCCATATATGCCCGATAACAGCTGAAATACCAGCAATAATTTGCACAAGTGTAAAATCATCAAATGGAGTAACGTTTTCGAAAGGCATACCGCCATAATGAAGCCGTGCGATAAAAACCACAGCAACTACACCTTTAAAAGCATCAAGCAGGATGGCAATTACGCCATACCTCCAGCCCATTACTCTCATTACGTTGGTCCCGCCAGCATTTCCGCTTCCGTGCTCACGAATATCAATGCCTTTTACAACCCTGCTTATTATTATACTGTTTGGTATAGAACCAACCAGATAAGATAAAATTATAATTGTGGTTAAGAGAAACATACTAACATCCAAATTTATAAATCTAAACCAATTTGTTTAGTGTAAATGATGGGGCAAACATAAGAATAATTAATATAAATATATAATCGAAAATTTTTCCCTCTTATTGATCCCTTTGAAAGTTTTAAAAAGAGTTATTACATCTTTCCAATTAGTTTTTTAAAAAGCACGATATCCGCTTTTGTTGTAATCTTGAAATTTAAAATTGACCCTTCAACAATATTAACTTTTCCACCAATTCGTTTAACAAGTATAGATTCATCAGTGCCGATAAAATTTTCATCATCAGCTTTTTTCATAGCCCTTAACAGAATTGAGTATTTAAATATTTGTGGCGTCTGAACATAATTAATTTTGTGGCGGCTTACATATTCTTCCACAAAATTAGTTCCTCTTACCAAAGTATCTCTTCCGGAAACACATACCAATGCGCTGCCTTTTTGCTTTGCGGTTTCAATTGCTCCGGTCAGTACTTCCTGCGGAAGCAAAGGGCGGGCAGCATCATGCACGATTATTAAATCATCCTTCTCTGCATTTATTGAAAGCAATGCATTGTAAACCGAATGCTGACGTTCTTTTCCTCCCTCAACAAACCCCTTTAGTTTTGTTATTAGATATTTCTTTTTAATTTTCTTGAGAAGATCGAAAAATTCCGGTGCGGCGGCAACAACTATCTCATCAACATTTTTATTTTTTTGAAAGACAGAGAGAGTAAAGGCAATAAGCTCTTTGCCTTTGAACAATAAATACTGCTTGGGAGCAGGTAATCCGCTCCGTTTGCCTTTACCTCCCGCCGGTATAATTGCAATTGTTCTCATAGAATGAGCATTGAATCGCCATAACTCAAGAAACGGAAATTTTCTTTTAAAGCTTTCTTATATGCTTTCGTGATTAGCTCGGTATCGCCAAATGCGCTAACAAGCATTATTAATGTTGACTCGGGCATGTGGAAATTTGTAATCAATCTGGTACCTATTTTAAAAGAATATGGCGGATAGATAAATTTATCCGTCCAGCCTCTACTTGGTTTTACGTAACCATCCGCTGTTACACTTGTTTCTAGCGCACGTGCCGAACTTGTTCCAACTACAAAAACATTATGGTTTAAGCTTTTTGCTTTATTGATTATTTCGGCAGTTTCTTTAGTAACCTCAAAAAACTCCGAGTCCATTTTATGTTTAGTTAAATCTTCAACCTCAACCGGGCGGAAAGTCCCGAGACCGATGTGCAGAACAACAGGAACTATTATAACTCCCTTTTTCTCAATCTTTTGAATAAGTTTTGGAGTGAAATGTAAACCGGCTGTTGGGGCTGCAACAGCGCCATCCACTTTTGCGTAAACGGTTTGATAATTTTCCCTGTCGCCTGGTTCAGGATCTCTTTTTATATAAGGCGGAAGAGGAGTAAGACCAATTTTTTCTACAGCCCGGTAAACGTTGCCCGGCTGATTGAAACGGACAGTTCTTCCGCGGGAAGTTGTATTATCTATAACCTCGCACCAAAGTTTGTCATTAAAATATATTTTATTTCCAATTCTTACTTTCCGTGCCGGATCAACGATAACATCCCAGATGCAATCTTCTGCATTTAGTTCTCTAAGTAAAAATACTTCAATCTTCGCATTTGTTTTTTCTTTCTTTCCATACAATCTTGCCTGGAAAACACGGGTCTCATTTACTACAAGAACATCGCCTTCCTTCATGTAGTCAGCTACATTAGAAAAAGCTTTTACTGATATTTCCTGCGTCGCCCTGTTCACTACCATCAGTTTCGATTTATCCCTTGGACTAACCGGATATTTAGCAATGACGGTTTTAGGCAAATTAAATTTAAAATCGGATAATTTCATTCTTCATCCTTTATGATGTGAGCTAATTTTATTTTAAAGGCAGGACGAATACTCATCCTGCCCGAATTAATTGTTGTTATTTTTTCTTAGCTAATTTCTTTTTTGAAACTGCTTTTTTCTTATCTGCTTTTCCGGCTTTCATTTCTTTAACAACCGCTCTGGCGGCTGCCAAACGTGCAATTGCTACTCTGAAAGGGGAACAGCTTACGTAGTTTAATCCTATTCTGTGACAAAATTCAACCGAAGAAGGTTCGCCGCCATGCTCGCCGCAGATTCCAACTTTCAGATTAGGGCGGGTAGCTCGTCCTCTTTCAGTGCCCATTCTTACAAGTTGACCTACACCTATTTGATCGAGCACTTCGAATGGGTCGTTCGGTAATATTTCACTTTGTACATAAAGCGGTAAAAACTTACCTGCATCGTCTCTCGACAAACCAAATGTGGTTTGTGTGAGGTCGTTTGTACCGAATGAAAAGAACTCGGCGCTCCGGGCAATTTCATCTGCTGTTAATGCAGCTCGCGGCAGTTCGATCATAGTGCCAACCAGGTAGTTGATCTTCTTCCCTTTTTCTTCCATTACTTCCTTTGCTACACGTCTTACAATTTCTTCCTGCATTTGGAATTCTTTAAGATCACTTACAAGAGGAATCATAATTTCCGGTTTTACTTTTATCCCCGCTTTTGCAACGTTACATGCAGCTTCAATAATTGCGCGAGCCTGCATTTCGGTTATTTCAGGGTAAAGTATACCAAGGCGGCATCCTCTAAAGCCAAGCATTGGGTTGAACTCTGCAAGGCTGTGAATCTTTTCCACAATTTTTTCTTCAGAAACTTTTAACGCCGCGGCTACTTCACGAATGTCTTTGTCAGAATGAGGTAAAAATTCATGAAGCGGCGGATCGAGCGTTCTTACAGTTACAGGGAAGCCATTCATCACTTTAAAGATTCCCTCGAAGTCTTCTCTCTGTAATGGAAGCAGTTCGTTCAATGCAGCTTTTCTGTCCTGTTCGGTATCGCTTAAAATCATTTTTCGAACAGACATAATTCTGTCGCCGCCAAAGAACATATGTTCGGTACGGCAAAGCCCGATACCTTCGGCGCCAAATGCAATTGCGTTAGCTGCCTGATCCGGCTGATCAGCGTTTGTTCTTACATTAAGTCTTCTCAGTTTATCTGCCCAGTTCATCAAACTATTATAGGTTTGAAAAATAGGGGATTTTTTAGGATCGAGAGATTTACTTATAAGAACCTGAATAACTTCACTTGGTTTGGTATTAATTTTACCGACAATAACTTCGCCTGTTGTACCATCGATAGAAATATAATCGCCTTCTTTAATTTTAAAGCTTTTCCCGTCGGCTGTAATTTCGCCGTCTTTGTAATTTATTTTTAATGAACCGCAGCCTGCAACACAAACTTTCCCCATCTGACGCGCAACAAGCGCAGCGTGAGAAGTCATACCGCCGCGGGCAGTTAATATACCTTCAGATGCATTCATTCCTTTAATATCTTCGGGTGAAGTTTCGATTCTTACAAGAATAACCGGGTCGCCTGTTTTTGCCATTTCTTCTGCATCGGAAGCGCTTAAAGCAACGCGTCCGGAAGCTGCTCCGGGTCCTGCATTAAGCCCCTTTGCAATCAGTCGTCCCTCGGCAATTGCTTTTTTCTTTTCATTAAGATCGAAGATAGGGCGAAGCAGTTGATTCAATTGATTCGGTTCAATTCGGGCAATTGCTACTTCTTTGCTGATGAGATTTTCTTTAACCATATCCACAGCCATCTTAATTGCAGCAAATCCGGTTCTCTTACCGACACGGCACTGCAGCATCCAAAGTTTTCCTTGCTGAATAGTGAACTCTACATCCTGCATATCTTTGTAATGCTTTTCTAATTTTTTTCTAATGTCGTCGAGTTCTTTATAAATCTTCGGGTTGTCTTTCTTCAACTCGGCAATGGGGTGAGGTGTGCGTGTTCCGGCAACAACGTCTTCACCTTGTGCGTTGAATAAGTATTCACCGTAAAAAATGTTTTCGCCAATTGCAGGATCTCGAGTAAACGCTACGCCCGTTCCGGAATCTTCGCCCATGTTGCCGAAGACCATTGATTGTACGTTTACCGCCGTTCCCCAGCTTGCAGGAATTCCATTCAGTTTGCGGTAAACAATCGCTCTGTCATTCATCCACGATCCGAATACTGCGCCAACTGCTCCCCAAAGCTGTTCCATCGGATCATCCGGAAAATTGCTGCCGGTTTTTTCTTTGATAGCATTTTTAAATTCTTCAACCAATTCTTTAAGATGATCTGCCGTAAGTTCGGTATCAAGTTTAAACCCGTTAGCTTCTTTCTTATTATGAAGAATGATTTCGAAGGGATCTTCATCATGTTTTTCAACAGGCTTTAAACCAAGAACAACATCACCATACATTTGAACAAATCTTCTGTATGAATCGTAAGCAAAACGCGGGTTATTTGTTTTTGCAATTAAACCCTGCACGGTAGTATCGTTTAATCCTAAATTAAGAATCGTATCCATCATGCCGGGCATAGAAGCTCTTGCGCCGGAACGTACCGAAAGGAGCAGCGGATTTTTAGCATCGCCAAATCTAGCGCCCATTTCTTTTTCAACTTTTGAGAGCAATTTAAGAACTTGAGTTTTTAAATCCTTCGGATAAGTTTGCTTGTTATCGTAGTAGTAAGTACAAACTTCGGTTGTAATTGTAAAACCAGCAGGGACGGGTAAACCAATGTTCACCATTTCGGCAAGGTTGGCTCCTTTACCGCCAAGCAGTTCTTTCATAGCGGCTTTTCCATCGGCTTTTTTCCCGCCGAAAAAATAGACGTATTTATTATTTTTAGACATAATTATTTTTCCTCCATAAATATGCTTCGTTAATTATTGGTAGTATTAAAATTAAAATACTTTTTCACTTCAATTTATTTTCTGAAGAATATAATCTTCAAACTTTTGTTGTTCATCCATTTGCATTTCTATCTCAAGATAGAATACATCAATATCATCAAACTCCTTTGCAAATTTAATAAGTTTAACAGCATCTTTTTGAGTAGTAACTACAGAATATGCGTTCGTGGAATAAAATCGTTTTCGAATTTGCTGAACTTCTTTCAGTGTGTATTCTTTATGGTCTCTAAAAATCATTTTGTTAGTTGTGTTAACATTAGTCTGTCGTAAAATGTTCAAAAAAGAATATGAGTTTGCAATACCAGAAACAACGAGGCTGTGCTGTCCTTCAAAATCTTTCAGTTCGTAAATGGTATGCTTCATAACATCAACAAAACTAATGGCTTTATAATGAGAAGTAAAAATTGCTTTATCTATAAAATACTTTTTAAACTCATCCGGAATTTCTTTTTTGTCCGAAAATTTTCTATTAATAATAACTGCATCAGCACGTTTGATAGATGAAAACGGTTCTCTCATTAATCCAGTGGGCATCAGTTTCCGATTGAATGAATTATCGGATACAAGAAATTGCTGTTCAAAAAGGAGTAAATCGGCATCTCTTTTAATCCAACGGTGCTGGAAAGCATCATCAAGTATAATTGTGTTTACATTTGCATCATGCAAAAATTTATTTGCTCCTACAACCCGGTTTTCACTCACTGCCGCCGGCACTTTACAGTGAAGAGCCGTATGATAAATCTCATCGCCGCACTTTTCCACCGTTGTAAAAATTTCTTCGCCATCGGAAACATACAAATAGCCTTTAGTATTCCTTCCGTATCCGCGGCTCAGTACGCCAGGTTTTTTAGCGAATTTTTTTAACATCGTTGTTAAATAAATTACCATCGGGGTTTTACCCGAACCGCCCACGGTTAAATTACCAACAGACACAACCTTTACAGGAACACTTTTACTTTTAAAAATACCGTCATCAAAAAACTTGTTGCGTAAGTTTATAACGAAAGCGTAAACGGGTACAAACGGATACAAAATTATTTTTAGAAAATTCATAAACCGAATATAGCCGCTTTCGTTTGTAGTTCATTTAGTTTGTAATCGCACTGCCGAATTGTTTCAGAAGTTTTTTCGTAAGTTAGTGTTTGTTCTACATAGATCGGATTTGAGTATATCAGTTTAACTTTCGAAAAAGGTTTCGGCACCTGGAATCTATCCCAACTGCTTAAATATTTTTTCTTTTGGTAGCCTACGCCCGCAAGCACCAAAGGAACGCCGCTTTTTTTTGCCGCAATTACTACCCCGGCTTTTAGTTTTAAAGCCGGTCCGCGCGGTCCATCGGGCGTTACTGCAACAGACGTTTTATTTTTTGCATAATCGATCATTACTTCAAGCGCAACGCTGCCCCCCTTGCTGCTGGAACCTCTTACAACTTGATAACGCCAGTTCCTCAGAGTGTTTGCGAGAAGGTCGCCGTCTTTACTTTTACTTATTAAACCAAGGAAATTTTTATTCCGGTTTATATACCAGGGTAATAACATTGTTCCGTGCCAGAAAGCGAACACATAATTTTTATTTTCACGTTCGAGTTTTTCAACTGCTTCTTTATTTATCTCTTCAATTTTTAATGTTTTACATAAAATATTTACTGCATGAAACAGCGTTATTTGTCCAATAAAACGGAGCGTATTCTGTTTTATTTTTTTAAGATTCATTCATCCCCAAGAGAATTATTGAAGCTGCTTTTCGGGAAGCGCCGGACGAGCCAAGAAGAGTTTTTATTCGCCCTAGTTTATCTTTTATCTGATTATATAATACAGTGTCAGATAATATTTTTTTGCTTTCCTCGAAAATTGTTTTTGCATTAACATCTTTTTGAATTAGTTCCGGCACAACTTCTTCGCCCAAAATAATATTTACCATACCGATGTTATTTACTTTGACTAATCGCTTAAATATTAAATACGTAATAGCGCTGGTTTTATAAATTACAATCATCGGCAGTTGAAACAATCCTGCTTCAAGCGTTGACGTGCCCGATTTGATTATTCCGAATTTAGCAAGGTTCATTAAATCGTATGTTTTACCTGTAATAAGCTTAAACTCAAATTCATTCTGATGTCTGCTATAAGATTCCGCATCAATATTTTCGGAGCCGGCAACAACCGTTTGAAGGTTAAATTCGCGGCAGATTTTTTTTGCTGCTTTCAACGTTTCCGGCAAAAGATTATCAACTTCATTTTTCCTGCTTCCTGGTAATATCAGCAGAATATCTTTGCTACTGTCCAGATCATATTGATGGAAAAACATTTCTTTACTTAACAAAGAATAGTTCTCAATCTGTTCCATTAAAGGGTGTCCCACAAACTCAACATCAACACCGGCTTTGCTATAGAATTCCTTTTCAAACGGGAAAACAATAATCATTTTGCTGACGAGTTTTTTTATTTTCTTTATTCGACCGGCGCCCCATGCCCATATTTGAGGGGAGATATAATAAAATATTTTTATATCGAATTTTTTCAATTTGCGGGCAAAGTTTAAATTAAAACCCGGATAATCAATCAGCACTACTTCTTTAATATTCTTTTCTTTTATAATTGAAATCAGATCCTTCTGCACTCTTTTTATAAACGGAAGATGTTTTATAACTTCAGTTAATCCGAGAAACGCCATTTTATTAATATGATACGCTGCCTGCATTCCCGCAGCCTGCATTTTGTCTCCGCCGATGCCGAAAATTCTAACAGCCGGATTCATCTTCAAAATTTCTTTTATAAGATGAGCGCCATGCAGGTCGCCCGAAACCTCGCCTGCAATTATCATTAAATTATTTTCGTTTATTCTTTTCAACTAAAATCTTCTTAGAAACCACAAAACAATTATTAATAAACTAATAAAACCCAAAGCCTGAAATGTTCTTCGTTCGCTGCGAAGCCCGGCTTTCAAATTGAACGGCGGCTGTGTTACATCCACAACTTTGTACGCAGTTAATCTTGGAAGAAATCGCGGAACGTTCTTTGTGTATGCTTCATAATCTCTGCCGAAAGTTTGCCGCAAGTAGCCTTCCTCAGCCTTAACTATATAATGATATTGCACTACAAAAAAAGCAAGAGCAATAATTTGAAGATAAGGGAATAAGGCATAAGACATTATTCCACGTCCGAAATACATAATTATATTTCCTACGTAAAGCGGATTACGAACGCGGGCAAAGGGTCCGCTTACTATTAAAAACGTACCACCCACGGCGCCTGTTGTGCGTGTTTCGCTTCCTGCCCAGCTTACTCCCCACAAGCGGATAAGTTCGCCGCTTAGCGCCAGTAAAAATCCAATTATCAAACTCCAGATGTTGGCATTTATAAAAAACAGCATCAACAACACGAAGGGTATTGGCGTGTAACTGCGGTATTTAAAAAATTTAGAAGCTAAGTCAGACATAAAATCTTTCGTTAATTAAATTCATTCTAATGTATAAATTTCTTTTCTTTTTAATTCAGCCTGGTGGCGTTTTTTTAATCTTTTTTTAGAGAGGAGTTCTTCAAATCTTTTAATTATATCGTTGAAGGTTGTGTAAGGGAAAAACGGGATTCTCTCAACTTCGCAAAACTTGAGAAGGCTTTTTTTTGCGAAGATGTAATCACAAAATTGCACCGGATATTTATCGGAGTTGCCATCGCCGATGTAAACTGTAAAATCATCATCACTGCTGTTGTTAATTATATGATTCCGTTTGCAGTTTGCCGAAGTAGGACAGGAAGAATCATAAAAAGGGAACGACAACTCCATTTTATTGTTTTCCGTTAAAGCGAGATTATTTGAGTAATATGTTAAATGGCTTAAGTTTTCTCTTTTAAAAATTCTATCAATGTAATAGTCAAATCCATCGCTTAGCACTATAACATCCAGCTCGTTCTCTTTGCAGAAGTTGATGAAAGAATAAAACGCATCATCTATTTCAATCTCATCAATTAATTGATGGAGTTTGTTTTTATCAACCGACGTAACCGAATCATTCAGCATTTCCCAGCACTGGCGGGCGGTAATTGCGCCGCTGCGGAGCTTGCTAATAATTTCATTTCCTTTTTCTTCGTCGCCAAAATATTTGAATATAACATTTCCCACATCTACTTTGGTTATTGTTCCATCGAAGTCAATAAATATTTTTAATTGTTTACTATCCATTTTTATTCTGTAATTACCATCTTTTTTACTTCAACATAATCGCCTGCTTTGAACCGGTAGAAATAAATTCCGGGCTTCAATCCTTCCGCATTAAAAGTAATTTGATTTTGCCCCGCGGGGTACTCTGCATTTTTTATTTCATGAACTTTTTCGACGTGGCTGTCGAAAAACTCTATGCTTACGAGAGAAGTACTCGGTAGAGAGAACTTAATCAAAGTTTCTTTGTTAAACGGATTCGGTGTGTTTTGCGTAACCACAGCCTGTCCGGAATTTCCAAGATAGGTAATTCGTTCAACATCGGACGGCTGAAGATTATCGTTAGCATCGTGTTGAACCACCCGATAATAAATTGTTCCGGAAACGGAGGGCTTGTCATAATATTCGTACAACACTCCCGCCTTAGATTTTTCTGTGTGAACAGTTCCGATAACATTCCACGCAGTTAATCCGGTGTCTGAAAAAACACTTTGCTCAATTTCGTAATAACTATCCGGAGTAACATTAGCCGAATACCATATTATTTTTACCGAATCGTCAACAAGTTCAGTTTTAAGACCTAATATTTGAGAAATGTAAGTTCCGGTATTAAAAATTTTCTGTGCATAAATTGCAGCATCGTTGCTTCTTTTCTCTCTGAATATTGCAACTGCACCGCCCTTAGTATCGCTGATTAAAGACAAATAACTTTTTTCGGAATTATGAAAAGATGCAATCGGCAGCCCTTCCTCATCCCATACCTTTTCGCCTTTTTTATTTATTCGTTGCCCGTAAAGGTTTGCTCTCGAATTTTCAATCCGACTGTCAATCCATGAAATAATTGCACCGCCATAACCATCACTAATCAACTTCTGCCCGAACTGACTTCCTTTAAAAGAAAGTACCGGCAATCCGCCGCTTTTCCAGATTGTGTTCCCCTTAGTATCATATTTTTGTATAAAAATATCTTTGTCACCGTTGAGTTCATTCGTCCAGCTTAAAATTATTTCTTTTTTCGATATAATAACCTGCGGATTTGTTTGCGAGGATTTCAATTTAGAAATTTCTTTTCCGTTCGTTCCCCAAAGCAAGGTCCCTTTTTTAGTAACCAACTGTTGACGAATTTTTTTACCGCCTTTTAGCGTCTGATATGCGAAGTAAACATTATTCGAGTCCACAAGCGCTGCTGAAAATGAAATTACCGATGAAGAAGTTTCGCTAAGGCGCAAAGCTTTTTCGCCCCATGTATGGCGTCCCCCTGGATCAACATGCTGCCCGTAAATTATGCTACTCTTCTCATTGCTTTCAATCCACAAAATATAAGCACCGCCTGCGCCGTCGCTAACAATAGATGAACCTGTTTTATTATTGCGCGATTTGAAAACCCAAATTGAAGTTGAATCAATCATTAACTTTCCGCCGGAAGTTATTTTTTGAAAGCCAATTTTATAATCTTCAATCAGGTCAGGGTCTTTTGTGATAAATGCGGCGTAAGTAAATCCATCTTTATCTGAGTCAACCGAAAAATCGGTTAGGTTATCTTTCACACGAGTGATTGCAATGCCTTTGTTCGACCAACCGAGTTTTCCATTACTATGAACTTTTTGAGCAAAAAGATTTCCGCCCTCATTGCCTTTTAAGTTGTGCCAGACCACCACGGCATCACCCAGTGTGCATTTAACTGAAATTGGATTGCCCTTATCTTCAGAAAGGCTGGAAACTGATTTACCATCGGCACGGAAACTTGCATGACCATTGGCGTCTGTGTGGAGAAAATAAATATCCGATTGAAAACCGCTCCGGTTATCCTGCCAAAAAATAAATGCGCCGCCCTCAAAATCGCTGATAGCAGAAATGTTAACGGGATTAACCGCTTCAATAACGCATTTAGTGTTTTGTTCCGGATTATTAACCCACTGTGCACGGACTTCAAACGAAATTGAAACAAATAAAATTACAAACAGAAAAAGAAAATTGACAGCAGAAAGACGATAAGATTCGTCTGTTGTTAAAGCATAATTGAACGATTCTATAAAATTAAGAAGCAACGTTTAAGTCCTCATTAAATCTTACGCTAACAAGTTTCGAGATTCCTTCTTCCTGCATTGTAACGCCGTAAAGCGTATTTGCAGCTTCCATTGTTCGTTTGTTATGCGTTACCACAATAAATTGTGTGTCCTTACTAAACTGCTTAAGGATGAGGTTAAAACGGTCGATGTTAGCGTCATCGAGAGGAGCGTCAATTTCATCAAGAATACAGAATGGGCTTGGTTTAACAAGATAAATTGAAAACAGAAGCGCAATTGCAGTTAGTGTTTTTTCACCGCCCGATAAAAGTTCAATTGAAGTTGGCCGTTTACCTTTTGGTTTAGCAATTATTTCAATTTTAGCTTCAAGAGGATCTGTGTTTTCTTCAATTCTCAAATCCGCTTCGTCGCCAGGGTTAAATAAACTGCGGAAGATGTTTACAAAATTTTCCCTAATCTTATTGAAAGTTTCCATAAACAACGTCTGAGCGGTAATATTAATTTCTTCAATTGTTTTAACAACATCTTTTTCGCTGTCCAATAAATCGCTTCGCTGTTTATTAAGGAATTCGAGACGCTCACTTTCTACCTCAAACTCGCTGTATGCAAGAAGGTTTATCGGACCCAGATTTTTTATCTGCTGTTTAAAGGAGTGAACTTCCTCGCTGCGCTGCTTGAAGTCGAACGTGTCAAGGTCGTCAAAGGATTTTGTTTCAATCTTTAGAGAATAAGTCTCCTGGATATTTGCATAAAGATTCTCAATTTTAATTTTCAACTCTCCAAGTTTCATTTCGGCAGCATGTATCTCTTCCGAAAGAGCTTCTCTCTCTTTACGAAATTGAGAGAGTTTATTTTCTGCTTCTGTTATTTCCGCACGAATTGATTTATAGCGGTTATCAATTTCAGCCTCTTCAAAAGTTAAAACCGATTTGATTTGTTCAAGCTCATGCTGCTCAAAAGTTTTCTCTTCAATAATTATGTTAAGCGAGCCAAGCTCATCTTCAGAGGAGCTTATATCAATCTCGCGTTTGGCAATAGATTTTTTAATATTGTCTATAGAATTTTCGGCGCGCTCAATTTCATTAAGTGTATTTTTCTTTTCGCCCATAAGTCTTTCCAGCAAAAGATTGATTTTATTCCTTTGAGAAAGAACCAGGTTATAATCTTCTTCTATCTGTTTAAATTCAACTTCGAGCAATTCTTTGTATTTATCCGCCTCGGACTTTTCTGTTTGCTGCTTTCCCAATTCAAAAGAAAAAGCAGTGCGGTCATTATCAAGCCGGTTAGATTCATCGGCAAGCGTCTGCATATCCTTGCGTGCTTTTTCTATTTCATCAACCGCTTTTTGTTTTTCAAACTCGAACTGAGCAATTTGTTTTTCAACATTTGCTATTTCGTTAACGAGCATTCTGCCATGCTCTGATAGGACTTTTAAATCGATTGAATTTAATAATTCTTCGGTCGTTTTTACTTTTTCGCGAAGATGGCTTAAATCTTTTTCTCTTTGGGGGAATTCGTTTTTTAAATTTTCAAGAAGTTTTTTCCTTCCGAAAAGAGAATCATCAAGTTTGGGTTCGGAACCCGCCTCTATTATGCCGGTCGCGTCAAGATAATCGCCATTTAGTGAAGAATAATTAAACTCGGGAAATTTATCTGAAAGCTCCTGTGCATCTTCGAGGGAGCGGACAATAATATTGCGGGCAAGCACTCTGTTGAAGAAAGGCTTCCACTTCTCCTCGGTTTCTATATAATCTTTTGTCCAGCCAACAAAGGATCCCTCAGCCTGCACGGCTTTTATTTTTTTACTTAATGTCCTCTGCTGAAGCCAGTTCAACAATCCTTTTTTCTTCTCTTCCTTGACGGCGGTTAAATAGAATGCTGCTTTGCCAAAATTATTATTTCTTAGATATTCTATTCCGCTCTTTAAATCATCAAGAGTTTCTATAAGAATATTATTTAAATTATTTCGAAGCGCTGCTTCAACGGCAAAACGGAATTCATCGGCAGAGTTTCCAATGTGAGCAAGTAAAGTTTTATCCCCTGAAGCCCAGGATGAATCTTCTAAAAGCGCCTTAACGCCTTTTGAAACCCCTTCAAGATTATCAATCAATCCTTGAATAAATTCTATTTTATCTTTTATAGAAGAGATAATACTCTTATCTTCAAGTTCTTTTGAACGGAGACGGTTCAACTCTTTTTCGAATTCTTCTTTTTCTTTTTGCTTGGCTGCATAAAGAGCTTCCGCACTTGCAAACTTTAGCTCGGCGGCTTCTTTTTCCTGCCCAAGTTCTTCAATAAAACCGACTGTCTTTGCTATATTACTTGTTAAAGACTGAATACGGTCGTTTAGCTTACTGATTGTTTGGTTACGAAAGTTGATTGCCTTTTGAAGATTCGATACTTCATTCTCTTTGTTTGTTATATCTTTGAACCGTTCGAGCAGTGAATCCGTATGAGTTTTTAATGCCGCTTGTTTATTCTCAAGGTTTATTTTTAACTCTTCGGCTTTATTTTCAGTGGCTTCCTTTTCTTTTTCCTTCGATTCAATATTCACCGCAATATCATTTGTATTAAGCCTGCTGTCTTCAATTAACCCAAAGGATTCGGCAAGCTGTGCATTTAGTTCTTCAAGTTCTTGTTTGAATCGGTGGATATTTTTATCTAAAGATTTTCTACGTTCTTCAGCAACAGAAAGATGGCGCTGAACGTTATAAACTTTTTCGGTATTCACCGAAACTTCTGAGCGCTTTTGTTTAAGCTCTGCTTCGGTTTCGTTTAATTTTTGCTTTATGATTCGGAGTTCATCTTCAAGTTTATTTACAGCAGACTCTATCGATAAACGTTTCTGGAAATTTTCTTCTTTTCTTTCCTTTGCCTCTTTCCGCTGAAGATTAAACAGCGCAAGTTCTCTTTCGGCTAAGTCAAGTTCTAACTCGCGAAGAGTTGATGAAATCTTATTATACTTATCAGCTTTTTTCGCCTGTCGTTCAAGAGAAGAGACGCTTCTTTCAACTTCTGTAACAATATCGTTAACGCGGGTAAGGTCAGCTTTAACTTCATCAAGTTTACGAAGCGCAAGTCTTCTCCGGAGTTTATACTTATTAACGCCTGCAGCTTCTTCGAACATATTCCGGCGTTCGTCGGCTTTGTTGCTTAAAATTGTCTCTACCATTT
>Ga0100389_1001621_pt1 | contig 17932 bp, 19 predicted proteins | sample CryGeymeta201513_FD_81537 | JGI IMG/M metagenome (GOLD analysis project Ga0100389, IMG submission 81537) | Groundwater microbial communities from Crystal Geyser aquifers in Utah, USA - Crystal Geyser metaG 2015-13 | ecosystem: Environmental > Aquatic > Deep subsurface > Groundwater | place: USA... | reverse complement strand
CAAACGTCTTCATAGTTCTTTATATCATTTAACACCTGAAGATTTTCTTCTTAATAGAATAGATGAACGGCTGCTAGAAAGAGAACGTAAACTTGAGCAAGCAAGACAAAACAGAATTCGGGTAAGAAATGCGTCTTAAGAATATTTGCATAAATAAAATTCTGTTTGATAAATTTTTCAATATCTCGTATATTAACTTATCCGGTAAAACGGAAGCAAGCTCTGCTGGCGAGCAACTTGCCAAGGATAGCTGGATGATGGTGATAAATAATAATCATCTGGTGGGAAGAATTCTCTTCCCACTGTATTCATCCTTATTTATCAATATCCAATGCCTAAAAAAACGCACCTTAATTAACATAGCTGAAATTCCATTTCACGTTGAACCAAGACATTATTATTTATCATAGCCTCTATTACCTTTTGTTTACTAGCTTTTTATACGAAAATGAAAATAAAATACTGGATATATGTTACTGTTATTGCCTCAACTATAATTTTCATTATCCTAAAAGGCGCTCCAGCTTCTGATCAAGTACTTATGACAAATATATTTGTTCAGATGAATTCAGTTTATTTTTATTCTTTAAGATTTTTGTACATATCTTCCTTAGTGATGTTGCCTACTTTAACTTTTTATTTATTTCTAAAAGAATTTGTTTATAAGAATGTTTCGAAGGAATCATTACCAAATATTGCAGCTTAAAATAATTACGAAATAATTAATGTTAAATATTTATAATAGAATATGATTAAAGAGTTGGTATAAGAATATTAATATAGATTATTCATTAAACATAAAATTCATTCAGAAATTTAGTCAAAAGAGAGAGATTCTAAATTTCTAAAAAATTACAAGAAATGTTCATTGAATTAAAAGAAGTAACCAGATAAGTCACTTTATTTAGCGGATTACTGGAATGATACAGAGCCATTCTATAAAGCATTAAGCCAGAAAATATGAGATTGAAAACTCCAACGGGCATGTAAATGCATGACTAAAAAAAACATCTCTGTTTTATCCCTTCACTGATAATTCTTATATTTGCCTACACAATTAATTCAAAACGGAAATAAATTGATACAAGAACCTCGTGTAGATTTACCATTAGCCTTGGAACACGGATTGACCGAGCAAGAATACGATCGGATTTTAAAAATATTAGGACGCACTCCTTCATTTACCGAACTTGGAATTTTTTCTGTTATGTGGAGCGAACATTGCAGTTACAAAAATTCAATTGCGCTGCTTAAAACATTGCCGCGCAGCGGCGGTAGATTATTAGTAGGTGCAGGTGAGGAAAATGCCGGACTCGTCGACATCGGAGATGATTTCGCCGTGGCATTTAAAATTGAAAGCCATAATCATCCCTCGGCAGTTGAACCTTATCAGGGCGCTGCAACAGGAGTGGGCGGAATTATGCGGGATATATTTACTATGGGCGCGCGTCCGATTGCATCTTTAAACTCGCTCCGTTTCGGTTCGCTGAAAAATGCACACACACGATTTTTATTTGAAGGTGTTGTTAAAGGAATCGGTGATTATGGTAATTGCTTTGGCGTACCTACAGTTGCCGGAGAAGTTTATTTTGATGAATCTTACCAGGACAATCCTCTGGTTAACGCAATGTCTGTTGGTATCGTTAAAAAGGGAGCGGTTGCAAGCGCGGTTGCAAAAGGCGCCGGCAACCCTATTATGATTGTCGGTTCATCTACCGGTAGAGACGGAATACACGGCGCTACATTTGCTTCGGAAGAAATAAGTGAAAAGTCTGAAGCTAAACGTCCTTCAGTTCAAGTTGGTGATCCGTTTACCGAAAAATTATTAATGGAAGCAACGCTCGAAATAATCAAGCAAGGCTGGTTGATAGGCATACAGGATATGGGCGCTGCGGGCATTTCATGCTCTACAAGCGAGATGAGCGCAAAGGGCGAAGCCGGGATGAAGATAGATTTGAATAAAGTGCCGCTTCGCGAAAAAGGAATGACGGCTTATGAAATTATGCTGTCCGAAAGTCAGGAAAGAATGCTTTGCTGCGTTAAAAAAGGATATGAGGATAAAGTAAAAGAAGTGTTCGAGAAGTGGGATCTTCATTGCGAAATAATTGGTTATGTTACGGAAGATGGAAATCTCGATATAGATTACGACAGAGAGAAGAAAGTTGTTATTCCTTCATTTGAATTAGTGCTGGGCGGCGGTGCGCCGGTTTATCATCGTGAATCTAAAAAACCTGCCTACATAGATGAATTGAGAAAATTTGATTTTAATTCTCTGCCTGAACCGGAAGATTTGCATGACACATTTTTAAAAGTATTTTCATCACCTAATATTGCTTCAAAAAAATGGGTGTATGAGCAGTATGATTCTATGGTACGCACAAATACAATCGTCGGTCCGGGCTGCGACTCGGCTGTAATTTATTTGAAAGATATTAACAAAGCGCTCGCTTTAAAGACAGACTGCAATTCCCGTTATGTTTATTTGAATCCAAAAGAAGGTGCAAAAATTGCCGTTGCGGAATCTGCGAGAAATGTTGTTTGTTCAGGAGGCGTTCCGCTGGCAATTACAAATTGTTTGAATTTCGGGAATCCATACAAACCAGAAATGTACTGGCAGTTCAAAGAAGCCGTTGAAGGAATGGGAGAAGCCTGTAAATATTTTGAAACGCCTGTCACCGGAGGCAATGTTAGTTTCTATAATGAATCTATGAACACTGCTGTTTACCCAACTCCCACAATAGGTATGGTCGGGCTGATTGAAAACTTAAAAAATATTACAACATCGTATTTTAAAAATGAAAATGATTTAATCTATATTTTAGGTGAAGATTATGAGGAGCTTGGAGGCAGCGAATATCTCAAAGCGATTTATGATAAGGTTGAAGGCGATGCCCCCGGACTAAATCTGGAAACGGAGAAAAAACTGCATGATGCAGTTTTGAGTTTGATTGAAAAAAAATTAATTAACTCCGCACACGATGTTTCCGAAGGCGGTGTTATCTCATCGCTTGCCGAGTGCTGTATTATTAACGAAAATAATTTAATCGGCGCTGAAGTATCTATTAAGATAAAATCGCGCAAAGATTTTTCCCTTTTCTCGGAATCGCAATCGAGGGTGATAGTTTCTATTGCTCCAGCTGCAAAAACAGAATTTGAAAATCTTTTAAAAAAGATAGGACAGAAATTTGAACTTCTTGGCAATACCGGCGGGGAAAAACTGTTAGTGAATAAACTTGAGTTCGCGTTAGAAATGTTGGCAGATATATATTTCAATACAATTCCCCGCATAATGAATGAGTAGACGGATTAAAAAAAAGCCCAAGCCAAAGATCAAACTGGCTGCAAAAAAAGACTCTATTTTTTTGAGGTTGAAGGAGATGCGTTTAATGCTTCTGCTTTCTCCTTTCTATAAAAAGTTTAAAATTTTTTTCTTTCACTATTTCGGAGGGTTGTATTATAGGTTAGATAATCATCATGTTTTCCTGTATGCCGGCGGATTATCTTTCTCACTGTTCGTTTGCATTATCCCATTCATACTTATAATTTTTGCTGTGCTGGGGAGTATACTCGACAGCAATCACATGCAGGGGCAGGTAAATACATTAATTGAAACTATAATACCCTATAGTCAGTATTCCGATTTCGTTAAAGAAATAATTTTTAGCCGCATCAGTGAAGTTGTTGAATATAAAAATATTGCGGGCATAATTGGCGGGATAGGATTATTGTTTGCTGCAAGTGGTTTGTTCAGTTCTATGCGTACTATTTTAAATAGAGTTTATGGTATTGAAATTGAATTGAATGTAATAATTGCTAAACTGCGCGACTTTGCACTCGTGTTGATGGTAATTTTGATTTTCTTCTTAACTACTATTTTTATACCGGTTATTGATGTACTCCGTCAGGCTGCTGACGATTGGGAATTTTTAAGCATTTTCAGCAGTAAAATTTTTGGTCATTTCTTGTTTTCAGTAATATCATTTTTTATAATTTTCGCTTTATTCACTATTCTCTATTATACTGTACCGCAACGAAGGCTTGGGAAGCGGACAATTCTTATTAGCGCTTTATGGGCTGCTATTCTTTGGGAAGTTGCAAAACAAGTTTTTGGGTATTATATCTCTAACTTTTCTTCATTCGGGAGGATTTACGGCACTTATGCTTTGGTTGTTGTTGTTGCATTCTGGATTTACTACTCTGCAATTGTATTTATTATCGGTGCAGAAATAGGCAGGCTGTACCATGAAAGACATTACATAGAATCGGAAGAATGATAGCAAATGTAATACGCGATGAGTTTGCGTTCATTTCGAACAATTATTTAATGCATATTCTTTTTCATTTTACCCATTGTCATTTTTTTAACCTCCGCTTGTAATTTAATTTTGCCCGCTTTATTGAATTGAAGAACAACATCTACTTTGTCTCCCTCTTTCAAATCTTTTTTCAATTTAATTAGCATAACATGGTGATGCATTGGTTTAAAACTAAATGTTGAATGCGCTTCAATTATTACTGCTTCAACTTCGCGCATTCCCATCATATCGCCGTCTTCAAATGTTTCGTGAATTTGAACAATTTCTGCTGCGCTGCATTCAACTTTTGAAAGAGTATCAGCTTTGCCTCCATTGTTGATGATATCAAAAAAGAGGGCTGTAGTCATTCCTGTTGATGCATTTCGAATCCATGCATTTTCAATTTCAATAGTATCCGGCTGAATAAAAAACAAACTAATTACTGCTAATAAAAATTTCATATCAATTTCCTATCTGTTTTATATCGTTTAAAATTTCGTCAATATTAATTTTACTGCCTCTGTACTCTTTACGAACATGTGCGTTATTGTCTATAAGCGTAATACGGTCTGTATGCGTATAAAAATAAACAGGATTATTGTTCTCCGTGTAAGTTGTATCGCCAGAAATTGCAAGCACGCCCATCATCTTTAAAAGAGAATCAATTGTTTCTTCCCTTCCTGTAATAAAACTAAAATTCGACAGGTCGATTTCTCTTACATTCGAATATTCTTTTAGCACCGATGGAGTATCCCGCAGCGGATCAAAGCTGAGTGCTACAAGTTCCACATTTTCAATTTCATTTTTCTTTAATTGTTCCTGTATCTGCTGCATGTTGTGTGTCGTCATCGGGCAGATGTCAGGGCAGTTAGTAAAAATAAAACCCATCACAACAGTTTTCCCTTCATACTTGTGCGGGAACATTACATTTGAACTATCTTGATCTACAAGTTGATAAGAGCGATTACTTATATCTTTATCAAGAGGAAGATTATCGCTGCATCCTGAAACTATAAATAACATAATGAAAGGGAAAAGAATTTTCAAAAGAGAAATTGGTTTAGTCATATTAAGCTTTTTATTAAACCACCAAATGGAAGATTTAAACTTTTTAATTTACATTTATTTAACTACGAATGAGATGAACTTTATTTTGCAAAGATGCGGAATAATCCCGGAATTTATCCGGGATTGAAAAATTAAAACAGATTATACTGTAGACCAACCTGTGTTGTTAATATTCTTGGATTATTCCCCTGCTTGGAAAGATTTCCGCTGATAGTTAAATAAATATTATTTTCTAAATAATACCAAAAAGAGGCATTAAAATTATGTTCGCTTATTGCACTTCCTATAGCAGGTTTCACTAAGCCATATCGATAACCGGAAACAAAATTAATTCTGTTGCTAAATTCATAAATGAAATCAACACCGGTTTGAACAGTTATATCTTTGAAAAAAACCGAATCGAGCGGTGTAAAAGCTCTGGCAATAGCGTTAATTTGAGTCCGCCAGCTAATGGGGAAAGAGTACCTTGCTTGAATAGTAAGATTTGGATTACCGACGGGTGATTTATCAAAAGTGGAAAGAGGAAATAGAATACCGGCTGAAACATCCCAGCCGAAGAATCTTTCATTTACACGTTCGTTAATGCCAAGAAGAACCTGCTGCATACGTAAAATGCCGAGTGAACCGACATTATCATGTTCGAGTTCGTCTGCTTTTATTATTTCCTGCTCAATAGCATCATACCAGTAAGTTTGATATGTATCACCGTAAACATTAAAAAATTCACTCTCCCGTTCGATGATGTTGGCAATATTTATCATAATTTCTTTCGGCAGATAACCTGTTATAATTCCATCTTTAATCAGATGCTCTTCAATTCTTACAGCTTTAGCTAATGCTGTTGCGTTAATGTATCTGCCAAAACCAAATCCAACTGTTAAATCGACTGCTACACTTTTATAAAAATTTGCATGCTGCGCAATAAGCTGTGCAAGTCCAAACCGATCCCGGTCTTCCCAGATGTACTTTCTGAAACGGGTATCAATTCTTATGTTGTGGTTTAAGTCAGCTTTATTTTTCCCGCCCGTAGCCGCAACGTTTACATCCCAGGCTAACGGAAGGGAAGAGTAAAATATTTTATAAAGGAGATTAGCCGTGGCGTTGTTAGCCGTAACATTGTCGCCGGTTTGTCCCCAATTCCAGGAACCATTGAAACGGAGAGTTTGCGCTTTACTTATCGGGACACGGTAGTCAGTAACCGATACATTTTGTGCATTCACTGTTAAACTAAAAATAATGACGAAAGAGAGTAGAAACTTTTTCATGATTTGACCCGGGCAATATTATTAATTGATTGTTCAAAATATAACAAAGGGTACAAGGAATTACAATAAACGAGAATTATTATTATGGCAGCATTTTTTTGTTGAAAGTTTAAAATATTATTTGTAAGTTTAATCAGACAATTAAATCCGATTAAGAAAAAATAGTGTTGAGGTCTCTTTTGATAGAATTTTTAATATAACCGGATACTTGTATAGAGAATAATTAACAACAAAGGAAAACCATAATGGAAAAACCAGTATTCCGATTTAAAGTTTTACAAATAATAACTCTATTTATTTTCATTAGTTCGATCTTATTTATAGTTGGATGCGGGGAAGATAAGAATCAATATGACAGCGAAGGAAATTCTAATCAAAATGCCGGGAAAAGTACGGAGGCAAACGAATCCGGTTTAACCGATTTTGAATTGAAAAATGGAATTGGACCAATCAAAGAAATTATCGAACTGAGCGCTATTGATGCTGCGCTTGTTAAAAAGGGTGAAGAAATTTTTAACTCGAAATGCGCTGCGTGTCATAAACTTGATGAAAGATATGTAGGACCGGCACAAGGAGATTTACTTCAAAGACGCTCGCCTGAATATATAATGAATATGATGTTAAACCCCGAAGAGATGTACAAAAATCATCCCGAAGCCAAAAAACTTTTTACCGAATACCTAACGCCAATGCCTAACCAAAATCTTTCGGTAGAGGACGCAAGAGCGGTGCTTGAGTACTTTAGAGATGTAAACAAATAATTATTTAATAACTATATGAAGGCTAAAATGAAAAACCTGCTTAAAAACAAATTTGTTATTTCGGCTGCTATCTTAATCGTTGCTGGAATGATTTATACCGGCTGCGAAAATGTAAAAGAATCTGTTTCGGGTGATGCTTCCTCACATGTTTACGTTGCGCCCGGAAGTTATGATGAATTCTACGCTTTTATGTCGGGCGGCTTTAGCGGACAGCTTGCCGTATATGGTCTTCCTTCCGGACGGTTGTTCAGAACAATTTCAGTATTTTCTCAAAATCCCGAAAAAGGCTACGGCTACTCGGAAGAAACAAAACCGATGTTGATGACTTCGTATGGGTTTGTTCCGTGGGATGATGCGCATCATCCGGAATTATCAATGACAGATGGAGTTCCTGATGGAAGATATATTTTCATCAACGGAAACAATACTCCGCGCATCGCAAAGATTGATTTGAAAGAATTTGAAACAACTGAAATTATAGAAATTCCAAACTCGGCAGGCAACCACGGTTCGCCATTCGTAACTGAAAATACAGAATACATTGTTGCCGCAACAAGATTTAGCATTCCGATTCCCAATAAGGATGTTGCGATTAGCAGTTACAAAGAAAATTTTAAAGGCACAATAAGTTTTATCAAGTTAGACAAAGAATCCGGAAAGATGAGTCTCGCATTTCAGATTCTTGTCCCCGGTTTTAATTACGACCTTGCTCATGCAGGCAAAGGTCCATCTCATGGTTGGGCATTTTTTACCTGCTATAACAGCGAACAGGCAAATACTCTCCTCGAGATTAATGCTTCAAAAAATGATAAAGATTTTGTTGCCGCAGTTAATTGGCAACTCGCAGAGAAATTTATAGCCGAAGGAAAATACACAACAATGAAAAGCCGTTACTTCCATAACTACATGGATGAATCAGAGCAGACTGCAAAATCAGAAGAGATGACGGAAGTAAAAGTTCTTAATCCTGAAAACCTTCCCGGCTTAATTTATTATTTGCCAACTCCAAAATCACCGCACGGCGTTGATGTTGATCCAAGCGGCGAATATATAGTTGCCGGTGGAAAACTTGCTTCACTACTTCCGGTGCACTCATTCAGTAGGTTTTTAAAAGCAGTTGAAGAGAAAAAATTTGATGGAGCAATAAATAATATTCCTATACTTCAATATGATGCCGTTATTGCAGGTGAAGTAAAAAATCCCGGACTCGGTCCTCTTCATACGGAATTTGACGGGCAAGGATATGCCTATACATCAGCATTCATCTCTTCAGAAATAGTTAAATGGAAAATCGGAACGTGGGAAGTCGTTGATAGAATTCCAACTTACTACTCAATCGGTCATCTTTCTATTCCCGGCGGTGATAGTAAAAAACCTTTCGGTAAGTACGTTATTGCGTTGAATAAAATTACAAAGGATAGATATCTTCCAACCGGACCGGAGTTAACTCAATCAGCCCAGTTAATTGATATATCCGGCGAAAAGATGAAACTGCTTCTTGATTTTCCAACAGTAGGCGAGCCGCATTATGCGCAGGCATTACCGGCGGATATGCTTGTTAAAAATTCGAAGAAGTTTTATAAAATTGAAGACAATAAAAATCGATATGTAACAAAATCTGAAAAGGATGCCAGAGTTGAGCGCAGCGGAAATGTCGTTCATGTTTATTTGACTGCAATTAGAAGCCACTTTGCACCCGATAATATTGAAGGCATCCGCACGGGCGATGATGTTTATTTCCACGTAACTAATTTAGAGCAAGATTGGGATATTCCACATGGTTTTGCTGTAAAAGGAGCTAACAATTCGGAACTTTTGGTTATGCCCGGTGAAACGAGAACGCTTCACTGGAAAGCTAAAGATGAAGGAATTGTCCCTTTTTATTGTACTGATTTCTGCTCTGCACTTCACCAGGAAATGTCGGGTTATATTAGAGTCTCATCAGCAAATTCCAATGTGCCAGTAACATTCGGCACAGGTAATTAAATGTTTTGGGGCTGTCCGATATAAGGCAGCCCTCTTAGTATTACATAAACTCAAGTTCTTGCGATTTACTGTGGTGAATTGATCGGATTTTGATTCGGATGTATTTTACTGTTTTAGTGTATGAAAATGAATGGATAACGGTCATCAATTAAATACGCATTCCATTAACTGACGCACAACTATCGTTAATTTCAAAATGTTTTGTTCGGGCTTTTTCCGCTTTATGCGGGGGCTTGCCCAGTGTAGGTTAGGATATGATGAAAAAAAAATCTAAAATATTAATTGTAATTGCTTCGCTTCTACTTTTATTAACATTTCTTTTTCCACTATGGAAAATAGATTTGCAGGCGCCGCAATACCCCGAAGGATTGGGATTAAACATTTGGGTTAACCAAATAACCGGTTTAAATGAAAACGATGTTGACAGGATCAATGGTTTAAACCATTATATTGGTATGAAAGCAATAACTCCTGATGATATCCCGGAACTTCAATATATGCCGTACATAATTGTTTTTATGGTTTTATTCGGTCTTACGATAGCTTTTACTGGTAAAAGGAAACTCCTTTATGTTTGGCTTGGATTATTTGTTGTTCTTGCGATAATTGGTTTGTACGATTTTTATATGTGGGGTTATGATTACGGGCATAACTTAAATCCTGATGCGCCTATAAAAGTACCGGGGATGACCTACCAACCGCCTCTATTCGGTTCAAAACAATTGCTTAATATAAACGCTGTTTCTCTCCCTTATATCGGTTCAATAGTTATTCTCATTTCAATTTTAATTTCTATCTTCACGCTTTTTTTAGATAGAACCAAAACAGTTAAAGCGAAGGTTTAATGTGAAAAATTTATTTTCTGTAATAATTATAACATGCATAGTCTTTTTCGCCGGTTGCAGTAATTCACCAAATCCAATAGTTTTTGGCGAAGATAATTGTGACAATTGCAAAATGACTATAACCGATTCGAAATATGGAGCGGAATTAATAACGTCAAAAGGGAAGATATATAAGTACGACTCAATAGAATGTTTAGCAGATGTAATAAAGAAAAACAAGTTTGGCAAAGAGGATATTTCATCGCTTTGGGTTGTAGATTTTAATAATCCTGGAAATTTTATCTCCGCAGAAAATGCGCATTACTTAAAAAATGATAAATTTCACAGCCCGATGGGATTGAACGTGCTTGCTGTAGAAAGTGATGCTGATATAAGCAAAATTTATAATCTGCACGGCGGCGAAATATTAAAATGGGAGCTGGTAAAAAATTATTCGGACATGCCGGCGAGTAAAAAATCTTCTTCACAAAATTGCTGTCCGGAGGATGAATAAAATTCTTAATAAAATATTAGTTCTTTTAATTCTACTCGGCGGGTTCTTTATTTTAGATGCGAGGGAAATTAGCGTAAGTAAAAACGGTATAGTTAAAACTATAAAACAAGCGCTTCAGCTTGCCGAAAACGGTGATGTTATAATCATCCATGAAGGTTATTATGCTGAAGGAAATATTATTGTTGATAAGTCAGTTACATTAAAAGGAGTAAACTTTCCCATAATAGACGGCAAAGGAAGCGGTGAGGTTTTCACTATTAATTCAGATTTCACCTCTTTATACGGCTTAACAATTAAAAATGCAGGCGTAAGTTTTATCGCAGAAAATGCCGCGATAAGGCTTAACGAAGTAACCGGATGCAAAATAATTGGCAACCGATTTTATAATAATTTTTTTAGCGTTTATCTTTCCAAATCAAGCAATTCAATTATAAAAGATAATTTTATAAAATCTTCCGGTCAGAGAGAGACTAATTCCGGGAACGGAATCCATCTCTGGTACTGCAAGGATATTAGCATCGAAAATAATTATATCTTCGGGCATCGTGATGGAATATATCTTGAATTTGTTGAGAACGCAGAAATAAAAAAAAATTACAGTAAAAATAATTTACGTTACGGACTTCATTTCATGTTTTCTGACAGGTGTGTTTACACATCAAACAAATTTGAAAATAACGGCGCAGGTGTTGCTGTGATGTATTCAAAAAATGTCGAAATGATTTCTAATCTTTTCTATAATAACTGGGGTCCGGCTTCGTTTGGTATTCTTCTAAAAGATATTACCGACAGCAAGATTGAGCATAATAGGTTTGTCAAAAACACTTCGGCAATCTACATTGAGGGATGTAACCGCATTTCAATAAAGAAGAATAATTTTGAGAATAATGGCTGGGCTATAAAATTAATGGCTAACTCTTCGGATAATATTTTCAGTGAAAATAATTTTATCTCCAATTCATTTGATTTATCCACGAACAGCCGTTCCAACTTTAATACTTTTGAAGGGAATTATTGGAGTGAATACAGCGGTTATGATTTAAATAAAGACGGCGTTGGCGATGTGCCGCATCACCCGGTGCGGTTGTTTTCAATTATAGTAGAACAGCAACAGGCTTCTTTAATTTTGTTAAACAGCCTCTTTATTAAAACGCTCGATATAGCTGAAAGCGTCATCCCTTCGCTTACTCCTGAAATGCTTATCGACACAAAACCGATGATGAAGGTACTTAAATGATCTCGATTAAAAATCTCGATAAAAAATATGGCAGTCTTCACGCTTTAAAAAATATTAATCTTCATGTTAACCCAGGAAGAGTTACGGCAATTGTAGGACCAAATGCTTCAGGAAAAACGACACTGATAAAATCTATTTTGGGTCTTGTTAAACCGAACGCCGGTTCAATTGAAGTGATGGGCAAAGTAATAAACGGAGATTGCAGCTACAAAAAGTTCATTGGCTATATGCCTCAGTCGGCTAAGTTTCCCGAAAATTTAAAAGTAAGAGAAGTTGTAAATCTCATAAAGGATATAAGAGGCACAGAACCGCCGCTGGCTAACGAAATAAGTGAAAAGTTTAATTTAACAAATGAGATGAACAAACTTTTTCGCACATTGTCAGGCGGCACAAAACAAAAAGTTAGCGCATTAATTGCCTTTATGTATTCACCCAAAATTTTAATCCTTGATGAGCCAACTGCCGGTCTCGATCCTGTTTCGGCAGGGACATTGAAAAATTTAGTAAGAGAGGAAAAGGAGAGAGGAAGAACGATAATTTTAACATCACACATAATGAGTGAAATTGAAGAACTGTCGGACGAAATTGTATTTCTTCTCGAAGGTAAAATTCATTTTGAGGGAGATATCGAATCGCTGCTAAGTAACAATAACAATGAAAAACTTGAGCGCATCATTGCTAAAATGATGATGGTAGAGGCAGTATGAATGTGACATTAAAAATTATTAAATACGAGTTCAGTAATATTCTAAGAAGCAAATGGTTAATAATTTATACGCTTTTTTTCCTTGCGGTAAGTTATTCGTTATTCACATTTGGCGGAGACAGCGGCAAAGCTTTAGTAAGTTTGATGAATGTAATTGTGATAATTATTCCTCTGATAAGTATAATTTTCGGAACAATGTACCTGTACAATTCAAGGGAATTTGTCGAGACAATTTTATGCCAGCCTATAAGCAGAAAAGCCCTTTTTATAGGAGTGTACCTTGGTACTGTTATTCCATTGTCGCTTAGCTTTGCCGCCGGAGTATTAATTCCATTTTTCCTCTCGGGCAATTACGATGAAATAAATACCTTTCTTTTGTTGATGGTTACCGGAATATTTTTAACAATAATTTTTACAGCAGCAGCATTTGTCATCGGATTAAAAAATGATGACAAAGTAAAAGGGCTTGGTTTTGCAATATTCGTTTGGCTTCTGCTGGCGATTGTTTATGATGGTATAGTGTTGTTTGTAATTTACATTTTCCAGGATTATCCGGTGGAAAATGCGGTGCTTGCATTGAGTATTTTAAATCCTGTTGATTTAGGAAGAATATTATTCTTGCTGAATTTCGATATTTCCGCTTTGATGGGATATACCGGGGCGTTGTTTCAAAAATTTTTTTCGGGGAACGCCGGTATTCTTGTTTCTTCAGCTTCACTTTGTATATGGTCTGCTCTGCTCATCTTATGGGGACTAAAAAGTTTTGATGGAAAAGATTTTTAGCAGCCTTTAGTATCCACCTATACTTCATTGCAGTGACAAATTAATAGAATAGATGGTGGGTGAAACGTTTAAAGGGCAGCTCTAAAAACAAAGTGTCATTGCGAATGAGTCCTCGAATGAAGCAATCTGATGCATTTGTTGAGATTGCTTCTCCGTTGGCTAACGGATCGCAATAACTTTTCTCTTGTGTCATTGTCCGTTAGTCAACGGATTAGTTAATCCGTTAGTTAATGGACAATCTTTTGTTTTTAATTCAAAATTGAGATTGTTTCATCCGGCAGCCGCCAATCTGCGTAAGGTGAATTGTTAGTAGAAACTTTTAGACTAAACTCATTGCTTATTTTTTACGAGTACATTGACTATCAATCGTAACTTGTTTATTTTTAATCAGACAAACATATCTGATTAATTAAATGACTGTAATATTTTCAAAAAAATGTGAGTACGGACTGCAGGCTGTTCTTTATCTTTCAACCAAAGAAGAGGACACTGTAATTTCAGCAGAAGAAATTGCGAAGAAACTAAGTATTCCGAAAGAATTTGTTTCTAAAATTCTTCAAAGTCTTACGGAGTATGGCATCGTTTATTCCCGTAAAGGTAAATCCGGCGGATTTGCTCTGGCAAAAAATCCTAATAAAATAAAATTGATTGACATCGTTGCCGCAATAGACGGGCTTGGTGTTTTTAACGGCTGTGTGCTCGGTTTTCCAAATTGCTCTCCCGACTATCCCTGCCCCGTGCATGATAAATGGGGGACGCTTAGAACTATGGCTTACGATATGTTAACCGGACAGACTTTGGATCAATTTAAAAATAGGACTATCAATAAAATTAATAATCCATAATTTTTTTTAATACTACCAGACGAAAACATCCGGTACGATGATAAAACAAAAAGAAAAGATAATAAGAAATTTAGAGAAGCCGATACAGAAGCATCGTTTTATTATTCAAACATTATTCGCTTTGCTTTGTATTTGGATTGGAGTAGAGTTTTATTTTTTTATAACATATTTACAATCCGGCGGCGCTTCAACCTACTTCAGCCGCCCTCCCGGCGTTGATGGATTTCTTCCAATAAGTTCGATGATGAGTTTTTATGTTTTCATCTCGTCCGGGCAGATACACCATGCACATCCCGCAGGTATGTTCATCTTTCTTTCAATTGTTTTGATGTCGTTCATATTTGGAAAATCTTTTTGCAGTTGGCTTTGTCCTGTCGGCTTTTTAAGCGAACTTATAGGCGACTTCGGCAAAAAAATATTTAAGAAAAATTTGAAACTACCGAAATTTTTAGACTATCCTCTCAGAAGTTTAAAGTATTTACTGCTTGGCTTTTTACTTTTTTCAGTTTTCTTTCTGATGACAGACATTGCAGTGCAGGCATTTCTCGACAGCCCCTACAACTTAGTCAGTGATGTAAAGATGTATTACTTCTTTGCAGACTTATCACAAACAGCGCTGATAATTATATCTGTATTATTCTTTCTCTCAATTTTTATTCGCGGATTTTGGTGTCGTTACTTATGCCCTTACGGAGCTTTACTTGGCGCACTGAATTTTTTAAGCCCTATTAAAATTGAACGTAATTCTGGAAGCTGTATTGATTGCTCCTTATGTACAAAAGCCTGTCCATCATACATCAAAGTTGAAAAAGTGAAAACGGTCTGGTCTGATGAATGCACCTCCTGCCTTAGTTGTGTTGATGCTTGTCCCGTAGCTGATACACTTCAGTTAAATTTACTGATTCCGAAGAAGAAAAAAATTAGTAAAAAATACGCTGCTATAAGTGTTGTTTCTATTTTTCTAGTGACTACCGGTTTTGCAATGGTAACCGGCAATTGGGATAATAAAATTACAAAAGAAAAGTACATTGAACTTCACCAACAGCTTAATTCTCTGGGGCATCCAACCGGTACGGAAGCTATTAAAAAGTTTAATGAACAAACCGCTGAAAATAAGAGGATGTACAAGCGGTTTATTGAAGAAGAAAAGAAAAAAAACAAAAATTAATTACTCACTCACCTTACGCGAGAAACAGTTAATCGGATGTAAATCGAAGCGAAGCTTCGATAAATTAAATAAATTTTATCCGTTAGCTAACGGACTTCGTAGTACAATTTTTGCGTAAGGTGAGTTACTCAGTAAAGGAGATAACGATGGACAAAACTACCGGAAGAACCGATGATAAAAGCCTATTCGAAAATATGACGGTAAAAGAAATTGTTACGAATAATTTCCGGACGGCTGCCGTATTTGAAAAGCATGGGTTGGATTTTTGTTGCAGAGGAAACAAATTGCTCATAACAGCATGTGAAGAAAAAGGAATCAACGCTGATAAGATTATTGAAGAGTTGAAGACTCTTACTACACAAAAAATCAGGAATGAGAGTTATGATGAATGGACGCTTGATTTATTAATTGATTACATAATTCAAAATCATCATAGTTATGTTAAAGAGATGATGCCGATAATTTCGGTGCACACACAAAAAATTGCCTCTGTGCACGGCACAAATCACGCCGAAGTAATTGAAAGAGAAAAAAAATTTGCAGGCGTTTCTCAAGAATTCAGACAGCATCTTTTTAAAGAAGAAGATATTTTGTTCCCTTATATTAAACAGCTTGTTCAAGTGAATAGCCGCCATGCTAAAGCCGAAGCGCCATTTTTTGGAACGGTTAAGAATCCTATTAAATCTATGATGGCTGAACATGAAAATGCCGGTGACGAGTTCTATGAAATTCGTAATTTGAGCAGCAGCTATACTCCTCCGGAAGATGCTTGCAACACATTTATAGCAGCTTATCAAGAGCTAAAGGACTTTGAAGAAGATTTACACAAACATGTTCATCTTGAAAACAACATCCTTTTTCCAAAGGCTATTGAATTAGAAAAAAGGTTGTTAAGCTGATTTCTTGAATTCTTCAAAACTTTTCCAATTATTTACTGTTAGTTCTAAAATACTAGATAGTAATGCACCCCGCATTAACGTAGGTTGAACCTCTGTCCATTAGTTAACGGAAAAAATTTATTTAATTTATAAATTCCGAAAGCTATCGGACTCTATTTACATCCGGTTAACTGTTTCTTGCGTAATGTGAGTTATTCAAATAAATATTCGTCTTTAAATTCAATTTATTCGAAAATTCTGTCTGTTAGCTAACGGACTCTTTTTTAATTCCGAAGGGAATTGATGTTTATTGCAATATTGAAACGCAGAATTGTGCGACCCCGAAGGGATCGTATGTTCTATTTGATTGTTCTTGCTATAAACATATGAATCCTTCGGATTCGTTATTCTATTTATTCACTCACCTTACGCAGAACTGTCATTCTGAATCCGTTGGTCCGTTAGCTAACGGATTTATAATTTGCACTATTTGTCCCTTAGCTAACGAGTCCCGCAAAGACGTGATGGCAAAAAAAATAATTTGCGTAATATGAATTAGTAAAGTATAACTTACGAAAAGCTGCATGCTGACCTGACTTTAATGATTTATTCAATCAACTTTTTCATGATCAGAGCTTGAGATAAAATATTGCTGTTAAATCCAAATTAAATTTTAAGCGTTTCTTTCTCAAAATTTCTTTTTATCTTTATGCAGTTCTAATTTCAATCATAATCTTTTGTCAGTATGAAAAAATTAACAATGTTCTTAATATTTGTTGTGGTTTCAATCGCTGCTGGGCAGGATAGCATTATTACTAATACTACTTATGTTGATACTCCGCAGTATTTAAAGAATCCACTTTACCATCAAGCGGTCGGACTGTATGAGATTTCTAAAATAATGCAGGCAGACATTGTCATGCTTGGAAATTCCAATATTTATGGAGCAGATTGGGGCGAGCTTCTTGGGCGAACAAACGTTGCAAACAGAGGAGTTACAAGCGATGTAATTGAGGGCTACATTTCAAGATTAAATTACGTTGTTACACTTAATCCGAAAGTCGTTTTTATCAGCGGAGGACTGAATGATGTATATAACTGGATCCCGGTTGAAACAATAATGAATGATTATATCTTCCTAATTGAACAATTCAGAAAAAGAGGAATAATTGTAGTTGTGCAATCTACATTTAATGTCACTAGTACATGGCATTCTGCCGATACGCGAAATCCCGAAATAGATAAATTAAATAAACTGCTTAAAGACTATTGTAAAAAGGAAGCAATAGAATTTTTGGATTTAATTCCTTTCATGTCGCGCAAGGGAGCTTTCAGAGAGGAATATACAAACTCGTGGGGGCACATAAATCCTAAAGGTTACAAAATCTGGGCTGATCAGTTAGATAGAGTTTTGAAAAAGTTGGGACTATGATGTATAAAACATATTAACAGCAATTAAGTTTGCAGAAGAGAATCAAAATTTATTTTATAACTCACCTTACGCAGAAGTCTGAAATTGTATTGTAAATCGAAGCGAAGCTTCGATAATCCGTTAGCTAACGGATGTTTTTTACGAAGCTACCGCTTCGTACTACAATTTTT
>Ga0100389_1001586_pt1 | contig 18087 bp, 17 predicted proteins | sample CryGeymeta201513_FD_81537 | JGI IMG/M metagenome (GOLD analysis project Ga0100389, IMG submission 81537) | Groundwater microbial communities from Crystal Geyser aquifers in Utah, USA - Crystal Geyser metaG 2015-13 | ecosystem: Environmental > Aquatic > Deep subsurface > Groundwater | place: USA... | reverse complement strand
TCAATGGAGACAGTACCTGTGTCTCGGTCTGGAGCACCGAAAACTTCAGGTGGAGCCTCCCTTACAAATCTCCCTTGTCCATCTCTTGGTGACATAAGCACCTCCTTTTTCAGTATTTTTCTAGCTTTGGGCTAGATAATAATCAACTATCAGGTCTCCACCGTTAACCTCTTGTTTGTAGAGTTGTAACTGTACCCAGATATATTGCCTCTTGGTTACTGAGCATATACCTAGCATAGCTCCAAGCCATCTGCTTGAGGTCTCCATTGGTATAGAATAGCTTCTCCTCTATGCTCAGCTTAGAAGCAAGTTCAGCTGTTCTTTCCATCAAGAATGACTTCATCAGCCCCATCTTGCTCCTCCTTTGGTGTGCCCTCATCAATGCAGAGGTTGTTATAGTAGCACTTCTCACAGTCTGGTAGGCTTGGACATAGTATCTCAAGCATCTCCTGGATACTGTCTACCACAGTCTCAACATCCTCCAGGATTGCTTTCTTGACCTCTTCACGATTTCTCTGAGTCACCTTGCACCTCCTTTGTTTATGACCTGGGTTCTTCCTCATATCAAGCCTCTTGTCCCAAGTGCTCCCTGTGAGCTTCATAGACTTTACTGCCTGCTCTATGCTTCCTCATGCATTTATAGCAGTAATAGGCAGTGGTCTCAAATACATCTGCTAATTCCACTTTGGCTGCTAGTATCTCAGGAGTCGGGTGCAACTTATACCAATCTTTTTTCTTCCAGACGTGTCCATCCCTGAAGATTAGTCCCAACTCTGCTCTAGCTCTATCATCTCTCTTGCTCATCGGTTTCACCTCCTTTGAATATAAGTTATACAGGTCACAAAGATTACTGCTAGTATGATTACTATTATTACTCTCATTGTACTTTATCTTGCCTCACTCTAACCCAATGATGACAGATGAGTCTGACTCCAATGAATGTTTCCCTGAATCTTACTACCTGAACCTTACCATTGGGAGTTGGTAGTGCTGGATAGTTCCTATGACAAACCCTACAATACCAAAGTTCTTGTACTTCCATCCTGTAACCCAGCCAGTAGCCAGTATCTACTACTTGTTGTGTTCTGCCCCCGCATTGGTACACCCACAGAGTACAGCGTTGGGTGGCTGGGTCTCCTTAACAAATGTTAAGCCCAGAATGGAAGGAAGGCTCTCGACTCCCTACAGATGAGGTAAACTCAGTTAGTTGAATCATCCTTTCGGCAGTCTCTAGACGTTTGTCTCCTTCCCTCCATTCCAGACTTAACCCCCTTATCCCCTCCCAGCAGCTAAAGCCTCAATAATATATCTGACTTGGATGCTTGCTGATGGGAGGGGTAAAGAGATTAGATTACTGACACAGGTTGGGGTATTCTGCTTTTGTCCTCACAGGTTACACAGAACCTACCTGTGTTGGTCTTGGCATATACATTACCCTGTTCCACTGGCTTCCCACAATAAGAGCATTTGAATTGTCTGGGTGCTATCTTGTGGTCTAAGATATAGTCTGTAATTCTCATTCTATCCCCACTACTAGAGTACAGCCCTAGACGTTAGTCCTATGACTATCATTATGATAACCAATACTATACTTATCTCAAAGCATATCCTGTCCCTCTTGGACATCCTCCTCCTCTGTGGTACTTCATCTTCCATACTAATTCATCCAGAAATCTTCTTCAATAACTGAATAGATGGGGTGAGTAGTCAGGACTTATAGGCTTTACTTAAAATCTAACAGGTCTGTATTGAGTTATCTTCTGGCGAATAGAGTCAGGTCGCCTTGTGTACTCTGCATCTAAAAACCTCAGAAGCATCCTTTCATCTGTGGCATATATGGTGATTGGCTCTGGCTCATCATACCATCCACAGATATAGGTTCTCCTTGCCTCATAGGGATAATAAACAATCTCTTCCTTGCTGAATGTCTTGGCATTCATAAATACTGTAGCAAGCCACTTATCCCTCTTTAGAGATTGTAAATCTTTATCACTCCAGAGTCTTACTGTAATTGACATCTTAGCTCCTCATACCATACCTGCTCTCACCCCATCTATTCAATTGTTAAAGTTCCTGATTCTTTTTCTACCTATGCTACCACTCTATCATACCCTACAGTGAATGTCAATAGCTAAAGCCCCCTACACTTACAATGCCCACAATTTCTTTAGAGTGAAAATAAGCTTTGGTGCTGACTTGAGGCAGCATTCATATCTACTTCAGTGCTATGATTGCTAGGTGATTGTTGGGTGATAGTTTGCCAGCTTAGCTTTGTGAGCTTTGGGGGATAATAAAAAGCCCCCCTTAGCTAGTATCAGGGGGGAATCTTTACATTGTGGTCTTGACTAAGTAGTCATTGCCATCGTAGCTATCTACTATGTAGTGGTGAGCTTCTAGTACTCTTCTAGCACTATCCTTGCCAGTAGCTAATCCTAGATATTCGCACGCTTCCTTGCTAGTCCTGAAGTTGCCTACTGGCGTGAGTGTCATGCCTTCCCGCTTTGCGATGGTGATTGCCAGCTTTCGGGTGTTATCCCTAGCTCTGGTAGCTCCTGCCTTTGCCACGTTCAGAGCTTTGTTGATTATCCAGTCGCCCCAAGCCCATTGGTCAGTCTCTACCCTTCGGTTATCAAGCTCCTCACTGGTGATGTCTGGGGAGGTAGCTTGCAAGTCTTTCTTTTCGGCTTTGGTTAGTGGTCTGCTTACCTGATGCCAAGCCCGATAAATGTTGCGTACACCTTCGGGGGCAGGGGGTAGGTCTAGGTTTGGCAAAAGCTCTGTGAACTCTGCCATAGCCTTAGCTTCGGCCATTGCCTTAGCATTAGCTTCTAGCCTAGCATTGATAAGCTTGACTACTTCGGGCGAGTTGGCATTAGCTTGTGCCATGTCCTGCAGCTGTGATTCGGTTAGCAAGTCTAGTAAGATAGCCTGGCTTAGTGTTGTGTTGATAGTTTCCATTATCATCTCCTCCTTTACTTATTCTTATAAGAATAGTACAAGGCAGATGACAACTAGCATTATCAACCTTGCTTCGGTATTCTATTGTTAATGTACAGACTAGGCTTTATCCCTAGCGTAGCTAGTATATCATAGCTATCAAGCTTTGTCAAATTTAGCTAGGGGGTGTCCCCCCGATAGTCTGCGACCACCTACCGATGGCAAGGCGAAGTTGGACTTATGTAAAAATCCAGATTTCCGTAAAAATCCAGATTTCCCTAAAAAGAGGCAGGATAAAGTACAATGAGAGTAATGTAGGTGATAGATATGGTGGTAATATTAGCAGTATATGTGGTAGTAGCCTGAGAATTTTGTAGCATTTGCATACCCGCTTATTGCACTGGGAAAAAGCAGATGCCACCCTTGTGGGACTCTAGTCCCCCATCATAATACCTAAGTTTGGTGGGAAGAACCGCACTAGCATCAACCACTTCTGACCTTTGCCGTGTCTTCTCTTCCAAGTTTGTCATCCTCTGCAGTAGTAACATCTGTTTATGGATGAACAGCACTGTCGTTTGCTCTCACAGAATTAGCCTGAGCACTAGACTCATCGCCTAGCCGACAGCCACCATAGACCTGCATAGCGTCTTGTTCGGTCACACCAGTCAATTATCTTAGCACAAAGTCTTTATTTTGTCAAGCCCCAATAGTTATCTTAGCTAATTGCTCCTCCAATTCCCCAACCTTGTCCAAGTTACCAGCTTTCCTATGATAAGTAATCAAAGATTTCATCCTGTGGATTTCTTTACCATTTTGATATGTCTTAGGTCTACCTCGCTTCTTTGGTTCTGTTAAAGAGGTTTTCCAATAACTATACTTATCATTAAAACTTGCAACTTTCCATTCAATGTAACATGGGTCAACATGAAAAATAAAACTCTTTCTAACTTTTCTCTCTCCCCACTTTACTGAGAAGAAGAGAGCAACATAGTGTTCCCCATAAGGTATATTTTCTTTACACCAATGACAGAATAAACTATCATTCTTAGCTATACCAAACTTTAACATATTTCTCCTTTGCCTCTGTGCCTTTTCTTACTTGTTCCATGAATTGTATTGTGTGTGTCATTCTTTCCCCCTTTTTAAACTCTGTTGTAGTGTATACTTATACATATCTACTTTAATTGAAAGTCATATCTATTATTACCCCTAAGTGTAACATATTTATTGAAAGTTGTCAAGCCTTTTCCAATGTTTTTTGGGGAATTTAGGGGACTTGACAGAATTGATTAGAGGTGCTATCATCTTACTGTATGGATAATCTGCTGGATAGAATCAAAGCTATAACTGGTCGTAAGAGAACCTTCATACTTATGAGGGTATCTGGCTTGGATGCAGACCTAAGCATGAACTTGGTTGGTGTTGCCAAAGGAACCTATAATTCCTGGTTTAAGAATGAAGAATTTGCTACTGTTTACCATCAATTGCCTGAACTTATACAGAACTACCGACAAGAAGCAGTACAACTCCTCAGAAGGAATAACCAACTAGAGGCAGTCCTCTTGGAAAGTAAGATAATATCTAAGCTTAAAGAGGAGATAGAAAGTGGGCATTATGAGCTTTCTAAGACTCATTTAGCTCGTGAAGTATATTCAAAGTTGATGTCCGACCTTGATACAGTATCACAGAATGTAAAAGTATTGTCTTGGAGTCAGCGTGTCCAGCAAATATTTACCAAGCAACCCGACCAGATAGAACAAGGAGAGATAGATGGCAAGTTTAAGGAAATTAGCAGCGAGTCGCTCCAACATTCGGAGGGCGACCTTATCACGAGTGGTGAACAAACCACTGATGAGACTACGAAGGTCACTGAGGAAGCAGGGGTTTAGCTGGAAATGAGGATGATACTGGTTGAATGGGATGATTCCTGTTCTTCATCTTCCTGGAAGTGTAGGCATGAGCCTGATAATATATCCCATTGTGTTTCTTTGGGTATCTTATTGAGGGAGGATGATAGAGAAATAGAGGTATGTCCAAATATCAGTATGTTAGGTAATAAACTTCATAGCTTTGCCATCCCCAAAGGATGTATAAGGAGAATGAGGGTGCTATGTCTGAAGTAATCCCCAGATTAAATACTATTGACCTTGCAGCCAAGTTACTCTACATTGTTAATAAGAGGGGCATAGTTGTCCCCTATGTGTTCAATAAAGTTCAGAGGCAATTCCATGCTAACAAGAGCCTAAGAAATATTATCTTGAAGGCAAGGCAGGTAGGGATATCATCTTCTATCTTAGCAGATATGTATTTGACTTGTGTTTTCATTGAGCATTCTGCTTGTGCTGTAGTATCGCATGAGACCAGAGCTACTCAGAGGCTTCTTGACAGGGTACAGTTCTACCATGAGTCAATGTCAGAGCCAAAGCCTATGATTGGTGCTGAGTCAAGGTCTGAGAAGACATTTCCAGAGATGCACAGTAGTATCTATATTGGTACAGCTGGGGCAAGAGCCTTTGCAAGGGGGGATACCCTAACCAAAGGTCATTTATCAGAGGTAGCCTTCTATGAAGAGGGTGATAAGGTACTATCAGGTATCCAAGATGCAATCTCCCTCAATGGTGAACTAACGTTAGAAAGTTCTCCCAATGGAGAGAACAATGTCTTCTTTGAGACTTGGGTAAAAGCCAGGGAAGGCAAGAGTCCCTACAAGGCTTTCTTCTTTCCTTGGTGGTTAGATGATGGCTATCGAATATCTAAGAACCCACGAGACCCAGAAGTTCTTAATCTGCTACAACAACAGGACAGGCTTGAGCTAACTTATACTGACGATGAGAAGTTCCTTGTGGACACTCATCACCTAGATGAAGACCAGATACGATGGAGAAGGTTCAAACTAGCTGAGAAAGGTGGTCTCTTCTATGTTGAGTACCCAGAGAATGATGTTGATTGTTTTATTACAGTTGGAGACCCTGTGTTTGACCAGACCCTCTTGACAGACCTTGCCAATTTCTGTTATGATAGTGAGAGACATCCATTTGGATGGAACTACTGGATACCACCAATAGATAAGATGAGCTATGTTATAGGGGCAGATACAGCATCAGGAGCACCTGAAGGCAGTTATAGTGCTGCTGTTGTTATGGATAGTTTATGGAGAGTTTGTGCTACCTTCCAAGCAAGAATGGAGCCACATCAGTTTGCTGATATCTTGAGAAGGATGGCAACTTGGTATAATAAAGCAGAAATAGCAGTGGAAAGGAACTTTACAGGGTATGCAGTATTGGAGCAGTTGAAAGACTATCCCAATATTACCCATCAAAGGGACTTTACTTCTGGTAAGATAACAACCCAGCGAGGTTGGTGGAGCAATGACCAGACAAGAAGCCTGATGATGACTATTACCAGGGAATTCCTGCCAAAGATTAAGATATGGGATTCAAACCTTGTGAGGCAACTTCGTAGCTACAGATATGTTAAGCTAAAGACTAAATATAGGGAGCAAGCACAGACCTATGATGATTTGGCTTTAGCTTTTATGATAGCAATCACTGTAAAAAAGACTGCAGGAGTTGCCAGAGGGTATCAAGGTTCGTACAATGACTGGGGGTGGTGAGATGCCTTATGCGGATATAGAGAAAATAGGAGGAAAATATGGCAAATTTGCTACAAGAGAATGAAATTAAACAGGATATAATTGTCCTGAAGAATTACTGGGGTCAGAGGAATAAAAAGTTCCAAGATTGGTATAAGGTACTTGTCTTACTTGATACACTATCTTCTAAAGGACTGGAATCCTATATCAGTAACGAACCTCAGACTTTCTACAATATGGCTCATTATCTATTGACAAGGGGGGAATTATCCCATTCTATCCCTATCCAAGATGAGTCCTCTATTGAGCTAGACAAGAGAGCTATGGTAGATAGGGGTTGTAAATATATGTGGAGTAAAATAGATAGAGATAGGCAACTTGGTGGTTCTATGCCTTTCTTAGATGAGCTAGGTCATTATCTTCTTACCCTTGGTTGGCACTCAGAAGTCTTTTACTTTGACAGTACTACTGGTTTTATTACTGCCCAACTTTGGAATCCCTTTGATACCTACCCTAGATTTGCTGATAATAAGCTGGTAGGGTGTGTCCACAGTTATAAGGTAACAAGGGCAGAAGCAGCACTTAAAGCAGAAAAGAATGGGTGGAATTACAAGGAAGTTCCTGGTTCCCTTGCCACAGTAGAAGTTATGCTGGATGACTATTGGAGGTTGTACAAAGATACATTCTATAATTGTGTCTTGATTGATGGTAAGGCTGTGACCCCTTGGGTGGACAGACCAGAAATGAAGATTATGGTTGCTCCAGTTGGGGGCTTTCCTGATAAAGGTAGTCTAACTCCAAGGGGTATGGATTGGAAGAGACTTGCAGGTAGAGGTATCTTTGAGGTCAATGAGTCAGTGTCTCAAGCCTTCAATAAGTGGCAAACAATGATAACTCAGATACTCAGGGATACTGCTCAGCCAGTGACTCAAGAGTTTAGCCAGAGTCCACAGGCTACCCCTGAGCAACTAAGGGAAAGAGGTGCTCTCTTTCACTATGCCCCAGGAGAAGCAGGACTACAAAGACTCCCTCCTGCAGCTATTCCCATAGAAATCCAAGCTCACTTGATGGAGATGAAGAGGGAGAGTCAGAAGGGTAGCTTCAATGATGCAGTTTATGGAATGGTAGCTGGTGAGTCAGGCTATGCCTTATCAGCATTAGCTTCAAGCTCAGCTAACCAAATCCTTTATCCTTTCATGGATGCTAAGCACTTTATCATTAGTGAAGTTGATAAGTTCTGGCTATTTAATCTTAAATCTTCCAAGCGTGTATTCAATGTGAAAGGTAAATTCCTAGAGAAGTTGAAGCCAACAGACATCCCCGATGATGTTAATATCATTGTGGAATCAGATGTTGCTACCACTAAAGACCTCTTGGAGAGAGGAACAATAGCTACCTATCTAAAGGACTTCCTTGATGAGGCTACTATTATAAAAGAGGTCTTAAAGCAGAATGACCCACAAAGAATTATCAGGCGTAGAACTATTGATAGAATGTTAAATTCACCTACTGCTCAGCTTATAGAACAAATAGCTGGATTTAGAACTCATGCTGATTATCTTGACTTTAATGGTGATAAAAAGCAGGCAGCCCTATTTAGAAAGGCTGCAGATGCGTTAGAAGCTCAGCTGGGAGTACCAGCCCCTGGACAAGGAGGAGCCTCCCAAATGACTCAAGCTAATATTGCTAGAGAGGCAGCTGGTGGAGCAGCGACTCCTAAGACTACAGCAGGTGTAGCCCCTCCTGAAGCAACAGCTGGGTTTACCCCTCAAGCTTTAAGAAACATGGTCGGAAGAGGAAAGGTAATAAGAGGTTAATATGGAGAATATAACAGCACTACCACCATTCCCAACTACCTGGGGAGAAGAAGAGCAATCACGCTTAGATGTCCTTGAGAAGCAGAAAGCTCAGATGGAGCAAATCTATGCTCAGAAGTTTACTCCTGAAGCATGGGCTAAAGTACCTGCTATTGAAAAGGTAGTTAGGGGGTTTGTTTCTGGCACTGCTTTTGAACGCCCTATTGCTTTATTTACTCCTTGGCGATGGGGGTATGATTATGGATTAACCCCTGAGATAGCTGCTGACAGACTAATAGGGGTAGAAACTGAGTATAAGGAGCTTCTAAGAAAGCAGACAGTTCTTGACCAACTCCCCTTCATTGAGAAGAGTCTTGAGTATCTTGCTTTGCTAGGTACACCTGTTACAGATTCAACAGAACTAAAGCAAAGGTTTCAAGAACTTAATACGAACTTCAATGAGGATGAGCTTGCTTGGGTTGCTTCTTATGCACAGAGATTAGCTCAGATGTCCAGAGAGGATATTCTCAAGAAGGTATCAACTGGGCCCCCAATCACAGATAAGACTATTGAGGAGTGGTTATCATATGCCCCCACTAAGATAAGTCCTACACAGCTATTAAGCTCAGTAGCTTTCTCCCAGAACAATGAGGAGATAGCTAGAGCACTTCAAGCAGCTTATCCCCCAGCTACTGCTTCACTTACTACCGATGAGCAGATGCAACAGCGTATCAAAGACCTCCAGGACTTGCTTGCAAGTCTTGGTGCTCCCCAAGTAGAGGGGGAATCAATGGAAGCTGCCCTCCAGAGAGCCAATGATATGTTAGCAGGAAACAGGACTATTATGCCCCTTGACAATAATAACAATCCTATCATAGACCCTGCTACCAATACTACTATTACCTACAGAGTGGATAAGGATAACAATGTATGGTTTGGCACTAACCTTATGGGCTACTATGATGAGCCAAATGAAAGAATAGTTCCTATTTCTTCTGTTACAGGGGAACCAGTTCTTATAGACGAACTAGCCTTATCAACTGATGTGACTGAACCATCACAAAAAGTTTTTTTACAGCCTATGCCTCCTAATTGGACTGGTACTACTGTAGCTTGGATAGAGCATCAAATAGGTCGTAAATTAACAGATAAGGAACTTATGCTTGGAGACCCAATACCTGAGTTAGGTGGGCGTCGTTTTAGCTCACACATGTTGGCAGTTGCAGAGAGAGGTGGAGAGGTTTTACCTACAGAGAAGATTTCACTCGCATCCCTTCTTAGAACATTTGGGCAAAGTTTACGCCATCTTCCTCGGCAGTGGGCAGCAACAATATTGACAGCGATGCAAGGTAAGGTAGGTTGGGATGGAGCAAGTGTAGTCAATAAGGATTGGGCAGATAAGTATATTGATGAAGCTAACGAAGATATTGATAAGTTCGTTCAGGATGTTGCTGTATTATATCCTGATGAATCATTTATGGTGGAAGTAGCTCAATCATCACGCAATTTAGCCTATTCTCTTACCTCTATGGGTATTGGACTACTTGTCGGTATTCCAATTGGTATTGCTACTAGGTCTCATCAAGTTGGTAGAATAATAGCTTGGTCAGTGGGGACTGTTACATCTGGAGTAATTGCTTTCCGAATAACTTCTTATCAGATAATGCAGCAATATCTTGAGTTAATGAATGATAAGCAAATTAAAGAAACAGGTAGGGGATTGACCCTAGAGGAAGAGAATAAACTGAAACAAGATTTCTCTGCTAAGGCAACGCAGTATGGTCTCTGGGAAGCAATACCAGAGGCTGCTGGTAACTTACTCTTTGCACAGATTTTAGTTGGGCCTTTAGGAAAAATGATTGGTGGGACAATGGCTACTCAAATAGTAAATAAATTAGCTATGATGTATGGTGAGGAATTACTAACTGAGACTATCACACAGAAAGGTCAAGTTGCCATAGAGGCGGAAGTTGGGTTAAGAGAGGGAAAGATAGGGTGGTGGCAGGCTTTTAAGGAGATTGCTCCACAGACATTTATTCTAACTACTATAATGGGGAGTTCTGGACAAGTAATAGAAAGTAGTTCTCATGCCGTAAATAAAATTAAGGCATCTCTTAGTAAGGAGATTGGTGAGAATCACCCCTTGTACAAAACTATTGTAAAGAAAATAGATACTGAAGTTAGAGAAGCACTAGAGGCAGCTGTAGAGTCTGCAGAGGTAAATAGAGCCCAAGAGGAGATAGCTGCTGAGAGGTGGGCTGAGACTGTAAGTTATACAAAGTGGGATGAAACAACTGGAGAGATGGGGTCAGATATAACAGAGAAGATAACCAACCTTGAGAATAAGATAGGGACTGCCAATGATGATATAGAGAACTTAACAAAGAAGCTTCCTGAGTATGAAGCAAGATTAGATAAAGCAGAGGTCATTGGTACTCCTTCAGAGATAAGGGAAGCAACTGAGTTTGTCACTGCTATAAAGGAACAGATTGCAAACTTAGAAGCTGACAAGGCTGTGATGATTAAACAGTTGACCAACCTTAGAGAGGAAGCAGTTGCTCCTGTTATACCAGTTGGTGCAAAAGTAACTCTTACAGAATCTAAACTTGAAGAGGGTCTTTATGCAATTAACTTGAAGGGGGTAAAAGAATCAGTAGGAGCAATTAAAGCTGTCCCCCAGAAGGATACCCTCTTTGTCAATCGTATTGCTATCCATACAAAGGGAGCATTGACTCGTTCATTATTGAGGCAATTAGACACCCTACTGGTAGATATGGCTAGGGCTCAAGGTAAGAAGTCTGTAAGCATAGCAGCTGAACCCAGGCTTATGCATCTCTTTGAGAAGGTAGGATATAAGCAGGAAGGTGATACCAATGTTATGACTAAGGGAATTGTCCCTACTGCTGAGGCAGTTACTGAGCCAAGAGCTTTGATTGACAGTGAACTAGCTACATACCCAGATTATATGAAAGCTAAGGTTAAGTCTATTGAGGAGACTACTGACCCAGCTGGGGTTGATGTTACTCCAGATGGTCATATAAGGTTGTTCTTTAGGCATATTACTAGCTTACCAAGCCAGCTTGCTCACGAGATTGGGCATCTTGCCTATCAAGACCTGGAGGCTAAGTTCCATACTATTATGAAGAATGTAGGCACATTCAGTGAGCTATTTAAGGAAGATACTGCTATGCCAAAGGAATTATTTGCTGAGGCTTTTGAAGAGTATAAGACTGGCAAGAAGATGGATGTCTCCTATGTCCCAGAGGATGTCCGCAGGGAAGTTATGAGAGATACACACCCTGAACTTGTTGATGCAGCTAAGAACTTTATAAGAGAGAATGTTGAAGGCATGACTGAGACCCCCTATGAGGGTGAGGTTGCACTTGTTACCCCAGAGGTTAGACTTACTAAGAAGGATGCTACCTTTATAGATACTTATATTCCTGGATATGTGGATAGAGTTATTGTTTCTGTTAAAGAGATGAGGCAGAAAGTCATAGAACCTCTTTATAAGCATCTAGGTGAGTATGAAGTTGGAACAAGGACATATAATGACTTTAAAAAGAGAATTGATTCCCTTCTTAAAAAGGTAATAAAAGCGGAGGTTACACTCCCCACTGCCGAAGCTGGGATGCCCAAGGTTACACCTCATCCTGAGAACCTAACACTTAGTAATGCTGAATTTAGTGCCTTATCTCCAGAAGCGAAAAGAGCCTATGAAGCTAGACTTGATAATGCGGTGGCAAAAGCAAAGAAAGCCTTTGACTTAAGACGAAAGGCTAAGCTACCTAAATATAAGAGCAAGGCTGCTAATATGAATGCTCAAGCAGATGGGATAGAGCAATCATTAAGGGAGCAGGGTATAGAAATAGTTGACCATACAAGGCAGCATTATGATGCAGGTATGGCTGTTAAGGTAATAGCCAGGGAAGGTGAAGGGAATACAATAATTGAAACCTTATCACCTACTGTAAGAGCTATGGATGCAGAGGGAGGTTGGCATATATTAAGCATGGCTGATGTAGTAGTTGGAACAGAGGAGGCAATCCCCACCACCGAAGCTGGTATGCCAGAGGAAGTAACTCCCTTACCTGAAACAGTAGTCCCAACTCCTGTGGAAAGACGGACTCTTCCTTCTTCACAGGTTGACTTAGTTAAATCCCCAAGGAATGTCCCTGTAGACTATGAACTAAGGCTTAATAATGAGGGTCTAAAAGCTCATCCAGAGATAGCTGCAGCCATAAGGATACTTAACAGGGTAAAGAACAGAACCTATGCAGAGGCTGAAGCAAGGTTGAAAGACCTCCACACTGAACTAAGTGCTGTTGGTGAAGATGTAGAAGCAAAGAAAGCAGTAGTCAGGGAGATTAAAGACTGGGCTGGGGAATCAGGGCTAAGGGTTAAAGACCTCTTGGCTAAGGGTTGGGATGGTTTAACCCCTCCCCAACAATCTACTTTGGCTGTATCTATGTTGCCTAATAAGTCTATTCCTTGGTTGACTAAATGGGAGATAGTGGATTCAAGACATACATTTGAGGACTGGCAAGTTCTTACTGGGAAGCCCTTTGCTGACATTAGCAGGCTTGAGATAGCAATGAAGAACTATGTAGATATGCTACTTGTTAAGTGGGCGGAAGGCTTGAGGAATATCCCTGGTGTTAGAAGTCTTATCACAAGTAAGGAATCTATAAATCGTGTAGAGCAAGAAGTATTGTCCAGAGACCCTGAATCGGGAATAAAGCCATCAACTGACCTTACTGATGCTGAACAAGCTGTGGCTGAATATGTGATAGCAACTTACAAGAAATGGGCTCCTGTAGTTGATTTACTGAGATTCCTTGAGGCTTATGATAATAGCCATAATGTTAGAGTTATGGCTAAGGAATATGTCAAGGAGGGTCATAAACCTTCAGATGAGTTGATACAGAGAATAACTCTTGCTAAGGAGATATATGAGACTCGTGGGGAAACAGCCCTTTATAATCATCTACTTCATAACCCCTTGGGTGTTATTGAGTTTGGCTATGTCCCACGACCAGGAAGAGCAACTACTATAAACCGAAGGAGAGCTCTTTCTGAGACTAGAGGTGGCAGACAACTCCAAGTAAGGCAGCTTGAAGACTATGCCCCAGAGGGGGATGGTAGAGGAATCCTCCGTCAGATGGCTTATATCCAGTCTACAGGGATAAGGCTTTACCTTAGACCCTATATTAGGGAGATAAGCAGTGATTATAGCCAACTCTATGATAAGTTTGAAAACCCACTTAAGTTCAGGACATACCTTGAGAGATACTTCATGGAACTTCAGGACATTCCTCAAGAAGGTAATCTTTTCTATTCATTGGTTTTCAATGTTTACAATGCAGCTGCTCCAGTTATCTTCTGGAGTCCTTTCCTAGCTTCTAGGAACTATGCTCAGTTCCTTGCTACTAATCCTCATTTTGCAGGAGCAGTGAAGGCTCTAACTGTTGATTATAAGAACCTCCCTGCAGATGTGAAACTTAGACTGGGTGTATATTTTAGCACTATTGTTGACCAAACAAAACCAGGTGTGAGTGAATTATTAACTATACGAACAAGGAATGCTGCTTTGGTTAAGAGTCATCGTGGTCTCAATCAAGCAGTAGAAAAGACAACTCTATATCCTAGTTCAGATAAACTCACAAGGTTGGCAAGTTTTAACTCCTTCTTTACCCTAGCATATAAGGCACTTGAACAGTACGAGAAGGATGGCAACCTTGGTAAGTTTATCAAGAACTCAAATATGGAGGATTTGAATGTGGCAGAGCAAGACCAAGCTTTAGTCTTACTGGCTAGGGACAGTACAACAATAAATATCCCTGGCTTAGATGAGGTATCAGGGGGTGAGGCTGCTTGTCATTACATAGCAGAACAAATAACCAACAAATACTTTGGTATGTATCAGAGGGTATCTAGGTCATACTCAGAGTGGGGGCTAGGGGGTAGAATCTTTGGTAGTCTCTTGGTATTCCCTAAGACTTATCTTCAGGTATTCTATGAAGAGGTATCAAAGTTGAAGATGAAGGAGGTTGCTACTGGGGAGAAGTTCAGGATAGTTAAAAGACTGTCAGTTTTTCTCCTTATGGGAGCAATAGCAGACTCATTTGCATCTTTTATATTTGGTAGGAGAAGGAAAGACTATAACCCCCTTTCTATGCTTACTTGGGAGATAGGTGGTCTAAGTTTGGGATTGGTTCAAGATATATTTGGTCTTGTTGGTGATTTAATCAATGCTTGTGTAGGAACTGATGAGGAGAAGGAGAGAGTGTTGAATGCCTTACCAAGTGTATTATCAAGGTTTGGGGATACCTTTATTGGCTTCTACAGGATAGGAATGAGTATCATTGAAGCTGCTTATGATACGCCAAAGCTTGATGTAGGTTTTCTAAGGAAAGTAAGAGCCTGGATAGACAAAGACTATACTCCTGAAGAACAGGAGAAGGCTGAGTGGACTCTCCTTGAGAAACTTCAGCATATCTTTGCGGATTCACCAGGGCAAGATGAGACTCAGTTTGAACAGATTATGAAGAGTATTACTGAGGCAGAGGATAAGCTTGGTACCAGAGATGTACTAGGTAAATTCTACACTCTCAGGCAGTTTGATGGTGACTTAAATACCTTAACAAAGCCTCTTCCTGACGCATTTATTAGTGAAGAGTATGGTATGTCTAAGCTAGTAGTCTTCCATAAGACGTGTTCAGATGCTTGGGCAGAGTACTATGCACTTCCAACTATTGACCCAGAAGTGAGGATGAACTACCGAAGGGCAAATTTAGATGTTGAAGCTATGCTACTCTTCTGGGGTAAGTATGAGAACCCTGTAAGTGGGTTAAGTCAAGGGCAGTTAGTAGAACTACGGAGAACATTGGAGGTCTTGTTCAGTTTATTTAACATAGACTATCACTATGAACACCCCTGGTTTGCTGATTGGAACTTACCTGAGAAGTAGGGACTTGACAGAATAATTGGGATATGTTATAGTTTATGCAGTACATTAAAAAGGAGGAAATAATGGCTAAGGAAGGTGCAGACGATGGTGGGAAAATCCCAGTTGTAGAGATTGAGGAAATCAAACCAGATGCAAGTGGGAAGTACCCAGAAACAATTCCTTGGAGCAAGTATGTTGGTATCAAGGAAAGCCTTGGTAAAAAACTAACTTCCTCTGAGGAAAAGGTCAAGAACCTTGAAGAGCAACTAAAGAAAGCCCCTAATGCAGATGAGTTCAACCAAATCAAAGGTGAGCTAGAGTCTACCAAGACAAAGCTTACTGAGAAAGAGGGTGAACTTACAAAGACAAAAGAGGCAACTGTTACTGAGTTGAGGAAGAACCTTATAGCTAAGGGTCTTACTGAAGAAAGAGTGAAAACTATGTCAGAAGCAGAACTGAAAGTAGCCTTAGAAGTGCTTGGGGACAAGAAGCCACTTCCTGACCTAGGTGGTGGTGGTGGCTCAGGTGTGCTGCAAGGCTCACCAATGGAACTTGCTAAGCAGGCTTACGAGTCTTCTAACAAGTTCAAAAAGTAAAATAAAGGAGGAAAGTAGAATATGGCTTGGACATTAGCCGAATTAAGTAAAATAGAAACTGATTCTTTAAGAAAGTCAGTTGTAGATACTCTCCTGATGGAATCAGATGTTATGCAACTTGTTCCTTGGGAGACTATCGGTACGTTGTCCACTGCTGTTGTTAAGTACCAAGACCTACCTAGTGTTGGCTTCAGAAAGCTAAATGCTGGATATGCAGAGTCAACTGGTACGTTTGCACAGAAGGTGGAAAATATCTCACTGTTGGGTGGGATGATTGATACTGATAAGGCACTTGCCAGGGCTAGGAATACTATTGCTGATGCCAGAGCAATTCAGCAACAGATGATGGTCAGGGCAATAGCCTACAAGTTCAATGATAAGTTCATCAATGGGAGTCCTGTTACTGACCCAGAAGAGTTTAAGGGTTTATCTAAGAGGGTAGATGACATTGTTGCAGAAGGTTATACAGACCAGCTTATTGACCTTGCTGGCACTTATGGTGCTGCTAGGGATGCTGGTATCCTGTATGATACTGCTAGTAGGAATAACTTCCTAGACAAACTGTTTACCCTTATCTACTCTATTGATGGTCATAAACCTGACTTGCTGCTTATGAACAAGAAATGTCTGATTGCAGTTAGTTCACTTCTGAGACAGGAGAGACTGCTCAACCAGGCAGCTGATATGTTTGGTAGGTTCATAACTGAGTTTTCTGGTGTAAGGATGGTTGATATTGGTACGAAGGCTGACCAGGTTACCAATATTATCACTAACACTGAAGACCCACAGGGTCTATACACCAGTGACATCAGTACTTCAATCTATGCAGTAAAGTTTGGTATAGGTGAGGAGCTTTGGGGTATTCAGGAATACCCAATGGAAGTAACTGACAAGGGCTTACTTGAAGCTATGCCAGTGTATAGAACTGAGGTAGACTGGCCTCTAGGACTTGCTCATGTTAGTCCTCGTTCAATAGCAAGACTGTGCAACATCTTCCCAGACAATATAGTGCAGTCATAAATATAGGAAAAGGAGGAATAAGAATATGGCTTTTGATGCGTTAGGAATACTGAAAGGGCTTTATGGTGGAGCACTTGTTGAGGTAGATGAGAATGATGCTGTGCCCATTACAATAGCTGCCAATACTGATGGTAACTGTGTAGTTGATTTGAAAAAGACAGGAGCTAAGGGTCTTGCTGCTGCACTGATTTGGACAGCTATCTCAGACACTCCACCTTACAGTGATGAAGGTACTATCCTCATTGAAGCATCTGATAATCTGGATAGGAATTGGCTAGAAGTAGCTCGATTCCCAGTGATGCATGCTTATCTTAGACGCTTGAAGGGTTGCACTGCAACTACAGCTTTTGTAGCTGCTGATGTGACTACTCCAAGGGTGCTAACAGCTACTACTGGTACAGATACTGGGTTAATCTTCTCTGTTGACCAAGCTCTCTTCACCATTGGTGGAGTGGGTGATATAGTAGTTGAGATGCAGGACTCTGCAGATGTTTATGGGACTGCAGGGGATACACTCACTGCTACGGCTGGAACTGGTATAGCTACCCAAGGTGTTATTGGTGTACCAGAAGTGCCACAGATGATACCTGGTATCCACATAGTCAGGTTTGCTACTGATAAGAGATATGTTAGATGCAACTGTGAGGCAGTAGCTGATGGGCTGGGAACAGCATGGATACTTCTCACTGATAGTGCTTTTGTAACACTATAAACTAACAAGGAGAGGGGGGCTAATACCCCCCTAGTCCATAAGGAGGAATTATGGAATATGATATACCAGGATTGAGTAAAAATCCTAATGTGATTGTTACCTTAGGTAAGATGAAGGTTAAGGTAGTCTATTGCTAAGGAGGATGATATGCCAACAGCAGTTGATAGATTAGAGAAAGGAAGTTCAAAGGAACAAATTGATGCAGCTATATCTGATTGCATTGCCCAAGAGGTTAATTCAGGTAGGGAACAAGCCCAAGCAGTCGCTATGTGTCATGAGATGGCTCGTGATAAGACAGGGGGCAGGCCTGCTGCACCTAAAGGAGCAGAATAATGCACCACAATAATAGACTAGGATGGTTAAAGAAAGCCCCAGAATGGTTTCAGAACTTCTATGGTAATGATTTCACCCATCTTAGAACAAAGGTAGAGTGGTCATGGAAACTCCAGCTTGTTATCCTAGCAGGGATACTTGGAGGGGCAATA
>Ga0100389_1001584_pt1 | contig 18092 bp, 11 predicted proteins | sample CryGeymeta201513_FD_81537 | JGI IMG/M metagenome (GOLD analysis project Ga0100389, IMG submission 81537) | Groundwater microbial communities from Crystal Geyser aquifers in Utah, USA - Crystal Geyser metaG 2015-13 | ecosystem: Environmental > Aquatic > Deep subsurface > Groundwater | place: USA... | reverse complement strand
AGGCGTGCATCTCCTGTCCGCCATGGCAGTCGGTGCAGACCATGTGAGCGTCGCGGTAATGGACGTCGCCCAGACTGCTGTCGCCGGTAAAGTCGTTGGCCACCGGCACTGTGTGGCATGAGGCGCATTGGTAGACAAACTCAGGAGTTTTCTTGAACAGATGCCCGGCGGCCAGCCCGCCGCCGGAGGCCACCGGCCGGCTCACATGGCAGGAGCCGCAACCGCTGGCGTGACATTTCATGCAGTGGCGTTCCGGCACCTGTTTTTCCTGCAAGCTTTGCCATTGGGCCGGGGTGCAGCGTTTCCGCATGGTGTCGAGCAAGGTGGTGGGCTTGGCGTGCAAGGAATTCTTGGCTGTCTTGACGATGTCCTCGTGGCACGATCCGCAGGCAGCCTCTGGATCGGCCAGGGATGGATCGCGCACCATGCCCTGATGGGCGGTGGCCGGATCGTCGCTCTCCGGGTTGCCCTTATGACAATCCTGGCAGGGCTTTTTGCCGTGGGTGGTCTCTAAAAAGGTCGGCTTAACCAGGATTTTCTCATACAGATCAAAGGGCGCCGGGGTGGCGACGCAGCCTTGCCCCTGCTGTAAAGGGGATTTTTCAGCCGGCACGGTCTCGGTGATGATTTTGGCGGTGAGTTCGTCCAGACGGTCCCCGTCGGTATGGCACTTGGCGCAGCCGGACAGAGCGGCGGCACGAGCGGGGGTGAAGGCTACCAGGATGGCGCCGGCCAAGGCCAGCAGACAAAAAAGGATGTGGCAAAAACGGGATTCTGACATGGAAGCAACCTTGGGGTCAAAGTGTTGGTGGGTCGGCTGGCCGGGGCCGGGTTTTTTTGACAGAAAAACCAGGGGCGGGGCTCTGCATCCGCCCCTGGTTGGTAAGGCTTACCAGCGATAGCTCATGTTGAGGTAGGCGGCCCACATTTCACTGGCCACCGGCATGATGGTGTCCAGGGCGTTGGCCTCGTCGATCTCCTTGGGCTCGCCCATGGGGTTGCCCGAGCCGGTGTACTTGTAATCATAGTACTGTCCGCCCACCGACACCAGGAACTTGGTGCCGACGATGGGCTGGTGGTAGTAAAGCTCATAGACCTGCCCGCGGGTGGCGAGTTTGCTGGCCCCCAGGGTGTCCTCGGACTCGTTGAACCCGAACCAGTACTTGGACCCCCAGTTATACTCGAAGCCCAGCGAGCCTTTGGTAAAGGCGATCGGCGCCGCGATGCCCAGCCAGACCGACTGGCCGCTGTGCGACTCCTGGTTGCCGAAGCTGTTCAGCATGGCGTCGGCGCCCATGAACTGCATCATGGCGCTCTGCGAGCGGCCCGAGGGGTGGGCCAGGTTGCCGGCAAAGTCGACAAAGAAGTCCCAGCCCTGGTACTTGGTCTGCAGGAGCAGGGTGAGGAGGTCCATGTCGCCGAGGTTGGCGGTGGGTTCGAAGCGGCTGATGTAGCCGCCGGTGTTGGCGCTCAGGGTGAAGGTGTCGTATTCGCCGTCATTGTTGTAATCGAGGCCGTTGATGGCGAAGGGCATGGCGGTGAGGCCGGTGAAGCCGTCGGTGACGTTGAAGGCCCGGGCATACATGTGAGAGACCGTGGTCTGCCCGTCTTCGTATAACCTGAAGATGTAGCCCAGGAAGTTCACATCCCTGAGTTCAGAGGTGTAATCCATGGCATAGGAGTTGCCCGAGGCCGGCCCGGACTCGAAGCCCTGGCCCCAGCAGATCTTGAAGTTCATGCCCTCGATCTTGGTGGGCTTGCTGATGTCGAAGCCCAGCGAGGCCCCGTCAAACTGCCAGTTGATGGCATGCACCAGCGGCGAGGCGCCGACCTGGGCATTGGTGCTGACCTCCCAGGGAGCGCCGCCCAGGGCCGGCCGCCGGCCAATGGAGAAATGCCAGTGGACGTCGTCGAAATCGTTGCGGTAGGTGACAAAGCCGCGTTCCATGCGGACGGCCGAGTCGCTGCCCTTCTGGTGGACGTTGCCATCCATGGCGATGGAGTCGAATGAGCCGGTGAACCACTGCACACCGGTGCTGTCGCCAAAGACCTTGTTGGCGGTAAGCCGGCCGCCGAAGGAGACGTTGGCTGTGGCGTCGGAGCGCATATCGAGCCGGAGGCGGGCGGTCATGATGGCGTCGTTGTCAATGTCCTGTTTGACCGCCGGTATGCTGCTGAACATGCCCTGGTACATGGCCAGGGCGTTGGGGCCGAACTCGCGGCCGAAGAGCGGCGCGCCCGCGGTGCTGGCTGAGTTGGCGACGATCGGCACGGCGTCGGCCGGAAAGGCCTGATCGGCCGCCATGGCCTGCAAGGCGCCCGAGGCGCTCATGAAATAATTATCCATGCTGGGAATGACGAATCCTTTTAGAAAGCCGCCCTGCAGCATGGCAGGCATCATGCCCATCAGGTCGTTCGTGTAGGCCTGGGAAAACAAGCCGTTGAAGGTGTATTCTGTCGTTCCGTCGCCCGATGGGTTCGTCGGCAGGCCGAAGTCGGTCAGCGGCGCGGCCAGCTTGTCAAAGGCCCACAGGCCCAGCATGACCTGGGCAAACTCGGGCATGACCAGGGCATCCTTGTAGTGCAGGCTGTTCAGTTCGGTGCGCAGATCGACGCTCCAGAGCAGTTTGTCGGTGACGACATGTTTCTCGGTGTCGCCGACCCGCGCATCCAGTTCGTCCAGCATGCCCTGCACGTCGGTCAGTTTTTTCTTAAGGTCCTGGACCTCCTGCTCAAGGGCCGGTTTGCTCTGCTCGGCCCGGGCCTTGGCGACCGGTCCGGTCAGCAACAAGGATGCCGCCATGCCGGCCAACATAAGAGTACCGTAACGTTTCAACATGTGCTTCCCCTCCTCCCAAATGGAATGAATCGGAACGGACCCGGCCCTCCCGGCGCGGATCCCCGTCTTCAATGCCCCCACAGGCACCATGTGTCATTTGTTTGCGGTAATTAGTGTTCATCCGAAAAGTCTCTTTCCAGATGAACGTGTTCAGCTTTCAGCAATCAGCGTTCAGCTTAACGTGCTTACTTAATTAAGTTTTTTAGCTGAACGCTGAGAGCTGATCGCTCACAGCATCCAGCAGGAAACATGGTTTCCGGATGGATACTAATTAATCGCAGGTCTGCGGCTTATCCGAGTCCAGGGCACGCTCGATCAGAAAGCGGTGAATATTCTGCAACTGGTCGTTGTTAAGGGCAAAGGACGCCCAGTCCGCGTGTTTGGCCACCAGCTTTTTCTGATCCGCCTCGAAGAAACGGGTCCACTGCTTTTTGGTCTTGCCGCCCGGGTTGAGCTTGGCGGTCTTGGTGCCGTCGTGACAACCCCGGCATTTCATGACGTCGTCCTTGCCCTTGGCGCCGTCGCCCGCCTCCGGGTCAAAACCTTGGGCCGTGCCGGCCAGCAGCAGCAGGGCGGCGAAGATGGAAGCGAACTTAACAAATTTCATGGTTGATCCTCCTTGGTATGTTGGTTTTCAATGTTGGTGTGCTCGCTGCAAAAAAAATTCCAGCCAGTCGCAGGGTGCGCCGTGCGCACCATCAAGCTAACAGGCTAAACAACCTGCGGACTCCCTGTCAAAACAGCCGCACCAGCCGGTTCAGTTCCTCGGCGTATTCATTCAGCTTCTTGGCCCCCTCCTGGATGGAGCGCGACCGTTCGTTGGTGTCATTGGCCGCGTCGGAGACGTTGTGGATATCGGTGCTCACCTCGTTGGAGGCCTGCACCACCTGATTGACGTTGCCGCCGATATCGGTGGTCAGCGCCGACTGCTCCTCCATGGCCGCGGCGATACCGGACGAGTGGTCGCTCATCTTGCCGATGGTGGCGGTGATGGTGGCGATGGCCTTGGCCGAGGTCTTGCTGCCCTTCTGGATGGCCTCGATCTTCTCGGTGATTTCATCGGTGGCGGCGGCGGTGGCCTCGGCCAGGGTCTTGACCTCGGCGGCCACCACGGCAAAGCCGGCGCCCGCCTCGCCAGCCCTGGCCGCCTCGACATTGGCGTTAAGCGACAGCAGGTTAATCTTGAAGGCGATGGAGCGGATGGTGCCGCTCACCGTGCCGATCCCCTCGGAGAGTCGCTGCAATTCCGTGCCAAGGGCGGTGGTCTGCTTCGCCTCCTGCACCGCCGCGCCGGCCATTTCGGCCGAGGCCATGGACGAGTTGGAAATTTCCTGGATCGAGGCGTTCAACTCCTGGACCGCCGCAGCCACTGAATCAATGCTGGCGGCGGTTTTTTCCATGGCGCTGCTGGCGCTGCCGGCCATGGTCATGGTGGAACTCGAGTTTTCGGCCACATACTCGCTCCTGGTGTCGAACTCGTGGCCCGAGGTGGTGAGGGCATCGACCACCCGTTGCAAGGCCCGGATGGCCTGCCGGATCACGAAGAAGGCGTAAGCGCCGATCAGAATGGCCAGCACCAGGCCAAGGACAGAAAAGAGCAGGGTCTGGAGCCGGTTGCGGTCCGTGGTTTTTTTCATCTGCGCCAGGCTGCCCTGCATGACCGTGTCCTGCAGGTAGGTCTCCAGCGCGGCCGCGGCCTTTACGGTTTGCTCGTAGATGGTGTCGAGGTCGGCCAACTGCCCGTAAAATTTCTTCTGCGCCGCCTCATACTTTTCCTGGGCCAGGTTGCGGACCCCGGAGAAATAGAGGCCGAGCTGGTTCAGATCCTTATTGGCCGACACCAGGATCTTTTCGGCCCCCGTATAATCGCCCTCGCCGATCTTGGCGTCAATTTCCTTGGCATAGTTGTGCAGTTTCTGGTGCAGCGGGTCGATTTCCTCAAAGATCTCAACGATATCCGGATCCTGCGATGGGCTCTCGGTGTACCACAGGTAGAATGGGCACTCGTTATAGTCCATACCGCCGGTGAGCCGTTCCTTTTTTTCAATGGACTGGCCCAGGGAACGGACGAATTTGATGTGGCCGATCTCCCTCTCGGCCAGCACGTCGGGCAGGGGCCGCTGCCCCCCCTTGTATTCGGTGGTATAAATGAGCATGTGCTTGCGGGTGGGCACAAAGCCGGCCAGGGCCTCGTAGAAGGAGCTGCCCAGCTTGAGATAGGCGTTCACCAGTTCCTGCTCGGTGGCATCCTCGCTGCTGACGATGTCGCGGATCTCGGAGCTGGTCTTGGTGAACTTTTCTTGCAGCCGGGCCAACTGGGCCTCGACTTCCGCCATGTCGCCGCTGGCGGTTTCAATGACCTTGGGGAGTTGCCCCGCCTTGGCCAGGTTGATATTGCCCTCCTTGGCCATCCGCACCAGGTAATTGGTGGCCAGCACGGACTGGACGGCGGTCTCGCCGCTTTTTAGCGCCGTGCGCGCGGTGAGGCCCAGGATGCAGAAGAGAATGGCGATGAGAATAAAGGCGAGAATGAGTTTTTTCTGCAGGGTGAAGCGGAAGGTTGAAGCGAACTGCTTTAGTTTTGGCAACTGCTGGAGTTTTGGTATTGGCAGGCGTTTTATCATGACATACCCAAAAGTTTTTAGGCCCGGGCCGGCGTCGCGGTAAGCGCCGCGGGTCGGGCGGGGAAAATGTCAATTTGGCTGGCGGTGTGCCGATTTTGCCCGCCTTGCTACATCTGGTTTTCATTAATACCGCCGGGAGGCAATCCTTGCAACAAAAAAAGTATTAAGATCAATGGGTTTCACTGGTTGGAATGGCCGGTTGTTTAGGCAGGAGGCGTTGCCGGAGGCCGGGGTCCTGGATGAGGGGCAGAATGATGGTGGCGCTCTTCTCCACCCCCGGGAAGAAAAAGGAATGCTGAAGAAAGGCCGGGGTGGAAGAAAGAACCGCGGTGACGGCGATAAAGAGGAGGATCACCAACAGACAGGCCTTGCCCAGACCGAAGAGGGCGCCCAGGCACCGGTCGAACCAGGAGAGAAAGGCGATCTGGACCACCCGTTTCAGGCCCAGCCCGAGGAGCATGGTGGCGATGTAGGTGGCCGCGAAGAGCAGGACGTAGGTGACCAGGAAGGCAAACCGCGGGGTGTGGATAAAGGGCAGCACAAAGCGGGAGAAGGGTTCGAAATAACGGCCGGCGGCGAGAAAACCCAGCACCAGGCCAGCCAGGAAGGCGATCTGCCGCACGAAACCGACCCAGGCCCCCCGGATGACAAGGAGCAGGGCCAGCAGGATGAGCGCCACGTCCAGCATTGTGATCATAATGAAATAACCTCAGAGGCTTAAAAGAAGCCATTGCGCAACACTGGCAGTTTGTCGTAATAAAAGCATATTTTGGTGAAAGGTGAAAGGTGAAAGCACGGGGTTGCAGATGGTGCCCCATAAGTCCCATCGGTCCTATATGTCCCATATTCCTTTAAGCCAAGATCATTTCAGCGACCTGGAGTCGGCCGCCTGGCTAAAACGCCTTGGCGTGGCGCGGGCCATGGCCGTGGCGCGCCAGGCGCTGGCCACAACCGGGTCAGCCGCTGGGCTTGCGGACTGGTTGAGCCCGCCGGAACTGATGCGCTTGCAGGAATTGACCTTTGCCAAGCGGCGCCAGGAATGGCTGGGCGGCAGGCTGGCGGCCAAGCACGCCGCCTGCCGGGTGCTGGCTCTGGCCGGCGCGGGGCCCGGGCCCGCCTGGTCCAACCTGGCCGTGACCAACCGACCGTCTGGCCGCCCCGCGCTTAACCTGTTCCCGGCCGGGCCGCCCCGCCTTCTGCCCGATATCTCCATTTCCCACAGCCATGGCTGGGCCGTGGCCATGGCGGTCATGGGGGCGACCTGCGGCATCGATCTCCAACTGGTATCAACGAAAACCGTGGCGGTCCGGGACCGGTTTTGCATGGTCCGGGAACAGGATAAGATCTGTCGGCTCACCGGCGCGCCGGCCCCGCCCGAGCTGGGGCTTACCCTGCTGTGGGCGGCCAAGGAGGCGGTGCGCAAGGCCGCGGTCCAGGAGAGGTTGCCCGGCTTTCTGGAGATGGAGCTGGTAGAGGCCCGCTGCCCGGCCGCCGGGCAATGGGTGCTGGTCTTTGCCGTCGGGGCGGCAAGGGCTATGTGCGCCGTGGCCGCCACCTTCTGGGGGGATTTTGCCCTGGCCTTTACCGTGGTTGACGAACAAGGGACAAAGTGGCATAGGGGCAGAGTAACAAAGCATATCGAGCAGTATTTTCTTTAAAAACTTTACCCCTTTGTCCCTCTGCCGCTTTGCCCCTTCTTCAAGAACAAGGAGCCCAACATGAGCGTGCAAGAACTGGCCGCCTCCCCCCTGTTCGCGGGGCTGGACCCGGCCTATCTGGAAAAACTGGCCAGGATCGCCCTGCTCAAAAAATTTGAGCGGGGGCAGACCGTCTTTGCCGAAGGCGATCCGGGTAACGGCTTTTATCTGGTGCAGTCCGGCCGTTTCAAGATTTTCAAGCTCTCCTTTGACGGCAAGGAGCAGATCCTGCACCTGCTCGGGGCCGGCGAACCCTTCGGCGAGGTGGCGGTCTTTACCGGCCGGAGCTTCCCGGCCGCGGCCGAGGCCATGGAAAAGGGCGGGGCGTTTTTCTTTGCCAGGGATGACTTTGTCAGGCTAATCGCCACCGAGCCCTCCCTGGCCATGAATATGCTGGCCGTGCTTTCCATGCGCCTCAAGAAATTCGCCCAGATGATCGAATCCCTGTCTCTCAAGGAGGTGCCCGGTCGCCTGGCCACCCACCTGCTGTTGCTCTCCGACCAGCAGGACGGGGCCGCCCGGTTGCGGCTCAGCATTACCAAGGCCCAGTTGGCCAGCCTGCTCGGCACCATTCCGGAGACCCTGTCCCGCATCCTGGCCAAAATGAGCCGGGAGGGCTTCATCGCCCTGGACGGGCCGATGATCACCATAGCGAACCGCGAGGGCTTGGCAGAGTTGGCCATGGGGGCGATCAGAATTTGAGTCGCTAGCTGCTAGCCGCTAGCCGCTCGCATTAGAGCTCCAGCACAAACTCGTGCCGCAAACCAGCCTTGGCAAAATGCAGCAAGGCATTTTTCAGCACATTCAGGTCAGGCGCCTGGAAGGTGATTTCCCAGTCGTTAAGGTGAGAGGGTCGGCTGGTGAGCGAGACGATCTCCCGCACCTGGAGGTCGTTTGGGGCCACGGCCAGCATCATCATCAAGCGGTTGCGGCTGGCCTCGGTCACGAACAGCGACTGGGGCTTGGGCAGGGGGGTCTTTTTCAGCAGCCACCTGAGTTCAACCACGTCTTCGCGCTGTACCCCCAAGGATTTGAAGGTGGTACATTCCCGGCGGTGCACGGAAAGCCCGCGCTCGCTCAACAGGCCGAAGAGACCCTTTTCCGTGGGCAACGGGTTGCAGCAGCGCGAAAACTTCATGCTGGCCGGGTCCAGGCTGGAGAACAGCAGACGATTCAGGGCGCCGGTTGGCGGCTGCAGAGTGGGCCGGCCGGCATAGAGACTGTTCTTGATCTCCTGGATGAGTTCCCGCAGCCGCAGGCGATCCTCGCCGATGTCCATGAACAGTTCGTCAAGGTCCTCCACCTGAAAATGGTGGAGCAGGGCGGCCATCTCCGCTTTTTCCAGCACGTCCTTGGGGATACCGTAGCGTTTCAGTTCCTGCAGCACCAAAGAGCGGCCGATGTCGCGGGCCAGGGCCTCGCGTCGCAGTCTGAACATGCGGGCCAGGCCGGAGCGGGCCTTGGGGGTCTGGCAAAGATGCTGAATGGCTGGCGAGAACTCCACCGGGCCCCGTTGCAGGAGGATCTCCACCTGGTCGCCGTCCCGCAGGACCTGGTCGGGCTCCACCTTTTCCTTGTTGACCCGGCCGGCTATGCACCGACGCCCCACGTCGGTGTGGATCTTGAAGGCAAAGTCCAAAACAATGGACTGCGCGGGCAGGCAGAAGAGGTCGCCCTTGGGCGTGTAGGTATATATCTCCCTCTTGCCGCTGGCGGCGATCATCTCGCGGTAGGAGAGGCCCTCGTCGGCCCCGAGGATGTCGAACATCTCCTGGAGGTTATGTTCCAGGTTGGCGCCGGCCTTCTTCTTTGACGACCAGTCGGCCAGCATGCCGAGGCGCCCGGCCCGCCGCATATCCCGGGAGCGGATCTTGAACAGGTAGTTCTGGCCCCGGATATTGGCCCGGGCGTGCAGGCTCTGGTAACCGGTGGTCTTCGGGTTGGAGATGAAATCCCGGATGGTCCGGGGAATGGGCGGATAGTGATGATTGATGATGCCCAGGGCCTGGTAGCAGGCCTGGGCCGTGTTCACGGTGATGATGACGTTGATGGGGCTCTTGATTTCCCGGTCCAAGAGGCCGGTGGCCGGATCGTAATAGGCCCACAGACCCTTGCAGGAAGCCTCGACCGTGGCGGTGATCCAGGCCTTGTCCAGGGCCTGCTGCAGGGTGTTTCTGATCTCCGCCAGCTCCTCGCTGGCCGCGATCTGCTGGATGGAGATCAGTACCCTGTGGCTCTGGCGCGGGAATTTGAACATGAGGGCGAGATCGTACAACTCCCTTTTTATGCCATACAGCCCCATGACCTTGGCCAGGGGCGCGTACACGTCCAGGGTTTCGTCGGCGATTTTCTGGCGCTTGTGCTTGGGCATGGAGTCCAAGGTGCGCAGGTTGTGGAGACGATCGGCCAGCTTGATGAGCATGACCTCCACGTGGGCGGCGGCGCCGGAGAAGAGTTTCCGGTGCACGGTCTTGTGGAAGTCCTGAGGGGTACCCTCGAAATTACTGATCTTGGTGCAGCCCTCGACGAACTCCGCCACCCGGCGGCCGAAAATCTCGGCGATGACCTCGGGGGTCACGTCGAAGACGTCCTCCACCGTGTCGTGCAGCACGGCGGCGGCCAGGGTCTCGGGATCGCGGACCCCGAGATCCTTCACCAGAATGAGGGCCACCTCGCAGGGGTGGCTTATATAAGCCTCGCCGGATTTGCGTTTTTGATCCTGGTGAGCGGCCACCGCAAAGGAGAGGGCCTGCCAGAAAAGCTTGGCCTCGCCTTCCTGGGGTCCGAGATACTGCGCCAGCAGCTCGCAGAAGCCGGCGATATCAAATTTTTTTGGTTGCGCCATCGCTGTTTTTGCCTCATGCTGACCGGGTGGGCCGCTGGCCCCCTGTTGCTTTTTGGTACTATATGCGGTTTTGTTTAGAAAAACCACCGGCGAGTCTGGACTTTTTGGCCGGATAGCCGGAAATGCACGCGGAGAAGCGGATGGCACCCAGGACAAATCAACCTAAAAGAAAGGCGCACCGCCCTCCCGGCGGCGTGCGGCGGCGGCCGGGAGGGCGCCCTGGCCCGCGGCCGGCCGCGGCCCCGACCCTGCCCGGCCTGGACGAGGACATCCTCCTCCGGCTGCTGGGCGACCAGCCTGCCCCCCTCTCCCAGGCGGAGATCGTCAAACACCTCGCTCTCCCCCCTCGTTACCAGAAAATGCTCGCTACCCTGCTGACCAGCCTCTGTCGGCAGGGACTGCTGACCCGCACCCCCGGCGCCCATTACCGGCTGGCGCCGGGCGGTGGCCTGGTTACCGGCACCCTGTCCGTCCATCCCAAGGGCTTCGGGTTCGTAACCCCCATGGACGCGCCGCCGGGCCAGAAGATTGGCAAGGATTTCTTTGTCTCGCCCCGCGACCTGGCCTCGGCCATGCACAACGACCGGGTGCTGGTGCGCCTCACCCAGGGCGGCCGCGGCGACCGGCGGGAGGCCAGGGTGGTGGCCGTGCTGGCGCGGGCCGCCGCCCAACTGGTGGGCATCTACACCGCCACCTCGCGGACTTACGGCATGGTCACCCCGGAGGACGATCGCTACCCCTTCACGATCCGGGTGGCCCGGGCCGAGGCGCAAGACGGCGAGGCGGTGGTGGTGGCGATCAGCGATTTTTCAACGGGCGGCAGGGAACTGCCTGGCCACATCGTCGAGGTGCTGGGCGACCCGGCCGATCTCCTGGTGCAGACCGAGATGACCATCCGCTCCATGGGGCTGCCGCACCGGTTCAGCGCCGAGGTGGCGGCGGAGGTGGCCGGTCTCGATCCTGCCATTACCCTGGAGCCGGGCCGTGTTGACCTGCGCGCCGTGCCCCATGTCACCATTGACGGCGAAACGGCTCGTGACTTTGACGACGCCGTGGCGATTGAGGAAAAGAAGGGCGGCTGGCGCCTCTACGTCTCCATTGCCGATGTCGGCCACTACGTGCGGCCGGGCACGGCCCTCGACCAGGAGGCCTACCAGCGGGGAACCAGCGTCTACTTTCCAAACAAGGTCGTGCCCATGCTGCCCGAGCGGCTGTCCAACGACCTGTGCAGCCTGGTGCCGGGCCAGGACCGCCTGGCCTTCACCGCCATCATCGACTTCGACCGCAAGGGCGTGCGCCAGGACATGCGCTTCACCAAGAGCGTCATCAACAGCCGCCACCGTCTCACCTACACCAAGGTCAAGGCCATGGTGGCGGACCGGGACGCGACCTTGCTGGCGACTTACGCCGATGTCGCTTCTGACCTCACGCGCATGGCCGCCCTGGCCGGCCAATTGGAGAAGCGCCGCCTCGCCCGTGGCAGCATCGGTTTCGAGATCCCCGAGGCCGCCATCGTCATCGACGACCAGGGCCATATCGCGGCGGTGCGGCGCCTGGAGCGCAACCTGGCCCACAAGCTCATCGAGGAGTTCATGCTGGCCGCCAACGAGGCGGTGGCCGAGGCCCTGGCAACCCGCCAGACTCCTACCCTCTACCGCATCCACGAGGAACCGGACGCCCTCAAGGTGGAGGAGTTCGCCACCTTTACCGCCTCCCTGGGCCTGCGTCTGCCCAAGGGCGAGCATGACCCGGCCTGGTTTGGCAAGGTGCTGGCCATGGTGGCCGGCACGCCGCGCGAATACCTGATCAGCAACCTCTTGCTGCGCGCCATGCAGCGGGCCCGTTACTCCCCGGACAATGCCGGCCACTTCGGCCTGGCCGCTGAGTACTACACCCATTTCACCTCGCCCATTCGCCGCTATCCCGACCTGGTGGTGCACCGGGTCCTGGCCCGGCAGTTGGCCCCGGCCGGCAAGGGGGGCCGGGGCAGACAACCGGCACTGGATCTGGCCGCGGCCGGCCTCTTCCTGTCGGACCGGGAGCGCAAGGCCATGGAGGCCGAACGCGAGGTGGTGGACAAGCTGAAGTCGCGCTTCATGGCCGAGCACCTCGGCGAGGCCTTCGAGGGCATCATCTCCGGCGTGGCCGGCTTCGGACTATTCGTGGAACTGCTCGACACCTTCATCAGCGGCGCCGTGGCCATGACCGACCTCACCGACGACTATTACCAGTTGGACGAGAAGCATCACCGCCTGATCGGCCAGCGCGGCAACCGGGTCTTTCAGCTTGGCGACCTGGTGCGGGTGAAGGTGGCCAGCGTTGATCTCCGGCGCCGGCGCATCAACTTCGTGCCGGTCTGAGCCCCATGCCGGCCGCGATCCAGGAGACCATGCAGGCGCTGCTCGGCCGGGTGGCCATTGTCCTGGTGGCGCCCAAGTACCCGGAGAACGTCGGCGCCGCCGCCCGGGTGGCCATGAACATGGGGATCTCCCGCCTCATCGTGGTGAGCGACGCGCTGCCGGATCCGGCCCGCATGGCGAAGATGGCCACCCACAACGCCGCCCATCTCATCGACGCCCTGGAGCATCACGCCTGCCTGGCCGCGGCCCTGGCCCCCTTTGCCTGCGTGGTGGGCACCACCGCCCGCCAGGGCCGGCAGCGTCGCGCCGTGGTGGAGCCTGCCGCGATGGTGGCCGCCGTGCTGCCGATGCTGGCCCACAACCAGGTGGCCCTGGTCTTCGGCCCCGAGGACCGGGGCCTGACCAACCAGGATCTCAACCTCTGCACCCTGTTCACCACCATCCCCACCCTGGACTTCGCCTCCTTGAATCTGGCCCAGGCCGTGGCCATCATCACCTACGAACTGGCCAGCGGTCTGCGTCGTCAGCTTACCGGGTCGGAGGCCGGCGTTTGGGCGCCGCGCCAGGCCAGCAGCCGGGAGCTGGAAGAGATGTACGCCCATGTTGGCGAGATGCTCTGCACGGTCGGTTTTCTCAGGGAGCAGGACCAGGACGACGGCTACTGGATGCGGGCCGTGCGCCAGTTTCTGGGCCGCATCGGCCTGCGCTCCCGCGAGGTCCGTAACATCCGCGGCTTCTGCCGCCGGTTTCTCTGGTATGACCGCTTGCAGCGGGATGAGGGGCAAAGTGGCAGAGTGGCAGAGGGGCAAAGTGGCAGAGTGGCAAAGTGACAGAGGGAAAGAGTAAACAAAGCATGTTGAGTCGAAATGCCTTTTTAAACCCTTTGCCACTCCGCCACTTTCTCCCTCTGCCGATAAATGATGGTGGACAAATGGCTGCAATATGCAATAAACTTTTGCAATAGGAATGTTCTGACGCGCTGGACGACAACTCCCCCAATCAGGATCCAGGGGGCGCCTCCCATGGGAGAGTGAGCCGGATGATTGCACAGAACTTGCCACAAGTTTGCCATCTTCCAGACGGCGGTCAACCCGGGCCGCCTTTCCAAATCATCACCCCGCCCACCGCCGCCCGTGCCCCGCGGCCATGGCGCCTCAACCTGCAAGTCCTGCTGGCCGTGGTCGTCCTGCTTTGCCTGGTCGCCGCGGGCTGCGCCCCGACCCCTGCCAAGCCCCTGCCGGTTCTGCGCATTGGTCATGCACCCCACGACCACCATGCGCCGCTGTACATCGCCGCCCTGAACCCGGAGTATTTCAAGGAGCATGGGGGAATTTACCTGGCCGAGGTGCAGGCCAGGAAGGAATATCGGCTGATGCAGGGTGACCGCCCCCTGGCCCGGGTCCTGATCGAGGCGAGCACCGGCGGCGAGGAATTGATCCGCAAACTGGCCGAAGGGCAGTTCGATCTGGCTTTAGGCGGCTTTCCAGCCATGCTGAACTTCATCGACCAAGGCCGGCCGTTGCGGGTTCTGGCCCCGGTCATGTCCGAAGGGGCCGGCCTGGTTGTGAGAAAAGGGCTGCCCATCGCCGATTGGGCCGACTTCGCGGGATACGTGCAGCAAAAAAATCAGCCGCCGTTACGGATCGGGTATCCCATCGCCGTCTCGGTGCAGGGCCTGATCTTCGCAAAGGCCCTGACCGAGGCCGGGATCATTTTCAGCGAAAAGTTGGACGATGCCAGGGCCAGGGTCGTGCTGGTCAATCTCTTTGGCACCAAAAATCTCCTGCCCGCCCTGGAGTCCGGCCTGATCGACGGCTTTGTGGCCATGCAGCCCTTCCTGGCCATGGCCGAGGCCAAGGGGGCGGGCCAGGTGGTCGCCAGTCTTGCCGACCTGCCCCCCAAGGGCCGCTGGCAGGGCTACCCCTGCTGTGCCCTGGCGGGCAACAACGCTTATGTGCACGCCCAACTGGAGGTGGCGACGGCCATGGTGAGCCTGTTGTCGCGGGCCAGTCGTTTCCTGGCCACCCAGCCGGAGAAGAGCGCCGAGCAGGTCGGTCAATGGCTCGGGGTGCCGGCGGCGGTGGAGGCGCGCTCCCTGCCCACCATCCATTTTCTGGACCAGTTTGATGCCTCCTGGAAGCGGGGCGCCGAATTCTGGGTCGCCTCCCTGGTGGCGGACGGCACCTTGCACGGCCGGGTAAAAGAGGCGTATCTGGCGGGCAAGCTGCCAGGGACCGTCTATGATCTGGAAATCCTTGAGCGGGCCAGGAGAAACCAGTAGCCATGCGTCTGTCCATTTTCCAGAAGGTCTTTGCCGTATTCTTTTCCCTCTGCTGCCTCACCTTGCTGCTGGTGGTGGTGGTGGTGTTCGGGGTTCGGGAACTGCGGGATGTGAGTAACGAGGCAGGGGTGGTCAAGGATTTCAGTTTTCAGGTGCAAAAGCTGGAGACCTTCCAACTCGGTCTGTCCGGGGCGCGGGAGCCAGGCGACTTCGAGGCGGAGTTTGGCAAGGCCGTGCAGTTGGTGGCGGCCATGCGAGGGTTTCCAAACACGCTGGGCCAGGAACTGCGGACCCGCCTGCAGTCGGTGGAGGAATTTCTGGGCTATTACCGGCAGGCCTATCATGAGCTGACGGCAAAGTATGAGTTTGACAAAAGGGCGCACCTGGCCGCGACGATTCTTGACAAGGAAGTGTTGCAGAAAATACACCAGTTGCCGGACGAGAAGCGCTATGACCTGGACGATCTTTTCCTGCACATGCAGTACGAACATGACGGGGCCTATCATGAGCGGAATCCGGCCAGGATTGCCAACCTGCGGGCCCTGAAGGAAAAAGTTGGCCGGCTTACCCGGGATGCCGTGCTGCTTGAGAACGCCGCCAAACTGCTGCTGGATGCCGAGGCAGTTTATTTGAATTTTCTGGGGATCGTTGACCGGGAAAAATTTCTCCAGGCCACGGCAACCCATTTTTCCCGGTTCGCGGCCGACACCATCCGGGTCGTCGCCGAGAGCCGTCTGCGCAAACAGGCGCTGCTGCTGCGGGTGGTGGCCGGGTTTGCGTGCGCCGCCGTGCTGCTCACCTTTTTCCTGTGGTTTATTACCGCAAGCTATTTCAAAAAATTTCTCCGCCACCAGCAGCAGGCCATCACCGCCATCAAGGCCAGCCGTTATGACTACGAGGCGCCAATGGTCCCCGATGACGAGATCGGCGATCTGACCCTGTTTATGAAGGATATGGCCGCCAGCCTGCAACAGAGCCTGCAACAGCAGCGGGACTCGGCCACGCGTTACCAGCAGTTCATTGAAAGCATCTTCGACTGGGTGTGGGAGGTGGACGCTGAAGGCGTTTACACCTATGCCAGCCCCCGGGTCCTGGACTTCCTGGGCTACACGCCGGCCGAGGTGGTCGGCCGCACCCCCTTTAATTTCATGGAGCAGGCCGAGGCAACGAGGATGTCGGCGCTGTTCGCGGCCAGCGCGGCCGGCCGCCAGCCCTTGGTGGCGCTGGTCAATCGCCATGTTCACAAAGACGGCCGGCCGGTCATCGTGGAAACCAGCGCCACGCCGATTCTGGACCGGGACGGGCATCTGTCCGGCTATCGCGGCGTTGCCCGTAATATCACGGAACGCATCCAGGCACAGGAGAAGGCCCGCCTGGCCGGGGAGGAATGGGCGCAGACCTTTGACGCCATCGCCGATATCGTCACCATCCAGAATGGTGACCTGCGGATCCATCGTGCCAACCGGGCCGCCTGCGAGGTTTTAAAAAAGACCCAGGACGAAATAATCGGCATGCACTGCTATGAACTCTTCCGTGGCGCGACCGAGGTCTGCGCCGGCTGCCCGGCGGAGCAGGCCGTGCAGGGCTTGCAGGCTGCCAGCCACGAGATGTACCACCCGGCCCTGGACAAGTCCTTTCTGGTATCCATGGCCCCGATTCGCGATGCCCAGGGGCGGGTCGTCTCCATTGCCCACTTTGCCAAGGATATTACCCAGCAGAAGAAACTCGAGGGCCAATTCTTGCAGGCCCAGAAGATGGAGGCCATCGGCCGGCTGTCCGGCGGCGTGGCCCACGATTTCAACAACCTGCTGACCACGATTATCGGCTACAGCGAACTGTTGCTCATGGACATGCAGGAGGACGAACGCCGCCGGGGCGAGATCGAGGCCATTTATGAGGCCGGGCAGCGGGCCGCCGGGCTGACCCGTCAGCTCCTGGCCTTCAGCCGCAAACAGGTGATGGAGATGCGGCCGGTCGATCTCAACGATATCGTCACCAACCTCACCAAGATGCTCTCCCGCATGATCGGCGAGGATGTCGAACTGCAGGTCACCCTCTGCCCGGGCGCGACCACGGTGCTGGCCGACATCGCCCAGGTGGAGCAGATCCTTATGAACCTGGCGGTGAACGCCAAGGACGCCATGCCGAACGGCGGCCGCCTAAGCATTGGCACGAAGACGGTGGAGCTTGGCGCAGAGAGCGTGGACCTGGATGTGGAACTTGCGCCCGGGTCCTATGTACTGCTGACGGTGGCCGATAGCGGCGAGGGCATGCCGGCCGAGGTGCTAACGCATATCTTTGAACCGTTTTTCACCACCAAGGAAAAGGGCAAAGGCACCGGCTTGGGCCTGGCCACGGTGTACGGCATTGTAAAGCAGCATCAGGGCCATATCCTGGGGGCCAGCGAGCCGGGCCAGGGCGCGACCTTCAAGATCTATTTCCCCAGGGTGGCCGAGGTTGTGGAGCATGTGGAGGCGGTGCAGGCCGAGGAACTGCCCCGGGGCTCCCAGACCGTCCTGGTGGTGGACGACGAGCCGGGTATCCTCAAGATGGTGGCCCGTATCCTGGAACGCCAGGGCTACCAGGTCTTGAGCGCCGCCAGTGGCGCCGAGGCCCTGGCCGCAAGCCAGGCCTTTGCCGGCGGGATTGATTTATTGCTCACCGATGTGGTGATGCCGGGCATGGACGGCCAGAAGCTGGCCCGAGTGCTGAAAGTCGAGCGGCCGGAGATCCGGGTGTGTTTTATGTCCGGCTATACCGACCGGACGATTGTCGAGCAGGGCATCCTGGCGAGCGGCATGCATTTCATCCACAAGCCGCTGACCCCCAGCGGCCTGGCGGTTAAACTGCGCAAAATTCGGGACAACTGACCGCCCACGGCCCCGGCGCTGCCCAAGCGAGCCCCGTTTGCTCCGTTGCCCTTATTCCACCAGCAGACCCACCGGTTCGTCGCGGACCTCGCCAATGGCGGCCGCCGCCGGGGCGCCGGCCGCGTTCAGGGCGGCAATCAGGTCACCGGCCTGAGCCGTCGGCACGGCAAGCAGGAGCCCGCCCGAAGTCTGCGGGTCGTAAAGCAGTTCCTCCTCCGCTTTGGTCAAGCGGGCCGTAATGCGCAGCTTATGGCGGGCCACCATGGCGCGGTTCGCCTTGTTGCTGCCGGTGGTCTCGCCCTTCCTGTACATAGCCAGGGCGCCGGGATAAAAAGGCAGATTGCGGTAGCGGATGGCTACCCGGGCGTTGCTGCCAAGGGCGACCTCCAGCAGGTGGCCCAAAATGCCGAAGCCGGTGATGTCGGTGCAGGCGTGCAGCTCGAAGCGCAGGGCGGCCTGCATGGCGGCGCCGTTCAAGGCCACCAGGGAAGGCAGGATTTCCCGCTCCAGTTCCTGATACGGAAATTTTCCGGACCTGGTGGCGTTGAACAGCACCCCGGAGCCCAGCGGTTTGGT
>Ga0100389_1001579_pt1 | contig 18124 bp, 16 predicted proteins | sample CryGeymeta201513_FD_81537 | JGI IMG/M metagenome (GOLD analysis project Ga0100389, IMG submission 81537) | Groundwater microbial communities from Crystal Geyser aquifers in Utah, USA - Crystal Geyser metaG 2015-13 | ecosystem: Environmental > Aquatic > Deep subsurface > Groundwater | place: USA... | reverse complement strand
TAGAAGGAATAATATCTTTAGAAGAAGTTTTAGCCATTACGGCAAAATATTAAAAGAGGTGATAATAAACACCTCTTTTTTAAATTATGCTAAATAATAGGAAAGAATCTAAAACATTTATTAATCTAGGAGTAGTTTTAAATGATAAAAAGGAAGTATTAATGATTAGAAGGAGGGTGTTGGAAAAAGGAAAAGATAATTCAGTTCTAGAATGGGCTTTTCCCGGAGGAAGGCAAAGATTAAATGAAACACGTCAAGAATCAATAAAAAGGCACATTTTATCTGAAACTGGTTATGATATTCAATGGCTTCGCCAAATTGATTTAGCTTTTCATCCGGACATTCCAGTATTTATTGCTTATCATCTCTGTAGTTTAATTTCACCAGATCCTATTCAAAAGTCCCAAGAACCTCATGAAATAGTAGAAATTCGTTGGGTTAAATCAGAAGATATTAAACGACTTATTTCTACCACTTTAAATCCTAAAGTGGCCAATGAATTAGGAATTTAGTTTTTATTTAATGGCTTGACAAAGCCAGTTTTTTATATAGCAGAGACGAGAAATGAATCACGAGGGAGATATTGTTCCACCTTGTTATTTGAAATTTAGCTCTTGACAAGGTGATTAAAAAAGGTAATGATTAATCTATCATTCAGCTCCTTGAAAAGTGAATATTTCAGAATTTCGGAGCTTCCCGAAACTCTTGATGTTCAAGGAACTAAGTGAAATTTTATGATAGGAGGTGATAAGGATGGACGGACGTATGCGTAAAATACCAATTAGCACTACGAAACAGATTTCGACTAAGGTACATGTTGGTGTTTTCTCAGTCGTTCATGGCAAGCATGGTTCACTTGAAAAGCTTGGCACACGTGCGGCAAACACAAAATGTGCTGGCGAATGCACTTGTCGTTGTTGCAAGTAGTACAAGCACACTGATACGGGCGGCATTATGTTGTAGCTCGCCCGTATCATATTTACAGTAGAAGGAGGTGAAGTTATGAATAAACTTATCCAACTTAAGGCGCCGATCTCTGTGAATTTTGAAACGACGCAAGTCTGCAATCTTTACTGTAGTTTTTGTTTCAGTAATTCGGCGACGTATCACCATAAGAATCCACCACTGGAACGTGTAAAGCGTGTTATCGATGCTCTTGCCGAAGCCGAAGTATTTGAAATTCGTTGGTTTGGTGGCGAGTTTATGGCTTTGAAGGGTTGGGAAGAAATTGTCGCCCACGCTTTCGCTAAAGGTTTCTTTATGGCTTTTGTGTCAAATGGGACACTTATGACACGTGACTCAGCAAAGACTTTAGCACGCTATGGTATTACTGGTGGGGCAATGTCTGTCCATGGTCCTGAAGCTATACATGATCAAGTAGTTGGTGCTCCGGGTGCGTTTTGTAAGACCATCGAGGGTATTCGAAATTGCTGGGAAGAAAATATCGGTATCACGGTACTTTTCACGCCAACACAGATAAATTTCCGTTCTCTTTACGATCTTGCTCGATGGCTTAAAACAAATAATGTTCCGGTAACTGAAATCGGTGTTGGTCGATTATGTCCATCTGGTGAAGCAATCAAGGACTGGAATAAAAGACGGTTAACACTTAACGATTACAAATATTTATTTAAAGTTATGCGAAAAGTCTATCAAGATTTTGGTATTCATGTGTATATGGGAGATGCTTTTCCTTTATGTGTTCTTCCATATAACGATTGGCAACTGGTAACTGGATGTTGGCAGGGCACTGGTTTTGCTCAAGTATCCTATACAGGCGGAATAAAATCATGTTCGATTTTAGCTGATTCATACGGCAATATTCTAGAAAAACCTCTTATTGATATTTGGACAGAGTCTCTACAAACTATGCGCTCTCTTAAACATCTACCATATCAATGTCGGTTATGTCCTCACTTTTGTGGCGGTGGTTGTTCAGCGTCTCGATTTACTAATAAACTTTATGGACCAGATGAATTTATTCCAACCCCAGAAGAAGAAAATATTTTTACATTGGCGCATCGGATACCTGGCCTATTAAATTTCTACATCCGAAGCAATTTAGATCGCGGGAAAACATGGAATGAAAATTTTCTCCAAAGCAAGTTTTTACCAGCAACTAATGTAAAACCGTATATTAATTGTCAGTTTCGAATTCGAAAGGATATAGAAGGGTATATTGGATTTTTTAAAGGTAGAGGCATCCTTACTTTTAATGAAACAGCCGCGCGTATTATTCAACTTATAGATGGTCAACATTCTATAGAAGATATTATTAATATAATTGAGAAAGAATATCCGAGAGATACACAGATACGTAAAAATATACTTTCATTTTTGCAATCCATTAATCGTGGAGAATTTCTCACATTTAGCAACTCATAGATGGGGTAGATGTATTACTCCCTTTTTTTTATTTGGGATAATTCATGATATAATTTATCTATGTCCTCAGTTAGTTTTTTTTATACAAAAAGGCAGGAAAAGAAATATTGTCTTGAACTTTTTAAAGAAAAGGATTGGTTTAAAAGTGAACGATTTCCTGTATTTTTGCCTCAAAATATTACTGATATTGAAAAAGAGATTTCTGATGCAAATAAATTATTAAAACAAAATATTATTCGTTTACGAAAAACCTGGAAACAGTTTGAGAAAAAGTATTTTCAGATAGTTAAAACCTTTCATTATGGAAAACTTTCATCGCGATATATATGTTATATAAGCTGTTTTGGGCCACAGGGTAAATATTGTCATCCTAATAAGTTATATATTCGTTTACGAACTAAAGATGATATAAACCAAGCTCCTATAACTATTGGTCATGAGCTTCTTCATTTAATATTTTATGATTTCTTCAAATCTAAAAAGCTGAATTATTATGAATGTGAAGGAATGGTTGACGCCCTAATATTAAGTAGTAATCTTTCTAAAATTTTTCCTAGGTATCAAAAACAGTCAATCGGAAAAGTGCGTTATAAATTATTAAAAAAGATTTTATCGTAAGAAGTTTATTTCATTACTTCCTTTGATAAAACATCATTTATTCTTAGCCAATATTTGAGTTAACTGTTCGATTTTTTTCTCCAATTTATCTAAATATTTATTATGATTACTAGAGAATGGTTTGTTTGTTTTCAAGATTATTTTTTCACAGAAATGATCAAAATCCCAAAGTATAAGATGTATTAATTCATGAACGATGGTTTCTTCTTCGTTCTTAAAAGGATTTTGACTTAGCAAAATAACAGCTTCTCTTCTATTAGCTGAACGTGGGTTTGATTTGATTAGTGATGATTGGGTTGAAGTTTATAAAAGAGATAATGGATTCTACGCAAGAACGGTTATTCCTACTATTTCTATATCCAATAGCTATTTTAAAGAGATGCAACGCAAATTTGGTGTATGTAAGAGCAAAGAACCTCCCGGTTTTGTTTCTTATGGGAAATTAATAACAACAATAAAAATGCTAAATTCTCAGTGGTCTCCTGATAAGGTATGAACAAAAAATTAATTATCACGGGTTCATCCGGTCTTATTGGAAGTTTTTTGAAGAAAGATTTTATCCAAGACTTTCGGGTTTTAGGGATCGACAAGCAGTCTTCTAATTCAACGGACATTGTATTAGATCTCAGAAAAATCAATATACTTGAAAATGTTCTGAGAAGAGAGCGTCTAGATATAATTATTCATACTGCAGCTATTAAGGATCTTATTATCTGTCAAAACAATACACAAAGGGCGTGGGATATAAATGTTGGTGTTACTGATTTTCTTGTCAACTACGCTGGGAAGAATGGAGTATTTTTTGTGCAGATTTCATCCGATATGGTGTTTGATGGTAATAAGGGAAATTATTCAGAATCAGATGAACCATCACCCATTAATTGGTATGGGGCTACTAAATATGTAGCTGAACTTTTAATACAGGAAAAGGCTAAAATATATGCGATTTGTCGCACCGCTCAGGTATTTAGTCCGTTTAATGAGAAGGATACGGCTTGTTTAGCGACGAGTACAAAAACTGGTACGCTTACCAATCAAAGTCTTTTCCCTTACTTTGTGGTTAAGCGATTACTTTCAAAAAAAATTGTTTTTGCTCCAGAAATTATTTCTTCTCCAACCCCTGTCACGCTCCTTTCTCTTTTTATAAAAGAGATTATACATCGTCGTGCGACAGGTATATTCCATACAGTTGGTGCCAGAAGTTTTAGCCGTTATCAACTTGCACTTATCCTTGCGAAAGAATTCAATCTACCAAGCTCACTTATTAAACCGAGAAATGATTCCACGGCTTATCTAAGACCTAAAAATAGTTCTCTGGATTCAAGTAAAATCCATCGTTTAACGAAGTACATTGAGTCTAATTATGATATAATTGAATGTATTAAAAAATGGATTCATGAAAAAAACTTTCTTTAAAAAATTGAATAAAGTATTTAATGAATTGGTTTTAGTTTATCCTAATGAGATAAAGTGTATTTTTATTCATGGTTCAGTGGTTGAAGGGAAAGAATCCCAAGGTTCCTATCGGGAAGAAATGTATTATTTTAAGAACCGGTTTTTGTTTTCGAATTTTACTTTTCAAGATCAACCCCCTGATATTGATATTATAATTGTTACAAATTTAGCCGTTACAATTCTGAATCGTCTAAAGAAAATTATACACAAAATACCGCATGATTACTTTATTACTATAAATTTTATATCTCCAAAAGAATATATGCGACTCTTGAAATTGAAACAACCGACTGCGCCAAAGGTGATACTTTTATTTAAAAAAATAGATGTACTTTATGGCATAGAATATGTTAAAGAATTACAAAAAGTGGCATTAGTGTACAAAAATAATAAAGACAAGGTATATTATTACCAATTCACGGCTAAAAAAGGGCTTATCCATAAGTATAAAAATGAAGGTAGAAAAAGTTTTATTATCAATCGGGCTCAATATCAACAATATTTTCCTTTGCTTTTCGATAGATTGGAAGGAAAGATTATCGGTGGTTTTTCTATTAATAGAAAAAAATATGTTTATCCTTATTCTATGCGTTTAAAACAAAGAATTAATATTGATTCAGGAAAATTTACTTTTTTAGAATAACCTATATGACTAAAATTGCAATTGTGTGTCCTCCTGATTTACCAATCCCGTCATTTGAGGGTTATGGAGGTATTCAACGGAGTATATACGATTTTATTTTTGAACTAAGCCGTCGAGGAAATTATGAAATTCTTCTTTTTGCTTCCGGCGACTCTCAAATTTCTCATATTAAACATGTAACCCTTCTAACAAATATCGATCAGGCCTTGTGGGGAGATCTTGTTGTTAATGAGAATTTTTTAGAGAAAAGCGAAAGGGATATCGCACAAAAAGCGAGACTTAATGAAAAATATGAAGACGAATATACTGATTTTATATGGCATGAATTACAAAAACAATCTCCTCATGTAATTATAGTGATGTATGATAACTTGAAACTTTTGACGCAGTTAGCCGAAAGCTCAATGTTTGAAAACGTAATTTATTCACTTCGCAATATTTCTTCTGAACAGAAAAAAGAATTAATACGTAATTATCCAACTTTGAAAATTGTTGCATTATCTGAACAACACAAACTAGATTACGGAAATATTTCTAATATTTCTGTAATTCCATGGGGCCTTGATTTTAATTTGTATGATTTTTGCGAGCAGCCATTAGCCCAAAGTGAAGAAAGTCCTAATGAGAATATTTTAAGGGAATGGCAAGCTAAAGGAATTGATTATTTGGTTATGGTAGGAGCTATTGGTATTCATAAAAGCCAAGCTACTGCCATACAAATAGCAAAAAGAGCAAATATGCGGCTCATTATAGCTGGTACTCCACAAGATCGATTGACGCTTAAAAAAACTACCTATTTCAAAAATGAGCTACTACCACAATTCTCGGAAGAAATAGTTTATTTCGGAAATGCAGGAGAACAACAAAAGATTGATTTAATGCGTTTTGCCAAGGCTCTAATTGCGCCTTTCGGATTTGAATTTTTAGCATGGAAAGAACCTTTCGGTCGGGTAATGGTAGAGTCAATGGCTTGCGGTACTCCTGTATTAGCATTCCGCCACGGTTCCCCGATCGATATTGTTGCTGAGGGAATATCTGGTTATTTATTTGAAACAGTAGAGAAAGCGGCGGAGAAAATTTTATTAATCAATTCAATTAATCGTTATATGGTAAGAAAGTTTGCTGAGGAAAAATTTAATATCAAAAAAGTGGTGGATGAATATGAAAAAATTTTTAGAAAAATTTACTAACAAGATAACATTAAGGGGATTATTAGAGAAAAAAAGTAACGATTATACTTGCGTTGAGCAAAAATTCAATCGAAATACCAAACAATCGCTTTTGCAATTACAGTCTTTCATGCTTCCCAAAAAATGGAAACGAATAGGCGTAAGCGTGATTATACCTACCTTTAATTCTAATGTATCTTTAGCGTACACTCTTTCGCATATTGAATATGCCTGCGAAAATGAAACTGGCGTTGATTTAGAATGTATTGTAGTTGATGATGCGTCCAAGGAACCGGCATCGGAGCGCTTTGAATATTTTCAGAAAAAATTCGATCTGAAATTTGTTCGTAATACTCGAAACAAGGGGGCGGGCGTCTCTCGATGTAGAGGAGTTGATATCGCTAAGAATGAAATTTTGGTATTTCTTGATTCAGATATAATACCAACGCAAAATTTTTTCACCAATCACGCCTATCTTCATTTTATTTTGGCAGACGAAGACGTAATTTTAGCTTCCTTTCGCGAAAAAGTAAAAAGTAATGATAAAAGATTAAGAATAGGTTTACTTGAAAACGGTAAAGTTGATATTTCTAATGACTTTCGTGTGAAGACAACAATTCAATCGGCATGGACTCAGAACTCTCGTTATCAGAATTGCGAAATTAAGCTTTTGAAAAGAACCAAAAATTGGAAAAATTTTGGCAATGGCAAGCAATGTGCAATTTGGACGTTACCGATGATGGGTATCGCATCTACTTTAAGTTGCCGAAGATCCCTATTTAAATCAATAGATTTTCATCCAGAATTATTTCGGGGATGGGGATTTGAAGATACTGCGATGTGTGTTGCACTAATCACACATGGTGCATATTTAATTCCTAATTTTAATTCGTCTGCTTTGCATATCAATCATGCTTCACGATCAGGGAGTAACTATAAAAAAATGCAAGATTTTTTAAGAAACAAAAAACAATATATGAAATTTTTAAATTCTATTCCCTTAATTATAAAATAACAAAAAACAACAAAACTATGAATAAAATGAAGTTTACAAAAGTTTATAAGGATTTAATAGATATTTTTCCTCCTGAAACAGATGACCCCCGATTTCGTTATTTAAAACGAACATGGATTTTTCCAAATCATATTGACATTGGGATAAAATTTACAAAAGCACTTGCAAAAAAATATCACGCGGATATAGAAATATGCGTTCTTGGTTCTCTCTTGCATGATGCTGGATTAGCGTACAAAAGAGAAAGAGCTGATTCTGTGGGGCATGAAGAAAGGAGTGTGGAATATGCAAGAAAGTTTTTACCAAATTATGGTTATAATCAAAATATAATTAACGCTGTTGTTGGCTGTATAAGAGCTACAGAGATAGAAAGATACCCAAAAACGATAGAGGAAAAAGTCGTGAGAACCACTGATGCCTTAGCCCATATTTTGTCTATTCATTATTTTGCTAAGGTTAGCTTTAGTTCTGATTGGGAATCAGGAATTAAATTTTTAGAGAAAAAAATAAAAATGGATTGGCAAAGAATATCTTTTGATAATGAGCGAGAGAGAGTACGTCCTATTTATGAATATTTGAATCAAATCATAAAACAATATAAGGGTAAATCAATTGTACTTCGATGAAAATTTTAACCATAGGTATTCCAACAAGAGAGGGTATATATTACAAGAAATGTTTTTATTCTTTATCTAGGGCTGTTCAAGCGCTTTTCATGAAAGAATGGGCGGTTGAAACTATTATTTGTATAAATAGTCCCAATGCTGATGCCCTGGAACCTGAGATTAAAATGATAACACGTGAGTTACCTCAACTTAACACGCGAATAATTAAACAAGACTCCTTATTATTAGGAAAATCCCTTGCTATGAAAAGGATTATTGCCGAGGCGAAAGGAGAATTGGTACTGTTTCTTGATGATGATGTGGAAGTTGAGCCAGATGCTATTAGAGTCGCTATGGAGATTTTTGAAAATAGGTCGGATATAAAATTAGTTGGTGCCACACCGAAAATTATTCGTCCAATTCAAGCTTCGCGTTGGCGTAATTTCATTTACGATGTGATTAATATTCAGCAGATTGCCGACGTGTTTGCATATCCCGATCCATTTATTTTTGGACGCTTTATGATGCTCAGAAAAAGAGATGTGCCCGATATCCCAAACGATATATTAAATGAAGATATGTATATGCAAATTTTATTTCATCCGAATGTTGTGAAAATAAAATCATTTATAAGATATCGTGGGGTCGCATATTTAAGTGATCATTTTAAACGTGTATTTCGATTGATGGAAGGTAGAAAACAAGCTAAGGTATATGCAGGGGGAAGATTGACACAAAAATATTTCAACGATCAGCTTACCAAAAGAAAATTGAATTTCAAAAAAATAATACATTTACGGCCATATTTTTTGTTTTGTTTTGTTTGTTACAGAATAATTAGAATTTTAACTTATCTATTAAAACCATGTTTATATAAAAATAAAAAAGGTTCAATTGTAGGATGGAATCGAACATATTGTATATTGATGTAATAAAATTTGATAATTGGAATCTACTTAATGAGTTATTAGCATGTTGGTAGCAATGTTCCCTTTTACTATTTAATCTTTATGTGAGAGTAATATAATATTTAATTATGAGGTGCAAGAAAAAATTTAAAATTGGAATTATTGGACTAGGAACCGTTGGGAAAGCAGTTAAATATTGGTTCGATAAAGAAACCTACCCTCTTTTTCTGTATGATAAATACAAAAAAATTGGATCTATCCAAGAAGTTAACAAAGCCGAGATAGTATTTATTTGTGTTCCAACTCCTTTTCATGAAAAAAGTGGTTATGATGATACTGCTGTTATCGAAGCTTTAAATGTTCTTTCACCCCCCAAAATAGTAGTCATAAAATCAACTATTTTACCTGGTTCCACTGAAAAATTTCAAAAACAATTTCCAAAACACAAAATTCTTTTCAACCCTGAATTTTTAAGATATAAAACAGCGTTGAAAGATTTTTTTAGCCCAAATACACAAATTATCGGGTATACTACAAAAAGTAAGATAGTGGCCAAAAGAATTGTAGATATTCTTCCCAAAGCCTCGTATCAAAAAGTAGTTCCTTCTAAAGAAGCAGAAATGGTTAAATACTTTCGTAATTGTTTTCTATCTTTACGAGTTATTTTTGCTAACCAAGTGTATGATTTATGTCAAAAACTTGAAATTAATTATGAACTTGTTAAAGAGCTAGCCGGATACGATCCTCGAATAGGTCACTCTCATTTTAATATTTTTCAGGATGGTTACCGTGGGTATAGTGGTCCCTGTTTAGACAAAGATCTTAAAGCTTTTATTCAATTTGCTAAATCTCATAAAGTCAATTCTTCTTTATTAAAGGAGATAGATAAAATTAATAATGAATTATTAAGATTAAAGTAAAGAGGTATGAGAATTTTAATTAAAAGTAGGGTATTCCAACGAAAGTTGTCAGGTGCCCCTTTTCATTTCTGAAACCAAATCAGAATATAATGATAAGTATTCTTGTGCCATTCGATTTAAAGAAAATTTTTGTTCGATGCTTTTTCTACAATCATCATTACTTATCCGTGATAGTTCTTTTACAAACTTTAGTCCATCTTTGATATTATTTATCAAAAAACCAGTTCGTTTATGTTCCACCAACTCTGGTATTCCTCCTTTTTTGAAAGCAATAACTGGCGTACCGCACGCAAGTGCCTCCAGGACGACCAAGGGGTAGGGATCATCGTACTCCTCGAGCATTAAAAGGGCAGCGGCATTTTGGTATATTGGTATTTTTTCTTGATCTGTTAATTCACCCAAAAATTTTATATTCACCTTATCTATGTATGGTTCAATCTCAAATTTAAAATAATCTCGGTCTTGCACATTACCCCCAATAATCAACTGTTTATTACATTTTTTAGCAAATTGTATAGCAGTATGTATTCCTTTTTCTCTTGCTATTCGACCAAATGCTAAAAAATAGTTTTGTCTCTGATTATTAGAATATTGATAAAGATCAGTATCAATAGCATTATATATAATTTTCTTAATCGGAAAGTATTTTGACAACTCATTGGCCTGATAATAACTTATCGCATTAAAAAATAGATTATCAAGATTCAAAAAGTTAATTGAGAAATCAAATTTTCGTAATAAATCTTTAGCTGATTCGTGTAATGTATATAATACAGGGATTCTGTTTTCTTTACAAAATTCAAATGCCTCCGTGGTTAGAAAATTTCTCCTATGTATGTGCACAATATCAACCTTTTTGTCCTTTAAAAAATTCAGTACTTTATATGCTTGGTCTTTATAACAATTTTCTCCAGGTTGACATTCCAGTAAATTACCATCAATTTTACTTCCTCGCAAAGCTGCGACATAAGAGCACACCCAATTTAGTAAAACATCTATCTAGACTCATCACAATGCGTTCAATACTTCCATAGCCTAGGTTTAATGTAAGTGCTTCATAGAGAGGAGCAAGTTGTAATATTTTTAACTTCATAGACAAAAATGGGCATAGCCACACCATGTAGCTATGTCCAAAATTTAGAGTAAGTCGGCAAGTTTCCCCTTGCCTTTGGGGTACACTAAACCATGTACCAAAATCACAGGGTAGCCCGCTCTGCTTTGCCCCATAAGCAGTGATGCCGCTGCGGAAATCTCATCAATGAATGAAATTCTGACACCTCGTTTCTTACCATAGAGATCGATTTCATCTTTATTACCTCTGAGTATTGCCGGCATGCCAGCAACTCCCACAGCTAGACCAATAGACCCAGCTCGTCCCTGCATTCCCAAGGAATCGTTGATAATTACCCCTACTTTCTTGCCGCTTGCGCGTTCCGCTGTTTCCTTGATGTTTTTCGCGCTTCGGTCAGGATCTTTAGGAAGTAGACTCACCTTTTCTTCTTCGGGCGCTGCTGTATTACCACGATCAATCCCAGCACTTGTGCAAATAAACCCAAGGTGGTGACGAGTTACCACAACACCGGGTCTCACCTCGAGTATTTCTGATTCCTTAAGCATCAACTCAACGATTCGAGGATCTTTCCCGCTCAACTTAGCGATCCTCATGGCTCTTGATGATGGAGTAATATCTTTAAGAGATACAAGTCGTCCTTCTGCCTTCGATACGATCTTCGAAGCTACGACAATTACATCTTTATCCTCAAAAGTAATACCAGCATTGCTGGCACACTTAATGATAAGGGTGCCAATGTCATTACCTTCCATGACCAGAGGGATATTAGGAATAGCAGTAAGTGTCACAGAATAAAGAGATCCCATCATTTTACCCCTCTCCTTTTTTGTTTTAAATGAGCTGTGCTGTTGGTTGATATAACTGCTTTCTTGTTTAAAGTCAATTTCTTTATTTGGGCTAGTCAGAAGGTTTCGTAATTGTTTTGCTTGATTAAGAATAAGTGTATCAATGCTTTTCTGCTTTTTATTTTGTTCTAATTCTTCGAAATAAGAGAGCACTCGCAAAAAGAAAAATGGAGAAAGTGTTACTGTAATTCTCTTCGCCTCTTTATTATCTACTGAATGTCTAACAATATAATTTGACAAATGTGCCAAAATTTTTACCCATTCATCTCCGGAAATTAGAGATTGAGCTTTTTGCATCAATTTTACTTTTTCAAAACTTAAACCGAGGTATTTGTCAATAATCCTTGATGATAATTGTCCCAAGTTTTGAAGTGCATATTTTTTGAGAGATACAATCTTTGTTTGGTCTGGCTTTCTGACGAAAGAATCAATTCTTTTTTTACTTTCTATTACGGCGCCCGATTTGAGGGTATTTTTCTGCTTTGTGTACTGTGATAAAACGAATAACATTGTCGTTGCTACTTGCTGGAACATGGGAACAATCTTATCAAAACTCGGCTTATGGATTTTTCTCCCAAGATACGCTTCCTGTATTTTAAAATTAGCGCCTACAGCATGAGTTGAAAGAAAAATATCAATTCCATAGAGAAAAGAACTTTTGGGTTTTCGCTGTTTCAACACATAGTCTGCGAAGCGGTCGTTCATGGCAAAATCTCCTCCTATGGGTTGATTGAGTTGCTTTCCAAACCACGCATACAATAAAGGTAAACAAAAATGGTTGGTGGTATTGCCCTCATACCTGTTGCGGGTATAAACAGGCGTCACAAAATCTGCCTCCCCTTGAATGATTGGATTTAGAAGCAATTTTGGCCATTTTTCTGTGATCGTAGTAATATCAGCATCTATTGTTGCTATATATGTTGTGCCGAACTTTTTGCTGAGTTTTAAGAGTAAAAATATATTTGCCCCCTTGCCACGTAGTTGTCTGTTGCTCATCAGTGATATTTTGGCTGTCTTGGTTTTGGTAGAGAGAAAAACGCGACGTGTTCCATCATCACTTTTGCTATCTATGTTTACTATAAGCGAACGATAATCAGGAAAATACTTAACCAGTCCTCTATCTATTTTTTGTACCGTGTTCGCGATAGAGTCCGCTTCATTGTATGTAGGTATACCTACGATAATGTCAAATTTTTTATTTTTATCTTGCTTCATGGATTTTTTGCTAATGTTGATCAATAAATATACAAATATCCGTAAGCGAACCAGCAATATATTTATAATTTTTGTTGTTAATTATCCAATTTATAAATTTAATTCGCTTCTTAAATGCGTCCTCATTATCTAACGATGGTAAGTAATTACTAAAGTGTAAATCTTTTCCGATAAGCGGAATTATCACTGATCCTCTTATATATTCAGAGAAAATTTGATAGAGATAAATTCGGCTAAAAAGTTGGTTCACTTCCTTTACGATAAGGTTATGATTTGGCGGGTAGAGATGGACATAAAAAATTGCTTGAATAGGGGCAGTAAATTTCTCTGTTATCACTTGAATTTCTTCGGGCTTAATAATTGCGATTTGTGTCCATTCGTCAGAATATTCATTAGATTTTAAAAATCGCCTTAAATCTTTATTGTAATTTTTGATCGTTGTGCCCCTTATTCTAAAAATCTTAGTGCCACCGTAGAGATAGCCGAGATTCCTTTTAAAACCAATTAAGACCAGATCATTGCCAATAAGAGAATAACCGTATTTTCTGCAAAGCTCCAAAGTGATAGATGTTTTTCCAGAACCTTGCTTGCCGAGAATAAGAATTCCTTTTCCGTTTTTTGAAACTGCAGCAGCATGAACCGTCGCCTTTCCTTTTTTAGCTCTTTCTAACTCTAGTATATAGTGAATAAAATATGGAATAGTATGGGCTTTGGTAAATTCTTTTATCGATCCGGAGATAAAAAAGTTTCCGTTTTCATGGATCTCTATGGCTTGTTGGTCACCCAAAACGCATTTCAAGGAAGGGGCACTTTTAGCTTTGCATTCTTCAACACGCCATTCAGGAATAAAAGGAATAAAGTCGCCGTGGCGAAGCAATTCAACAACGCGAGCATCCTCGCTATAAATATTTACACCTTCCTCGCCCATATATACCGCACATTGAAAAGTTATTTTTTTATTTTTCATAGCGTAGTTCATTTTTTGGTAAAAATATACCTTCCGTGATGATTTTATTTGTCCAATCTCGTCTCTCTAATTGTTCTGTAATGATTTTTTGAATAACTTTTTTATCAACGGTTTTTGATACCTCAACAAATACATTGTAAGGCGAATAAAGTGGATCGCCGTTGCGGGTTGTAACAATCACCGTCGCTTCGCAATTAAACAAAGATCCGATCTGTTGTGCCATACTATTCGCAATGAAGGAATACACCTTCCCAACATGATAAACAGGGTTTTTGCCATAGATCGACTCAACGCTTGATGTTCTCATAGAAGAAATTAATCCTCTACACCTGTTACCTCTACCACTAATTCCTTCTTCTCCATAATCAAGCGCAGAACCGATAACAGTAAGATAGCGGTTGTGCCCATTATCATTGTTATTCTTAATTTTTTGATCTGAGGTATTAATCAGAAGTGAAATATTTAGTAGCCTACTAAATTTTTCTTTAAGAAATTTGTACAATTCGTTTTCAATTGATAATTTGTACTCTAAATATTTTTTCCGGTCATTCACTTTGTTTGCATGGAATGGGATGCATAAAGTAAGTTCTACATTGCGCTTCTTACGTAAGGCCATAATTTTTATGTCGCTGCCGATAAAATCAAAACGTGGATGAATTTCAGGGACGTATTCGTAAAAAAAACTCTCGCTTGCGAGTACAATTTTTTCAACCGTAGAAAACGGCCAAAAACCTACTATTGTAGCCGTGTCGTTGGCATGTGGATTTTTGTATTCCGGGAGATCCTCTATTGTTCTTGGGCTAAACCAATACGGTATCTTAGAACTTGAAGAGGTGAAAGTATGAAATTTCAAATCCTTGGAAATATTTAATCGTGGCAGAATCCTTTGAAGATATTTTTGCGTTGCGTTTATTTGAATGGATTTAATATCGATTTTTTTGTCGCCAAAACTTTGACTCATCCTACCACCAAACAATACACGAAACGGTTTTAGTAATGTTCCGTGTCCATATTCAATATCGCACTGGCCGCCCAAAATAATGGTTTTATCAACATTATGATGTAAGACTATCCCGAAATTTTCTAAACAATACTTTGAGTATTCAATGGAAATAGCTTCAGCGATTCCGTCGGCGAGAGTATCGGGATGGCCAAGCCCTTTTCTTTCAATAATTTCTATCGGTTGTTGATTGATGCCTTTTGGATTTTTCTTGATATATAAATTCATAAAATAAATTTAATGATATAGCTTCTCAATAAATTTGGTAACTTTCACTCCGTCTTCAGCTGAAGCAAGAAATTTGTTCTTTTTGCCGTTCAACAGATATGCATTGAGGGCTTTAATTAATTTGAAATGACTGTCCTCAATTTCCTCAGCTGAGTCGCTCATAATGTTATTACCACTAATATTATCTTCCAAACTTAAAAATTCCAACTTATTAAAGGAGGGACCACCTAACTTTATACTTCCTTTTTCGCTGACAACAAAAAGAGATGCTTCGCAGTTTCGGAACTTTGTATAAGTTGTTACTTCAATTCTTCCTATGGCTCCAGTTTGGAATTGGAGCAAAGCAAGATAAATATCATCAACTTTTGTGAATTTTCTCAAAGATTTTGTGAGTTTCGTAATCTTTTTTACCGGTCCGCAAATTTGAAGCATAAGATCGAGGGCATGTGCGCCTTGATTGAATAACATTCCGCCGACCCTCTTCGTATCGCCATGCCAATCTTTAAAATACTCATCATCTCTCCACCACCTAATATCAACAGAACAAAGCACAATTTTGCCTAACTGTCCTATTTCTAGATACTTTAATAATTGTTGTACTGCTGGATTAAACCTGTTTTGAAAATTCACCGTGACGTTATGTTTGTAAAATTTGCTTTTAAGAATCTTCCATCCCTCTATAGTAGTAAGGCAAAGCGGTTTTTCACATAAACAATATTTATTATTCTCTAATGTTTTTAAAACTAAATCCGTGTGAGTATTATTAGGAGTACGGATATTTACGACATCAATGCTAGAATCATTAAGTAATGCATTAAGATTTGGTTTTGCTTCGCAATCGAACTGCGCCGCAGCATTTTTCATCCTCTTTTTATCGATATCAAAAACTGCTCGAAGTTCGCTGTATTTATTTCGCGAAACCGCGGAACCATGCTTTGAAAATACCTGACCACAACCGATAATCCCATATCCGATTCTTTTCTCTGACAATAAATTGTTTAACATCTGCAATGATTTTTCTGTTACGCCTTTTGGATTAGGGCGAACATGAGTTTCTAAAGACAGAAAGATTTCTTTATTTCCAAACACTTCCACGATATCAGAAATGATCCGCTTGTAATTAATCATGCCTTCACCCATGGCGACATAATTACCTTTTTCATCAAAATCTTTCAAATGGAAATATCCTATATTATTTTTTAATTCCTTCAAATCGCTCAATAAAACTTGTTCCCCGATTTTATAAAAGTTTGATACATCAAACCATATCTTAAGATTTTCAGGAGCAAACTTTTTGGCTAAAAATTTGATATCGTTCATTCGATGGATATAACAAGAAGGTTCGTTTTCTAAAAGCAACGTTATGCCTTCTTTCCGCGCTTCGTTCAAAGCAAACCCAAAAAGAGAATCGGAAACAAAAGAGTATTTTATTGACGGAACTTCAAGAGAAGAAAATATTCTGACGTTCTGAGTTTTAAGAATTTTAGCAACCACTATTGCTTTAGTGATATAGTTTTGTTTCTTCGCCAAACTTAAGTGTGGATTAAATCCGAAGGTATCAACTTTTTCCGGCGACTCTTTTACTGCGCCATCCGGATACCATTTGAATAGAGGGGAAGCAAATGCGGAAACCGATATACTATTACGCGACAAAAGTTTATAGATATTCCTTACTTCGTCCAACGAGAAATCAATCAGGTTTTTTTTGTGTATTGTTCGTAACTCGACATATCTAATTTTATGCAGTTTAAGAAATTCAATCGTTTCGTTGAGGTCGTCGCTGATTTCATCGTTGATTGTTGTAATTTTTAGTTTATTTTCCATACGTAGTATTAATTACTTTCCGTAAGAACTTGGACGTCTCTTCAATACTTTCTTCTGATACATTTTTGCCAGTCCATAATTTAAACGCTTTAATACCTTGATGAATCATCGTATAAATTCCAGGGCAAGTTCTTGCGCCATATTGTTTTGCTAAATTAAGAAACTCGGTTTCAAACGGGTTAAAAACCGCATCAAAAAAACATATTTTCTTGATTGTAGATTTACCAACACTGTCAAGATGATATTTATGAATAAGAGAAGTGCCGCCTTTGGGGTACATACCAACTGGTGTTGCATTGATAACAAAATTCGCCTCCTTGACAGCCAAAATAATGTTTGCATCTGTGATAGGTTTAATTTCTAGTTCAATACCGTGCCGCGCGAAATCTACTTTGAGTCTCTTTGTACGTTCCAAATTCGAGATTCTGTTCAAAACAGTAATGCGAAAAACTTTGGGGAAGCTTCCAATGATCGCTCGTGCAGCACCCCCGGCACCAAATATAACTATTTTGTCGGAATCTTTGATCAGTTTCATTTTCATCTCGATGGCTCTAATCGCTCCATAGCCGTCGGTATTATATCCGATAAGTTTCCCTTCTTTATTTACAATAGTATTTACGGCTCCTGTCAGTTGCACAGTTTTATCAATCTTGTTCAGATATTTTATAGCTTTCTCTTTATACGGTAGAGTTATATTCGCACCTGCAATGCCGAAAACTGGTATTGCTCGCATCGCATGTTTTAGATTTTCAGGATTGGCTTTAGAAATTCTAAATTTAAGATGATTGTAATTTTCAACTCCCGTCAATTTTGCGAAGTGCTGAAACATGACGTCGGAGACACTATGCTCTACCGGATCTCCAATTAAACAAGTTACAAATTGATTGCGAGAAGGTTGTTTTGGCATTTTTATTTTTACCACCTAAAAATTTAATAACATTTGACTTCCGATATTACCGAATTATACTAAATATAACATTATTTGGAATTGATGTAAATTTCCCGAATATCTGCAAAATATATCTCTCTTTAACAGTTAAGCCCAAAATAGAGTAAAATAAAATCAAGTATCGAATTTATTTTGATACGGGATAACGAAGATTTAAGGGGGAAAGTACAGTACCAATGTTTTTTATTTATTCTCAGCTACTATTTTAGTTAACTGTTCAACTCTTTTCTCCAATTTATCTAAATATTTATTATGATTACTAGAGAATGGTTTGTTTGTTTTCAAGATTATTTTTTCACAGAAATG
>Ga0100389_1001564_pt1 | contig 18192 bp, 17 predicted proteins | sample CryGeymeta201513_FD_81537 | JGI IMG/M metagenome (GOLD analysis project Ga0100389, IMG submission 81537) | Groundwater microbial communities from Crystal Geyser aquifers in Utah, USA - Crystal Geyser metaG 2015-13 | ecosystem: Environmental > Aquatic > Deep subsurface > Groundwater | place: USA... | reverse complement strand
TGGCTTATCGTCACGGGGCGATTTGTGATATAATAAATAGACAAGGAATCCACAGTTTTTCATTTTGTCATTCCGGGCTTGACCCGGAATCTATAGCATGTTTAATTTACTGGATTCCCGCCTTCGCGGGAATGACAGTCAAGCCCTCCCGTGGCCTCTAAAGATATTCTATCACAATTAAACCCAATTTCGCAGTGCCGGCAGTATAATCTAGGCCTTTGGCAGTGCCCAGCGTTTCTAACGATTGTCATGGGTGTTGTTACGATTGGCACGATGCTGGGAACTTATCTTATCGCCTATTTCTTTGTAGACCAGCCGGAGATCGCGGCCCTAATTGTGATTATAGCAACTGGAATTATTTTTATTGTCGGCCATTTTATTATTAGCGGCTTTGTTTATTTGGCGGAGGCCAACCGGATGAAGTCGGAGTTTGTCAGCATTACTTCGCACCAATTGCGAACGCCGTTGTCGGCGGTGAAGTGGTCGCTTAATTTGCTAATGGACGAGCGGTGGCAGAAGTTGGACCAGAAACAAAAAGAATACTTTGAAATTATGAAGACCAGCAATAATCGAATGATTCGGCTGGTCAACGATTTGTTGGATGTTTCCCGAATTGAGCAGGGACGCTTGGACATGAGACCAGGAAAGTTTTCTCTAGATGACATGATTCGCGACCTCATAGCCGAAATAACACCTATCGCCAGAGATGGCGGAGTCAGTTTGGGCTTTGAGGTCGAGGGGGGGGTGCCCGAGGGCTGGGCTGATGCCGAGAGAGTTCGGTTGGTGCTTCAAAACTTGGTAGACAATGCTGTTAAATATTCTAACGATGGTGGCGCGGTTAAAATAAAATTAGGCCGGTTCGGAAATTTTTTGAAATGCGAGGTCCATGATAACGGAGTTGGCATCCCCGAGCATCAGAAGGCGGATGTTTTCCAAAAGTTTTTTCGCAGTGATAATGTTAGAAAATATCAGACAGAGGGCACTGGCCTTGGTTTGTTTATCGCCAAGGGAATAGTTGACGCCCTGGGGGGAAAGATCGGATTTAGTTCAAAAGAAAATCAGGGCAGCGATTTCTGGTTTACCATACCAATTGCTAAATAATTAAAAAGATTATCAATCACCAATGCGCGAGGTTTAAACAATATATGGATTTTCCTATCTATTGTTTAAATTCGTGTTTTCGTGAACGTTCTAAAGTATGACTAAAATTATATTTGTTGAAGATGAGCCGATGCTCCAAAAAACCCTGTGTGACGTTTTGCGGAAAGAAGGATACGACGTTAAGGCGGCTTTTGACGGAGTCGCCGGATTAGAATTGATCAAGCTCGAAAAGCCCGATTTGGTTTTACTGGACCTCATTTTGCCCAAAATGGATGGCTTTACGGTTTTGAAGAAAATGAGGGAAGACGAGGAAACAAAGGACATCCCGGTTATGATTTTGACTAACCTGGAGGGAACTTTCGACGTAGAAAGGGTCTTGGAACTTGGCGCGACCACTTACTTGGTTAAGGCAAATTATGAGTTACGCGAAGTGGTTGAAAAGATAAAAAAGATGTTAGAGAAATAAATTTGACTACCGACTACGGCTAACCGACTACGGCTATTGCGGTAGTCCATAGTCCGTAAGCGGTAAGCAGATAGATGCGCGTATCTGACCAACAGCTTAAAGCGTTCTTGTTAGATGCCGGTTTGGCGACCGAATCTCAGCTTGCCAAGGCGGAATCTGAAGCTAAGCGGAAACAGCAGCGGCTGGGTGAGGTTTTGGTCGGACAGGGAACAGTAAAGCCGGCCGACCTGGCGAGGTTGCAGGCTTATATTCTGGGAATTCCTTTTGTTAGCCTCGAAAAAGAAATCATTCCGCGCGGGACGTTGGAAATTATTCCTGAGGCGGTTGCCCGAGAACATAATATCGTTGTTTTCAAGAAATCTGGCGGCAATTTGGAGGTGGCGATGCTTGACCCGGAAGACCTGCAAACCATCGAATTCATTAAGAAAAAATCTAATCTTAGAATTTTGCCTCGTTTGACCAACGAAAACAGCATTAAAACCGTTCTTCAGCAGTATCAAAAACCCCTGCAGGCGGAATTTGGCGAAATGGTTGACGAGGAGGTCAAGGCCGTTGTTTCGTCGGAAGAGGCAATATCGGGCGAGGAGCTGGAGCAGTCTGCCAAGGAGCTGCCGATCATCAGAATAGTCGACGCTTTCTTAAAGCACGCTATTCTCCAGAAGGCTTCTGATATTCATGTGGAGCCGTACGAGAAAGAGGTGGTTGTCCGTTATCGGGTCGATGGTCTTTTGCGCGACGTAATGATCCTGCCGAAACAAGTTGCGCCCGGTATTGTGGCGCGGGTCAAAATACTAAGCAATCTTAAACTTGACGAGCATCGTTTGCCTCAAGACGGGAGATTTAAGGTGGAGACTGATGATTATAAGATTTCGTTCAGGGTTTCTGTATTGCCGGTTTATGATGGAGAGAAGATAGTTATGCGTCTTTTGCCCGAGGATTCCAAGGGTTTTACTTTAGAATCGCTGGGATTTTTAAAAAAACAGATAGAGATTCTTCAGCGGAATATCAAAGAACCAAATGGCTTGCTTCTGCTTACCGGGCCGACTGGGTGCGGAAAGACCACCACTCTTTATACGATAATGGATATTCTGAACGTTCCGGACGTCAACATTTCGACCGTTGAGGACCCGATCGAATATCGGATGCCGAGGATCAACCAGACTCAGGTTAATCCAAAAATTGGACTGACCTTTGCCAGTGGTCTAAGGTCTTTGCTTCGTCAGGATCCGGATATTTTGATGGTGGGCGAGATCAGAGATAGCGAAACCGCTTCTTTGGCCATCAACGCCGCTCTTACCGGCCATCTGGTTCTTTCGACATTGCATACCAATAGCGCGGCCGGATCTTTGCCCAGGCTTGTCGATATGAAAGTCGAGCCGTTTCTTGTTGCTTCGACAGCTAATTGCCTTATCGCCCAACGGCTAGTTCGCATGCTTAATCCGGACACCAAAGAAAAATATCAACTGAGCGATTCGGAAATAAAAAGCTTGAGCGGCCGGTTTGAGTTGGAATCGGTGTTGGCAGTATTAAAAAAAGAGGGATTAGCCGGGCCAAAAGCGACTTTTAAAACAATCGAATTCTATCGCCCTAAGGGGTCGCCGGACTGTCCGGATGGCTATCGGGGCCGGGTGGGCATCCATGAGGTTTTAGAGGTGACACCCGCCATAAAAGAGCTGATCGTGGGGGGCGCCACTGCCGCCCAGCTTGAAAAGCAGGCTAGATCGGATGGGATGGTTACAATGTTGGAAGATGGTTTTATCAAGGCGGCGCAAGGGCTGACCTCGGTCGAAGAAATTTTGAGAGTAGCGAAGGAATAATCGCGGAACCGCGCAGAACAATACACAGAACCACGCAGAAAAATTCCGCGCAGTTCAGTGTTGTTCAGCGCAATAATTTGCCTACTTATTTTTATACCGCTAAATCGCAAGACGGCAAAGAAAAAGCCGGCCGAACTGAAGTTGTTTCGGAACACGAGCTGGCTCAGCAATTACGCCAGGAGGGATTTTTTTTGACCTCAGTTGTTCCCGAGTCGGTTCGGAAAGAGGCTGGTATTGGGAAAAGACTGTCAAGATTTTTTAGCAGTGTTTCCATAGTCGAGAAGATGGTTCTTGCTCGCCATCTTTCAGCGATGATCAAGGCGGGGTTGCCGTTGGATCGAGGATTGCGCGTTTTGGCGGCCCAAAGCAAAAGTCCAAGATTTCGCCAGGTGCTCGCGGAAGTCGAACAAAAGATCAGGGGGGGGAGGCCCTTCTCAGACAGCTTGGCGGAATATCCCGATGTTTTTCCCGAATTATTCATCAGTATGGTACGGGTCGGAGAGGCCACCGGAAAGCTTGATGAGGTCCTGGAGAATTTATCGGTTCAGATGGGGAAAGACCACGAACTGCGGTCGAGGGTCAGGGGGGCGATGATCTATCCGGCAGTCATTGTTTCTCTGATGGTGGCCATTGGGATCTTGATGATGATCATGGTGGTTCCCAAGTTGTCTTCTGCTTTTCAGGAGATGAATCTTTCTCTCCCAGTGACGACTAAAATAGTTATCGGCATTAGCCAGTTTTTGTCGAACAATCTTATCTTGGGGCTGGGGTTGGTTGTTTCTATCATCATATTGATCAGGATTGCGAGTAAGACAGAGTCCGGCAAGAGATTTTTGGATATTCTTTTTCTAAATCTGCCGGTTATTTCTGACCTGAGCCGGAAGGTTAACTCGGCGATTTTTGCCCGCAACCTAAGCCTAACAATTGATGCCGGGGTTCCTATTAACCAAGCCTTAGAAATTGTCGCCAATACCATGTCTAATTCTTTGTTTAGCCAGTCTCTTTTGGTAATTGCTGACGGGATGCAGAAAGGAGAGCAGATGAGCGATCTATTAAGGAATTTTTCCAATATTTATCCGGTTATGGTCGTACAGATGGTTGAGGTTGGCGAGACAACCGGTTCCTTGTCTGATACGCTAAGAAATTTAGCCGAATTTTATGAGGAGGAAGTAAGTAACATTACCAAGAATCTCTCTTCTATTATTGAGCCGGTTTTGATGATCATCGTCGGCATTGCCGTTGGTTTCTTCGCCATTTCCATAATTCAGCCCATCTATTCCTTGGTCGGGCAAATGTAATTTTAAAAAAACAAAACTCAAGAATTAAAGCTCAATGAATTCTTCTTCTAAGATAGACACCCGACGCCTAAAGGGATCGGGTTTTACGCTTGTTGAGACCCTAATCGGTCTGTCTTTGACATTGATCGTTTTTCTGGGAATTTTTGGCGCCTACCAACTCGGAATAAAGGTGATGGGGCAAAGTAAGGCTCGGGTCGGCGCCATTGCTTTGGCCGATAAACAAATGGAAACGATAAGAAATCTTGCTTATGCCGATGTTGGCACCTATAGCTGTAAGCCGGAATATCCTAATTGCGATTTTAGCCAACCAGACACCATTGTCCAGGGTTATCCTTTTGGAAAAGTTAAAGATTCGTATCAGTCAGTCCTTAATAATGTTTCTTATACGATTAGTACTAAAATTGATTACGCGGTGGACGAATTCGACGGCATCGCGGAACCAACCGATGATTGTCCCAATGATTACAAGAAGGTAAAAGTGGCAGTTTCCTGGGGTGGAAAATTTTCCGGCGAAGCCGATTTCGACACGATAATCGCACCGAAAAGCGAACAAGCGGAATGTGAAGAAACCGGAGGGGTATTAAAGGTGACGGTTTTTGACGCAATCGGGCAGTTAGTCCTTTTTCCCAGTATTACTATAACTAATGTCCATACTGGCTTAATAAAAACAGCTCAACCTGACAACGGCGTTGCTTATATTACTTTGCCGCCCGACACCAGTGCTTATAAAATTGAGGTGACAAAAAGCGGTTATAGCTCCGAAAGGACCTACGCGGTTGGTGAGGTTTACAATGGCCAAACGATCAAGACCCCGACTAAGCCCAATGTAACTTTAATAGAGGGCAAATTAATCGAAACCAGTTTTTCTATTGATAAGGTGAGTTTGCTGTCGGTTAGCAGCTACGCGGAAGGGGCGATTTCAAGCTTCGTTGACTCCTTTTTCGATGCCAGCGAAATTGCTGAATCTTCGCATATAGTGGTTGCCGGCGGCGCTGTTACGCTGGCAAAATCTGATGCCACGCATTATTATAGCAGCGGTTATATTATATCTCAAACGATCGAACCACCTTTTCTTGTTGGCTGGAATAACTTAAATTATACGGATAACACCCCAACGAATACGCAAATCAGATATCAGGCTCTTTATTTTAACGGCACGAGCTGGGTTCTGGTTCCTGATTCTGATTTGCCAGGAAATTCTTCCGGGCTGAAGACGCCCCCGATCAGCTTGAGCCGATTGGACAAAACTCAATATCCCAAGCTAAGGATGCTGGCGACTCTTCTGAGCCTGAGTGACCATAAAAAAACACCGACCCTCTACGATTGGACTGCTACCTGGTTTGGCTCAGCCCCGACCGTTGTTACCAGCGTCGTTTTTAATTTGCAGGGACAGAAAACGGTTGGCAAGACCTCTTCTGGCCAATCAATTTATAAATATTCGCAAAACAAGCAAACCAGCGGCGGCGTAACGGATATTTCGGGCCTAGAGTGGGACGTTTATTCTTTTTCGGTCGATAAATCAGCAACTGGCCTTGATTTAACGCGAACTGATCCGGCTCAGCCAATAAGTCTTGCTTCCGACAGCAGCCAAGAGGTGGCCCTCTTTTTAAAGGTGGAAAACAGTTTGTTGGTTTTCGTGAAAGATGATTCCAGCGGGCAACCGATTTTTTCCGCCAACGCCCGGCTTTTTAATGTGAGCCTCAATTACGATCAGAGCCTACTGACTGATGAGAACGGTCAAGCGTTTTTCCTTCCCCTGTCATCAGCTTCTTACACGTTAGTGGTCGGCGCCAGCGGTTATCAAAATTCCACCTCGACTGTTTCGGTTTCCGGCTCAACAACTAAAACGGTTAACTTACTTTCGCAATGACGCAGATTAAAAGAGCGGGGTTCACTTTAATCGAATCAATCATGGCAATTGCTATTTTTACGGTAGCGATGCTTGTGGTAAGCGCTTTTATTCTCACGATGTATCGGACGCAAGGTTATATTTTTAATCAGTCACAAGCAATCAGCGAGGCGCGGAAGGGTGTTGAAACAATGGCTAAAGAGATTAGAGAATCCCAGGTGGCGGAAAGCGGAGCTTATACGATTGAAACAACCAATGATTACGAATTTACTTTTTACGGTGATATTGATAAGGATTTAACTATTGAAAAAGTCAGATATTTTGTTGACGGAGCAGACTTTAAAAAAGGCGTAACCAAGCCGACATTTGTTTCTCAGCTTTCGGATTTACCAGCGCAATATCTGTCGCAAGACGAACAGGTTTCTGTTTTATCTCGTTTTGTTCGCAGCGCGCCGCCAATTTTTCGTTATTATGACGATTCGGGCAATGAGTTGCCGGCGCCGGCAAGAAGGAAAGACACGACCATGATGAAGCTTCGTCTGGCTATTAATGTCGATCCCGCACGGCCTCCCGACGATTTTGTCCTGGAATCAGAAGTGCAAATCAGGAATTTGAAAACTAATCTTTAATCGCGAGTCGATTTTACTGATGGTTACTAATCATAAAAATCAAAAAGGGTCTATTATTGCCTTGGTTTTGGTTTTTGGCGGCGGGGCGCTTTTAGTCCTCGGCGGCTTATTGGGTTTCATTTTAGTTCAATCGCGCCAGTCGCAGCAGAAAGTTGCCTGGGAGAATAGTCTGAATCTTGCCGAAGCCGGCATTAACTATTATCGCTGGCACCTCATCCATAACGGCAATGATGTTCAAGATGGCCAGGCGTCTTGCTGCGCCAGCCCGCCTTGCGATACTTGCGGCCCCTACGACCACGATTACTACGACGCCGCTGGCAAACTCATTGGTCATTTTTTTCTGGAAATAACGCCGCGGAAAATTTGCGGCGAGGTTTTGGGTGTTTATGTTTCGTCTACCGGTTATACCGATCAATTCCCGATCTATAAACGGAAGGTGAAAGCAAAGTATGCCTCTACTCCAGTTGCTGAGTACTCCTATTTATTAAACGACAATGTTTGGGCTGGCGATGATAGGCAGATATACGGAAAATATTTTTCCAATGGCGGGATTCGGATGGACGGCACGCATAATTCCATTGTCAGTTCTGCCTCACCAACTTGGACCTGCACTTCGTCATTTGGCTGTTCTTCCTCGGCTTGTCCGGAAGGCTGTTATCAATCCGGATCCAGCTGTACTTGCGATGGAGTAATTGGCGACAGTCCGAATAAGGACCTTTGGCAGTTCCCCGTTCCTCCTTTCGATTTTGATGGCTTGACTCACGATCTTTCGCAAATGAAAACTTTGGCGCAAGGCCAAGGAAAATATTTTCCTCCGTCAACAGATTTAGACTCGTCTGGTCAGGGATACCATTTAATCCTTAAAAATAACGGCAAATTTGACATTAGTATTATCACCAGCCTTGGCCGGATTTTGGGTTATAACATTGAGGAGGGCTGGCATTGGGATTACCATGTCATTCAGTCCGAATCTCCTTATCAGACGGACGTGAGTTTGCCCGCCGATTGCGGTTTGATTTTTACGGAGGATAATCTCTGGGTTGAGGGGACGATTAAGGGAAGAGTAACGGTCGCTTCGGCGAACCTGATAGATGAGTTTGAAGACACTGGAGTTGTTTTAAACGATAATCTAATTTATACTAACTTAGGGGGAGATGATTCTTTTTCCTTGATTACCGAAAAAGACATTTTAATCTCCCTTTATTCTCCCGATGATATGGTGGTGCAGGGGGTTTTGGTTTCACAGAAAGGAAAGTCGTTTTCCCGCAATCATTATGCTTGTTCGTGGTATCCGGAAGACTGCAAAAAGAATAACCTGACTATTTATGGTTCGGTGGTCAGCAACAGGCGCGTAGGAACAAAATGGACCTCTGGTTCAACTTGGGTTTCCGGCTACAACCAGCGTTTTGATTACTTCGACCAAAAGTTAGCCGTTAATCCGCCGCCGCTTTTGCCTTATGTTTCCGAGGATTTGGAAATGATTTCTTGGGAAGAGGTTCAATAACCCTCCGCGTCTAACTTGAGGCGAAAAACAAATATGTTTGATTTTTTCAATCAAAAAACAGCCGTTTTCGGATTAGATCTTTCCGACATCTCCTTGAAAGTTGCCCAACTGAAGCCGGAGGGGCGGGGTTTGGTTTTAGCTAATTACGGCCGACAGGAAATCCCTCGGGGTGTTATTGGGGGAGGGGCGATCAAGAAAGTCGACGAGTTGGCAGATGTTATCAAGAAGGGGGTCGCGGGCGTTAATGGTTTACCGATTAACACCAAATATTGTGTTGTTTCTTTGCCCGAGACCGAATCTTTTATCCGCGTCATTCGGTTGCCAAGAATGAAGCCAAACGAGCTAAAAGAGGCGGTGCGATGGGAGGTTGAGAACCAAATTCCTCTTCCGATTGATCAGGTTTATTTCGATTGGCAGATTGTCGAGCCGCCCAGGGTCTCGTTCGATCATTACGATATCCTTATCGGCGCTTTGGGCCGGTCTTTGGTTGATCCGTATCTCAAGGTTTTTAAAGAGGCTGGCTTAAGGCCGCTGGTTTTTGAAATAGAATCAGTTGCGACAAGTCGGGCTTTGATTAAGGATGAGCTTGCCTTGTCGCCGGTCATGATTATCGATATCGGCGCCCGGCGAACCAGTTTTATTATTTTTGCCGGCCGCACGATTCATTTTACGGCCAGTCTGCCGCTTTCTAATGAATATTTAGTGAAAGAAATAGCAAAGAAATTAGATGTAAGCTTGGGAAAGGCCAAGGAATTGAAATTTGAAGTCGGTCTAAATAAAGACCGCGAGGACGGGCGGGTTTTTCAGTCGCTTTTGCCGAGCATAAATGAATTGGTGAACCAGATTAAAAAATATATTGATTTCTTTCGGACGCATGGACCAAAGGAGCAATCTGAAACGAAAGATGTTTCGAAAGTAGCGCTTTGCGGGGGAGGCGCCAATTTGAGCGGTTTGTCTTCTTTTTTATCCGGCGCGCTGGACTTACCGGTTGAGGTGGGAAATCCCTGGGTGAATATTCTGGAGGCGGCGCCGGAAAGCATACCGGAATTATCTTACGACCAGTCAATTAGTTACGCCACCGTCCTTGGATTAGCCTTGCGGGGCGCCAGGATGGGAATGAATGGTTCATGTTAACTCTTAATTTATTACCGCCCCAGGAGAAAGAATTTTTGCGGCTCGAGAAAATGAGCCGTTCAGCTATTTTTGTTGGCAGGTTATTTTTGTTTCTTGTATGTATTTTTGCTGTACTTCTTGCGGTTACCTGGCTCTACTTGTCTGTCCAAGTTCAAGCAATGAATGGGCTGGTTAGCGCTGGGGAGGGTGGCAGTTCTTCACTGGTCGCGCGCGAATTGGGGGCGAAGATTACAGATGCTAATCAGAAGATAAGGCTTTTAAGCGACCTCCAAAATAGCCGAGTGCCAGTTGTCGACGTATTAAAAAATCTAGCGATGGCGGTTTCACCGGAGATACGCTTTGACAGTATTCAATTCGATATAAAAAAGAAAAAGGTTGTTTTAACGGGTCATGCATCAACTAGGGAGCAACTGGTCGCTTTTCAGGGTAAGCTCGAGGGCTGCCCGTTATTTTCAGAGATCAAGTCGCCTGTTTCTAATTTTATAAAGTCCGAGGATATCGATTTCAATTTTTCGTTTTCGATCAATCAATGAACTTTTTGCGTGAAAAAATGACAATGCCGTTATTGTCCGAAAAGAAAAGGGTTTATCTAATATTGGGCGGTGTCATTATAGTCTGTCTTTTGGCATCTTTTTTTGTTACTTACTTTTTTCTGATGAAAATTCAGGCCGCCAGTCGCGATTTATCCGAAAAAAAGGCGGAGATAGCAAGCCTACAGAAGAAGAAGCAAAGCTTTTCTGATTCAGAGAGGGAGTATCAAGAAATCCAGCCTGAGTTAGTCAATGTCAATCAGAGTTTTCTTAAAAAGGGTGATTTTTTACCGTTTATTTTGACTCTTGAAAAAATAGCGCAAAGGTCGGGCAATAATTACGAGAATAAGCTGATTAGCGAATCTTCGAAAGACGAGGTGGCGCCCGGGTGGACAACTGCTGATTTTCAAATTACTCTCAAAGGAGACTTTCCGAGCCTGCTAAAATTTTTGATGTATTTAGAGAATGCGCCCTACGCGATCGAAATGAGCGATTTAAGAATTCAAGGAGGCGGGTGGGGGGCAACAGCGGGTAAAGAGCAACAGGAGATTACTACCGTGTTTGGCCTTCGGGCATTTGTTGGTCGTTAATAACGAGTTTTACGCGTTAATTTTATGATGAACGGTAAAGATTTTTCCGAGAAACTAAAGCAGGTTGTCCAAAAACTGAATGTTTTGGGTGAATATTGTTATGAGCGGGTATTTTTGGTCTTTATTATTTTGGCGGTGGTAATCTTTGCGATAACCGGGATGATCTTTAATTATTACGCCGTTGGCGAGCGCCTTTCTAACTTAAATGTAAAAGAAGACGAGACGAGGATTGACCATGGTCTCTATCGGGAAGTTATTTTGCGCCTAGCTGATAAAAAAACGCTCTTCGGCGAGGAGGTGCAGATAGACCAGTCTTTGCCTGATCCATTTAAATAGGGCCGATATTTAGTTGAGCAACGAGGTTGATTTGATTTGACCAGATGGTCATTTTTTGTTATGTTTAACACTGTCGAAATCTAATGGTCCCCGTAGCTTAACTGGATAAAGCGGCTCCCTTCTAAAGAGTAGATTGCAGGCCCGCCCCGCACCTTTTTTATCTCCCCATAGCTCAACGGATAGAGCGGGAGCCTTCTAAGCTCTAGATGGGGGTTCGATTCCCTCTGGGGAGACCAAAAGGTACGGGGTGAGAGTCCTGCCGGGGACGCATAATTAGAATTAGTTAGTTATTAGTTGACGGTTGATGGTTAGTAGTTGTGCAAACATGGTGTCCGTAGCTCAATTTGGCAGAGCTCCAGATTGTGGCTCTGGTGGTTGTCGGTTCGAGTCCGGCCGGACACCCTTCGATAAGTCTTGACTCCGAGCTCGACTCGAGGAGCTCGAGGCAAGACCCCGCTAAAACTGCTTCGCAGTTCGCCAGCCGGCGGATGCGAGGCAGTTTTTGTTTTGGCAGAATAAATTTGTTTAGACAAGGAAAATGCGACGTGTTACAATATGGGTAGGATAAGAGTTGTCTCAAAATTAATTGCGTTTTTTGCATTGCGTAAAGGTCGGTGCCTTGGGCGAAGAGAGTCCGAGGTTTCATAAAAAGATAACACCCTCAAGTTAAAATTTTTATACTTATGGATAATGATTTTATAATTATATTAGTTCTTGGCATAATGGTTGTTATGGCCGGTTGTCTTGTTATTATGATTCCGCCAATTTTGAGTTAATCCGGTTGTAGCCTTGCGAGATGCTTTTATCCGCGCTACGAATTGTTTCTCTTCTGGCATTGAGGAGATGAGCGGAAGAAAAGCTGTTAAGGTGTCGTTTTTGACGTACGTTGAGGCTGGCGATTCTTTAATATTCTTTATTTTTTAAACACGCTGTAGTTTAGGTTGTGAAAAGTGATAAAAAAAGGATTAAAAACGCCCCTGATTCCAGAGGCGTTTTTGGTTTTGTGGATTTATTCTTTTCGGTCGTTTTGTGTCGAAGGATCCTTTTCCCATTCCGCTATATAAGTGTTACTTTTTTGATCCAGGCGGTAGCGGGATGGCTGGCAGCCAAGAGTTTTGCTGACGGCTTCTACGAGCGTATCGTCTTTTTGCTCCATCTTGAGCATAAGGAATGCCTCGGTCTGCCAGACATAGAATATGGTACCTTCGGCGGTGCGCCCCTTACATAGTTCCGGATCTCTAGCGGCGCTTTGAAGGCCGCCCTCAAGAGCGCATTGGATTCCTCCTTTTTCCGAAAGCTCTTGAAAAAAGGTGAACCACTTGGTATCAGGCGTTGGCTCTGATTCTGGCGGCGAAGCACTAAGGTTTTCTTTGGACTCTGTTTCCACATAGATGCCTTTTGTTGGTTATTTATACTTTTTTATTCTAATTCATATTCTAATAAACGCAGCCGATTTTGTCAATCTTGCGTTGAGCTTGAACTTTCATGGGTGGCGTGATTTAATGACAAAAAAGGGTTCTTTAACAAGGAGGTGCGGTAGTGACTGGTTCAAAACAGATTATTATTAGGGCAACGGAGCTTTTTGACGGAAAGGGCAAGCGCGGACTGAAATATGTGATCATTGAAGGCGACAAGGTTATTGATATTATTAATGGGAAGCCCAGGAGCATCGGGTTTTATTACGAAGGGTATGTTACGCCGGCTTTCATTGACGCTCATTCCCATATCGGGATGTGCCGGCACGGAGAGCCGAGCGTCGAAGAAGAGGCAAATGACAATTCTAATCAGTTTTTACCTTTGTTGAATCCTTTGGACAGCATTTATTTTGACGACCATTCTTTTGTTGAGGCGGTGGACTTCGGCGTTCTCTACAGCTGTGTTGTTCCCGGAAGCGGCAATCTGATCGGCGGCAAGGCGATGGTCATCAAAAACTTCGCCCGTAACCGTAAAGATGCCCTGGTCAAGGACTATGGCTACAAAATGGCTTTGGGGTATAATCCCCGCTCGACCACTGATTGGAAGGGCGAGCGGCCCAATAGCCGCATGGGGCTTGCTGCCCTTTTGGCGCAAAAATTTGACGTCCTTTTAAGAAAGAAAGAGAAGGCTGAATTGGCTAAAGAAAATAAGTTGAGGGCTTTGATAAAAGAAAAGGAAGACAAAAAGATTACTGAACAGGAATTTGGAGAAAAAACATCTTCAATTGAGCGAAAGCATATATTAGGTTTTTCTTTAGAAGAAGCGGCTTTACTGGAGATTCTTTCCGGCGCCAAAACGGTTAAGTGCCACGTTCACAAAGCCGACGATGTCTTATTTCTCGTAGAACTGGCAAAAAAATATGGCTTGAGGGTTACGGCCGAGCATCTGGGAGATGTTTTTGAACAAGAAATTTTTGATGAGTTGGCGAGAAATAATATCCCGATTGTTTATGGGCCGCTTGACTCTCTTGCTTATAAGGTTGAGCTGAAACACGCTTCTTATAAGAATGCAGGCCTTTTAATGAAATCCAGAGCTTTGTATGGATTAATGACTGACCATCCGGTTGTTCTTGTAACATTTCTCCGCGAGGGCCTTAAGTTCTTTCTTATCCAAGGAATGGGCGAAGCGGAGGCGATTTCGTTGATTACCTATAAAAACGCTAAGATCCTGGGTATTGATGACATCCTGGGCACAATTGAGCCGGGAAAACTGGCCAGCTTGATTGTCTGGGACAAGAATCCTTTGCATTTGGCGGCGCGTCCGCGGCTGGTATTAGGTGAAGGCAAGATACTGAGAAAGCCTTAAGATTGTCCCAAAACCTTGACTTTTTCAGTGGCTATAATATAATAGAGAAGCTCCGAAAGGGAGCTTTTTTAATTAAAAAAATCCATCCTATCTCACAGTGGGGTGGATTTAATTCAACTTATGGGCAATAAATTAACCGAACCTCCTAGTACAATCGGGAGAAAGGGCGCCTATCTGGTTCTTATTGCTTGTGTTGTTTACACATTTCTGTTCCCGCAATATTCCTGGGCGGATTTTTTCGGGCAGGATGGTTCTATAAGCGATGATTATTTGCCGCAGTATGGCGATCAGTTGTTGAATATCGGATCGGCGCAGAGCGTTTATAATCAGGTGATGATACTCGGGGGTAATACTTTGATTCAGGTTAGCGACCCGATAACGCCTGTTAAAACCGGACCTTATTGTTCTTCGCAGTCTCGATTTGCCGTTGTAACTGCCTATTCCAGCAGTCCGGACGAAACCGATAGTTCGCCGTTTATCACCGCCGCGGGCACGCGAACGCGAGACGGCATTATCGCCGCTAATTTCTTGAGTTTCGGCACGCGGGTGAAAATTCCCGCCTTGTATGGCGAGAAAGTCTTTGTGGTTGAAGACCGCATGCCGGCGCGTAACAGCGGAAAAGTCGATATCTGGATGCCCTCAAAGTCTTTGGCTGTCCAATTTGGCGTCAAAAAGGCAGAAATTGTGGTCTTGGATTAATTTATAGAAGCCAGTTAAGCGCTAAAAATGGCACGCCAATAAAACGCAAAATATGATAAAACCCGCCCCCGCAGTACTGCGGGGGCGGGTTTTGGTTTGGTGGAATTATACAACTCTGTTCGAACATTTTTTGACAAAAAACTGAATGGTTGCCGCGCTACGCGCGGCAGGAATGAAATCTGACGCTCGGGCGGGCCCCATAGCAAAGCATTCGGCTTGCTACGGGGCAAGCAAAAAGCAAGAATTTTTGTTTACCCCGTAGGGAAACGAAGTTTCTCCTTCGGGGTCCGCCCTCGCCTGCCCCGTAGTGAACGCGAAACGTTCTACTACTGGGGCTTTCCGCCGCCGCCGAATTTCGTGCCAGTGAAACCGGCGCGCCGCCATTCAAAAAATCAATGAAACGATACTTATGAAAATAGCAATTACGGAAATAATTATAGCATAGCGTGAATTATTTGCGTTGTCCTTTTTCAAAAGCGCGTCAATAATAATTTGTCGCTCAATCGTTCCATTGCTATTTCCATAAGATCGTATATTCCATCGGTGAGCTTCCTCCTCAAGCCGCCCATCATTCATACGATAGTATTTATTTACCAAAACAAAATCCAAAAGATTTTTCATATCTATTTTATTCTCGGAGGAAACTCGCCGATTCTATCATTTTCGCCAGGCCGAAAAATTTTTAGCTCGACCCCATAATAAGTGTCATTTTTGTCCTTTAGATCAGTTGATTGAAATCTATCGCTACTAGATGAAGAAATTTTTGGCCTGCCTATTTGCTCGAAAAAATCTTTGTCATGTTTTTCAATGTCAAAAAGTGTTGGTTCAAACTCAAAGATTTTTTCGTATTCAATTCCCGCTTCTTCAAATTTCTTCTCAATATGGTCAGGCCACTTCACAATGGTATTTCTTTCGGTGTCATGAAAACGCTGGCCTAGGGCAAAAAGAAAATTAAATACTTCATACAAAGGAAATGAGAAAATATAATTTTCTTTTTCGTAGTCCCAGCTTTCTTTTGGGCCGCCGATATGTTTATCCCAAATATCATTTCTGATAAAATCCTCTCCAATTTCAACCGATAATTTTTCGCGGTGTTCGCGTTTTTTGTCGTTCTCGTCAATGGGACTATTTAGCCCGCTATCAGAATCAAAAACATATCCTCTATCGCCAAACTCATCAATGGGGTAAAAGTATTGCTTACCATTTTGACAAAGCACTCTTTGAAACCTTGTCGTTAAGCCGGAGGCCGAATCATAGTATTCCGTAAAATAATATCGGCGACCCCACAAACTAAAGGAATCGTCTTTTTCCATTTTTTTGTGTTTTTCTTCAAAAATCTTTTCAAATTCTTTTTCCGATTTTGGGCCGTAAAGTTTTTTGTACAACTTATGCCAATTTGGCTCGATATGAATATCAAGTTTGTAAGAGAAATTTTGTTTAAAAATATTTGGCATATTATTTGAATTAGGGTTTTGTTTTTTCAACTTCGTAAAATAGTAAATCCCTAAAATTATTACTCCGATTATTAACCAAGTTGGAATATACATAACATTTATTGTATCAGATCATCAACGCTAACGCCGAGGGCTTTGGCGATTTTCTTGAGTGTATCCAGCGTTGGATTCTGGTTTTTACCAGCTTCAATTTTAATAATCGTATTATTGGCGACATCGACCAATCTCGCCAATTTTTCTTGGGACATATGAGCGGTTTTTAGTTCGTTTTGGTGGGCGAGGTGGGAATCGAACCCACACGAGTTTGTGACCCACAGCATTTTAAGTGCTGCGCGTATACCTATTCCGCCACTCGCCCGCTTTTATGTTTTCTATTTTTTCCTCGATGAGTCAGTTTTAGACTATGACAGTTGGGACAAAGTATTCTTAAATTATCTAAACGATTATCTCGGCTGTCGCCGTTTATGTGGTCGAGTTCTAATGGCAACCTGCCGTCAACAGATATCTTTGCCCAGCCGCATTCCTCGCATTTCGGTTCCTTAAGCTTTGCGCCGAAAAGCCGTCTTTTGAGTTTATAACTTTGGAACGAACTATTCTCAACCAGAATCTTTTCTATTGGGATGATTGACTTGCCAAGTCCTTTTAGTCCCTTATTCCAGGCTTGGCCCCTGAAGTGCGTTATGTTTAAATCGTATTCTGTTATATATTTTTTAACCTGGGCGTAATTGCCTCCTGCTTCTCTTAGGCCGATTTTATGTAAAACACCTCTATAACTAAAAGAGGTGACAACGGCTTTTTCTAATTGATTGATTGTCCACTTCCGTTTTTTCATCAATTATATTTTATCATACGGAAGAGGCACAAGCAAGTCTTTGTAATGCGTCTACCCATTCCTCCACTGTGGTAAATAAATTTTCGGAGGCCTGGGCGGGAATTGCCACCCTACGGGTGGTCCCCCGCAGGGGGAAACCCAGACAAAGAAGTTTCGTTTCGGAGGCCTAGGCCGGACTCGAACCGGCGTATAGCTGTTTTGCAGACAGCCGCGTTACCTCTTCGCCACTAGGCCGCGTAAGAATTGCCTTACCACTTGCCTGCCCGCCGTAACTTTAGCGAAGGCGGGGCTACCTGGCCAAAATTTTTATTCGGGGCAGACCGCGGCGTTAGCTACTTCGCCACGTGGCCGTATAAAAATCCACTCTCACCCTCCTTTAAAAAGGAGGGAATACCGCTTCATTTGTCGTTGTTCAGCAGCAGACGATTTAAATTGTCCATTTCTTCGATCGAAGAGTCGATTTTAAAAATGATTTTTGGCATCGGCCTCATAACCAGTCTTTTGTTGAGGATTTGCTGAATCCAGTAGATATTTTTTCCAAGAATTTCTAAAATCCGCGGATGTTTTTCAAAAGGGAGAACGGAAATAAAAATTTTAGCTTCTCTCATGTCGGGTGTCGCTTCCGCGTGGGTGACGCTGACTAAAACGCCGCGGGGGAATTCCAGTTCTTTCAGCAGTATTTTGGCGACTTCTTCGGTCAGGAGGCTATTTACTTTTTCAATGCGGTACAACTTTAATTAGAAATTCGAATATCGAAACTCGAAACAAATTTTAAATTCTAAATCCAAATGACCAAAACAGACGTTTTTCACCCTTCGGGTGACCACCCGTAGGGTGGGAATTTTGGTCATTGGAGCATTGTTTCGGATTTCTGATTTCGTGTTTCGGATTAGTTTTAGAACGTCCTTCTCTTCTTGTCTTCTCGGTAGGCCATCAGGATATCGTCGATCTCTATTTGGGTGTTTCCCTGAAAGAAAATACCGGCATTTTTTCCAACGCCAACGGTGTCGGCGTCGTTTTTTTCATGCTGAAGGTGGAGGATCTTTCCCTTGCCAAGATTTTCTTCGCCACGGATAACTTCGACCCAGAGACCCTTTTCCACCTTGCCCGATAAGACTTTGGCGCCGATAACTTGGCCGGATTTATCTTTCTTAAAGAGAGCAATTACTTTG
>Ga0100389_1001561_pt1 | contig 18203 bp, 16 predicted proteins | sample CryGeymeta201513_FD_81537 | JGI IMG/M metagenome (GOLD analysis project Ga0100389, IMG submission 81537) | Groundwater microbial communities from Crystal Geyser aquifers in Utah, USA - Crystal Geyser metaG 2015-13 | ecosystem: Environmental > Aquatic > Deep subsurface > Groundwater | place: USA... | reverse complement strand
TCGCACGCCATTTGGAACAAATTCGTGAAACCGCCAACCGTTCAGCCGACCTGACCCGCCAGTTGCTTGGGTTTGCGCGCAAACAACCCAGTAATCCCCAGGTGCTTGATTTAAATGAGACCATCAATGAAACCTTGAAATGATACGGCGGTTGATTGGCGAAGATATTGAGCTCGTGTGGAAACCCGAAGCCGCAACGCCGTTAATTAAAATTGATCCGACCCAGCTCAATCAAATTCTGATGAATCTGGCGGTCAATGCCCGCGACGCCATGACCGGCACCGGCACTTTGATCATCGGCACCGAAGGTGTTTATCTGGACAAAGATTACTGTCGCCAGCATCCCTGGTGCGTGCCGGGAACTTACTTCTGTCTGCGCGTCAGTGACACTGGCTGCGGCATAAGTCAGGACATCCGCGACCATATCTTTGAACCCTTTTTTACCACTAAAAACATCCACGAGGGCACCGGCATCGGTCTTTCGACGGTTTACGGGATTGTCAAACAAAATTTGGGGGTGATTAGCGTTTACAGTGAGCCCGGCGAGGGCACGACCTTCAAAATTTATCTCCCCGCTTGCGCGGAAGCCGTATCCTTGACGGCCACAGATCACCAGTCTCACCGGTTGGTAGCGGGGAGCGAAACCCTGCTGTTTGTCGAAGACGAAAAAAATTTGCTGAAACTTGGGGCTGCCATGCTCGAAGAGGCCGGATACCAGGTGCTGGCCGCCGCCAGCCCGGCTCAGGCTCTGGAATTGGTCGAAAAACAAAAGCCGCCGATTGCGTTATTGATTACCGACATGATCATGCCCGGGATGTCGGGCAAAGACCTGAGCCTGCGTTTGCAGGAAATCTACCCGCAACTGAAAGTGCTGTTCGTGTCCGGCTACGCCGCCGATCTCATCAACCACAAAGGCTTGATCGAAAACAACGCCGAGCTTCTGAGCAAACCCTTCACCAGTTTCCAACTCACCAGTCGAGTGCGCAACCTGCTCGATAGCTGAACAACAGGGGTTACTTCCCCACGATAGCAAGATGCTTCTACTCCGCCCTGCGCCAGGAATTTGTCAAAACCCTTACCGCTCGCTAGCAGGAAACGGGCTCGCAACCTCAGAGCAATCCCGTCAGGCCTGAATCCCTGGGGCGACGTCTGCGCAAAGCCGCCAGGCAGATTTTGCGCCCATGGTAAGCTGTTGCGAGGGATCGTCGCTACACGCTCTTTCCCTCTTCGGCTGAATGGCTTTCCGGGAGCAACCTCGCTGGTTCGCTGAAGATAAAAGCCAGCACAAACACCCCGGCGACAGCACTTCCCAACAGCAGATTTACGGCTATTTCCACCGGCGTGCTCCCCAAAAACAGCGCTTGATTGCTACTCTGCAATAGATTGCCGATAATCATGGGTAGAGCGGTCAAGAGAACAACATGCCGCCTTGCATAAGGATCCCCGAGCACCCAGAGGAGCAGTGCTGCCCAGCCGAATTCCAGTGCAATGGCAGAGATTAAAATCTCTCGAACCCGATCATTAAGTTGCAAATCAAAAAACTCTTTCACGAGCTCGAGTCCATAAAAAATATTGATGCTGGCGCCAAAAAGAACAACGCAGAACACGCTGGCTTTTCTGACTTTTTGACGGATCATGATGCGGCCTTTTGACTTTGTTTCTTGAGATGACGGGTTGAAAAAAACAACTCTTTGTCCCATACGATAACCCCCATGGCGATAATGGTCAGCACGACAGTTTGGATGCATTTTGTGGTTTGGCTGATATTCAACATTTCCTGGGAAAGATTTATGATCAGGTGAAAGAGGATCGCGGCGAGAATACTCTTGCCGTTTTTTGCGCAGATCCAGCTGATAAGCAGGCCCATGGGAATGATGCTGATAAAAAAGTTGACCCCGAACCAGATATTGTTCTGGAAAATTTCATACTGGTAAGAATCTTTAACAAAAATCAGGGGAAAGTGCCACAGCGACCAGAGGAGGCTGAAGATCATGGACGCCTTGAAGTAACTGAAACGACTCTGGAGGCTGTCAAACGCGTACCCCCGCCAGCCGAGTTCTTCAAATGTTGCGGCGAGCAGGAGCAAAAGGAATACGGGAACGAACCCCGATGAAAAGGAAAACTCTTCCGCCAACTGAAACTGGGCGAGGCTCCCCCCGAAGGGGAGTGACAAGAGGATGGACAAGAGCACGGAAAGCGGCATCATCAGGAAAAACGTCGGCAGGGAGCTGATGCGGAACAGGCGGAGATTGGTCAAACGGTTCCGCAAATCCTGGCGCATCTGCGGATTTTTCGCTTTGACAACCAGCCCCAGGGCAATAACAAAGGGGGTCATCAGGCCCGGCAGCATCAGCAGCATATGCAGGCCGCCCGGTTGAGCCTGAAAGCTCAAATAAGCACCGCCGAACCAGAAGGCATAGGTCACCAGAAACGCCGTGAAAAAATAAAAGAGTGGTCGATAATTGTTTTGTGAGATCATGGTTTTCCCTTTGAGTTGGGGTCAAGGATTCTGCTCTGCAGGCTGAAGTCACGCTTTAAAATTTGTAGCCGATACCCGCCCCGGAAATGAGGCTGGAACTATCGAAGAAGCGGATGTTGGCGTTGGTCTTCGCGACACCGAAAAAACTGAACAGGGACCAGTTTTCCATACCGAAGGGCGCGGCCAGGGAGATCATCTCCGACATGCCGTAGCTCGTTTCCTGCCGCGTTTGAAGAAACCGGGGATGGATTGCGTCGAACTCCATGTGCTTCCATTCGAGCCGGGTAGCAAAGCTTACCCTTCCGACACCCAGCAGATGTTGTACCTCGGCAAGATAACCACAGCCGCTGTTCGCCGCGCCGTCCCGGTCAAGCCAGAGATGACTGAGCCTTGGGCTCAAAACCCCGGCGGCAGCGAAATCCCAGGTATACCCGATGCCCAGAGTGATATCCTTGCCGTCCCGGCGCAGGCCGGGTTCAAACTGCCCGCTCAGATCATCCTCAACCTCAACCCACATCTGTTCGTAGACGAGTTGCGCCCTGGTTCCTAGAATATGTTCCCAGTTCACCGCGAAGCCGCGAGATTCGGTGTCGGTTCGGCGTCGATCCACCTCCACTAGATAGGGGTCTTGCCAGGCGTCTTTTTTTTCGTAACGTGCACGGAGAATCACTGCTCCAAGGCCATCAACTTCATGGCCCAGGGACAAGGAGAGCGGGCCTTCGGTATCGAGAGTCAGCGCCAGAGTTGTGCCCGTCTCTTTAAACGCGTACCCTAGCTCTGCGCCCAGCAGGATCAGATTCTCAGACTGCTTGCGCGCCTTGTTATCCGGGTTGTCACGGCGTTGATTGTCATCCAGAACATCCAGTCCCGACGGATGAATTCTGGCGATCCCGCCACCCAGCTGGATATTTCCGAACAGGCCCCCGGACTCTGCCGACTCGGCCAGCGCGATTGCCGGAGCGACAAGAAATGAAAGGGTTAACAACAGACGGATCATTCCCCGATGGACAGATTGTTTCATGTTTGTTCTCCTTTGTTTGTAGTAACGTCGCGTAGAAGCTACCGAAAGGCATGAAGTCTGTCTGTTGTGAAACTGTTTGCGTTTGTCGCGAAATGTTTCAGAACGGGGGAAGTTTCTCCATGAGATACAATTGGTTACAAAGGGATGCAAAATACCAACATATTGGCTCAACGCATGAGCTCTATACTGGTTCAAACCTCAACCGGCACCAAATCTCCGGTGGCTGGCAGGGCAAAAGAAAAAAGAGGACATCATGGACAAGCAGCAACGCATATTACTGGTTGAAGACGATCAGCGCCTGGCGGAATTGATCCGGGACTATCTTCAGCAACAGGGGTTTGAAGTGTTGATCGAGGAACGCGGTGACAGGGCACCCGGACGAATCCTCAGAGAGAACCCGGATCTTCTGATTCTCGATCTGATGCTGCCCGGCAAGGATGGTCTTTCGGTCTGCCAGCAGGTTCGTTCCGAATACCCCGGCCCGATTCTGATTCTCACCGCCCGTGAGGACGACATGGATCAGGTCGCCGGACTCGAACTGGGGGCCGATGATTATGTGAAAAAACCCATCGAACCACGGGTTTTGCTGGCACGCATCCGGGCCTTGTTCCGCCGGATGGAAAAAATAGCCGACCCGCAATACACACCCCCTCTGCCGAAAGAAGATCTCGCCTTTGGCGATTTGAGAATCTGCTTCTCCTCGCGAATGGTTTTTCTGGACGACCAGGTCGTGGATTTAACCACGACGGAATACGACCTGCTCGCATTGTTGGCAACTCATGCCGGGACGATTCTCGACCGGGACCGGATTTTTTCCGAAATGCGTGGAATCGACTACGATGGTCTGGATCGTTCCATCGACATTGCCATTTCAAGATTGCGCAAGAAACTGGAAGTTGACCCCACCGAGCCCCGGCGAATCAAAACCATCTGGCGGCAGGGCTATCTCTTTGTCGGGGATGCCTGGTGACACTATGAAAAGAATTTTCCTCAGTTTTTACCTGTTTATTGTCATTGTCCTGATGCTGGCCATCTTCGTCGTGATTCCTCTGGTCGACCATTATGCCGCCGCTCCGTTCGATGCCCAGTTTAATCAGTATTACCGTGAGCTGGTCAGGGGGCCCTTTTTCATGCTGCGCCAAGATCTGCTGCAGCGTCCAGAGCAGGGCTGGGCGGAACGTTTGCAGGCGCTGCAACCTGAATATGGTTACCCGCTGGCGCTTTTGGCCATCAGTCGGGAAAATTTTCCCCAAACCGAGATCGACCGGTTAAAAAACGGCGAGATCCTGGTCTCTGCCGATTACCACCAATTCTGGCAAAGGGTTGATCAGAGCAACTATGCCCTCGCCATCGGGCCCTTTCCCTCTCCGGGAATCAACAGTCTGCTCGACATCTGGACCTGGGGGCTTTTTCTGGTGTTACTCGGGTTTGCCGCACTGCTCTGGGCGCTGCCGTTCTGGCGTCAATTGAGAACAATCAGCAAAACGGCTTTAGCCTTGGGCGAAGGACAGCTTGATGTCAGGGCCAGGCTTCCCAACAGCTCGGCGCTGCTGCCCCTGGCGAATACCTTTAACCAGATGGCCGAGCGGATTCAATCTTTGCTCACCGCACAAAAAGAACTCACCAACGCCGTTTCCCACGAATTGCGCACGCCCATCGCTCGATTGCGTTTCGGCCTGGAAATGCTCGAAACTTCGTCTGAGCCCCAGATCAGAGCACACTATGTCACCGGAATTCATCAGGATTTAAACGAACTGGATGGATTGATCAGCGAGCTCTTGACCTATGCCCGCTACGACTGGAAAGAATTTAGGTTAAAAATGCAGGAACATGCCGTCGCGCCCTGGCTGGAAGGGGTTTTGGCAGAGCTGAGCAGAAAAATTTCAGCGCACCTTCAGCAGGCATACCTTATTGATGACCAGCTTGTCGCCAGCTTCGAACCCAAACATCTGGGGCGTGCGGTTGGCAATCTGGTACAGAATGCTGACCGCTACGGAAACGGCCTGATCAAGGTGAGCCTGGAACAGCAGGGCCAGGATCTTCTGATCCACGTCGATGACGATGGCCCCGGCATTCCTGAAGCCGATTGGAAGCGCATTTTCGAACCCTTTGCGCGTCTGGATGCCAGTCGAAACCGCGAATCGGGTGGCTACGGCCTGGGATTGGCGATAGTCAAAAGAGTGGTCGACTCCCATCGCGGAACTGTCACCGTTTCATCCTCGCCCCTGGGTGGAAGTCGCTTCACGATTTGCTGGCCCAGAAATTATGGCCGTTGAGTCCGCAGGAATCAGGGACAGGCCCAATGTGGCGCAGAAAAACTTCAGGCTTTCATAACTGACAGACGCGCGCGCCCCTGAAATTATCGGTTATTGGCTCCCCTCCCAGTGGATGACAGCCGGGGGGCTATTGAGGTTGGACATGTCTCCCTGGTTTTCTTCGATGGGGAAAGTTCTCATGGATGCCCCTGCGCCCCTGAAAACATTCACCCCCCCGAATCCAGGCCTGGATCCTCGCCCGCCTTTTTCTGACTCTGCCCCGATAAACCCACATTTTTTAGTGGACTTTCTCGCCGCAGCTGTGAAATCATTCCCATTCAAATTTTCCTTTTTTGGGTTTTGGAGACATAGACATGACAAGAATATTTCAACTGACGGTTGCCGCCGTTTTTTTACTGCTTGCTCCCTTGCTGGTGCAAGCCCAAATCACTGACCTGACCCTGGCTGAAATGGAACAACTGGTCACCCAAAACCCCGACAAGGGCGGCTATAGCCTGATTGATGCCCGGCCTGAAATTAAATTTGCCGCAGGGCATATCAATTGGGCCATATCAATCCCCAAACCCGAACTTAAAGAACGCCTGGCTGAATTGCCCGCCGACAAAACATCTCAACTGGTTTTCTATTGCGGGGGCGTCAAATGTAAACTGTCAACTGAGTCGGCCGCGATTGCACAGGCCGCGGGTTATACGAATGTCTACACCTACTCTGGTGGCATGCCGGAATGGCAGACGGCTGGGCACGTTCCCTGGGTTTCGGCCCAGTACATTAAAATGGTTCTCAACGACCCCGAGCGCGTTGCCCTGATCGTTGATGCACGACCGGCGCTCAAATACAATGCCGGCACCCTGCCCGGTGCGCTGAACCTGCCCTGGCCGCAATTCAGCAGCCTTCAAGGTCTGCTTCCTGCCGACAAGAATGTACAAGTGATCTTTTTTTGCGGCGGTTTTTCCTGTGATCTGTCACACAAATCTGCGCAGGCGGCAAAAAGCCTGGGTTACACCAATATTTTGACTTTTGCCGGCGGCTGGCCAGAATGGAAAAGCGCGTCAAAACGTGCCTTCGCCCTAGTTGATCCCAACAATATGGGGGCAGCTCCGCAAGCCGAAACCGCCGTGATTGAAGGCGAAATTTCCGTGGAGGAGTTTAACGCCCTGGTGAAAAATGCCTCTCCCAGGGTGGCGCTGGTCGATGTGCGTCCTGCCGCTGACTATGCCCAGGGTCATTTGCCGGGCGCGATCAATATCCCCGATGAAATGATCGGCAAAAATATCGACCAGCTCAAGGGCTATGACAAAATTGTTTTTTACTGTAACACCGGCAGTCGAGCGGCTATGGCCTACTACGAGGCCGAAGCGGCGGGTTTGAAAAATATCAGTTTATTTTTAAACAAGACCGTGAATCTGGCGGCTGACGGCAGTTATACCATCCAGTAGTTGTACGCGTTTTCGTAAAAAAATATCAGGCGCGGACAACCGGAGTTGTTCGCGCCTTTTGTCTTCAGAAACAGGGCTGTTCCCGCACGCAAATTTTAGACCTTGACCTCTCCTGCCTGCGGGACATAACATGCCCTAAATAATATATATGGTTTTAACCAGGACTAAGATTGTGGATATTTTTCCCACGGCACGACATTTATTTAATCAATTACCCCAGGCGGCCTTGCTGCTTAATCTCGATGGTCTGATTTTGGCGGTCAATACCCAGGCCTGCAATATGTTGCAGCGCAAAGAAGATGAATTGCTGGGTCTGCACGCTGATGCAGCGACGGGCTTTCGTTTTGTCGCCATTGATGGTCACCTTGACAATCTCGCCAGTGGTCGGCAAAAACGCATCAGCACCACCATTGAGCCGACAACCTCAGCTCTCCCCTGGATTGTTGAACTCATCCCCATCTATGCAGAATCGGGGCAGTGCCTCGCCTTTCTTGAATCCCTGCGCGAAGCCCCGGTCATTCACGAACTTGCAACGCGACTGCAAGACAATCAGGCGAACCTGCAAGCTGAAATGGAACGGTCACGCTCGCTGGTCAATTCTATTGCCGATGGCGTGTATACCGTCGACATGAACATGCATATTACGGCTTTTTCTCGCAGCCTTGAACGCATGACCGGCTTCGTCGAGGAAGAGGTTCTGGGAGCCTGTTGTCGGGATGTTTTACAAAGCAGCGTCTGCCTCACCGACTGCCCCCTGCGCTGGACTCTGGACAATGAAAAACCCATCCAGAACTGCCGTGCATCGCTGACTAACCGCAGCAACCAAAACATCCCGGTCTTTATTTCGTCTGAACTTTTACGCGATGCCGCCGGGCGGATCAACGGCTGTATCGGGATTGTCCGTGATCGCACCGAAGTCGAAACCCTTAAACAGCGGCTGGGAGACAGCCAGTCGTTCAGTGAATTTGTCGGCAAAAGCAAGGCGATGATCGAGCTTTTTGAGCTGGCGGATAATCTCGCTGCTACCGAGGTCACCGTTCTGATCCAGGGAGAAAGTGGCACGGGCAAAGAAATTATGGCCCGGGCTATTCATTACCGCTCAGATCGTCGCCATAAACCTTTTATTCGCGTCAACTGCGCCTCCCTGACAGAAAGTCTGCTCGAAACGGAATTATTCGGTCATGAAAAAGGCTCCTTCACCGGTGCGATTCGGGACAAACCTGGCCGTTTTGAGCTGGCCGACGGCGGCACAATTTTTCTCGATGAAATTGGCGATACCTCGCCAGCCTTGCAAGCCAAACTGCTGCGCGTGTTACAGGAGCGTGAATTTGAACGGGTGGGTGGAATCCGCACCCTTAAAACGGATGTCCGCGTCATTGCCGCCACCAATAAAGATTTGCGCCAGGAGGTTGCCCATGGCAATTTTCGCGAAGATCTTTATTACCGGCTCTGCGTGGTGCCCCTCTACCTGCCGCCTTTACGAGAACGCAAGGAAGATATTCCCCTGTTGGTCGAAGCCTTTATTGCCAAACTCAACGCCCGCGGCGAACGAATTCAGGAAGTTTCAACCCGGGCGATGGCCTTGATAATGGAATACGACTGGCCCGGCAATGTGCGTGAATTGGAAAATGCCATAGAACACGCCTATGTCACCAGCACGAGTGGCCGCATAGAGCGCCGCTTTTTGCCCGCTGTCATGCGGCACACCTCTGACCGTGAGCTTGCGGGTGAAGATCTGCCGAAAACCTCGGAACAAACGGAAATACACCAGGTTCTCGAAGCCTGCAAATGGCAAAAAGCCGCAGCGGCAAAGCAACTCGGGATCAGTCGCACCACCCTATGGCGTCGCATGAAAGAAGTGAAACTGTGCTGAAATCAGCAAAGGACAGCGGTATGCTCGAAAACCATCACCGCCTTGAGCTCTATCGAATTTTTGCCCGGCTCTTTACCTATCCCGACCACAGCCTGCTGGAAGATTTGCCCAACGAAGCTACCGCCGTGGCAAAGTTGCTCGGCAGCGAACATCTCCATTTAGCCCAGGCCCCCAGTCTCCATGAGCTGCAAACTGCCTATACGCGGCTCTTCATCAGTCATCTGGGGGGTGTACCTGCTCCGCCCTACGGTTCTATTTACCTCGAAGACAACCAGCAACTCATGGGTCAGACCAGCTTGTGTGCCCTGCGCGCCTACGAGGATGAAGGCCTCAGCTATGAACAAGGCACTGAGCCGCCGGACTTCATCGCCACCGAGCTGGAATTTCTTTACTATCTCACGCGCGAGGAAATAGCCGCCCTGAAACGTCAAGAGCTCGAACTCGCCCACAGTTTACGCCAGAAACAAGGAGATTTTTGCCATATTCTGCTCCAACCCTGGATCAAAATCTTTTGTCGACGAATTCTTGAAGTTGAAGATTGTCACCCTGTTTATCGCTGGAGCGCCAACGCACTGCTCGACTTCTGCGGCGAGGAAGAAACCTTCCAGGGAGTTTCCGCACAGGGCGATTAACCTTTCGGCCAAGAAACAAAATGTTCCACGAAACTTTTTGTTTCACGAGCGTGCAATTCCCTGCGACTCACTGAGTTCTCTGTGTTTCTGCTGGAATAATCGTTGAAAAATTAGAAACATTTTGTTTCAACCAGTCAATCCTTTCGCCGAGTGCCCCCCCCCAGATAGCGGGCTTTCCCCCGCCAGTCTCTTTGGTATATATCTTGAAATCCTAATATCCGGAAAGTTTAATTATTCGTCCGACTCATCACCGAACGCAGCCTGTCGAACCTCTCGCTGAGCTGCACTCACTGTATCCGTTAAAAGGAGTAGAAAATGAAATTGTTCAAGCTTCTGACTGTTCTTCTGGTTGTGACCTGCGCAGCCACCCTGGTTATGGCTGCCGAAGGCGGCAATTCACGCAAAGGGAAGTATCTGTTCAAAAAAAGCTGTAAACCCTGCCACGTCAGCGGTGCCGAAGGGGGAGAATTGACGCCTTTGAAAAAAACCCAAAAACAATGGGACAGGTTTTTCACTGACGACAAACACAAAAGCAAGCCTGAGGCACTGGAAAATTTTTCTGACCAGGATCTTAAAGACATTAATCAGTTTCTGTTTGACCACGCCGTCGATTCCGATCAGCCGGAAACTTGCGGCTGAACCTATTCCCTTAAAACTGGAGGTACCAAAAGATGCAAAAGTTTTTCAGTTTGATTCTCGCGTTGCTGTTTCTGGCCCCTGCCACCCTTCTGGCCCAAACACCAACCGTGGATGATTTACAACAACAGCTGAACGATTTAACCGATCGCCTCGAACGGGCCGAACGCCATGTCGCCACTGACCGCATCACCTGGTACGGTGATCTGCGCGGCAAAGTCGACAGCTTGCATTACCAAGATTTGACTTGGAACCCTGGCATAAACGCCGATTTTACAGATTTTTTCATGAAGGTCGGCAGTGGCGAGCTGGGCGCATTCAACGTTTTTGACGGATCCGGCAACTTCAACCCAGGTTTGTCGCAAGGCAGCGCTCTCGACACTATGTTCGTCAATCTCGCTAACAATGATCCGGCTCAATTTCAAGGACTGATGCAAGCCATGGGCGCCATGCAACAAAACGGCACCATGCCTGGAATTGGAGCCTTCCGCCTGGCTACGGCACCTAAATCTTCCGATCTTGACAATGATATTCTTTACACCACGCGCCTGCGCCTTGGAATGAAGGCCAAAGTTGCGGACAAGATCAATTTTTCCGGCCGTCTGTCTATGTATAAAAACTGGGGAGATTCCACCGGCGTTAAGGTGTTTGATTCCTGGAATGCTTTTACCATGGACGGCTCCAATGGCGGCGCAACCTCGGGGGACTGGCTGCGGGTTGAACGCGCCTATTTCGATTGGAAAGACATGGGTGGGAGCAAGTTTTACCTGTCTATCGGACGCAGACCTTCGACCTATGGCTCACCCTCCAATTATCGCGAAAACGAATTGCGCGGCGGCACGCCCTCCGGCGCAATGATGCACTTTGCTTTTGATGGCATCACCGTTGGTTATAAACTCGGCGAAGTCACCGGCATTGAGGGCCAGGTGGTGCGTTTCTGCTACGGGCAAGGCTTTGAATCTCAATGGGGTAACGGTGAAATGTTCAACGATGCCGGTACCGCGAACCTTGAGGACACCCATGTCGGCGGTTTTAATATCGACCTCTATAACGATGGTTATTCTCTCGTTCAGCTGACAGCTTTCCGCGCCATGGATGTCAATGACGGTTTTAAAGGCACTTTTGCCTTCCCGACCCAATACGGAGCACTTTTCGCACCGACCCTCTACCGAGATATGCAGAAGTTCCCCAACTTTAATTTTGTTACCCGCTACACGCCCTCGACGGTGATCGGCGATATCAACCTTGCCGGAGTGAATTTTGAGCGGGTTGAAGAAAATGGGTTTACCTGGTTCGGCGCGGTCGGCATGACTCAGCTTGAATCCAACGGCAAGGCTGGAATGTTTGGCGGCATGGGCAATGATGCGGTTTATCAAGCCACCTTGACGAGTGACGCGTCTGAGGTTTACATGACCCCGGTCAAGGCGATGGATGATCAGACCAATGAAGGCTACGGCGTTTATGTTGGCATTCAGACTCCGGCCCCCATGGGCAAGCTGGGGCTGGAATATAACTTCGGATCGAAATACTGGACGCCTTTCACCCAAGGGCAAGATGACGCCATTGGCAGCAAACTCGCCACCCGCGGCCATGTTGGCGAAGCCTATTACATTGTTGAATTCAACAAAAATACCTTCTTGAAGGTCGGTGGTCTTTACTACGACTATCAATACACCGGCAGCGGTTCACCGGTGGGGGCTCCCCTTAAAGTTGAAGACGTTAAAGATGGCAAGGCATTTTCGTTGATGCCGGTTGTCGATACCGCCTGGGATGCCTACGCATCTTTGACGGTTAAATTTTAATTTTAGTGCGAGGAGCGCGGCCCTTGGGCGTTCTCCTCGTTTTTTTCAACTCAATACATTCAATTATCTATATTTTTGATTTAAGTCGGGGCCGCTTTTGGCTAGCCGACAACCCTGAATGAGGAGTTTAACGTGTCACGACTGATTGATAAAAAACTGAGTCGGCGGCGGTTTATCGGCACATCGACCTGCGCTTTGGCTGGAGTTGGCCTGGCCTCTCAAGGACGAGTTTTGAGAGCGCTGGCCACAAGCGAAGAGCCGCTCAGCGGCAAACTCGGCGACAATCGCGATGTCTTTACTGCCTGCGGCATGTGCGTCAATAAGTGTGGGGTTATTGCCCGGGTTCGCGATGGGCGCATTTACAAACTCGATCCCAATCCCGAATACCTCAAAAGCCGCGGTATGCTTTGTGCTCGTGGTAATGCCGGGTTAAACCAGGTCTATGATCCCGACCGCCTTAAATATCCCCTCATCCGGGTCGGCGAACGGGGCGAAGGTAAATGGCGGCGCGCCAGCTGGGAAGAAGCTCTTGATCTGGTGGCGAAAAAAATGAACGAAATCGCCGAAAAACACACTCGGGCCGGGGTGATGTTTGCCTCGACCGAGGGCACTTTTCAGGAACATTTCTTTCTGCAAATGGCGGAATGTTTCGGCTCACCCAACACGGTGCGCCATCCGACCTTGTGCTTGTCCTCCAATATCCAGGGGTTCAGCGCAACTTTTGGCACTTACCCCTCCGCCGATATTCTCAATAGCGATTACATTATCATGGCCGGGGCCAATCGCAGCGAAGCCCTGCTGACACCAGACTCTATTGATCAGCTCAAAGGTGATGGCGGGCGGCGCAAGCTGGTTTATCTGGATCCGCGCTTTACCAAAACGGCCGCCAAGGCCGATGAATGGTATCCGATCAAGCCTGGCACCGACATGGCATTTGTTTTGGCGATGATTCACGTGATTATTGGTGAAGGCCTCTATGCCAAGGATTTTGTCGCCACTACGACCGTCGGTTTTGATGAGCTGGCGGCCCACGTGCAGCAATACAGCCCCGAATGGGCCGAACAACACTGCCAGATCGCCGCCGCCGACATTCGCCGGGTGGCGCGTGAATTTGCCAAAGCGGCACCCAAGGCTTTGTTTTACCCTGGGCGGCGGTCATCCTTTGCCGATGACGATGTCCAGTTGCGCCGCGCGATGGCGATTGTCAACGCGATTGTCGGCAGCTGGGATACTGAGGGCGGCCTGGTGCCCAACAGTGTGATTCCTCTGAGCAAACATGATTACCTGGCTCCCTGGTACGACGACGTACCGGAACGCATCGACAAGGACAGTGCGGTATTTCTGTCGGAAAAGGATGGTTCCTGGACGGCAATGCGCGACCGGATTTTGGCTGCCGATCCCTACGCGATCAAGGGGATGATGGTTTACAAGCAAAATCTGGTCATGTCCGTTCCTAACCGCGCCAAAACTCTCAAAATGATGAAGCAGATGGATTTTATCTGCACCATCGACATTTGTATGAGTGACACCGCCTGGCTGTCTGATGTGGTGCTGCCCGAAGCGACCTACCTTGAACGCCAGGATCCGTTGGAGTCTCTCTCCGGAGTTGTGCCGGTGGTAGCCTTTCGCCAACCCTGCGTTGAGGCGATGTTCGAAAGCAAACCTTGCTTGTGGATCATGCAAAACCTGGCCAAGCGCCTGGGCTCAGAAATCGCCGAGACCTTCGATTTCACTATGGATGAGCATATTCACCATCAGGTGAGTAAAAACCCCCAGATTTTGAAAGATCTCAAAAAGAAGGGGGTTTATTATCTCAAGGTCGAGCCCAGCTACGGCCTGACTCAAGGCAAACGCTTAAAAACCAAAAGCGGGAAAATTGAGCTTTACTCCGAAAACTACGCCAGCAAGGGGCTTGATCCCATGCCGGTCTTCCGCCCGCACGCCGAGGTTCCTCCGGGGAAATTCCGCCTCTTGGTTGGGCGCAATGCCTACTTTACTCACGGCACTACCGCCAATAACGCCTTTTTGCATGAATTGATGCCCGAAAACAGTCTGTGGCTCAACCCGCAGGCGGCGCAAAAACTCGGTTTGCGCAATGGCCAGCCGGTCAAGGTCAAAAGTGCAGTCGGCGAAGGCGTGCTGCGCCTGGAAGTCACCGACAAAATCCGCCCCGATTGTGTCTACATGGCCCATGGGTTCGGCGTGCTCTCCAAAGGCCAGTCCCTGATCTACGGCAGGGGGGCCTGCGATGCCGCCCTGATTGAAGACGCGCTCGAACCCATTTCGGGAAATGTCGCCATGCACCAAACTTTTGTTGACGTCAGCCCCGCCTGAATCGGCGCGGTCAAGGAGTAGAAACGATGAAAACCAAGCGCTACGCCATTGTTCTTGATACCCGGCGCTGCATTGACTGTAAAGCCTGCACGGTTGCCTGCAAGGCCGAAAACGATGTGCCCTTGGGCGAAGACAAACATCGCAACTGGGTCACCCAGGAACCCCTGCGCGGGACCTTTCCCAATTTGGGACAAAGTTTCAGCCCAAGTCAGTGCAATCAGTGTGCAAACCCGCCCTGCAACAGCGTTTGTCCGACCAGTGCCACTGGGATCACCCCTGAAGGCATTGTCACGGTCAACGCCGACAAGTGTATCGGCTGCAAATACTGCATGCTCGCCTGCCCCTATGATGCTCGCTATTACAACGAAGAAACCGGGGTCATTGATAAATGTACCTTCTGCATCCAGCGCGTCGCCGTTGGGCGCATCCCGGCCTGTGTGGAAACCTGTCCGACCAAGGTGCGCGTGTTCGGCGATTTAAATGACCCCGAAAGCGAAGTGAGCCTGCTCTTGGCGAAACACCGCTATACTGTTCTCAAGCCAGAACTGGGGACTAAACCATTTCTGTACTATTTGATTTAGGAGTTTATCCATGTCAACGCTTGTCAAAAATTCAGGTCAGATGTTGTGGTTTGCCCTGCTGAGCCTCTCCTTGGTCGCCGCGGTGGGGGCCGCAGTTTACAGCCTGATGGTCGGCCACGAGGCAGCTTTCAACGTCACCCGCGGGGTTCCCTGGGGCATTTTAATCTCGACCTATGTTTTTCTGGCCATCTCCTGCTCGGGCCTGTGCCTGATCTCGAGCCTGGGGCACGTCTTTGGTTTTGATGAATTTAACCGGCTGTCTCGCCGAGCGATTTTACTCGCCATCCTGTGTCTGGTTGGTGCCTTTGTTGCCATCGGCCTGGACCTGGAAAAACCTTTCAACATGATTTACACCCTGCTTTCGCCCAACTTTTCCTCGGCAATCTGGTGGATGGGCACAGTTTACGGCATTTATCTCGGGGTTTTGGTCATTGAGTTTTACGCCCTGATGACCAACAATCACAAATTGTCGATCATAACGGGCTCGCTGGGCTTTTTGTTTGCCATCGCCGCCCCCTCGGTGCTGGGGGCGGTCTTTGGCCTGACCCTGGCGCGCCCCTTCTGGCACGGGGCTTTTTTGCCAGTTTATATTTTGATTACGGCCTTGGTGTCAGGCACCGCCATCATTTCGATTGTCATGTATTTTCAACATAGTGTGCGTGGATTGCAGATGGATGACAACGACAAGCGCGTGATTCGGCTGCTGGGTCGAATTTTGCGCCTGATGATATTTGTCTTGATTTTTTCGGTTTTCTGGAACGTGGTCATTGGAATTTATGGCACTCAGCCGGGTCATTATGAGCCGGTTAAAAACCTGCTCAGTGGCTCCCTGGCCCTCAATTTCTGGCTTGGAGAAATCTTGCTTGGTCTGGCGATCCCCCTGGCATTGCTGCTAAGTAAAAACCGTACGCCCTTTACCACCATGATTGCCAGCGTGTTGGCTCTGGTCGGGATGTTTTTTATGCGCTATGATATGACCATCAGCGGTCAGGTTTATCCGATGAAAGCCGGCACTGCCGGGCTGATTGATGGTTTGTTCACCTACACTCCCTCAGTGGCTGAGGGGCTGATTGTTTTAGGCTGCATCGCTTTCAGCGCCTTGGCCTATACCCTGGCCGAAAAATTCCTGTCCCTGGATCTTGACAGCGAAGGCCACGCCTGAGCGGGGCAACATCTTGAAAGGGCATGATTATGCAAGAGCTGTTACTGCTGCTGGGCGTTGTTGCCGCCTGGTACATTTTGAATCGTTGGGTTTTACCCCGCATGGGGGTGCAAACCTGAATGTCTGCTGCCTGTAAGCCTCCCGTGGGGAAGCCGAAAAACGAAGACTCAACGGACAACAAATAACAGAAACGGGGGCTGCCAACAGGCGGCCCCCGTTTCTGTTTAAATTTTGGCTGACTTTGTGGCACGATCGCAAACCAGCAAGTCCAACTGGCAAAAAGTTAACGCAGCCCATGGCGGGCTCATGCGGGTTCAAGACCGGCCCGCCGGCGGCAGCAGCTTTTTGCTGCTGCCCCTACCCGACTGAGCAAAAAAATCGCCATTCAGCGCAGCCCGGTGCCACAGCGCGGGCAGGTCAGCAAAGTATTTTTGGAAATACGATCACCGCAGGTCGGGCAATTGAACCAGTGATGACAGGAGCGACATTGCTGTTCAGACAACCCCTGCTTTTTCTTGCATTTAGGGCAACGCCGGTACATTTTGCGCTGGCTCAGATAATCCGCAAAAAACAGTCCACAGCGTGGACAGTCTTCTGTCCCGACCTTGGTTATTGCAGTTTCACACCCCGGAATCGGGCACTTAAATACCATTTTACAGTGCGAACACCAGTACTGGCCTTTTAATTCGGCTTTGCAGTTCGGACACGTTTTGCCTGCCATAACAAACTTCCTTTCCGTTGAAACGACCTTCAGGTGACGCCTATCATAAGCGACTCGCGCAAATTTTTAAAGGAAAGTCTTGAAGGAAACTCCTCCCAACTTCTAGCAAGGCGTAGAATCATTGCCCCTCTGATGTCGGCTTTTCTGCACAAATAACTTGACAAATAAAAATTATTTTCCTACTTTAATGGTCAACATTACGCTGACGCGTTCTTATCGAGAGTGGTGGAGGGACAGGCCCTTTGATACCACAGCAACCGGCTCACGTCACTGAGTGCCAGGTGCTAAATCCTGCACCTTTTGCCCCTGGCGGGCAAAACGCGAAAGATGAGAGCGGTGCTTCGCGGGTCATTATTTGTGTGCCCCCCCAAGCCCCTTCTCCCCCTCAAGAGAAGAGGGTTTTTCCGGCCTCAGTTGCCGCAAAGGGGATGCATCCATGAACCATAAATTCCAACTTGCCACCCAACTGGTGCAACTTGGTGTCGGCCATGATCAAAAAAGCGGCGGCATCAGTTTTCCCATCTACCCCAGCGCCACCTACCGTCATCCAGCACTGGGCGAAAGCACCGGCTACGATTACACGCGCTCAGGCAACCCGACCCGTCAATTACTCGAAGAGTCCTGCGCCCAGCTCGACGGCGGAGCCCGCGGGCTCGCCTTTGCTTCAGGCATGGCGGCTTTGACGACCCTGTTTCTCCATTTTGATCATGGAGATCACCTGATCGTTTCTCAGGATCTTTACGGTGGAACCTATCGGGTCCTTGAGCAAATTTTCACGAAATTCGGTCTCAATGTCAGCTATGTTGACACCCGCGACTGCGCTCTGGTCGCGACAGCGATTACCCCCACAACCCGCGCCTTGCTGGTGGAAACTCCGGGCAATCCCTTACTGGGGGTTGCCGACCTTCAGGCTCTGGGAGAATTATGCCGCAGCAATGAGCTGCTGTTTATTGTCGACAACACTTTTCTGACCCCGGTGCTCCAGCGTCCCTTTGATTTTGGCGCCGACATCTGCGTTTATTCGGCGACCAAGTATTTTGGCGGACATAATGATCTCTGCGCCGGAGTGCTGGTTGCGCGAACCCCGGAGATGGGGGAGCGGCTCTATTTTCTGCAAAACTCAACGGGCGCCATCTTGCCGCCGCAAGACTGCTGGCTGCTGCTGCGTTCCCTCAAAACCCTGGCCCTGCGCCTGGAACGCCATTGTGCCAATGCCCTGAAACTTGCTTATTGGCTGCAAGGGCACCCTA
>Ga0100389_1001557_pt1 | contig 18229 bp, 20 predicted proteins | sample CryGeymeta201513_FD_81537 | JGI IMG/M metagenome (GOLD analysis project Ga0100389, IMG submission 81537) | Groundwater microbial communities from Crystal Geyser aquifers in Utah, USA - Crystal Geyser metaG 2015-13 | ecosystem: Environmental > Aquatic > Deep subsurface > Groundwater | place: USA... | reverse complement strand
TGACCGGGTGGAGCAGGAGGCGATGCACGCCTGGGCCGAGGCGCATGTCGCCGGGCTCGGCTGGGTCGGCTTCGACGTGGCCAACGCAATCGCGCCCGATCGCCGTTACGTTCGCGTCGCAACGGGGCTGGACTATTCGGAGGCCGCGCCTGTAACTGGCATGCGGATTGGTGGGATCGGCGAAGTGCTGACCGTTCAGATCGGGGTGGCGCAGCAGTAAGGGCGGGCGATGACCTATTGCGTGGGATTGGTTCTGGACGCGGGGCTGGTTTTCATGTCCGACACTCGCACCAATGCGGGGTTGGACAATATCTCCACCTTCCGCAAGATGCATGTCTGGGAGGCGCCGGGCGAACGCATCGTCACCATGATGACGGCCGGGAACCTTGCAACGACGCAGGCGTTGGTCAGCCTGCTTGACGAACGCACCAAGGCCCCGGATGAGCGCGCGCCGTCGCTGTTGGCGGTGCCGTCGATGTTCCAGGCCGCGCGGCTGGTGGCCGACACGCTGCGCGAAGTGATCGCGGAACATGCGCAAACCGGCCAGCGGGCGGATGCATCCTTCAACGCCACGGTGATCCTCGGCGGCCAGATCGCGGGCGGCCCGCCGCGCCTGTTCCTGATCTACCCTGAGGGAAATTTCATCGAGGCAAGCGCCGATACCCCATTTTTCCAGATCGGCGAAACCAAGTATGGCCGTCCGATCCTTGTGCGCGCCTTTGATCCGGGGATGCGCTTTGACGAGGCGCTGCGCCTCTTGCTGGTCAGTTTCGATTCTACCGTCAAGGCCAACCTGAGCGTCGGCGCCCCGTTCGATTACCATGTCTACGAGGCTGACGGCCTGCACGTGGGCAAGACCGGGCGCATTGCCGTCGATGACCCCTATTTCATGGATGTATCACAAGGCTGGAGCGATGCGCTGAAAAGCGCGCTCGACAGCTTGCCGACCTTCAAGTTCCAGGCGCGGGCTTCCCGGTGAAGCCCGCGCTGCAAGGCGACTGTGGTCAGCGCAGGATCGACCGGCCCGCGTATTCGGCGGTCTCTGCCAGCATTTCCTCGATCCGGATCAACTGGTTGTATTTCGCCAGCCGGTCGGAGCGGGCAAGGCTGCCGGTCTTGATCTGCCCGCAATTGGTGGCCACGGCGAGATCGGCGATTGTGGCATCCTCGGTCTCGCCGGACCGGTGGCTCATCACGCAGGTCATGCGGTTGCGATGCGCCATCTCGACCGCCGCCAGCGTTTCGGTCAGGGTGCCGATCTGGTTCACCTTGACCAGCAGCGAATTGGCGCAGTTGCGCTCGATCCCCATGGCCAGCCGGGCGGGGTTGGTCACGAACAGGTCATCGCCGACAAGCTGCACCTTGTCGCCAAGCCGCGCTGTCAGCAGCGCCCAGCCGTCCCAGTCATCCTCGGCGCAGCCATCCTCGATCGACAGGATCGGGTAGTCGCGCACCAGCGCCTCAAGGTAGTCGACGTTTTCGGCTGCGGTCAGCGAAATGCCTTCGCCCGCCATCTCGTATTTGCCGTCCTTGTAATACTCGGTCGCGGCGCAATCGAGCGCCAGCATGACATCCTCGCCCGCCGTGTAGCCTGCCTTGGTCACGGATTTCAGGATGAAATCCAGTGCCTCGCGGGTGGAGCCGAGGTTGGGTGCGAAGCCGCCCTCGTCGCCGAGCCCGGTCGACAGGCCCGCCGCGGTCAGTTCCTTCTTGAGGGTGTGGAAGATTTCCGAGCCCATGCGGACCGCGTCGCCGATCGTCTCGGCGCCGATCGGCATGATCATGAATTCCTGGATGTCGATCGGGTTGTCGGCGTGTTCGCCGCCATTGATGATGTTCATCATCGGAACCGGCAGAATATGCGCCGAGGTGCCGCCGATGTAGCGATAAAGCGGCTGACCGGTGTACTCGGCGGCGGCCTTGGCCACCGCGAGGCTGACGCCGAGGATCGCGTTGGCGCCGAGGCGGCCCTTGTTCTCGGTCCCGTCCAGTTCGATCATCGCGGCGTCGATGGCGGCCTGTTCGGTGGCGTCGAAGCCGACCAGCGCTTCGGCCAGTTCACCGTTTACGGCGGCCACGGCGTCCAGCACGCCCTTGCCCTTGTAGCGGGCCTTGTCGCCGTCGCGCCGTTCCACCGCCTCGTGCACGCCGGTCGAGGCACCCGACGGAACCGCTGCACGGCCCATGGTGCCGTCTTCGAGGATCACGTCGACCTCGACCGTCGGGTTGCCCCGGCTGTCGAGAATTTCGCGGGCGTGGATGTCGATGATTGTGCTCATGGGGTGGGGTCCTCGGAAAACGGGAAAACTGCGGATGCAGTCATAGCAGGGGCAGGACAAAAGTAAACTGCGTCTGATAGCGCTAACAGTCTTTGTTAACCGGGCTGCGGTGGTGTTTGCGCCAACAGTGCCCGCCCCGGCGCGTCAGGCCGCGCGCCGCGCGACCTTTTGTTCGCGCCACGCGGCGTAAAGGCCGGCCCCGAGGATCAGCACCGCCCCGACATAGGACAGCAGATCGGGCCGTTCGGCAAAGATCGCCATGCCGAGGATCATTCCAAAGACCAACCGCGAATAGCGGAATGGCGTCACCGCCCCGATCTCGCCCACCCGCATCGCTGCGGTAATGGCATAATAGCCGCCAAGCGTCGCCAGCACGGTCACGGCCAGGGTCGCCCAGTTTCCGACAGTGGGCCAGACCGGTGCCGGCCCGAACAGCAGCAGGATCGCGCCAGTGGGCACCAGCGCGAAGAACCCCACGGTTGCCAGTTGCAGGTTGTTCAGCGTCACCGGCGCGGCCCGCGTGGCAAGATCGCGGGCCGCAAGGCCCAGCATGGCAAGGACAATCCACAGCGCATGGATCGAGAAGCCTTGAAGTCCCGGCCGCAGGATGATCACAACGCCAAGGATGCCGACCAGAATGGCGCTCCACCTGCGCCGGCCGATCCGCTCGCCGAAGATCTGTGCCGCCCCCATCGTCACTACCAATGGCGCCGCCTGAAGGATCGCGGTGACCAGAGACAGCGGGTTCAGCGTCAGCGCGAGGATCATGCCGGCCCCGGCCACCATCTCGGCCATGAACCGCATGCCGACCGCCGGGTGGAACACCTCGCGCGGCAACAGGGGCAAGCCGCGCGCGAGGGTCATCATGGCAAACACGATCGTGCCGACCAGCCCCATCGTGCCCATGATCTGCCCTGGCGGCACCGCGCCGGACAGCAGCTTGATCCCGACATCGCCAAGGGCGAAGCCGGCCATGGACAGCAGCATCAGAATAATGCCGCGCACATTGTCGGAGGCGGAGGGCATGAGGGGAATCCAAAGGGCAGGCCGGCCCGGTTTGACCTGCTTTCAGCGCGAGGGTCCAGCCCTATTTTCGGGTCGGCACGCCGTAAAGTTCCAGCCTGTGCCCCATCAATCGGTAGCCCAGTTTCTCTGCTATCCTGTCCTGAAGCGCCTCTATCTCGGGGTCCACGAATTCGATCACCTCGCCGGTCTGCATGTCGATCAGGTGGTCGTGATGATCGCGCTCGGCGTCTTCGTATCGCGCGCGTCCATCGCCGAATTCCAGCTTTTCGAGGATTCCGGCCTCCTCGAACAGCTTCACGGTGCGATACACCGTGGCGATGGAAATATTGGGATCCTGCCCGCTGGCGCGCGCGTAGAGCTCCTCGACATCCGGATGATCCAACGACCCTTCCAGCACCTGCGCGATCACCCGTCGCTGACCGGTCATGCGCAGACCCTTGGCCTCGCAGCGCTGTTCGATGGTGGCCGGCATCGGCGCCCCTTTCGATCGTCTCGGGGGTTCGGTTTAGCCGATCCCACCGCGACTCGGAAAGCCCTTTCGCAGCGAAACCGTCAGGAAACCCGGCGCGGGTGTCGCGCCGGGGCCGGGGTGCTTGACATCTCCCATCTGTCACGTTTCTTGACCAAATGGTTCACATGTGAAGGGACGAACATGGAGCGCAAACCGCATATCGACCTCTTCGGGGCTGTCTCGCTGAGTGTTTTCGCCTTGCTTCTGGGCATCAACCAGGTGGCGATCAAGCTTGGCAATGACGGGTTCCAGCCGGTATTCATGGCCGGGCTGCGGTCGGTCGGGGCGCTTTTGGTGCTGCTGGTCTGGATGCGGCTGCGCGGGGTGCGGGTGCACATCGTGCCGGGGACCATGCCGGCGGGCGTGGCGCTTGGCGCGCTGTTCGCGGCGGAATTCACCTGCCTGTTCTTCGCGCTCGACCTGACCACTGTCGCGCGCACCTCGATCCTGTTCTACTCGATGCCGGTCTGGCTAGGCTTCGCGGCGCACCTGTTGCTCCCCGGCGAGCGGTTGAGCCCGGTCAAGCTGGCCGGGCAGATCCTGGCCCTCGCGGGCGTCGCCGTGGCGGTGTTCAACCGGGGCGAGGGCGGCGCGGCGAGCCTCGCGGGCGATGCGCTGGCGCTGGGGGCGGCGCTGTGCTGGGCGGGGATCGCGCTGGCCGCAAGGGTCACGCCGATCCGGCGCGCCACGCCGGAGATGCAGTTGTTCTGGCAACTGGCGGTCTCTGCGCCGCTTCTGCTGTTGCTGTCGCTGTGGTTCGGGCCGCTCATCCGCGACCTTGAACCCTACCATTTCGCCCTGCTGGCCTTCCAGATCGTCGCCATCGCATCCTTTGGCTTCCTGTTCTGGTTCTGGCTGCTGACGATTTACCCGGCCTCTTCGGTGGCGTCGTTCAGCTTCCTGACCCCGATCCTTGGCGTGGTGCTGGGCTGGGCGCTGCTGAACGAGGCGATCGGGCTTGGCGTGTGGCTGTCGCTGGGGCTGGTCTGTGCCGGTCTGCTGCTGATCAACCGCCCGGTTCGAGATCGGCCCAGATAGGCAGGTGGTCCGACCCGCGCGCCGCCTCGCCCGAGCGGCAGACCCCCATCGCCGCCACGTCCAGCCCCGGCCCGGTGGCGATCCGGTCGAGCGCGGCGACGGGCCGGCGGGCGTGAAAGCTTCGCCCCGGATTGTGCAGGGTGAAGAACGGGTCGAGCGGCGCAAAGCCCGCTTGTGGCGCCCATTCGTTCAGATCGCCAAGCAGCACCGTGGGCCGGGCGGGCGCCCTGTTGAGGCTGGCCATGATCTGCGTCATCTGCCGCTGCCGGTCGCGCCTTCGCAGGCCCAGATGGGTGGCGACGATGCGCAAGGGCCCCGCGGGGCCGGTGAGGTCGGCGATCAGCGCGCCGCGCGGCTCCAGCCCCGGCAGCGGCAGGCGGTGCAGATGCGCGACGCGCCAGTCCGGGCCAAGCAACAGTGCATTGCCATGCCAGCCGAGGCTGACCGAGGTCGCCGACACCGGCGCGGGGATCAGCCCGGTTTCCGACAGGATAACCGCGCGCGGCAGCGCGGCGGGGCGTGGCGGCAGGCGCTTGTCGGCCTCCTGCACAGCCACGATCCCGGCCCCGAGTGCCGCCAGAACCCGCGCAATGCGATGCGGATCGCGGCGCCGGTCGAGCCCGATGCACTTGCGGATATTGTAACTTGCAACCCGGATCGTGGCCGGCGTGGCGGGGGGCGGAAACGGCATGCCGACAGTTTGCCGCGCCCGGGCCCGCGCGCAAGCCCTGCCATTGCGCATGGCGCCCGATTGCTTATCATTTCGGCATGATCGGAACCGGGCCCATCCTTGCGGCGCTGAAGGATCAGAGCCGCCTGACCCTCCTGATATGGGGCGGGCTGGCGGTGGAGGTGCTGGCGGCGCTGATCACCGCCCGCTGGCTGGCGGCCTACGTGGCGGCGAGCACGCTTTTGCTGTCGATGCTGCCGCTGTTTTTCGCCTCGCGCCTCAATATCCGCCTGCCGCGCAGCATCGTCGCGGTGGCGGTGGTCTTCGTCTTTGCCTCGATCTTCATGGGCGAGGCGTTCGGTTTCTACGAGCGGCTTTGGTGGTGGGATATCGCGTTGCACGGGCTGTCGGCGGTGGGGTTCGGCATCGCCGGATTCCTTCTGGTGTTCATCCTGTTCGAGGGCGACCGCTACGCCGCGCCGCCCTGGGCCATCGGGCTGCTGGCGACATCCTTCGGGGTGATGATCGGCGTGCTTTGGGAAATCTTCGAGTTTGTCATGGACCGGACCTTCGGCATGAACATGCAGAAAACGGGGCTGATGGACACGATGGGCGACCTCATCGTCGACGTGATCGGGGCCGGCTTCGGCGGCACCATGGGGGCGCTTTACCTGCGGGGCCGGGCGCTCGGGTCATTCGCGGCGCTGCTCGACGCCTTCGTCGCCCTCAACCGGCGGCTGTTTCGCCGCATCGGGCGCAAGGGGTAGCGCGCCCCCTGACAGGGGAGAGCCGGTGATGGCCGCGCGGCATTGGCGGATCGTTGGGACGATTCGCGCAGCTTCGGGTTCAGTTGTGTCGCCAGGAGGGGGCGAAATCGGGGCGGGTGGCCTGCCATTTGCGCCAGTCCTGCCCAAGCTCCGCGGATCCTGCTGCATCTTGTTTCTCGATCAAGAGCTCCGCATCGCGCCGGTCCGACTTCGGGAAAAGGGCAAGGTCACTGTGTCACTCATTTCCGGCCCGCTCGCGCATTGCGTTCCCCCGCTCACATACCATATGCGCAGGACACCACACCCGGCGAAGGGGTTTCACGGACGGGCCGCCTTGCGCTCCGTCCTTCGCGCCAGTAACGTGCCGCCGATTTCGCGGGGGCGAAACGACCGATCAAGGCCCCGCGCCACCGAACAAAGGACGCCCCACAGATGGACGCAATCGGAAGCTTTATCCCGCTCATCCTGATCTTCGTGATCATGTATTTCCTGATGATCCGCCCGCAGCAGCAGCAGCGCAAGCAGCACCAGGCCATGATCGCGGCGCTGCGGCGCGGCGATCAGGTGATCACCTCCGGTGGGTTCATCGGCAAGGTCACCAAGGTCAAGGACGAAGACGAGGTCGAGGTCGAACTGGCCGACGGTGTCAAGGTGCGCGTGGTGCGCAATACCATCGCCAAGGTTGTCAACAAGACCGAACCGGCAGACGCCTGATCCTCTGACAGGAAAGCTCGACGATGCTCAATATCTCCCTCTGGAACCGGATCGTGATCTGGGGCATCGTCGCCCTCGGGCTTGCCTTCGCGGCGCCAAACCTCTTCTACCCGCGCGTCGAGCGCCACAACGATGCCGCCGCCGCGATCGAGGCGGGGCTGGCGGAAGAGGGCGCGCAGGCGGATCTTGCCGCCTGGCCGTCCTTCCTGCCCTCGACGCTGGTCAATCTCGGGCTCGACCTGCGCGGCGGGGCGCATTTGCTGGCGCAGGTGCAGGTCGAGGACGTGTACGAGGCGCGGATGGATGCGCTGTGGCCATCGGTGCGCGACGCACTGCGCGAGCAGCGCGATACGGTTGGCACCATCAGGCGACAGGATTCGCCGCCCGGCGAGTTGCATGTCAGGATCTCGCAGCCAGAGGGGATGACCGCCGCACTCGGGGCCGTGCGCGCCCTGTCGCAACCGGTCAGCAGCCTGACCGGGGTTGGCGCCTCGACGCTCGACGTGCGCGCTGAAGGCGACACTCTGATCGTCACACTGTCGCAGGCGGAGCGTGCGGCGACCGATGATCGCACCATGCGCCAGTCGGTCGAGATCGTGCGCCGCCGCGTCGACGAGGTCGGCACCCGCGAACCCACGATCCAGCGCCAGGGCGAGGACAGGGTCCTGATCCAGGTGCCGGGGATCGGAAGCGCCGAAGAACTCAAACGCCTGATCGGCACCACCGCGCGGCTGACGTTCCACCCCGTCACCGGGCGTGGCGGCGCCGGGTTGCAGCCGCAATCGCGCGAAATCGTCCTGCCCGATATCGAGGAAACGGGCGTGTTCTACCGGCTCGAACAAACGCCGGTGTTGTCGGGCGAGGATCTGTCGGACGCGCAACCGGGCTTCAACCAGAACGGCCAGCCGACGGTGAATTTCACGCTGACCACCTCGGGCGCGCGGGCGTTTTGCCAATACAGCCAGAACAATGTTGGCGCGCCCTTCGCCATCGTTCTCGACGAGGAAGTGATTTCCGCCCCCACGATCCGCGAGGCGATCTGTGGCGGGTCGGGCCAGATCAGCGGCAATTTCACCGTCGAAAGCTCCACCGAACTGGCAGTTCTGTTGCGTGCCGGTGCGCTGCCCGCCGAGATGATCTTCCTTGAAGAACGCACCATCGGGCCGGAACTGGGCGCTGACAGCATTGCCGCGGGCGAGGTCGCGGCCGTGGTCGCCGGTGTTGTCGTGCTTTTGTTCATGGGGTTGAGCTACGGGCTGTTCGGCCTCTTCGCCAATATCGCGCTGATCTTGAACGTGGTGCTGATCTTTGGCTTGCTGTCGCTGATCGGGGCGACGCTGACCCTGCCGGGGATCGCGGGGATCGTGCTGACCATCGGTATGGCGGTCGATGCCAACGTGCTGATCTTCGAACGCATCCGCGAGGAGTTGAAGACCGCCAAGGGGCCGGCGCGCGCTATCGAGCTTGGCTATGAAAGGGCGCGTTCGGCGATCTATGATGCCAATGTCACCACCTTCATCACCGCGCTGATCCTTTTCATGATGGGTTCGGGCCCGGTGCGGGGCTTTGCCATCACGCTGGGGCTTGGCATCGTCACCTCGGTCTTTACCGCGCTGTTCGTCACCCGGCTTCTGATCGTGATGTGGTTCGAGCGCCGCCGTCCCAAGACAATCGAGGTGTGATCCCATGCGACTGAAACTTGTTCCCTCCGAGACGACTTGGGACTTTTTCCGCTTTTCGAAGCTGGCGCTTGGCGGATCGGCGCTGGCTGTCATTGCCTCGATCGTGCTGTTTTTCGTGGCCGGCCTCAATTTCGGGATCGACTTCCGGGGCGGCACAACGATCCGCACCGAGGCCCATTCCGCCGTGGACGTGGCCGCCTACCGCGACGCCCTGCAAGGGCTGGCGCTTGGCGATATTTCGATCACCGAGGTGTTCGACCCGAATTTCAATGCCGACCAGCACGTCACCATGGTCAACGTGCAGGCGCAGGACGGGCAGGAGGCGGTGACGCCCGACACGATCACCGCGATCGAGGCGGCGCTGGAAGAGGTCGACCCGACGATCACTTTCCCCTCGGTCGAGAGCGTCGGGCCGACCGTGTCGGGCGAGCTGGTGCAGACCGCGATCCTTGCCGTGACGCTCGCAATCGCGGCGGTGCTGATCTATATCTGGTTGCGCTTCGAATGGCAGTTCTCGCTCGGCGCGGTGGTGGCGCTGGTGCATGATGTCATGCTGACCATCGGCGTGTTCAGCCTGTTTCAGATTCGCTTCGACCTTGCCATCATCGCGGCGCTTTTGACCATCGTCGGCTATTCGCTGAACGACACTGTGGTGGTGTTTGACCGGGTGCGCGAGAACCTGCGCAAATACAAGAAGCGGCCACTGGGCGAAGTTTTGAACCTGTCGATCAACGAAACGCTGAGCCGCACGGTGATGACCTCGGTCACGACGCTGATTGCGCTGATTGCACTGTTCGTGCTGGGCGGCGACGTGATCCGGGGCTTTGTCTTCGCGATGATCTGGGGCGTGGTCGTGGGCACCTACAGCTCGGTTTTCGTGGCCTCGGCGGTGTTGCTGCGCCTTGGCGTTACGCGCGACTGGTCAAAGAGCGATAGCGGCCCCGGCGGCGGATCGGGTGGCGGAACGCAATTTGCCAACGTGGATGCCTGACATCCTCGCCTCGGCGCTGTCGGCGCCGGGCGTTGGCTAGCTGGGTCTGACCATCGCGGTCGCGGGGATCGTACGCGGTTTCAGCGGCTTTGGCACAGCGCTGATCTTCGTGCCCGTGGCCGGGATCTTCCTTGAGCCGGAAATCACCATCGCGTTGATCACCCTGACGGGGGTGGCCAGCAGTGGCGCACCGGTGCCGCGCGCATGGGGGCAGGCGGATCGCGGCGAGGTCGTGCTGCTGGGGCTGGCGGCTATGGCGACGGTTCCGCTGGGGCTGTGGCTGCTGGCGCAGCTCGACCGCGAAACGGTGCGCTGGATCGTGACCGGCGTCGCGGCAACAACGCTTGGCGCGCTGATCGTCGGGTGGCGCTTTCACGGGCGGTTGCGGCGGTCGGGGCTGGCCGGAATCGGGGCGCTTGCCGGGATGATCGGCGGCCTGACTGGCCTGACTGGCCCGGCTGTCATCCTGTTCTACCTTGCCGGGCAAGGCGCGGCGCGGGCGGTGCGTGCCAACACGATCCTGTTTCTTGCCATGCTGGACGTGGCGGTGATCGGTAGCCTGTTGCTGCGCGGTTCCGTCGGGTTTGAAACGGTGATACTGGCGATGCTGCTGTCAGCGCCCCATTTTGTAACCACATTGGTCGGGCAGGCGCTGTTCGATCCGCGTCACGAAAGGCTCTACCGGGCGGTGGCCTATGGGGTGATTGGGCTTGCGCTTGTCACCGGGTTGCCGATCTGGGACTGAGACGAACAGGACGCGACAGCAAAAAGGGGGCAATATGCGCTTGAACGAGATCGGATTTGAAGACGCGCGACCGGTGGATGGCTATGGGCCGGGATTCTTCCGAATCGGCGGCAAGGTCGTCGAGGGCGCGGTGCTGTTGAGTGCAAAGGGGGTCTCGTCGTGGGACGGGCTGGAAGATGTGGCGTCGCTGCTGGCGCTTGCCGACGAGGTCGATGTGCTGCTGATCGGTATGGGGGCGGAGCTGACGCCGCTGCCAAGCGAGATACGGCAGGTGCTGGAAGCGGCCGGCCTCGCGCCCGAACCGATGGGGTCGCCCGCAGCGGCGCGGACCTATAACGTGCTGCTTGCCGAGGGGCGGCTCGTGGCGGTGGCACTGCTGCCGGTGTGAGGCGGGGCCTCTTCGCTTGCGCTCATCGGCCCGGGGTATCCGGACCTTTCCGGCTGGCGCGAAGGCTGAGAGGGCGGAGGGGGCGCTGCCCCCGCGCCTGTCGGCGCCCCCCGGAGGTATTTTTGCCAAGAAGAAAAAGCGTTACGGGGTGTCGAGCGTCAGGGTCATGACGCGGAGTTCGCGTTCCAGCTTGCGGCGTATCGCGGTGGCGAAGTCGTCATGGCTGGTGGCGTATTCGACGAAGGCGCCGGGGCCGCGTATGACTTCGGCCTCGTAATAGGCGCCGATGGCCGCGCCAGCACCGCCGATGGCGAGTCCGTTCACAGTGATTCCTGACAAGGCGAAGTGTTCAAAGGCCAGCGCGGGAGGGAAGCCGTCGTTGTTTTCGCCGTCGCCGGCGATGTCGAGGGTCTGAAAGAGGCAGGGCGGCGCGGCGGCGAACATGTCCGCCGCGAAACCGATGGCGTAGCCTAGGGCGGTGGGAAATTCGCCGGTGCTGCGTGGCGCACTGCGCAGGGTTTCGGCAATCTCGAAAAGCTGCGTCTCGGTGGTGACGAGTTGCCAGTCGGTCAGAACGTCCTGCTGGAACCGGCCCGACCATTCGTAGATGGCGAGTGCCACCGGGCCGGGGCCGTTCAGGAGCGGATCCTGCACCTGGGGCGCCAAGAGGGCGGCGGCGAGTCCCTCGCGCTGGAGCCGGTGTTCGGCCGCGTCGACCGAGGACGACACGTCGAGCGCGAGGAGAAGCGCCAGCCGGCAATCCTGCGCGGCGGCTGGCGCGGTGGCAACCAGACAAGCCAGCGCCCCTATGACGGCGGCGCGGATCACCAGTGACCGATGTTTTCCATGCTTTCCCACGGCTCGGCCGGGGGCAGGGCCTCGCCGGCCTGAAGAAGCTCGATCGAGATATTGTCGGGCGAGCGCACGAAGGCCATGCGGCCGTCGCGCGGTGGGCGGTTGATGGTGACGCCGCTCTCCATCAGGTGGCGGCAGGTCTCGTAGATGTTGTCCACCTGGTAGGCGAGGTGTCCGAAATGGCGGCTGTCGGAGGGCAGGCCGTCATCGCCATCCCAGTTCCACGTCAGCTCCACCGGGCATTCGGGCTGGTTGGGGGGAGCCATGAACACGAGGGTGAAGCGGCCGCCCTCATTGTCGTAGCGGCGCGTCTCTTGCAGGCCGAGCAGCTGGTAGAAGGCCATGCTGGTTTCCAGGTCTTTCACTCGGACCATGGTGTGCAGGTACTTGATCGACATCTTGGTTCCTTTCGTCTCCGCCAGAGGGTAGCGCGCCGGGCCGGCTTTGTCGCGTGGCGGGTGAAAAATATTCGCCCAAAGGCAGCGGCTTGAGCAGGCGCGATCCGTGGGGCACAACGGGGGCAGCAGAACCCTGTCACGAAAAGAGACCGCCATGCCGCTGAGCGAAGACCAACAGGCCGAGATCACCGCCGCGCGTGCCACCGCGCAGCCCACCCTTCGCGCCGTTTCACCGGGGATGGAGAAGCACCTCTATATCGCGCAGCGGGTGCTGGACCATGGCTTCGTCCGGGTGGTGGATTACATGGGCGACGATGCCGCCATCGTGCAGGCGGCGCGGGTCAGCTACGGCGCCGGGACGAAAAAGGCGCGCGATGACAGTGGTTTGATCCGGTATCTCATGCGGCACTGGCATTCGACGCCGTTCGAGATGTGCGAGATCAAGCTGCATGTGAAGCTGCCGGTCTTCGTGGCGCGGCAGTGGATCCGGCACCGCACGGCGAACGTCAACGAGTACTCGGCGCGGTATTCCATCCTCGACCGCGAATTCTACATCCCCGCGCCCGATTCGCTGGCGGCGCAATCCACCGTGAACAACCAGGGCCGGGGGGACGTGTTGCAGGGCGAAGAGGCGGAGCGGGTGCTGCGCATCCTCAAGGACGATTCGATGCGCGCCTATGACCATTACGAGGACATGCTCTCGCAAGACGGCCAGCAGGGGCTGGCGCGGGAACTGGCGCGGATGAACCTGCCAGCCAATATCTATACGCAATGGTACTGGAAGACCGACCTGCACAACCTGTTCCATTTCCTCAGGCTGCGGGCCGATGCCCACGCGCAGTATGAAATCCGGGTCTATGCCGAGGCGATTGCCGCGATGGTTAAGGACTGGGTGCCGGCCGCCTACGGCGCCTTCGAGGATTACCGGATGGGCGGTGTGCAGTTGAGCGCCAAGGGCGTCGAGGTGATCAGGCGGCGGCTGGCCGGGGAAGCTGTGACGCAGGAGAGCTCGGGGATGAGCAAGGGGGAATGGCGGGAGTTTGTGGAGGTGTTTGGGTAGCGGGTATGGAAGCGGCAATAAGTGCCGCGGGCGGGCTTTCAGCATTGGCTGTTGTTCTTGCAGGCGGGTTCAGCTTTTGGGCCGTTGCGAGGCAGCATCGGCTCGACACGACGCAGGCCCGAATCAACGCGTTGGAGAAAGAGCTCCGTGACGGGATTGTCTTGGAATACGCGGCAGTCGCCATTCTGTCCGAGAGGGATGGCTGCACCGGGAACGCGTCGCAGAATACAATCAGGAAGCGAGCGGTTGAGAAAAGAGCGGTTGAAATGGGTGGAAATCGTCCTTCAAGAACGCCCTCCGAATTCGGTTTGTCTATTTCGCTCGGGGATTTGCAGGTTTGTTGTGCACACGCTCAATGCCTTCCCCCCCCCCCTCCGCGCGCGGCTTGTCGGGGTGCGCTTCGTCCCTCACGTGGCGGCGATGTGCTTTGGGCAGGAAAGGGGTGACGGGGCCACGACGCGAGTATGACGCCCCGCGGGCCACCCGCTTAACGAAAATGCGCCGCGAGGGATGGTCCCCCGCGGCGCATCGCATTCTGTCCAGCGATCCCGGATGGTTCAGAGCTTGTGCAACTCCACCGCCGATTCGCGGCCGTCGCGGCCTTCTTGCAGCTCGTATCCGACCTTTTCATTGTCGGCGAGCCCTGTAAGGCCCGATCTCTCGACGGCAGAGATGTGCACGAACACGTCCTTGCCGCCCGCATCGGGCGCGATGAAGCCGTAACCTTTGGTGGTGTTGAACCATTTCACGGTGCCAGTGGGCATATCCGTCTTCCTTCTCAAGTCCAGTCTTGTCCGCCCACGACAGGCGCGGCGGGGTGGTGCCGACAGAGGATCTCCGCCGGCCTCGTTGAGAGCACGCTTGCGTGAAATCTTGTTGTCACGGCGCAAAAAATGCGGTGCTTTGGCCGAAACGCAAGACTTTTCGGGCCGGTTTGCGGGATTGTGACCGGTCCTGCCCAAGGAGGAGGCAGATGGATCTTTACGGGATCAGGAGCTGCGACACCTGCCGCAAGGCGGTGAGGGCGCTGGAAGCGGCGGGCCATGCGGTGCGGTTCCACGATGTGCGGGCGGAGCCGCTGGCGCGGGGTGTGCTGGCCGAATTCCATGCCGCATTCGGGGCCGAGTTGGTCAATCGACGCTCCACCACCTGGCGCGGGCTGCCGGAGGCGGCGCGCACCGCCGATCCGCTGACGCTGCTCGGGGCGCATCCCGCCGTGATGAAACGCCCCGTGATCCGCGCAGGTGGTCGCGCGCTTTACCTTGGCTGGAGTAAGTCGGTTCAGGCGGCGTTGATCTGAGGCGCGCGACTCCCGTGGCCCCTTTTGCGCGATACTGAGCCCTTGGCGACTGGCGCGAGATGCCCTATGTCGGGTGACGCAGCAGACAAGAAGGAATGAACCGATGCGCAACGCGGCCCTCGTCCTGGGTATCATCGGTGGCCTTCTGGGGATGATTGTCGGGTTCTTCGGCTATGGCTACGTGACCTTCATCGACTGGTATGGCGAGGTTCCGGACCTTGCCCGCCAAGTGGAAAACCCGGACCTGATCCGCGCCGCAAGCCTGATCGCGCCGATCCTCGGGATTGCCGGGGGCGCGATGGCGCGGGCGCGGGCGCTGTGGGGCGGGATCTTCCTGCTCATGTCGGCGGGGGGGATGTATTACGCCTTCGGCTTTGGCGTTTTTACCATGTTTCCGATCGCGCTGTGCGGTCTCGGCGGGGTGTTGGCGCTCGCCGCCGGGCGGCCCGACGAAGAGGTCAGCCACTTCTGAACTTCCGCGAGGACGCGCCAAGGGCGCGGAGGAGCCGCTCATCCAGCCCTTGGCTGTCTTCGCGACGGTTCAGCGCAGATCCGGTGGCACCGCTTCGGCGGCGAGGCTGGTCAGAACCGCATCCAGCGCCACGACTGAGGTCTGCTTTTCCCCAAGACGGCGCAGGGTTACGGAGCGATCTTCAACCTCCTTGCGGCCGATGGCGAGGATCACCGGCACCTTGCCGACGGAATGTTCGCGCACCTTGTAATTGATCTTCTCGTTGCGAATATCGGCCTCCGCCCGAACGCCCGCCTTGCGCAGCTTGGCCACGACCTCGTGCACGTACTCATCCGCCTCCGACACGATCGAGGCCACGACGACCTGCCGAGGAGCGAGCCAGAAGGGCAGCTTGCCGGCATGTTCCTCGATCAGGATGCCGATGAAACGCTCGAAACTGCCCAGCGTCGCGCGGTGCAGCATGACCGGGCGGTGCTTGGCACCGTCCTCGCCGATATAGGTCGCATCGAGCCGTTCGGGCAGCACGAAATCCACCTGGTGGGTGCCGCATTGCCAATCGCGCCCGATGGCGTCGGTCAGCACGAATTCCAGCTTCGGGCCATAGAAAGCCCCTTCGCCGGGGTTCAGATCGGGCTCGATCCCGGCCTTGCGGGTCGCGGCCAGAAGCGCGGTTTCGGCCTTGTCCCAGATCGCATCCTCGCCCGCGCGGGTCTCTGGTCGATCGGAGAACTTCACCTTGAAATCGGGGAATCCAAGGTCGCGGTAGATGTTCGACAGAAACTCGATATAGCGCAGCGTTTCACTCTCGATCTGCTCCTCGGTGCAGAAGATATGCGCGTCATCCTGCGTGAAACCGCGCACCCGCATGATGCCATGCAGCGCGCCCGAGGGTTCATACCGGCTACACGAACCGAATTCGGCCATGCGCAGCGGCAGGTCGCGGTAGGATTTCAGTCCCTGGTTGTAGATTTGCACGTGGCAGGGGCAGTTCATCGGCTTCAGGGCGTTCACCGTTTTTTCGCGCGCGTGTTCCTCGTCCACTTCAACGATGAACATGTGTTCCTGATACTTGTCCCAGTGGCCCGATTCTTCCCAGAGGCGGCGGTCCACCACCTGTGGGGTGTTCACCTCGACATAGCCGCCGCGCGTCTGCTGCCGGCGCATGTAGTCTTGCAGCGTGGTGTAGATCGTCCAGCCATTGGGGTGCCAGAAAATCTGGCCCGGCGCTTCCTCCTGCATGTGAAAGAGGTCCATTTCCCGGCCAAGCTTGCGGTGATCGCGCTTGGCGGCCTCTTCCAGCATCGTCAGGTGGGCCTTGAGATCCTGCTTGTTCTTGAAGGCGACGCCGTAGATGCGTTGCAGCATCGCGCGGTTGGAATCGCCGCGCCAGTAGGCGCCGGCGACGCTCATCAGTTTGAAGGCATCGGCGGGAAGCTGCCCGGTATGTTGCAGGTGCGGCCCACGGCAGAGGTCTTGCCAATGGCCGTGCCAATACATGCGCAAGGGCTGATCGCCGGGGATCGCCTCGATCAACTCCACCTTGTAAGGTTCTTTATTGGCTTGATAAAACTTGATCGCGCGGTCACGCTCCCAGATCTCGGTGGTGACCGGGTCGCGGCGGTTGATGATTTCTTTCATCTTTGCTTCGATGCGGTCGAGGTCTTCTGGCGTGAACGGTTCGTCGCGGTCGAAATCGTAATACCAGCCGTTCTCGATCACCGGGCCGATTGTGACCTTCACCTCGGGCCAGATTTCCTGCACCGCGCGGGCCATGATATGGGCGGCGTCGTGGCGGATCAGTTCCAGCGCCTGCGCGTCATCCTGCATGGAGTGGATGGCGATCTGCGCGTCCTGTTCGATCGGCCATTGCAGATCCCAGTGGGCGCCGTTGACGGTGGCGGAAATGGCCTTTTTGGCCAACGATTTGGAGATGCTCCCGGCGACCTCGGCGGGGGTCACGCCGGCGGTGTAGTCGCGCGCAGTGCCATCGGGAAAGGTTAGGGAAATATCGGCCATGCCGAAAGCTCCTCGTCGGTTTGGCGCCCACGAAACGCCCGGTTGCGGGTATAGGTTTGTGGGCAGACCTGCCCCGGCGGCGCGCGGCTGTCAAGCCTGTCAGGGCCTTGCGCGCCCAAGCATGCCGAAAAGGTCACGCGGGTCATCCGGGTCGGCCAGCATGTCTAGCTGCTGGAACAGCTCCGTCCCGTCGAGCCGGTCGCGCACGTAGCGCAGGGCGGAGAAGTCCTCGATCGCGAAGCCCACGGAATCGAACAGGGTGATCTGGCCCGGCGACACGCGCCCCTCGGCTGCGCCTGTGATCACCTGCCATAGCTCCGTCACCGGGTGATCTTCGGCCAGTTGCTGAATCTCGCCCTCCACCCGCGTTTGCGGAGGGTATTCCACGAAGATCGAGGCGCGGTGCAGGATTGCCGGGGCCAGTTCGGTCTTGCCGGGACAGTCGCCGCCGATGGCGTTGATATGCACGCCGGCGCCGACCATGTTGTCGCTGAGGATGGTGGCGAATTGCTTGTCGGCGGTGCAGGTGGTGATGATCTGCGCGCCTTCGATGGCCGCCTCGGGCGTGGCACACTGCACGACCTTGAGGCCATGGGCCGCGAGGTTGCGCGCTGCCTTTTGTGTCGCGGCCCGGTCGATATCGTAAAGCTGCACGGTGTCGATCCCGAGGACGGCCTTCATCGCCAGAGACTGGAATTCCGATTGCGCGCCGTTGCCGATCATCGCCATGGTTTTCGCGCCTTCGGGCGCGAGCTGCCTCGCCACCATGGCCGAGGTCGCGGCGGTGCGGATCGCCGTAAGCAGCGTCATCTCCGTGAGCAGCGTCGGATACCCCGTTGAAACATCTGCCAGAAGGCCGAAGGCGGTCACGGTCTGCAAGCCCGATTTCGTGTTGGTCGGATGGCCGTTCACGTATTTGAACGCGTATTGCTGCCCGTCGGAGGTCGGCATCAGCTCGATGACCCCTTCGGCCGAATGCGCCGCCACGCGCGGCGTCTTGTCGAACAGCGGCCAGCGGCGGAAATCCTCCTCGATGTATCCGGCGAGTTCGATCAGCATCCGCTCCAGCCCGATTGTGTGCACAAGGCGCATCATGTTGGCGACGGAGACGAAGGGAACGAACGCGCGATCAGAGGGTTGGGGCAAAGTCTTCATGCGGCGAAACTCCGGGTCGGGCGGTCAAAGACGCGGCGGCCCATCAAGGACGCGGTGAGGTCTACCATAAGGGATGCGGTGCGGCCCCGGTCGTCTAGAAAGGGGTTCAGTTCGACAAGGTCGAGCGAGGTGACAAGGCCGCAATCGTGCAGGATCTCCATC
>Ga0100389_1001556_pt1 | contig 18232 bp, 14 predicted proteins | sample CryGeymeta201513_FD_81537 | JGI IMG/M metagenome (GOLD analysis project Ga0100389, IMG submission 81537) | Groundwater microbial communities from Crystal Geyser aquifers in Utah, USA - Crystal Geyser metaG 2015-13 | ecosystem: Environmental > Aquatic > Deep subsurface > Groundwater | place: USA... | reverse complement strand
GAGTTCCCGGACTGGAAATGCTTTTCGCGGGTTCGTCCGCGACCGGGCGCAGGATGCGCGGGAGGTCGCGGACGCCTCGGAGGCGGGCAGGACGCCCGCCGAGAATGCGCGAAAAGTATTTTCAGGCCGGGAACGCTTGACTGCCGACACAAGCTGGATAGTTACGTTTACCCATGGTTTACCGGACAAAAAAATAGAAAAAATGGCCTGTATTTGCTACCATGGAGAAAATGTTCTTGGTTATGGACGCCGTTTGCCCTCTGACCAAGGCCAGGCGGCTATTGCGCGACGGCCCAGCGCCGGTACGCACACTTCCTTGGGAGGGGTGCCCCGGTAAAATAGAAAACACAGGAGGTCCGCCATGAAAAACAAAGGTTTGGTGGTTATGGCAACAGCAGTCTTTCTTTGCGGCTGGCAGGCGGGAGCATGGGGAACTGATCCAGTAGCGACTGGCCGATCCTTTACTGAGCAGAACCAGGAGGTAGTGTACGGCCGACAACTCATGACCCCCGAGGAACTCACCGCCCATCGGGCCAAGATGCGCTCACTGGCCACGGAAAAGGAACGTGAACAGTACCGCCTTGAGCATCACAAGCTGATGCAGGAGCGGGCCCGCGAGAGGGGGCTTACGCTACCGGATGAACCAGGACCGATGGGCAAGGGCATGGGATCTGGTGGCGGCATGGGGGCCGGTGGCGGAATGGGGGCCGGTGGTGGCATGGGTCGTGGCAGATAGGCGGTCCTTGTTGATTTAGGTCAGACAGGTCGGACGGGTCAGACTGGTCAGACACGTCCGACATCTCCAACGCATCATGCGGGAACCACCCTGCCCCCGCTATCACTCAGTGGCAACCCATGACACCCCCGCCCCGCGAAAGGGCGCGGCACGTTTTTGGCCACCAAACCCTTGACAATCGGCCCGTTCTCGACCATTATGACTGGCCGTTCAGCAAGCCAAAAACACGCCGAGGTGTCACCATGAAAAACCATCCCCTGCTGCGGGGCAACAAAAAATCCATCACCCTGCAAGACTCGTACAAGACCTTCACCCGGGATCAGGACAAGGTCATCAGCCCCGAGGAAACCATCCAACGCTTCAAAGAGCGGCTGGCCGCGGCCAAGCTGGATATCCTCCGTGAGGTGCGCCGCATCGACAACGGCCGCCTGGACATTCCCATTTATTTCAGCATGTGCGGCAAGGACGCCCATGCCACCATCGGCACCAAAAAACAGATGGGCAAGGGCAGCTCCCCGGAGCAGTCCCAGGCCAGCGCCTGCATGGAACTGGCGGAGCGCTACAGCTTCTTCAGCTTTGTGAAGGACCCGGCCAATTTCATTGTTGCCACCCATGGGGAACTGAAAAAACTTGATCTGCCGCTGCTCCCGCTGGAACGGCTCCTGCAGTCGGTGCATGACACCACCACCACGGTATTCACCCTGGAGAAGATGCTGGCCAATATCCCCATTCAGTGGACTTGGGCCACCAACCTCACCCGGGGTACGGATGTGCTGGTGCCATTTTCCTGGTTTTACGCCATCAACGAATTCAACGGTCCTTCGGCGGGCAACACCTGCGAAGAGGCGATAAACCAGGGGATATGCGAGATTGTCGAACGCCACGTCTGCGCCCTGATCAACCGTAATCACCCCAAGGTGCCGGCCATTGACCTGACCACGGTGCAGGATCCAGTAGCCCGGGAGCTGCTCCAGAAGTTCACCAGCAACGGCATTGAGCTCTATCTCAATGACTTCTCACTGGATACCGGTATCCCCACCGTGGGCGCTTTAGCCATCGACCGCTCCACCTTTCCGGCCAAAAGCGAGATCGTCTATACGGCCGGCACCACGCCGGGCGCCGAGAAGGCCCTCATCCGGGCCCTCACCGAGGTGGCCCAACTGGCCGGCGACTTCAACTCCGGTTCCAACTATGTGGCCAGCGGCCTGCCCAAGCCATTAGCCATGGCCGAGGTGGCGTATATCACCAACCCCGGCGTCACGGTGGCCATGGCCGCTTTGCCCGACCTGAGCGATCCAAACATGAAGGTGGAAATCGAGCGGTGCGTGGAGGCGCTCAAAAAGCTCGACATGGAGGTGCTGCTGATCAACACCATGCATGCGGACCTCAAAATCCCCACCCTCTATACCATAATTCCTGGCGCGCATTTCCGGGAACGTTCCATGCTTCAGAACGCCGGGCTATTCGCCGCCAAGCTCATCGCCGAAAGCGACATGGGGGGAGCGGCCATCAACCAGCGGCTCATTGAACTCCACGATATCGTGCCAGACGCCTACTACCTGGAATTCTATCTCGGCCGCAACCTCCTCGCCATGGGCCGGCACGACGAGGCCCTGGCCCGCTTTCGCCAGGCCACCAAGCTCCATCCCGAGGACGAGGACATGCCCTACATCCATTCCTACCTCGGCCACTGTTTGAAGGACATGGAACGCTACGAAGAGGCCATCCTGGAACTGGAAAAGGGCCTGGCGCTGGACGACGAGCGACCGGACATGCACAATGCCCTGGGGGTCTGCCATTTCAAGCAGCAGGAGTACGAGGCCGCCATCCGCCATTTCCAAAGGGCGGTAGAGTTGGCCCCGGCCTCGGCCATTGACTACGCCAACCTCGGGATCAATTACCAGAAACTCGGACAGGGCGGGGAGGCGGTGCGGAATTTCGAGATCGCCCTGGCCTTGGACCCCACCATCGACTGGGCTCGCGGCCTGCTTGCCGAACTCACCGCCAGCGCGTAAATTGTGGCCTGTTACGCCGGCCCGGCCAGATGAAAGACAACCTCGGACTGCCCGTTGCTGTCCAGGAGAGTCAGGTTGGCGCTGTGGGAGATCAGGACATTTTTGATATACTGGGCATAGAGGATGTCACGGCGCACGTCCGGATCCAAAATGGCCATGGTGGCCGGGTTCAAGGCCGCGAACCCTTCGTGAAAATCACCCGGGGCGCTCAACCGGAAGACGGTGCCGCCCTGGTCGGCCTCCACCGCGATGGTTACCGCCAAGCCCTTGGGCAGATGGCCGTCAAGCAGCCGCACCAGGTAGAAAAGGCAGCGCCCCAGGCCCCGTCTTTTGCAGTAGACCGCCAGTTTGTCCTGGCCGACATAGCGCACCTCCCGCTGGATATTGCCGAGGTATTCCCGCAGGTCGGCGAAGATCGTCCACAGCTCGACCTGCCCCATGGGCAGCCGCGCCTGACTGTTGCCCACCACCAGCACCTCGCTTAAATCATCAAAGAGCTGCCGCAGACTGTCGCTGGCCTGCTGGATGGTCTCCATCTGGGTCCGCAGATCCTCGCGCTGAAACACCTTATCCAGGGCCAGCACCTCCAGCCCGCTGCAAACGCCGGTCAGCAGACTGGCCATGTCGTGCTTCAGCACGGACAGCATGATCTTCTGCTGTTCGAGATAGTGGAGCAGCTTCTGGTAGTTATCGAGCAGAGTGCGGATCTGGATCAGGGTGGTGGAAAAACTGCCCTCCTTGGAGATGAACGACTGGGCCCCGGCCGCGAAGGCCTCGGCCATCCGCTCCTTGCTTTGCTCAACGGCGGTATGAAAGGCGATGGGCACCAGGTCGAACCTTGGCTGGCGGCGCAGCTCCCGGGTGAGGGCGATGCCGTCCATGCCAGGCATCATCCAGTCGATGATAAAGAGGCTTGGGCAGAGGCGGTCCACGGCCGCCAGGAGATCAGCGGCCGACGAGAAGGTCTGCACGTCAAAGTCATCCGCGAACTGCCGCTTGAAGGCCTTAAGCACCAAGGATTCATCATCAACGATGACGATCTGGTGCTGATCTTTTTCGCGAAGCATCCACTCCTCCACCGCGTGATTTACAAGAGCTTGTCCCGTGATCCTTTTGTAAAACAGGAAAAACGACCTGCACAGTTACCCAAAGAGAAGATAGCATGGTTGATGGGCCGTGTCCAAGGAAGTCTGCTTCCCCATCTTGGCGAATGCCTTGATCGGCTGCATTGCAACGGACTGCCGCAACAGAAAACACGGACCACGGGCGTCCCAAATAAAAAGCCCGCCAGGCAAAACGCCAGCGGGCTGCGCAATCATGTCTGTCGGTCCCGGTCAGGCGGCGCAGGAACCGTTGCTCAAAGTCGTCGGCGGCACGAGCAGCGGCATAAGCCGATTACCGGCCGCCCGAGTGGACATCACCACGCGCTCCAGCACACCGCTATCGAGGTCCGGGTCGTAGCTCACCAGCTCCCAGCAGTCGGGCCTGGCGGCGATGGCCTGCATGAGGCCCAGATGCTGGCCGTGGCCGGACTTGCTGGCGATCACGTGGCCCAACAGGGGATAGCCCAGCAAGGCCAGGTCGCCGATCAGGTCAAGAACCTTGTGGCGGACAAACTCATCGGGGAAGCGCAGCCCCTCGTTATTCAGGATGCCGAAGCGGTCCACGATGATGGCGTTGTCCAGGGAACCGCCCAGCGCCAGGCCGTTCTCCTGCAGTTTTTCCACCTCGTCCAAAAAACCGAAGGTCCGGGCCGAGGCCACCTCCCGGACAAAGGTGTCTACGGAAATTTCCATGGTGCGGGACTGCCGACGAATCAGGGGATGATCGAATTCAATGACGCTGGTAACCTTGAAGCCATCATAGGGCCGCACCCGGATGGTCTTGTCGCCGTCCTGGAAGGTGATCTCCCGGGTGATCTTCAAAAAACGCCGGAGCGCCTTCTGCCGCCGCCGGCCGGCCTGCCGCAGGATAAGCACAAAGGGCCCGGCGCTGCCGTCGAGAATGGGCACCTCGGGGCCGTCCAATTCGATGAGGGCATTATCAATCCCCAGACCAACCAGGGCGGCCAGCAGATGCTCGGTGGTGGAGACCGAGACCCCGCCACTGGCAATAGTGGTGGCCAGCGTGGTATCCACCACCCGGTTGACGAAGGCGGGGATGGCCCCATGGCCCGGCTTATCGGTACGCACGAAACGCACGCCGCAATTGGCCTCGGCCGGCTTCACGGTGAGGTTCACGGCCTCGCCGCTGTGCAGCCCCACGCCGCCGAACCGCACCGCCTTGCTCAAGGTGTGTTGATATCTTTCCATGGGGAATTCACCTGGTGTCCCTATTTTTTTATAGACAAACAACGCCGGTCTTTTGCCCCGGGTCGCGGTAGTCGCAGACCATCGATTATCTAGCAAGCAATATTCGCGCCAAACAGACATGCGAACGGGTAAAAAATTTTTTTAGCTGTTATTTTAGCGAGATATGATGCGATAATCAACAGGCGAAGGGGACGACAAACAGATTTTGCCGTGGGGAAAAAACCACGGAAAAAAAATTCCACACACACAGAAGCCTATTACAAAAGTCTTCAAAAGCGGAACCGCAACCCAGGTGAGTTCCCGGACTGGCCATTGCTTTGCGCGACTTCGTCCGCGACCGGGCGCAGGAGGTCGCGGTCGCCTCGGAGGCGGGCAGGACGCCCGCCGAGCATGAGCGCAAGGCATGGCCAGCCCGGCAACGCTTAAATGCCGACAAGCTGGATAGTTACATTAGCTATTAGCTTTCTGGATTCACGTTTTCACGGGAATGACGACTTTTGCAAGAGGCTCACAGTGACGGACCTACCAACCTCACAGACCCAGATGTTTCAGGACAAAGGAATCAAAGCCTTCCTCAACGGCCATGGCCACCTTGAGGAAATAGAGCGGCATATGGCCACAAAGCGCGCCGGTCAGTTTGACCGCATCCTTCTCGGTGGCGATGAGCCCGATGGCCCCGACTTGCCGCGCCTGCCGCTCCAGGTTCGCCAGGTCCGAGGCCGTGTAGCGGTGATGGTCGTGAAAGGCCATAAAACCAGCGAGGTCAACCCCCTCACGGGCCAGGGACCGACGGAAGGAATCAGGGCTGGCCAGGCCGCAGAAGGCCAAGAGCCGGCCCATTTCCCGGGGACGGGCCGGGGTTGGCCCGGCCGTGGTGAACCGCAGGAGGCCCGCGACCCGGTAGCCGGCCTTAAACACCGGCTTGTCTGGAAATTCTCTCTGCAGGAAGCCATGAAAGGCGGTGGCCCGGGCGCTGGTCGTCTCGTCCACCCCGGTGATGACAAAGGCGTGGGCCCGAGCAAGGGCGGAGACCGGCTCGCGCAACGGTCCACCGGGAAACACCCGGCCGTTGCCCAACAGGCCGGCAGCGTTGAACAGGACCAGATCCAGGTTCCGGCGCAGGGCCAGATGCTGAAAACCGTCGTCCAGCACGATGAGATCAGCGCCCAGGGTATCGACCGCGGCCTGGCCGACTTGGCCGCGCCTGGCACCGGTCAGCACCGGCACGCCGGCGAGGTTCTCGGCCAACAGGCGGGGCTCGTCACCCGCCAAGGCCGCCGTCAGCAAAAGCGTCTGACCGTCGGAGACCACGTTGACCGGTTTTTTCGCCCGGCCGCCGTAACCCCGGCTTACCACGGCCGGCCTCCAGCCGCAGCCGGCCAACAGCCGGGCGAGATGCAGGACCATGGGGGTCTTGCCGGTGCCGCCCAGGGTAAGGTTCCCGACGCTGACCACGGGCACGGCCAGCCGGTGTTGCCCGAAAACGCCACGCCGGAATAGAGCGGCGCGGACCCGCATCGCCAGGCCGTATAGCGGTGCCAGGGGACGGCCCACAAAAAAAAGATAGTCAGGCAACCGGGCCATGCCCACCGCCTCCCTGCAAAAGCTGCTTGATCACGGCCACGTGGCGCGCCGCCCCTCCCCGGCCGGCCTCTACCAGCAGGCGGGCCTGCGCCCCGGCCTGTCTGGCAACCGTCGGCTCGGCAAGCCAATGGTCCAGGACCCGGAACAACTCCTCCTCTTCGCTGACCTGCCTGGCGCCGCCAGCCCGCAACAGGGCCGCGCTCACCTCGGCGAAGTCCTCCATGTGGGGGCCAAAGACCACTGGTTTCCCGAGTTCGGCTGGTTCCAGGGGATTATGGCCCCGGGCCGCCACCAGGCTGCCGCCCACAAAGGCTAGTTCGGCCAGGCCATAAACCCGGGCCAATTCCCCCAGGGAGTCGAGCACCAGCACCTGACCGCCAGCCGGGGAGCCCATGGAACGACGCCAGACGGCCAGGCCGCGAGCACGGGCCAACGCCGCGACGGCCGCGCCCCGCTCCACCTGCCGGGGCGCCACCACCAGGCACATGCCGGGATAGCGGGGCAGCAAGCGCTGCATCACTCGAAAAATGATCTCCTCCTCGCCCTCGTGGGTCGAGCCCGCTACCCATACCCGGCTGCCAGTCGCAATGCCTAATTGCCGGCGATCAATGACCTCTACCGCCGCCAGCGGGGCGGTGTCGAATTTCAGATTGCCCAGGGCCAGTACCCGCTCGGCTGGCACCCCCAGGCTGACCAGCCGCCGGGCATCCGCCTCGGTCTGCATGGCCAGCACGGCAAAGGAACGAAACAGGGGGCCAAAAAGCCAGCGACCGCGCTGGTACCACCGCCAGGATGAGTCCGAGATGCGACCGTTCACCAGCAGGGCGGGAATGGCGCGCTGTTGCAAGGCATACAGGAAATTTGGCCAGAAATCGGTTTCCACCAGCACGAACAGGTCGGGCCGCACCACGTTCAGAAGACGGTTGACACTTAAGGGGATATCCAGCGGAAAGGGCATAAAGCAATCCACCGCGCTGGCCAGATGCCGACGGGCAAACGCCTCGCCCGCCGCGGTGGCGGCGGAAAAAATCAGGCCGGCCTCGGGCAGGGCGCGGCGCAGGGCGGTAACCAGCCCTTGGGCCGAGGCCACCTCTCCCAAGGAAAGGGCGTGAATCCAGATCCGGGGCGCGGGAACCCCGGCCAGCACGTCCAGCTCTCTTTTCAAGCCCAAGCCCAGCCTGCCGCCGATCCGGCCACGATATTTCGGAGTGAGAGTGGCTTTGACGAGCAGCAGTGGACCGGCTAGAATGAAAAGCACGAACTGCAGTATGATGTAGACAACCCGCATAACCATGGCAAGCAATGAATCTTATCCTTGTAGATCAACAGGAACTGAACAACGGCATTGTAACCCTGACGGATCGCCGCTGTACCCATATTCACAAGGTGTTGCGTGGCCAGGTAGGCGACGAGGTCCGCGTCGGACTGGTGAACGGCCCGATCGGCCGGGGTCGCATCCTGACCTTGGAACCGCAACGGGTGGTGCTCGACCTCACCTTGGACAACCAGCCGCCCCCCCGGCCCATGACCGATCTCATCCTGGCCCTGCCCCGCCCCATCATGCTGAAAAGGGTGCTGTCCCAGGCGGTACAGATGGGAGTGGGCCGGATCTTGCTGATCAACGCCAACCGGGTGGAAAAAAGTTTTTTTTCCGCCTCTCTCCTCAAAAATGATGCCATGCGAACCTTTCTGCGCCTGGGCCTGGAGCAGGCCATGGACACCATACTGCCCGAGGTCTCCATCCATCCCCGCTTCCGGCCCTTTGTGGAGGATGTCCTGCCCGCCATGACCAAGCCGGCCAACTTGGGGCTGGTCGCCCATCCCACCGCGGCCGCCACCCTGCCCCAGGCCTGCCCGCCACCCCAAAGGGGACAACGGGTGCTGCTCGCCATCGGCCCCGAGGGCGGCTGGCTGGATTTCGAGATCGAGCGGTTCCAGGAACAAGGCATGCGACCTTTCAGCCTCGGCCCGCGCATCCTGCGGGTAGACACCGCCGTACCGGCCCTTCTGGCCCAGATCGAGCTGCTCCGCGCCGCCTGCGTTCGCTAAGCTCCGGGCGCCCAGCGCTGCCAGAACTTCTCAAGCAGCATGACAAACTCCTTCATCCGCAGCCAGTAGAGGACCGCCCCGTAAACTAAGACCCCGCTGCCAATCAGCAGCACCAGGAGAGCAATCTCCCCGGCCAGACCCCGGCCCAGCAAGGCGACCAGCCAACCCCGCGGCGCCCAGAGCCAGAGGCCCAGGGCCAGACTGGCAGCGGCCACCTTGCCAAGCGCCGCCAGCAGATAGCGGATGGAAAAGCCGCCCAGCTTGCGGTACAACATGGCGGCGAGAAAGAAGAAATTGCCGGTCATGGCCAGGGAGATGGACAGGGCCAGGGCCCGGTGCCCCAGCCGATCAATGGTGAGCAGAATGATGACCACATTGGCTACGAAGACCAGGAAACTGCCGATCACCGGGTAGCGGGTCTCATCCAGGGCATAGAAAACCGGCACGATGATCTTCACCGCCGCATAGCCGAAGAGCCCCACCGCGTAGCAGGTGAGGGCCTCGGCGGTACGGGCCGTGCTGAAGGCGTCAAAACGGCCGTGCTCGAAGATGACCCGGATGATCGGCTCACCCAGCATGATGAGACCGACGGTGGCCGGCAGGGTGAGACAGAAGACCATGGCCAGGGAAGAGGCCAGGGTTTCCTTGAGCCGCCCGCTCTCCTTGGCCGCCACCTGCCGGGCCATGACCGGCAGGGTCGCCACCGACAGGGCCACGCCGAAGATGCCCACCGGAAACCAGAAAAAGCGGAAGGCGTAATTGAGCCACGACAGGCTGCCTTCGACCAGGGAACTGGCAAAATAGGTGTTAACGAAAATATTGAGCTGAAACGGGGCCAGCCCCACCACCGCCGGCACCATGAGCCGACCGATCCGTCGCAGACCGGGGTCGCGCAAATTGAGATGGGGCCGGAAGGCAAAGCCGATACCGGCCAGGGCCGGCAGTTGCCCGACCAGTTGACAGAGACCGCCGAGCAGGGTACCAAAGGCCATGCCGATAATGGCCGGATAGCCAAAGCGGGGCAGAATCAGGGCCAGGCCAACGCCGCCGATCAAGGAACCCAGGTTGAAAAAACTCGAGGCCAGGGCCGGCAGAAAAAAACGGCCCTTGGTGTTCAGCATCCCCATGACCACGCTGGACAAGGAGACCAGGGTCAGGAAGGGGAACATGATGACGGTCATCCGCCGGGTGAGTTCCACCTTGCCGGCGATGGCCTCGAACTCGGCATTGACCAGGAGGCGGACCAAAGGCTCGGCAAAGATCATGCCCGCCAGGGTAATGATGCTCACGAGGATGGCCACGCACACCAGGACATTATTGGCCAGCCGCCAGGTGGCCGCCGGGCCGCGATTGAAATCGTAATCGGAAAAAACCGAGACAAAGGCGGCGGAAAGGGATCCCTCGCCGAAAAGATCGCGCAACAGGTTTGGAATCCGGAAGGCCACCACAAAGGCGTCGTAGGCAAAGCCGGCGCCGAAAAAGGCGGCGAAAACCTGCTCGCGGACCAGGCCCAGAATACGGCTGCACATCACGGCGATGCTCACCGTGCCGGCGGCCCTGGCTATTTGCCCCGTATCCTCGGAAGGTTTTTGCATAGGTCACCGTTCCTGCTCCTGCCATCATACCCTGGCGCTCTGCCGGTGCACAATAACAGGTTGCGGGCCGGCTGACAACAGGACTGTCGGCGGCCAGCCAGCCACCCCTTATAAAACCGGCCAAATAGATTCTTGACTTTGGGGGCCCCTTCTGAATACTATGCGATTCCTGTAACTGGCAAACGGTGCAAAGCATTTCTCGCTGCTCGCAACGACCTTTACCGGAAACCGACTGCGTGCATCGCCCTGCCAGCCTGACCGTACAAGTGATTACAACTGGCCACCGGAGTTAACTGTGAAGGGAGGAATACATGCAGGACGTTAATCTCATCCGCAATGTCGCGCTCTTCGGTCATGGAAAAAGCGGCAAGACTTCCCTGGCCGAGGCCATGCTGTTCACGGCCGGCAAGACCAAACGCCTGGGCAAGGTTGACGACGGTTCCTCGGTCCTGGATTTCGAGCCCGAGGAGGTCAACCGGCACCTGTCCATCGCCGCGGCCTTTCATAATTACACCTGGAAAAAACACACCATATTCCTGACCGACACCCCTGGCGACGACAATTTCCTGAACGATACCAGATACGCGGCCCACGTGGCGGACTGCGCCATCTTCACCGTGGAGGCGACGCTGGGCGTCAAATACCAGACCGAAAAAATCGCCGGCTACGTAAAGGATGCCGATCTGCCCACCATCCTATACATCAACAAGATGGACCGCGAGCGGGCCGATTTCGAAAAGACCATCCAGGAGATCACCGCCTCCCTGCCCTTCAAGCCCGCCGTGACGCATCTGCCCATTGGCGCGGAAAGCAGCTTCAAGGGTGTGGTGGACCTGGTCCGCATGCAGGCCTTCCTCTTTGACAACAGCGGCAAGGTCACGGAAGCGGCTATCCCCGCCGACCTGGCCGACCTGGCGGCCACCTACCGGGAACGCCTTACGGAACAGGTGGCCGAGGTGGACGACGAACTTATCGAAAAATTCCTGGACGAGGGCATACTGAGTGACGAGGATTTGCGCAACGGTCTGAAGGCCGGGGCCAAATCCGGCCGGCTCTGCCCGGTGGTGGTCGGCGCCGCCACCGGCAACCTGGGCACCGAGTTGCTGCTCGACATGATCAACGACCTCATGCCCGCGCCAAACGAGCGGCCCGCCCGCCTCGGCACCGACCGAAAAAGCGGCAAGGTCGTGGAGCGACCAGCCAGCCCGGACGCCCCCTTCTCGGCCTTGGTCTTCAAGACCATCAGCGATCCCTATGCCGGCCGTTTGACCCTCTTCCGGGTCTTCTCCGGCACCCTGGGGGCGGAATCATTCTACAACGCCAGCAAAAATACCAACGAGAAAATCAACCAGATCTTTCTCATGGAGGGCAAGGAAAACAAACCAGTGGACCAGGCCGTGCCCGGCATGATCGTGGCCGTGGCCAAGCTCAAGGTCACCACCACCGGCGACACCCTTTGCACCGAGGCCAGCCCGGTGCTTTACGAACCGCTGGTACCAGTAGCGCCGGTGATGTCCTACGCCGTTTTCACCGCCAAAAAGGACGACGAGGACAAGCTCTTTTCCTCGATCAGCAAGATCCTCGAGGAAGACCCCACCCTGCGGCTGACCCGCCAGGAGGAGACCAAGCAGACCATTGTGGCTGGTGTGGGCGAGATCCACCTCAAGGTGGTCGGCGAAAAAATCAAACGCAAATTCGGGGTGGAGATGTCACTCGCCCTGCCCAAGGTACCCTACAAGGAAACGATCCGGGGCAAGGCCAGGGTGCAGGGCAAACACAAGAAACAGACCGGCGGCCACGGTCAGTTCGCCGACAGTTGGCTGGAAGTGGAACCCCTGCCCCGGGGCGGCGGCTTTCAGTTCGAGGACAAGATTGTCGGCGGCGTCATCCCGCGGCAGTACATCCCGGCTGTGGAAAAGGGCGTTCTCGAGGCCATATCCGAGGGCGCCTTGAGCGGCTTTCCCATTGTCGACATCAAGGTGGCCTTGGTGGACGGCTCCTTCCACGCCGTGGACTCTTCGGAGATGGCCTTCAAGATCTCCGGCTCCATGGGTTTCAAGAAGGCTGTCCTGGAAGCCAGTCCGGTGCTGCTGGAACCCATCATGAACATTGCCATCCACATGCCCAAGGACTGCGTGGGCGACGTCATGGGCGATCTGAACAGCCGGCGCGGCCGGGTCATGGGCATGGACTCCGAAGGCAGGAGTGAGGTGATCAACGCCCAGGTGCCCATGGCGGAAATTTTGCACTACGCCCCGGATCTGACCTCCATCACCGGCGGCCGCGGCTCATTCACCATGGAATTTTCACATTACGAGGAACTACCCGCCAACCTGATCGACAAGGTGATCGAGGCCGCCAGGCAGGTCAAGGAACAGAAGGGATAGGGGAATGCCAGCCGCTGGCTGCTAGCTTGCGGGGGCGTAGTCGATCCGCACCGCCGGTGCTTCCTTGGCGGGACGGGAGACAATGTCGCCGATCACAAAGGTCTTCTCGCCCAGGGCGCCAAGCTGCTGGCCGATATCGTCCACCTGCTTGGCATCAACGATGGCGATCATGCCGATGCCGCAGTTGAAGGTGCGGAACATCTCCTCGGGCGAGACCTTGCCGTTCTTCTCCAGAAAGGTGAAAATCGGTGGTACAGTCCAGCTCTTCTCGCGGATCACAGCCATGCAGCCCTGGGGCAGCACCCTGGGAATGTTGTCGATGAAGCCGCCGCCGGTGATGTGCACCAGGCCGCCGACCTTGTAATGCCGGATCAGGTTGACGATGGTATCCACGTAGATGCGGGTCGGCCGGAGCAGTTCCTCCCCCAGCGTGCAGCCAAGTTCCGCAATGGCGTCATGCACCGACAGGCCCATGTCCGTAAAACAAATCTTGCGCACCAGGGAGTAGCCATTGCTGTGCAAGCCACTGGAGGCGAGGCCGATGATCTTGTCGCCTACCTTGATGTCCGAGCCGTCGATGATCTGGGCGCGCTCGGCGATACCCACGGTGAAGCCGGCCAGGTCGTAATCACCACCCGTGTACAGGCCCGGCATCTCCGCTGTTTCACCGCCGATCAGGGAACATCTGGCGATCCGGCACCCCTTGGCAATGCCCTTGACCACATCGACGGCCTTGTCGGCGTCGAGCTTGCCGGTGGCGAAATAATCGAGGAAGAAGAGAGGCTGGGCGCCGGACACCACGATATCGTTGACGCACATGGCCACCAGATCAATGCCGATGGTGTCGTGGCGATCGCAAAGCCCGGCGATCATGAGCTTGGTGCCGACGCCGTCGGTGGATGACACCAGCACCGGGTCGGTATAGCGATCACCGCCGAGGGCAAACAGGCCGCCGAAACCGCCGATATCCGAAAGCACGCCCCGCGTAAAGGTGGCGGCCACAATCGGTTTGATCTTGTCGACAAAGGTATTGGCCTCGTCGATATCGACGCCTGATTCCTTATAGCGCGCAGCGGGTATATTGGTCATGGTCTCGGGGGCCTGTAACGCTGATTTTATCCTGATGGAACACCTTGGCAACGAGGGTAAACTTTATACTGTCCCGCCGTGGGGAAGTCAATCAATTCCTCGCGCCAGGTGGCAATGGTGGCGCTCATGCACGCCGTTCCCCATTATCGCATCGCATCTTACCATAGCTGGATTACAACCGGCAATTCAAGGAAAAATTTTATCGGCCCGCCCAAGAGGTAAGCCCCGTGGTTAAGTGGTCGGACCATGGCCTTGCCCGATCTTTTTCCGACTTTCCGCACTATTTTTTCCGAAAAACCGGAATATCCTGCCATCGGACAGGAGCCCATTTCAAAAATTAATGCTTTTATTTCAATAAGTTATACCCAGCATGCCGGTATGTGTTTCATGGCACACTCTTTGCAACAGCAACAAGACAAAGGAGAAAGAAAGATGACTTTGCAAAGGGCCATACAAATTCTTATGGAAAGTCCAATCTACTTTCGATTGGACCTGCCGGCCAGGAAGGTGCTCATCAAGGAGTTCCGCGCCAGGTTCGCCGAATGATGCGCTTCCAACGCCCCTGACCTCCATGCCGAGCCGCCAGCCGTCATGTCCGGCCGTTCGTCCCCTGCCCAGGCGATGCCTGGCCTCCCGCGACTTCCATCTGTTCACCTAAGAGTTTGTCCGCCAGTTGACTTTCGGTCAGCGGGGAATTATACATCTCCTCATCATGAGTCACGAAAAACCCACCCCCTGGTCCATCCTCGTGCTGATTGCTATTTTCGGATGGCTCGCCTTTGTCATGGCCACGCGAGGTGGTAGCCGCACCTGAAATATCCCGCCATCTCTTCCCCGGGCGGGGGAAAGCGGCCCGCAACAATCCATGTTGCCGAAGTAGAGGGGCATCCACGTCCCACGGAGGAAACCAAGCATGCTCGCCAGCGATCAGTACCTTCATTACGCGGAGGAAGAACATTTCTGTCCGCACTGCCATACCAGACTATCCTGCTGCCATACCCCGCCCTTCCATGTGGGAGACGGGCTGGGCTGGGGCACGGAAGTTTTCTTCATTTGCCTGAACGACGAGTGCCGGCTGTTTGTCAACGGCTGGAAACAATGCGAGGAACAGTACGGCCACACCGCCTCCTGTCGTTATGCCCTGCTGCCTGGCGAGAAAGAAGGCATCACCATGATGGTAGGCAGCAAAGAGGCCTTTACCGGTTCCGAGGTCGATTCTGAAGCCATCAAGACGAAAAACGCCCGCTTTCAGGCGGAACAGGAGGCCATGGCCAAACTGGAAACCTGCGTGGCCGAGAAGAACCTGGCGCCAATCCTCACCCTGTTGCTTGATGAGTCAGCCGACCGGGAGGCCCGGAACCGGGCCGGCGATCTCCTGGTCGAACTGCACGATCCGGCCTGCATCGACCCGTTACGCAATCACGCCTTCAGGAACACAGACCTTGAACAGAAGGTCAACATGGCCATCCGCGCCATTCTCAAGGCCAACTTCAACAAGGAATGCCCCCAGTGCAGCGAGATCGTCAAGGCCCAGGCCAAGGTCTGCAAGCACTGCGGCGCCGAATTCTGATGGCGTCGTAAAAACCTGAAATGTGCCCCGTCGCCACCAGTAACCCCCTAATTTACCAACGGTTATTGCGCCCAATATGAATAGGGGCTAAATGGGGTCAGTTCTGGACATTGGACAATGTGGCCGGATCAAAATTCGTTTGTCCATTGTCCAAAACCGACCCATCTCCTCATTATTTATCCTCTACCTTGCCACCTTCATCTGCTCAAGCCACCGCCCATGCCGCGCTAAGGGACTCGGAAAATACCAATATACTTCAGCAGCTTCCGCAGCAGTTCCACACAGATCGGTCACCGCCCGCAGCAGCCGGGCCTTGCCGTCATCCTGGCTTAAGATATGCTCCTGCGCTTCCACCAATTTTGTCAGACGCGTCTGACTTGTCGGACCGGTCAGATACTCTTGCCAGTCAAACCCACGGAACAAGCCGAGACAAATCTCGTACTTCTCCAGCATCACCGCCACGGCCTCGGCCTGGTCCAGCGCCGTCTTGCCGTCCATGTTTGCCAGCCGGTTTTCGAAGTGCTCTACCAGGTCACGGGCCACTAGCTCAATGCGGTTCTCGGAACCAACTACCGCTTCCAGTTGCGCCCACTTGCCCTTGAGCTTCTCCTTGCGTTCGACCTCCTCGCCTTCGGTGGCCTCCTCGAACTCCGGGTCGATCTTCGGCCGTTCGGATGCCTTCAGCTCCAACTTGGCGAGCCGGCTCTCGTAGTAGATGGGCACGGTGGCGCCGTCCGTTACCGCCCGCTGGATGTCGTAAACGCTGATGTGGTCGCCGAACACCGCGCGGGTGTTGGCGTCGGTCTTCTCGATAGGGGTGCCGGTGAAACCGATAAACGAGGCGTGCGGCAGGGCATCGCGCATGTGCCGGGCATAACCGTCGATAAAGTCATACTGGCTGCGGTGCGCCTCGTCAGCGATGACCACGATGTTGCGCCGCGTCGAGAGCACCGGGTGGCGGTCGCCCCGTTCCTCGGGAAAGAACTTCTGGATGGTGGTGAAGACCACGCCGCCGGAGGCGACCGCGAGCTTGGCGCGCAGGTCGGTACGGTCCGTTGCCTGCACTGGCGGCTGACGCAGGAGGTCGCGGCAACGGGCAAAGGTGCCGAAGAGCTGGTCGTCGAGGTCGTTGCGGTCGGTGATTACGACGAGGGTGGGGTTCTCCATTGTCGGGTGCAGGATCACCCGGCCGGCGTAAAAGGCCATGGTCAGGCTCTTGCCCGAACCCTGGGTGTGCCAAACCACGCCCACGCGCCGATCGCCGGGGTTGCCGCCCGGTTGATGCCCCCGCCTCATAGCGGCCTGGCGTTTCTCCACCAACGCCCAACCCAGGGGTCTGGGCCGCCCGCATGGTTTCTTCCACGGCGGCGTTCACCGCATGGAACTGGTGGTAGCCTGCCATCTTTTTGGTGAGCTGGCCAGCGCCCTCATCCTCGAACACGATGAAGTGGCGCACCAGGTTTAGAAAGCGGTGCTGCGCGAACACGCCTTCCAGCACCACTTGCAGCTCGGTCAACTTGGCGGATGCGTCCTCGCGCCCGGTGATGGTGCGCCAGGGCTTGAACCACTCCTTGCCCGCGCCCAGCGCGCCAATGCGGGCCTGCACGCCGTCGGAAACCACCAGGGCCGCGTTGCAGGCAAAGAGCGCCGGGATCTGCGCCTGATAGGTCTGCAACTGCTGATGGGCACTCCAGACCGTGGCGTTCTCGTCGGCCGGGTTCTTCAGCTCGATCACCGCCAGGGCCAGGCCGTTCACGAACAACACCACGTCTGGCCGACGCGTGTGCTGGCCCTCGGCCACAGTGAACTGGTTGACCGCCAGCCAGTCGTTGTTGCCGGGCTTGGCGAAGTCGATCACCTGCGCCTGCCCGCCCGCGATGGAACCATCTTTTCGTCGGTACTCCACGGTCACGCCATCCACCAGCATCCGATGCACCGCGTGGTTGCGCTCGATGAGCGAAGGCGCGTCGCTGCGGGTCAGCTTGCGGAAGGCATCTTCCAGCGCCTCGGCGGGCAGATCGGGGTTGAGGCGTACAAGGGCCTGGCGTAGGCGGCCTTCCAGCACCACGTCGCGGTAGTTCGGGTCGCTGCGCTCTGCGGCCGGCATGCCTACAGCAAGGTCAGGGCCGTGCAGCACGGTGTAGTCCAGTGCCGCCAGCCAGGCAAGCGCGGCCTCTTCGACGATGGATTCGGTGAAGGTGGTCATGCGCGGGGCTCCGCCAGGAGATTTATGATGAGCCGAACCATCAGTTCCTTGGCAACCGGGGCGCTTTCGGCGATGAGCAAGGCGAGCGCGGTCAAGGCCGGCGGGTTGAGTAGGCGCCCCATACCTTCTTGTTGCAGGTAGAGCATGAACAGGAAGGAACCAATGCGTTTGTTGCCATCGGAAAACGGGTGATCCTTGATGACGAAGTAGAGGAGATGGGCGGCCTTCTCCTCGCGCGTACGGTACAACGCCTCGCCGAACATGGTTTGCTCGATACTGCCGAGGATGCCCTCCAGCGCCGCGCCGCGCGGGTTGCCGAACAGCGGGGTGGCCTCGTTACGTGCCAGCAGCTCTTTCTTGAAATCGGCAATCGCGAGGCTGGCTCGGGCTAGGTCCAACACACCCGCAGACGGCCGGGCGCCCGGCGGCAACACCAGCCGGTCTTCGTCGTACTCCAAAAGCAGCCGCCAGGTGTCGGCATAGCCGGTGATCAGCTCCAGCACGGCGCGGCCGGTGTCGTTTACCAGCGCCTGGTTTTGCAGGGTGCTCGCCAGCAGTTCGAGCGTCTGCCGCGCTTCCAGCAGCCCACGCTCGGCCAGCCTGGTCTGGTTGAAGCTGTAACCCTGCACCAGATGCTTGCGCAGCACCCGGGTTGCCCACTGGCGGAAGCGCGTACCCTGAGCGGATTT
>Ga0100389_1001549_pt1 | contig 18248 bp, 22 predicted proteins | sample CryGeymeta201513_FD_81537 | JGI IMG/M metagenome (GOLD analysis project Ga0100389, IMG submission 81537) | Groundwater microbial communities from Crystal Geyser aquifers in Utah, USA - Crystal Geyser metaG 2015-13 | ecosystem: Environmental > Aquatic > Deep subsurface > Groundwater | place: USA... | reverse complement strand
GGCGAGGCACCTGTGCTTGTATATTTTTTCCATGGATGACAAAGGAAATGTTAAAGAATATTCACCGAAAGATTTTAAAAGAATTCAAAATGTCTAACTGGCCAACAAACCCCAGTAGTAGAGCAAAGCTCACTACGGGGCAAGAATTTAGGTCAAAATTGAAAACACAGTTTAAATAAAACATTCCAACATTCTTGAGAATGTTGGAATAATGTTGTTAGAAACAACTAACCAAAAAGTCGAAAAATTAATTAAAAACTTATTTTTATACCAGAATATGCTTAGTCAAGAGCCAAGAAATGAAAAAGTGACTTATGTTTTTATTGATGCTTCGAATATTTGGAATGCTGTAAAGTCGGTGAAGAAGTTTATTGAATATAAAAAACTTAAAGATTATTTTAGGAATAATTTTAACGCTGGCAAGGTTGAAATTTTTTACTATGATGCTTACCCGAAAAAGGGAACAAGAGATTATAACTTAGATGGAAAGCATAAATTTTATACATATCTCAAGAAAGGTCTTGGTTTTACTGTAAGAAAAAAGGAGTTAAAGAGAATCTCTATTGTTGGCGAGAACGGAGAATCTGTTATAGAAAAAGGGAATATGGATGTTGAGATAACGATTGATGCCCTGCATAATATAAACAAATACGACATAGCCGTTTTATTTAGCGGTGACGCTGATTTTTTAGCCCTCGTGAACTATTTGAAGAATCGAAGCAAAAAAGTTTATATTTTTTCATCAAAAGACAATATTTCTTATGAATTAAAAACAGGCGGGGATGGCTATTTTGATTTGAAAGAAATAAATGAACTCTGGGGTAAAGATTTAAAGCGTCGCGAAAAAGAATAAAACAAAACCACCCTCAGCTAAGAGGGTGGCCCTGGGATGTATAACCCTAACGGTTCTATGGTAGAACCGAAAGACATTGCAAGTATAGCAAGCCGATATCGTTTGTCAAGTGTCAATTTGTGGATGAACCAAGAAGTCGAACCCCTTCGTCCTCCTGCGCCGAAGCTTAGGAAGGACTACGGAAGAGCAAGAAATTAATCCTTTGGCAGGTTCAGGACAAGTTGAGAAATAAAAATAATCAAAATTTATGCCGAAATTGAAAACACAGTTTAAATTTAAATAAAACATTCCAACATTCTTGAGAATGTTGGAATGTTACTGGAACGGCCAGAGGTGTGTAGGCGCGCAAATGTTGGAAATTATTAAAGGAGCGGGGAAAGACCTTATTGGCGGATTTTGAAAGGGGTTTAGTAATTGTGGCACGAAAAATATATATGAGAAAAGATCAAGTTCTCCGTCAGCTGACGGATCGGCATCCGACCAATCGGACAAAAGAAAGTTTGCGATTGCAAAAATACAGACCAATAGAAAACTACAAAGAATATGAATAATCAAAAATTTGAAACACAACACGAACCGACACGGCTGAATCAAACAGCACTAGAATTAAAAAAAGGTATTTTATCTCAAATACTTGCCCTTCCTTTGACTCCGAATCAAAGAACAATTGCAGAAAGCCAAGTTAATTATGCGTTATTTGATTTTCCCGATAATCAAAGAGCCGCCTTTTTATTGGCAAAAAAACGCTGTTTTTCTCTAACAGCAGATGAAGCTAAAGAGTTTGAACCATATTGTTTTTTCCCCGAAGAACATCCTAATCTAAGGGCATTTATTAAAGATAGAAAAACAATAGCAATAGGAGATAAAAAAATTGAAGTAGTTAATAGGAATCCCAATGTAGATGTTGTTTTGGACTATGAACATATGAGAATCATAAGAGAAACATTAGAAAGAGTGACTGCTCAAGCGTCGCAAACAGTTCAACAATTGCGTAAGATTTTTCTAATTAAACAAGAAAAAGCAGAACAAGAAGAATACGGGCCCAATGGAGAATGGACAAAAAGACAATGCGATGACGTACCAACGGGTATTGTATTGACTCAGCAGGGATACAGATATGATATTCCGCATAGAGTTGAAGGAATTAACAATCTTCAAGGCACAATAGTTCACGAATTAGGCCACGCGCTATATTATTTATATCCTAATTTTGTACCTAAATTTAGAGAATCTTTAGGTTATCATCCGATTAGAACAATTGACTATGAAGGCAAAACAGTAACGATTATTGAAGGTGGGTGGGAAAGTATTGTTCAAGATAGCAATGTGGTATTTGTCCATAAACCATCGAGCAAAAAAACATATACAGGTGTGGTCCCGAGAGACTTGGATTTATTACCTAGTAACTATGCCTGTTTTGGTCTCGAAGAAGACATTGCAGAAAGTTTTGTTGCATGGATTTTTGATAAACCACTTGATGGAGTAAGAAAAGGATTATTTAATGAGCTTTTTATAGATGATTCGAGCCATTCTATCTGACTTTAAAAATTAACAACAATGGAAAATTCGGGAAAATAAAAGAGATATTTATTATCAATATTAGAGTCGGTATGGTATATTTGAGAATAATTTAAATATATTTCATAGTTATGCAACGGGTAAAATTTTTGTATATCTCTATTCTTATCTTTGTCGCATCAGCATTGGTTATTGGCATTGGTGGGTATGTGATTGTGCGCCGTGCATCAATTCTTCCAGCAGTAACCGTACAGCCGCTTGTTGGCGGAGATAAAGATGTTCACGGCTGTATTGGTTCTGCCGGGTATTCATGGTGTGAAATAAAACAAAAATGTCTGCGCGTATGGGAAGAATCGTGTGCTGAAGAACAAAATAATCCTGCGCCGAGCGTGGCACAAAAAGCAACACATATGATTTTAATTCAAACAAATATGGGCAACATAACGATTCAAACATACGATACCGATGCCCCTAAAACCGTTCAAAACTTTATTACACTTGCGCAAAAAGGATTTTACAACGGCTTGATATTTCATCGCGTGGTCAAGGGTTTTGTTATTCAGGCAGGAGACCCGAACGGTGATGGCACCGGAGGTCCGGGATACAAATTTGAAGATGAGTTAAATCCCGCTACGCAGTCGTATAAAGACGGGTATCAAAAGGGCGTTGTTGCTATGGCAAACAGCGGGTCTAACACGAACGGCAGTCAATTTTTCATTATGCTGGCAGATATGCAGCTTAGGCACGCATATACGATTTTCGGCAAGGTTATTAAAGGACAAGATATTGTTGACGCTATTGGCAATGTTGCTGTTGACGCAAATGATAAGCCACTGAAGCCGGTTGTGATGCAAAAAGTTGTTGTACAATAATACAGGGATAGGTTTCGCGATAAAATTAAACAGTACATACTATATGCATTTGGACTCATACAAACGCAACTGGGTGAAATTTATTATCGGATTGCTCGTGTGTTTTAGTATTCGGTTGATTCCGTTTCGCGCGCCCAATGTGGAACCCGTGATGGCAACACAAATGCCTTTTGCAAAACAATATGGATGGCTTGCCGGATTTATGTTCGGATTTTTCAGCATCGTGTTCTTTGATATAGTAACAAGCGGCATTGGCGTATGGACATGGGTAACTGCCATTGCGTACGGATTGGTCGGTGTGGGGGCGTATGCGTTTTTGAAAAATAGACGCGCTACTGCATTGCAATATGTGGCGTACGGCATAATCGGAACGCTTGCGTACGATGCAGTAACTGGTATTGGCATGGGAACATTGCTTTTTCATCAGTCGTTTATGCAAACTGTGCTTGGTCAGATTCCTTTTACTGCCATGCATTTGGCTGGTAATGTCGTGTTTTCGTTTTTGCTCAGCCCGGCGATTTATAAATGGGTTGTGAAGAATGAGCAACTTGACTGGTTTGCCATTCGCGAGCGGTTGACAGCATTGGTTCACTAATTTTTCAAAAACAAAAAGTCAAAATATGAAAAATATGGAACTTACCAAACAACACGTATTGGATTTTCTCAAAACACAAAAATTGATGGCAGTTGCAACGTATGGAGATTTTCCATGGATTGCGAGTGTGTATTATACATTTGATAATGATTTAAATCTGTATTTTTTAAGCAGTCCATCAACGCTTCATTGCAAATTCATCCAGCAGAATTCTCAAGTAGCTGTTTCAATTGCAGATAGCGCTCAAAGTATTGCAAAACCTAAAAAGGGACTTCAGGTATGGGGTATTGCCGAACAAATATCTGACGCTGCAAAAATTATGCATGCGTTAAAAATGTGGAAAGACTTTTTGGGTGTTATAGACCAAGAGTTGACGTATAAAAATATGGTTACAAAGGTCGTATCTGGGAGGATGTATCGTATTACGCCTAAACGCATTAAGCTTTTTGACCAAGAATTATTTAAAGACGTAGAAGACGGCGAAGAACCAATTTTGGAGTTGTGATATATATGATTCGTTTTTCAGTCATCGTTCCTGCGTATAACGAAGAAAAACATATTGCAAATTGTCTTGACGCGTTGGTGCGTCAAGATTTCCCTCGCGACCAGTACGAAATTATCATGGTCAACAATAATTCTACTGATAGCACCAAAGAAATCGCGTCTCGATATGCGCGCGTGCGCGTGATTGAGGAATTAAAACAAGGATGTGTACACGCGTTAATTCGTGGGTGCAAGGAGGCAACCGGAGAACTTTTTGCTTTTACCGATGCAGATACCGCGGCGCCTGTTGATTGGCTTTCAAAATATGACCGCGCGTATCGCGACTCGGGAGTAATGTTTGCGGGCGGGCCCGCATACCTGCGGCCGAAGTTATGGTGCACACCATTTTTGGAACAGGTATCTTATTGGGGAGGACGCATTTCAAAACTCGCCAGTGGGTTCAATATATCTATCAGGAAAACAGCATACGAAGCCATAGGAGGATTTAATCCTAAAATTAATTTCGATGCTGATGTATATCTACGATTACAGGCTAAAAAAACTGGTAGGGCAGTATTTTTGAAAGATAATTGGGTTGTAACATCCAGCAGGCGATACCAAACAATTCGAACCATAGGGTATCTTACTAAATCGCTTGTTAATATTGTGGCGCTTATTTTAGTTGGCAAAACAGTTTTTTATGATTTTGGGAATATAAGATGAAATATATTTATTTTTTGTATGTTATCTATTTCTGTTGTTGAACCAGCACTCATAAGAATTCCGTCAGGAGATTTTATTCTCGGTTCTACTCAGGAGCAGATTGATGGTGTTTCAAAAAGGTTTCCAGATATTGATAAACGGTTATTGGAACGTGAATTACCGCAACACACCGTGCATTTGAGCGAGTATTATATCGGGAAGTATCCAGTAACAAATAAACAGTTTTCAGTGTTTATACAAGATAGCCAGTATATTACTACTGCGGAAAAAGAGGGAGGCGGCGCAGTGTTTACTCCCGACTATACATTAGTACGAGGCGCAGACTGGAAACACCCTCACGGTCCCCAATCAGATATCAGCGCGAAAGATAATCATCCCGCTGTACAGGTTTCCTGGTACGATGCGGTAGCATATTGTAAATGGTTATCGGTAAAGATAAACAAAAAATACCGTCTTCCTACAGAAGCAGAGTGGGAAAAAGCTGCGCGTGGCGTGGACGGACGATTATTCCCATGGGGTAATAATTGGGATCAGGATATTTGTAACACCGAATATAAGATTAAAGATACTACACCTGTGGATAGATTTTCACCGACATCAGATAGTCCTTATGGTTGCGCTGATATGTGCGGGAATGTATTTCAATGGGTATCAACAACAATCGGTAGTATAGAGCCCTGGCCATCAAAATATGTGTATCCGTATAATTTGCTTGATGGTCGAGAGAATATGAATACAGGAGGGCGGAGAATAGGGCGCGGGGGTTCATATAGCCGAGGTGAAGCGTATTGTCGGACAACATTCAGGTTTGCGGATTTACCAACCGATAGATATTCTACTCAGGGGTTTCGCATTGTGTTAATATCATAAATATATATGGAGAGAATTTTTTACACAAGGTGCGGCGATAAAGGCACAAGCCGCGTCACAAAAACTAAGATAGTTGCAAAAACCGACCCAGTCATCGGCGTTCTGGGAGATTTAGACGAACTGAATTCTTTATTCGGACTTGTGCGGACGCAAAAAATATCTGCGCATTCGAAAAAAGTGTTGCGATTTGTACAGGAAGATTTGTTTATCATTCAGGCGCAGATTGCATTACTTTTAATAGGTGGCAGTCAGAAAATGAAGGCATTTCCACTGGATAAGGTAGGGCGTTTGGAACAAGAAATCGATGTATTGGAAAAAATCGTAAAGCCGAAGCGGAAATTCGTAGTTGCGGGGTCAAATGAAGCAAGCGCGTGGTTTGATTATTGCCGCGCAGTTAGCCGTCGCGTTGAACGATCAACGGTTAAATTATGTAAAACCGCCGATAACAGAGCCTCCATTTTCGCAAAGGCTTCAGAAGGGCGAGGAATTTCATGGACTATTCTTGCGTATTTAAACCGATTATCAAGTTTATTGTATGCACTAGCGCGGCGCGAGGCAAAACGAAAAGGGGTTTTAGAAGAACACCCGCGGTATAGTTAATGGTTTTTTACAATGAACAAAATAGCGGTAAGGGATTTTAATCTTAATATGACTTTGTTGGGAGGGCAGAGTTTTTGCTGGGATTATGACGGTTCATATTTTTACGGTTTTACGTCAGCGCGGATCATCAAATTAAAACAAGGTATGGATTATTGGCATTGGCAAACGTACCCCGTGTTAAATGACATAAAGTTTATAAAAGAATATTTCAGGTTGCACGTTAAATACAACAAAATCATATCCGTAATCAGCAAAGATAAATATGTTAACAGGGGAATACAGCAATATCCTGGTCTGAGATTGTTGAAGCAACCATTTTGCGATACTGTAATTTCGTTTATTATTTCCGCAAATAATAATATCAAGGCGATCAGAAAAAGCATTAGAATTTTGTCTCGTATGTACGGTAAAAGAATAAAGGTTGATGACAAGTATTTTTATCTATTCCCAAAGATAGATAAGTTGGCCAATGCGAGATTATCTGGCCTAAAGAACAGCAGAATTGGATTCAGGGCGAAGTACGTAAAAAACGCAGCGAGATGCCTGGTGGCAAGCGGATTAGAAAAGCGAATAGATAAAATGTCTGAAAATCAAATTCGAACCGAACTAATTAATTTGCCAGGCGTAGGCGATAAGGTCGCAGATTGTACCTTGTGTTATGGCGTGGCCCTTGACGATGTTATGCCGCTTGATGTTTGGGGTAGGCGAATACTATCTACATATTATGGATTGAGCCCGAAGCTGTCTTATAATGCTATGCGTGTGTGTACCAGGACTCATTTCGGCGGATATGCGGCGTGGGCAGGACAGTTTTTGTTCGAATATATACGACATAATTTTAGAAAGTAATTTTTTTCAGATATGAAAATTCTTTTTGTTACCTCTTCGTATTTCCCGACTATCAACGGCGTTTGCGTTTCAATTCGCAATTTCAAAAAAGGCCTTGAGGCGCTAGGGCACGAAGTATGGGTGCTTGCGCCCGCGCACCGCGGCTATTGCGAAACAGAAACTCATGTGATGCGTTACCCGTCAATTTACAATCCCTTTATTAAAGCATATCCAATTCCTTTGCCGGTTCTTACGCCAAAGCTTTTTTCGTTTTTGCGTCATAATCGGTTTAATATTGTGCATACGCACCATCCGTTTTATGTGGGTACATTTGCCAGAGCGCTTTCTTTGCTGTACCGATGCCCGCTGGTGTTTACGCACCATACGCGTTATGACGCGCCGTTTTCTCAAGCGCTGGATAATAGCGTGAGCAAAACATTCATCAGGCGTGTTGTTGATTATTTTTGTCATCAAGCAGATATTGTCGTCGCGCCTTCGCCTTTGATTGCATCGTATCTTGGGCGCAGGAAAATCAACATAAATGTTTCTGTTGTGGCAAGCCCGCTGTCAGATTTTTCCCAAGAAGGATACACGATGCCCGATGCGATTCGCGCAATCAAACAAGACCAGGCCTCGGTTGTGTGCGTTATGACAAATCGTTTAACGCGTGAAAAAAACACCCGTATCGGCATTGAAGCAATGCAGTATGTACCCAGTCAGTATCATGCGGTTATTGTCGGCGATGGTCCCGAACGTAAAGCATTGGAACGTTTGGCAGCGGCGTGCGGCGTTGCTGACCGCGTCCACTTTGTTGGAGCTGTTTCTCATGAGGAATTAAGCCGTTTTTACAGCCATGCGGATGTATTTTTATTCGGGTCAACAACTGAAACGCAGTCTATGAGCGTTTTGGAAGCTGCGTATTTTGGGTTGCCTATTGTGGCGATTGATTCCGAGTTCAGCAGGGCGGTTATTCCTGACAAAGTGGGGATAAGAACACAATTAAGTCCTGCATTATTTGCGCAAGCCATTATGCGCGCGTATAAGAATACAAAGCGGATTTCCGCGCGCGGGCGCGCGTGGGCAGGGGAATTTACGCGCGAAAAACAAGCGGCAGCCATGGCATCTGAATATGAAAAAGCGCTTGCGATACGAAAATGTCTGCGAACGGGCTGGCAATCATGGAGTACGGCACATCGCATAGGGCTGTTTGCGTCTCCGCATTTGTATAACCCGCTTCGCAAAGATAATTATGCGATATCAGTAACCGATATCAATCGCGTTTTGCAAAAAAGCCGCGCGCCGATTGCGGGATGGAATTCTTGGGCTGCATTTGGTCCGCGCATTGATGAGGAAAAAATTCTTCGCCAAGTTGATTGGATACGCGGGCATACGCGTGATATTCCTTTGGAATATGTCGTGATTGATGATGGATGGACCGTGTGGGGGGATTGGATGATGCCTGACACAAAAAAATTTCCCGCGGGGCTCAAATCTGTTGTTGACCGTATTCATGCATCTGGGCTTCAGGCTGGCATTTGGATGGCGCCGTTTTGCGCGCGCGGTTTTTCGTACATGGCAAAGCAGTTTCCGTCATGGTGCGTGTACGATAAACATGGATTGCCGATTGACGCTGCGCAATTTCATCCGCTGGTGCGTTATGCTTTTTCTCAACAGTGTTCGGCGCGACTGCTTGATGTCAGACAAGATGCCGTGTGGAATTATATCAAACAATCAATTGACTTTTTGCTTAGGACATGCGAGTTTGACTTTATCAAGCTTGATTTTTTATTCGCGCCATATTTCATCCCGGGTATCAAAATACGTGAAGCATCCGGCGCAATTCGCCGCGTGTTTTCGTATATCAGACAAACATATCCGAATGTATTTATTAACGCATGCGGATGCCCGTTGGTTGATGCGATCGGCTGTGTTGATGCCATGCGCGTTGGGCCCGATGTCATTATGCCGTACGGAGAAGGCAAAAGGTTGGCAAGTTCAATTGTTCATGCGGCTCGCGTATCAACAGCAGTGCGAGTAATTAAAAACCGAGCATGGACGCGTGCGTTTTGGCTTCTTGACCCTGATATATTTGCATGCAGGCCCGAATTGGGAATTCGCGAAAAAGATTTGCAGAAATTTCGCCGCTCGATTTCAGAATGTAAGGGTTTGGTGTTTTTAGGGGATGATTTGCCCGCGCTTTCGCAGGACCTCATTGACCGATATATCAGACCCCTGCTTGACGCGCAAAAGACAAATGTGTGATATACTGGAAACGACAAGGGGGATAAAATAAATAAAATAATCTTTATATGGAACAAGTTTTTAGCATCAAACAGGCCTTATTGTTTGGCTGGGACAAGGCGAAACAGCATGTGTGGCTGTTTGTAAAAATCATGTTGGTTGTCATAGCCATTGTTTTGGTAGTTAGTATTGTTATAGTTTTCTTTCGTGAGGGTTCGCTCATTGCTTCCTTGATAGATTCAGCATTGCAAATCTTTATGTTGTTTGTGGACATTGCAATGACGCTCATTACGCTTCGTTTGGCGCGCGGAGAAACAATAACATTTACGCAAGCAGTGGATATTTTCAAAGGGCTTTTTAAAAAAGATTTGGGTTTGGTTGTTACATTTTTGCTTGTTTTGGGAATCGCGCAATTGTTAATTGGTATTGCGTTTCTTGCTTTGATTATTCCTGGAGTGTATTTGGCGCTTAGGTATTCTCAAGTGAGATATTTGGTTGTGGATAAGAGAGTTTTGTTTGACTGGTCAACACATACATGGAAAACGCACTGGCAAGAAATAAAGCGTGTTATCCATGAGGGATTGCGTACGAGTTCTGATATGACGCAAGGCGTGAAATGGCAGTTGCTTTGGTTTGGTCTTGCCTGCGCGGGCGTGGCGCTTGTTGGTTTTATTCCGGGTATGATTACCTTGGGTATTGGATTGGTGTTTGTGGGAACTATGCTTCAATTCGCATCGGTGTATGTGTATATGAAGCTTTTGGAACGGGTTGAGAAAAAATCGCTGCCCGTGTCGGCGCCTGAATCAGCGCCAACAATATAAAGAAAACAAGATATAACATTAACATGCGCGCCTCGTTTTATGGGCGCGCATGTGTTTGATATGATATTTTTATTTTATCACCCTTCTTTTTCTGGATTTTTTCCATACCGTACTGCAATATCAGCCCCTTTGATAAGTTGAAAAACTTGCTTTACAACATCAAAAGGAGCTGGTTGGTCTGGATTTTGCGGATCAAGAATATGCAGAACAAATTCTCCGGGAACAGCTGTGTCAGCTTGAGTATCAAGCACTTGTCTCTTAGTATATTTCATAACTCGGAATGGAATATCGTGGTTGTTTAGAACGTTTTGTGCTTGACTTACTTCAAAATCAGATACTATAAGGTCGTTTTGTTTTAGCTCTTCTCCTGATGCTGCTTGTTCTATTGTCCTTTGTTGTGGGTTGGACTGATCCGGACGTTTAAGACGCATATTTTTATTTTCGGGTTTTAATTTTTGTTAACAAATTCTTACTGGTGCGTTTATTTGATCAAATCCGAACCTATTTTGAACGAAATTGATTGATTGCCGCGCGGAGCAGTCCATTCCGACAAAGTTAGTTTTGGTGCGCGGGAGAGGAGTCGAACCTCCATGCCTTGCGGCACTACCTCCTTAGGGTAGCGTGTTTCCCATTTCACCACCCGCGCATTTTCGCATTGCTGCCTTAATTTTGTTTCTTTTTCTTGATAGGCAGACAACTTTTTCATTATAGTACATGTATGGCAGTAGTTTCAATGATTCTCTCTTAGCGTATTTTAGTTGTATAACAGAAATGCTTGGAGGGGCATCAATGTATCCATGGATGCCTACCAATGCGTTAATTTTTTTCTGAATCCACATGATGTGAATTTTACTTGCCGATGTAAACGAAGTATAAAAAATAAAACTTGATTTCCAACGCTTGTCATAATATGGATAAAAGCTTCCATCCCCGTCAAAATGTCCACGTAAAAAATCTCTAAAATAAATATCGGGGATTTTTATTTCTCTTATAATTTTTGACTTTCTCGGCATAAATCCTATCGATTCTAAAAAGCGATAGAAATTAACGTCGCTGAATTGTATTCTTGCTGTGATGGAGCTAGACGTACCCGATTTTTTATAACCAACGGCAACCTCTATCTTTAAACACTGCATGAAATTTTTGATTTGTTCTATATCCTTAGACGTAAAATCAATATGCCTATTGTCGATTGATAAACTGCCATCTGTTGCTAAGAGGCCCAGAGCATACGCGAAATTAGGAGACCACTTAATTTCCACTTTCATCTTTGCTTTCATATATTTTATTTTATACACGAATATACCTCAGGTCAATAGCGTATACCAATCGTGTTAGGAATAAATAGTGTAAACTATAGACGATTTTTCTATGTAATTATTCTTTATGTTGGGGCGTGTGGCGAAGAAAATAGTGTTAACGCAAAGTAATCAAAATCCCGCTTGGGCGGGATTTTGATTGTTGATTGTTGATTGTTGATTGTTGATTGTTGATTGTTGTTATTCTTTTGGCGTTTCCGATTCCGGAGCCTTTTCTTCTTTACCAAGAAGTTCAGCAAACGCTTTTTTCGTTTTAAGCTTAGCGCGTACTTGTTTCCGCGACCTGCTTCGCAAGTAATACAGTTTTGCTCTGCGCACTTTCGGGGTTTGCAGTACCTGGATTTTTTCAATAACCGGCGAATGAAACAGCCAGGTCATTTCCACGCCGATATTGTCAATGCCGATTTTGCGCATGGTAAAGGATGCGTTCGTATTTTTTATTCCGTGTTTGGTTGCAATAACAATGCCGTCAAAAAAAGTGGTGCGCCACTTATCCTTTTCCGGCACTTTGTACCATACTTTGATTTTCATGCCCGCTTTGATGTCGGGAAGGTCGGTGCGGAGTGATTGTTTATGGATTGCAAGTATTTTTGTGTGCATATTCTTACTTTGTCAGGGCTTTAACATGTAATGTAAAAATTGGAGGCAAAATGAAAAAGCCACGAGATCGTTTAATAGTATCATGAAAAACTTTATCCTGCAACTGACGCGCGTGGGGTGAGCGTTTTGAGAAACGTTGCGAGATCTTGGGGAAGCGGCGCTGCAAACGTATACGTTTTCCCATCAAGAGAAAAACTGATACGTTCTGCGTGTAAGAATACTCGTGGTAGGCGATCGCGGTATGCGCGGGTTGTTTTACCGCCGTATAAGTAATCGCCGATAACCGGATGTCCTATTGCTGCACAGTGCACGCGAATTTGGTGTGTGCGGCCGGTTTTCGGAGTTATAGAAAGCAAGGAAAGCATTTGGCTATTATCATCATATTGTCCTATCACTTCCCATTGGGTTTGGGCTGGTTTATTGGTTAAAGAATCTCGTCGTCTGACTGTTCGTTTTGTTCCATGTTTTGATTTTGCAATTGAGAGTGAAATAATTCCTGTTTTTTGCGGCATATTGCCCCAGACCAGCGCTGTGTATGTTTTTGCAATAGTGTGGTTTTGAAATTGGAATTTGAGCGCGTCAAATGTTGTTTGGTTTTTTGCAATAACCATAATACCCGAAGTTTCTTTATCAAGGCGATGCACAATGCCGAATTTTTGTTCCTGTGAATACGAATCAGTAATTTGTGTTGTCTGTGGATAATGAGTGGTAACCCAATCAACCAGAGTAAAAGATTTAGGATTTAGGGTTTCGGATTTAGGATTTTGTCCCTGAATAGGGTGCACCAAAAGCCCAGGTGGTTTGTTGATGATGATAAAATCATCATTTTCAAAAATGATGTTCGTCTCGTGGATATCCATATGAAGTATGATAGACCAAAACTACACAAAAGCACAGGGAATCTGTTATACTACATCGGACGGACGATTAGCTCAGCTGGTTAGAGCGCTTCATTGACATTGAAGAGGTCACTGGTTCGAGTCCAGTATCGTCCACCATATTGAATTAGCATATTCCCCGTCAGCTCTGCTGCGGGGACATAGCAATTAGCATATTCCCCGTCAGCTCTGCTGCGGGGACATAGCAAGATAGCGACTATGATACACTATAGGCATGGAAATAGAACAAGACCATGTACACAAATCACATAATAAAAGTGCACTGCTGTATCATCTGGTGTGCCCGGTTCGGTATCGGCGAAAGGCGATCACCGAAGAGGTGGAAAAGACAATCGTTGCAACCTGCATTGAGATCAGTAAACGATATGAGATTCACTTTACGGAGATAGGAATAGATATCGATCATGTGCACTTTTTGATCCAGAGCGTGCCAATTCTGTCACCTCAACAAATAACACAGACAGTCAAAAGCATTACAGCCAAGGAAGTTTTCAAACAGAATCCGGAGGTCAAGAAAATGCTGTGGGGCGGAAAATTCTGGACAAGCGGATACTACATAAACACAGTAGGACTTTACGGCGGCAGGGACATGATCCAAAACTACGTCAAAAATCAAGGCAACAACAGTTATAAACAGATTCACACCAGCACGCTACAACTTTCATTAGTAGAAAGATGGTAAATAATACCTCCACTATAATATTACTACCATGTTATAAGTATGTCAAATAATCCAAAATTACAAATGAATATCCGAAAACTCCGAGAAAAAAGGGGGCTATCTCAAGAAAAGCTGGCTCGTCTTGCGGATGTGGCAAATAATACAATTATCAAAATTGAATCGGGAGAAAATCAAAACCCCACACTCGAAACATTGCAAAAAATCGCCAAAGCGTTGGACATCACTATCGATAATTTGGTAAAATAATGTCAAACATATGCAATTTCAACTTATCAATAACCGAGGGAGTGAAAAAAAGAAAGCTCGTCTCCAAAAGGAGCTGAACGGTTTTATTATCCACTTGCAAACGCTTACTGCACAATCACACCAGTTACTTGCTTCGCTTCAAGCGTCATCTGACAAAAAGCAAGCGGAAAAAATTGTGCGTAAATTAAAGAAATCATAAATTTATGGAAAGCAAATTTAATCCAGAAGCAATTCAACAAACACCGCAAGAGCAAAGCCCCGAAGAACAACACGAGGTTTTGCCCGATGTTGGTGAAGTGATAGAGCAGGGACGCGAGGCGGCTGAAGGTGTTAACGCACAAATTGCCGCTGATTTGGAGCAAGCAAAAATTTTACAAGAGCAATTAGACGAGCAAGCTCGGCCTGTGGTTGAGCAAATTCAAGGATTGCAAAAAGAAGTCGAGGAGGAGAAGGCGGCTTTTGATGCTCGCGCTGAGCGACTTAATTCTCCGTATGTTCTCTCGCCAGAATTAGCAAAAGTGCTTAAGGTTTCTCGTGTGCTCAAACGGCCGCTTCTTTTGGAAGGCGAGCCCGGAACTGGAAAAACTTCTTTAGCTTACGCCCTAGCAGGACATGAAGATTTACCAATCATTCACGCGCAATGTAAAAGTACAACCTCCGCTCAAGAACTTCTCTACACTTTTGACGTGGTCCAACGTCTTCAAGACGCTCAGCTTGGTAAAGACGTTTCCGACCCGCGAAAATATGTCAAATTAGGGCCACTCGGCAGAGCATTTTCAGCCCAAGAGCAGGTTATTCTTTTAATTGACGAGGTTGATAAGGCTAAACGTGATTTTTCAAATGACCTTCTCCACGAGCTTGATCAAATGTCTTTTTTCGTTACGGAAACTGGAGAAGAAGTAGCAGCTAAGAACAGACCAATAGTTATTGTAACTTCCAACCACGAGCGGGATTTACCAGAACCTGTTTTGCGTCGAGTAGTGTATAGCTATATCGAATTTCCAAGCCCAGAGCAGATGACAGAAATTGTAAAAGCTCATATTCCTGATGTAAGTGAAAAATTATTGCAGAGTGCGGTTAGACGATTCTATGATATTCGCCAAGCCGAAGGATTAGAGAAAAAACCATCTACTTCTGAAATGCTGGATTGGATTAAAGTTTTGCGGGAGTTTGGTGTTGAAGAAATCGGTAAGGATATCCCTTATCCAGAAACACTTTTAAAATATAAAGAAGATACAGAGAAAATTTTGGGCGTAAAGCAGGAAAAGTACGAAGAACTTCGAAAAGCCGAAATACCAGAGTCAGTAATTGTCGCCCTTAATGGCGAGAGGGTTGTCAGATTGAAAACAAAATCCCAATATGATCAATATGAACCAGACAATTCAATTTATACATTGCTGGCAAACGAAGGGTATGAGTTTACGACGCCAAAAGATTACGGACGAAGACCTTTTGATATAAACCTTGAGGGTGTCCGTCGTGTGGATAATTTAACTTTTGCCCTTTACGATCCCAAATATCCCAAAAAGGGCGAACCTTATTTATACGAATTGTTAAAAGAACGAGGATTGGTCGAAAGTGAGTTTATTGTAACAGATAAGCCACTGGATTTTGCAGAGGTTGAAGATAGCAACGAGTTATATACAAAAGGTAAAGACGCACAAGGACGTGCAATTTATCGGACCAAAAACGGGAAATTCATCTTTGAACAAAGATTGTCTCCCGAAACTGCTAATGAATAAATAAGCTATGGGCGAAAAATTTATTCCAAATTTTGAAGGGCAGGAAGGGTTTATCACTCCCGAAAAGCCCGAACCGGAAAAAAGCCCTAGCGAACAACCGAAAGCTAGGGATTTTTTGTATGATCCTCAAAAGCAAGAAATTCTTATTTTTTCAAAAACAAAAAGTGGCGAGACAAGAGAAACGCGACATCCATTCCAAGAATTTTTATACGCTTTGCGCGAGGAAGAAATAAAAGCGTCAACAAGCGAATGGATTGATTTGCAAAAAGCGTTAGCCGAGGGCGAAATACAGAGCATTGATGATTTGTATGTTGTCTCCCGCGCTGTTTTAGTCAAAGACGTAACCGGTTATCCAAAATTTGATACGGTATTTGGCAGAATGTTTTATGGCGTTGAGCCAACCGAACCAAAAGCAGAAGACGAATACAATGAAGAACCCGAGGAAAAAACGGAAGAGGAAACAGAGCAGCAGGAAGAAAAAGAAGAAGCCGAAGAAAAAAATCTATCTCAAGAAATCGTAGAGCCGGGGCTTACCGAAGAACACCACGGTGGCGAAGATGTTCACAAGGCGATTGAGGATTCAAAATCTTCCGGTCATGAAGGTGGCGGTGAACCACAGCAAAAAAGCGAGAAAGCAGGCGAAGGCCAAAAGAAAGAGCAGGAGGGGAAAGGACAAAAATTAGAGCAAGGAGAAGGCGGGGGCGAAAAGAAAAAGGAAGGTGAGGGTGGTGGAAAAGAAAAAGAAACTGGCGAGGGTGGCGAAGGAAAGGAAGAAAAAGAGACTGGTGGCGGCAAACGAAAAGAGAAGAAAAAGAAGCAAGGCATAATTAAAGAAGGAAAAGGCGGTTACTCGGCGCGTGAGCGAGTTGTTGAGCGAAGGTACGATCAATACGACAAAGATCAAATTTTAAATTACGAACAGTTTGGCTGCGTACTATCTAAACTTACCGCCATTATTCAGGAAGCGTCAGAAGTGCCAACTGGCAAACTCGACGCTCACGCGACAGTAAAAAGTATCGCCGAGCATGCTGGCATTCCCGAACTGGTCTGGCGAGAGGAAACGGAAAAAAAGCCGAAAGTAGTTTTAATGTTTGATGTAGGAGGAAGTACGGACGAGTTTCGGCCCATTATGGAAAAACTTTTTGCCGCCGCCAAGGATTATCTTGATGATGTTGAGGTTTATTATTTTCATAATGCTATTTATGGTGATGTGTGGCCACAGAAAGACGGCAACTATGGGACACACTTCGTTCCACTTCAAGAAATTTTGAAAAAAGAGCAAGACAGCAGAGTTATCGTCGTCGGAGATGCATGGATGGCAGAAAACGAACTTTTTGATGATTATACCGATGAAAATGGCCGACACTTCCCCTCGGGTATTGATTCATTTGAGCAACTGCGAAGAACTTTTGATCATGTGGTTTGGATTAACCCAATCAGAGAAGCTGACCACGATGAGTGGGATAATTCGGGAACTATCGCAGAAATTAAAAAAGTTTTTCCTATGCACGACATGACGTTTCGCGGTTTGGAAAATGCCGTGCGAGAATTGATGGAAGAATAGAGATAGACAAAAGCAGATATTTGCGATATAGTATTCTTTGCTTTGCACATTCCAAAATAGGAGGTACTGCCAGTGAAGAAAATCCTGTGGATGTCCCGACACAAGCCCCATCCCCGGCAAATTGAAACGCTTCGGGAGATGTACGGCAAGGACGCGATCGTGGAGCAGGAAGCTCGTCCGTTCGATGACGCAAGACAGGTTGCTCGCCGATTCAGAGAGGGCGACTACGATGACATGGTCATCGTCGCTCCGCTCTCGGTCATCGCCATTCTCTGCAACGAGGGCATCAAGATGCTCTGGTCGGAGGCGGTTGAGGAAAATGATCCGGCGAGGATCGAGTTTCGCGGAGCGCGCGGACAGGGCTACCGCTTTGTTCGGTTTCGTCGTATCAAGCGCGTCGCCCTCGAGTTCGAGGATTGACGTAACAACAGAGTTTATGAGGTTTCTCAAACAAAAAACCTCGATCTTTTTGAGTTCATTTGATAAAATTAAGTGTGCTCAAAAAGATTTCTTTATCTGCCACTCAAGTTGAGGTCCCGCCGTCCGAAAAATCCGCTGGGGGTTTCCAGCAGGCGGGCAAAAAGGAAGGGGGTTGGGGGGAAGGAATTTTTGCCCGCCCGCCGAAGCGAAGCCCCGCCGCCCTGCTCGTTCAGAGCAGAACACCAAAGAAAAGTTACGCTCCCCTTTTAGAAGAAAAAATCGGTCGCGCGCAAAATCAAAAATACGAACCAACCTTTTCTTTGGTGTGGCGAGCGTCAGCGAGCGGCGGCGGGGTGGAGCGAGTCAGTTCCG
>Ga0100389_1001520_pt1 | contig 18409 bp, 20 predicted proteins | sample CryGeymeta201513_FD_81537 | JGI IMG/M metagenome (GOLD analysis project Ga0100389, IMG submission 81537) | Groundwater microbial communities from Crystal Geyser aquifers in Utah, USA - Crystal Geyser metaG 2015-13 | ecosystem: Environmental > Aquatic > Deep subsurface > Groundwater | place: USA... | reverse complement strand
TTAGAAGCGTTAGGCGTAAAAATTTGTTCTAAATTTTTACGCAATTTGATAATACGTGGATAGTACGAAATTACATTGATAAAATCTCGTTATGTTGAGGCAGAATAAACACGCTTCTAACGGGGTTGACTCTTTCTTTATTTTATGCTATATTTTATAGCATTACAAGCGTGGGAGAAGCCCGCTCTTGCGGACTTTAAAAATTATATAACGAACGAAAAATAAAATATAGAAAGGCCATTGGCCGAAAGGAGGATGTATGGACACGAAAAAGCGTAAAGGATTAATGGACACGAAAAAGCGTAAAGGATTATTTGTTTTTTTGAAAGTGATAGCGATAGCCTATATAATCTTTTTCATCGCAGAGTATTTCTGGCTATCAAACTATTCAATGTCAACAACTTTCTTACAAGCGGAGTTTAAATGGAACTGGGGACTGGCGACGTTTTTAGCACAAATACTTTACACACTCATTAGCCTGAGGATGGTGGGACCAACGGAACTCGGGGCGTTATTGCTTTTCGGTAAACCCATATGCGAGGTTTCCTCGGGATTGGTATTTGTTCCATTTGGAATATCTCAACTCAAAAAGGAAACTCGGCTCACTATTCAAGACGAGCTTCCAACTGATCCACAGCATATTTTCAGGCTTGAAGACACAGAAATTATGCCTCCTGGTTTTTTCCCCCCGATAAGAATTCCTTTTGGATTTCCAAAAAACGCAGAAGAGCTTAGAAAAATTGACCTTGAAACATCCAGAGGAAACGTAGAAAAACACGAATTAGATGTCCCGCCAGAGAATGACTCTCTTAATATCAGAGTGACGGCGGAAGTTGTTCCAGTTATCCGTTGGCGAATCGACGACTACATTCAGTTTTTAACTACCATTGGCAGTCGAGAAGAGGCTCGCAAACAAATGGAGGATTGCGCGATAGGTTCACTTACTCGCGAATTCGCCAAAATTACTCCGGCTGTGGCGCTGGCAAATCTCGGCACCTATAGCGCTTGTCTTCAATACCAAATCAATGAGCGAATCGAGAATTGGGGAATAAATATGGAAAGCGCCCAGATTAAAATGATTAATTTCCATCGTGACCTCAATGCTGCTATCGGCGCAGTGCCAAAAGCAAAACTGGAAAAAGAAAGGGACCGCCTAGTAGGTGAAGGCATGGGAGCTAAAGAAAAAGCCATTCTCACTGGTCGGACAGATGGCTTGAAAAAAATGAGAGATGAGCTTGAAATTTCCGGCGCAGCAGCGCTTGGCGCGGAAACAGCCAGAGCAATTACGGAAAATCCTGGCCAAAAAACAATCGTTGCTGGCTCTAGGGGTTTCTCCGAGCTTGTAACTATCGCCTCTGCCGTAGGAGCAAGCATTAAAAAGGAGGAGTAGTCATGAGAGTGGAACTAATTGTATTTTTTGTCATCTTGGCAATAATTCTCTTTTTCCAAATTCGTAAGAGAATCAACGCCAAATCAGAAACGCAACAACAACCAACAAAGACGACAGACAGAAAGAAAAAGAGGAGTGTTGGCTGGGTTTTCCCCGTTATCTTGCTTCTGCTGGTGGCGCTTTTGGGGTACTGGTATCACAACGAGCAAGTCAAGAATCTCCGAAAACAGACTCGCATCGAGTTCCAGAAGCAACTTCAGTCTTTCTATCTCCCGCCCTGCACCGAAGACAGTGAATGCGAGGAAGTGCCTACTGTCGATGCAGGACCAGGCACAAAGCATCGCATCCGGGCAGACGCTCCATACAGAGCAGTGTCTGTTCAGCCAAATGGCAAACGTATTGTCTACAATATGCCTGAAGGATGGGAAACATGGACAGGCGCCGCGCCAGCCGGAAAATTGCGCCTGCTTAACGCGAAAGGCGCGGAAAAAGAAATTCTCGTAGAAATTCTACGGGAACAGTAGCAAAAAGCCCCACCAGTGAATTGTTTATTCGTTCACTGCTGGGGCTTTCTTTTTTACCCCGTATGACAACGGCGATAGTGATTTTTAGGCAACGCTTAAATAGGGTTCTTAAATTAAGATTTTAAAACAAAGCATGACAAAATATAATTTATTTAAAAAATCATGTTGCCTCAATCGCCGTTGCTCTACGGGGTTTATTTCATTATTTTCAGAAGAATAAGCGCCACTCCTTTTGAAACCAAAATTATAACAAATCCAATTACGGCGTAAGTTATTGTCTGCTTGCCGGAAGTAATTTTCGCCGGCTCCCCTCGCGCGGTTAAAATTTGAAAACCGCCGACTAAAATCAGTATCGCCAAAATCGGAACGCTGATATAAATCAAATAATTTAAAACGTTGTTTATTACTTGAATAATATTATTTGTCCCAAGCGGATTTGCGAGTTCGCCGCCAGGGTAACCGCCCGCGCCGGGACCGCCCTGCGCCAACGCCACATTATTAAAACCCAAAAAAATATTTTCCAAAAAGGATTTTATCATTATTAAAATATCTGACCGATTTTCATATGAGTCCCGCCTAGGCGGGACTCATATGTTTTAAATTCAATAGTTAACTACACTCCTGCTGTCGGAGCTGCCAAGAAATTGCTCACAATTGCCTGGAATCCAACCGCCAACAAAGCCACCGCGATAGCGATAGCCGCGTAAATCAACTGACTTTTCGCAGTGCCGACTTTTTCTGGGTCTCCGGCAGAAGTCAAATAGGTGAATGCCGCGAAAATAATGAACAACACGGCGATAATGAAAAATATAATGTAAATCCACCTGACAACTCCTCTTATAATATCAACGAGTCCCGAAACTGTCGTAATGCTTGTGTTCGCGCCCGGCAAATTAATTCCGGTTGAAGGCTGAGCATAAACAACGCTCGCAATCGGCATAACAACTGAAACTCCAAGAATGACCGCGATAATTTTTGATTGTAATGAATTCATAATTGAATTAATTTCTCAATAATCGACCTTTTATATTACTTCATCTTAGAAATATCTATGTTGACACGGGACCGCCCGGATAATCAGGGGAAGGAATCCAGTAGTGTGGTTGCGAATCTTCGCTTGGCGCGCCCGAACCGCCACCATCACTTCCTTTCAAAAAACTTCCGATAATTAACTGGAACGAAACAGCCAGTAAGGCCACCACGACGGCTATTGCCGCATAAATTAATTTCTTATGAGCGGTTTTGATTTTCTCCGGAGAATCGACGCCAGTCAAATAGTCAAACGCCGCAAAAATAATGAATAGAACGGCGACAATGAAGAAAACCATGTAAACCCATTTGACAACCGAACCTAAAACATTTAATAAGCCGCCGGTGTCCGAGGGCAAACCGCCCGTATCAATGCCATAATCGCTCGGCCCGGGAATCGTGCCCGGCGCGACCGCCAAAACAAAAATCGGGGAAGCTAAAACGCAAATTACCAAAAACGTTAATAATTTTTTCATATGATTTAAGCGCCTTTTATAAAATTATTTATAATCTGCGCCGCTCCGACCGAAAGCAACGCGATAATTATTGCCACTATCGCCCAAAAAATTTGGCTTCGGGCGCTTATTATTTTTGCCGGGTCGCCCTTAGCGGTTAAAAAATTAAAGGCGGCGATTAAAATAAACAAAACCGCGACGATAAAGAAAATTGTATAAGTATATTGAACTATTGTTTTTAAAATTGAGAATATCTTTTTTGGAGTGCTTATCGGCGAACCCTGCGCCAACTGCTGGGCCGCGCTGTTAAAATCGTAATTTACCGCCAAAGCGACTCCTAATAGTTTTTTTGAAAATTTAGCCATATAATTTAACAGCCTAAATTTATTTTGTTCCATGGCGTGGGGACTATTCCCTTCCAGCCCACGGCAATTGTTTGAATTATTGTATCAATAATTATCCAAGAAAGCAAGGCGATTAAAATGCCAATAACCGCCGCCGTAATTATTTCTTTTCCCTTGCTGAATCTCGCGCTTGAACCGCCGGAAGTCATAATAAATATTCCGCCGACTACTATCATCACCGCCGCCAATGGAAAAACTAAATACATCATAAAATCTATAATGTTTGATGCCAAAGCGCCGAAATAACACCAGTTGCAAACGGGAGTTTCACTTGTCCCGCAAGGCACCAAACCAGCGGCGTTTAAGATTATTTTTTTTACTTTGTTAATCATAAAGAATTTATTCGGCTTATCGCCTGCCCCATTGCCTTATCCGAAGACAATTTTCCGCTCACCACCGATTCTATCATATCTGAAAGAATTTGTTTAATACTATTGTTATCGGACTGGCTCCATGATTTCGCCGTAAGCGCCTGTTTGGCGAAAACGCCCAAATTAGGGTCGTTTTTGTATTTATCAATAAGCGAACGCAACGCCGGCGGCTTACCGTTTGCCTTAAGATAAACTTCCGATATTTTCGGGTTGGCTGCCACGGAAGCAATGAAATTCCAAGCGGCAACCTTGTTCGCGCTTTGAGCGGAAACCGCCAATCCCCAATAATCTGAATAATTTATCGGCGGCTCAACGTCAAATTGCGGCATTAAGCTTACTCCGAAATTCAAATATGGATTTCTTTCTTTAATTAATGAAACCGCGGATTGATAGTTGAATGTCATCGCTAAATCTCCTTGGCTGAAAAGATTGAGCGAATTATCTATATTGTCGTTCCATGTGTAATAATCGCTTGAAGAATCGGCAAACTGAAGATAAAAATTGAACGCTTCCAACCCCCTTAAGCCGAAGTCAGACTGTCCTTGGCCACTAATCATTTGGCTTCCCTTTTGAATCATTAAAAGGCTCAACAAATCCGAAGCGTTGCTAATGCTTTTTTCCGAGCCGCCTATCGCCGCCGCCGGCTTAACAATTTGATTTAAAATATTCAATTCGCGCAATTTGGGAATTAAATTTTGAAAATCCTGCCAGGTTTCTGGAACCAAAGCTATTGATTTGGCGTTAAAAATATCTTTATTGTAAAACAACGCCAGTGTATCTATATAAAGAGGCAGGGCATAAACTCTGTTTTCAATGGTAAAATCTTTTTGGACGACATCGGGGAACATTTGTTGGACATAAGCGACATTCAAAGGTTCCGGCGCGGGATATGCTTTATCATAATGTTTCGGCAGCCAACTGCTATGAAATATAAAAATGTCGGGGCCCCGGCCGATTGCCAAAGCGTTCAATAAAGTTTTTTCATAAACTCCGGCATTATCAAAATGCCGATAATCTACTTGTATGCCGCCGCTTTTTGAATATTCTTCAAGCAAGCGCTGAATGGAGTTTGAGTTATCGGCCTCGCCCGTGCCCCAAAAGCTAAGTTTTTGTTGATTCCCGCCACTCATTCCTAAACTAAAACCGCCTGAATCAGAAGGTTTTAATCCCGGTATAGCACCAAGAAAAACTAAAACAAAAAACAGAACCACCAATCCTATCCCGCCTAAAATCATTATTTGACTTTTAGAAAGATTCATTATTGTTTGTTATTTGAAATTTGTAATTTTATATTGTTGCCGCTCCCGCTACCTTGTCACCGCTATTCAACCTCATTACCTTGACTCCCGAAGTGGCGCGCCCCGCCGTCCTGATGTCGGAAATTTTCGTTTTGATAATTTGTCCTTTGTTTGAAAGCGCCATAAGCTCTTCTTTGTTTTATATTATTTTTGCCGCGACTATCTTACCTGTTTTTTCGGTAATTTTGGCGGTTTTTACCTCCTGCCCGCCTCGGCTCTGAACTTTATATCCCTTACGCGGCGTTTGTTTGGCAAAACCATTTTCGGTGATTATCAATAACTTTTCATTTGTCGCTTTTCCCTTGCCACTTCTATCTATTATATCAAGTCCCGCGACAAAGTCATTCCCCTTCATCTTAATGGCTTTCACCCCTGCGGCTGTCCTGCCCATCGGCCTTAATTGCGATTCTTTAAATCTTATCGCTTTACCGTTGGCGGTTATCAAAATAATTTCGTCTTTACCCGAAGATAATTCAACCCACTTAAGCTCGTCTCCTTTTTGAAGATTAATAGCCGCTATTCCATTCCGGCGGATATTTTCAAAACCTTCCAAATCGGTTTTTTTAATTATTCCTTTTTTCGTCACCATTACCAAAAACTTGCCGCCGTTTAAATCTTTTTGCTTCACACTTGAATAACTGATAATGGCGCTTATCGTTTCGTCCGTCGGAATTTCCAGAAAATTTTGGATTATTTTGCCTTTGCTCGTGCGCGAACCGGCCGGAATCTCATAAACTTTTGTTTGAAAAGCTCTGCCCTTGTTCGTGAAAAACAAAATATTGTCGTGCGTATCGGCGGAAATAAAATGGCTGATAAAATCTTCATCGCTCACGTCGGAACCTACCACTCCTTTGCCGCCCCGATGCTGAACTTTAATACTTGAAGAAGGCGCTCTTTTAATGTAGCCGCTGCCGGAAAGCGAAATCATTACTTCTTCCTGTGGAACCAAATCTTCTTCCTTGAATTCTGTTAAACCGGAAGAAATAAGCCTTGTCCGGCGCTCGTCGCCGTAAACGGCCTTAAGCCCCGATAATTCTTCTTTAACAACTTTAAGTATTTTTTCCGGACTCTTGAGTAAAATTTCAAGCTCGTGTATCAACTTCCTTTTTTCTTCAAGCTCGGCTTCTATTTTATTGCGTTCCAGGGCCGCCAAGCTCTGAAGTCGCATTTCCAAAATGGCGCTCGCTTGAATTTCGGTGAATTTAAATTTTTTTACTAAATTTTGGCGCGCATCGGAGCGATCTTTTGATTTTTTAATCGTTGAAATTATTTCGTCTATTTTTGAAAGCGCTTTCGCCAGGCCCTCAAGAATGTGCTCGCGCTCTTTAGCTTTTTTAAGTTCGAATTTCGCGCGCCTTTCAACCACCAATTTGCGATGTTCCAAGTGACCGGCCAAAATTTCTTTAAGCGATAAAAGCTGGGGCTGGATACCATTAACTAAAGCGATCATATTAAGATTGAAATTTTTCTGAAGGTCGGTGTGTTTAAAAAGCTGATTCAAAATTTTTTGCGGGTTAGCGTCATTTTTAAGTTCAACTACGATTCTCATTCCTTCTCTGTCGCTTTCGTCGCGCAGGTCGCGAATTCCTTCTATTCTCTTGCCTGTAACCAATTCGGCAATTTTTATTATAAGCTCCGACTTATCCACCTGATAAGGAATTTCCGTGACTATAATATTAAACTGCCCCGCTTTTCTTTCTTCTATTTCAGTTTTCGCTCTGCAAGTTATCGCGCCCCTGCCAGAAGAATACGCCTCAATAATCGCTTTTTTGTCATACATAATTGCGCCGGTCGGAAAATCGGGTCCTTGAATAAATTGCATAAGTTCTTCATTTCCGCTTTTCGGATGATCCGCCAAATAAACCGAAGCGTTCACTATTTCGGAAAGATTGTGCGGAGGAATATTTGTCGCCATTCCGACGGCAATGCCAACTGAACCGTTAAGCAAAAGATTCGGGAGTTTTGAGGGCAGAACTTTCGGCTCTTCTCTTGTTGAATCATAATTCAGCTGCCAATCAACGGTTTCTTTTTCAATATCAAATAAAAGCTCTTCGGAAATTTTTGAGAGTTTGGCTTCGGTGTAACGTTGGGCGGCCGGCGCGTCGCCGTCAATGCTTCCCCAATTTCCTTGGCCGAAAATAAGCGGATATCTTAAAGAAAAATTCTGCGCCATCCTGGCAAGAGCGTCATAAACCGCCATGTCGCCATGCGGATGGTAACGCGCTAAAACCGTTCCGGTAACATTCGCTGATTTCCTGAATTTCGCCGAATAACCCAGGCTTTCTTCCCACATCGTCCATAAAATTCTCCTTTGGACAGGCTTCAAGCCATCTCTTAGATCGGGTAGAGCGCGCGCGACAATAACCGACATCGCGTAGTCAAGATAACACTCGCAGAGTTCTTCTGTTATTTCCTTTTTTTCGATTTTCTGGTTTTTTGAATTCATAGTCAAAATACTATTCTATCACAATTGTTTTCTTTTCGGTTATTCGTGAAAAAATATTTTTTAGGTTTTCGGTTGCCGAATCAAAAACCACAGACATTCCGTTTTTAAAAATCTGCCAAAATCCCGGTTCATCCGCCACGGCAACGCTTGGCACCAACGAAGGAACCCGAAAAGCCGACATCGTGAAAAAAATCCAAAACGCGGTTATCGCCATTATCGCCGCAACGCTGAACAAAATCATCCATCGCCTTTTTGTCCGTTCTCCGGAATTTTGAATTCTCGCAATAAATTTCTCAATCCACATTATATTTTTAACACTGCGATTTGTGTTTTCTTTATTTCCGCCAAATTTTTTCTTTTAATCGTCAGTTTCTCAACGGCTTCGCCGGTTTTTTCTTTGGCTCCGTTAAGCTCTTGCAAAAAATCTTTAATATCCCCCGCTTTCCTCTTCAGAGACGGAACCTTGAAAAAAGAGGGTATTACTATTTTCGGCTGAAATTGCTTAATTATCTTTACGGCCGATTTCAAATCCACGAACGGCGCCCCTCCGGCCGGAATAAAAATAATATCCGGCTCTCCTAAATGTTCTAAAACGGTCGGTTCGGGAATCTCGGAAATATGCCCGAGAAAACACAAGTTAATATTTTCAAGCTTCAAAGAATACGCTGTCTTAAAAAAACTCTTTGGCGATTCTTTTATCAGCTGGAATCCGGAAACATCGGTGCCGTTAATATTGTATTCTCCCGGGCCGATAATCTCCAAAGCCAATGATGAATCCTTTTTCTCAAAGGAAGAAATCGGCGTAATCGTCTTTAAAATAAGGTCTGCCTTAAAACGGGGCGGCATCAGACCCGTTTGGGCGTCAAAAGGGTCTATTAAAACGGAAAACTCGCCGCTTTGAATTTTAAAACAGCCTTCGCCGTAAAAAGTGATGACCATATAAATTATATTATACTCCGCTTTCGGCAAATTTACAATACTGTATTGAACAAAAAATCCCGCCTCCTCACAAGAACGGGACTTTTTGTTTTTTAAATTAAGACCCGGTATGACAACGGCGATAGCTAAAAACTTCCCTTATTTCTTCAAAAATTATGTTGCCTCCATCTCCGTTGCTCTACGGGGTAAGACCGAATTCGAACTGAATTTATCTTTCTTCGGTTTCTCTCCTAAGCTTTTCAAACAAGTGCGCGGCGTAATCTTTTCCGCCAATACCGAAAGCGATGCCTCCGGCTAAAGCGATCATAGCCACAAAACCCGTCATCAAGGTATTGATAAGGCTAACCGCAACGCCAACCTGAATTAAAGCGGCCAACAAACCGAAAATAGCCACCGCCCACCACGCCAAAGTTCCCAAGAAACGCGAGCTCGGAAGTCCTGCGCTTGAAACCGTGGCTCTCACCAATGATTTCAAGAAATTCGCCACAACGACCGAAGCCAACATTATTAAGACCGCGACAATGATGTTCGGGATATAAGAAAGAACATCTTTAAGGAATAAAGAAATTCCGTAAAGTCCAAGGATATCCGTAACCACTAAAACGAAAACGATAACCAAGAACCAATAGACCAAAAGGCCTAAGAATTTCCCAGAATTGATTTGCAAACCCGCTCTTTCAAAAAACGGCGCCAAACCGATTTTTTTCAAAGCAGCGTCCACTTTAACGGCCGCGATTATTTTTTCTATTATTATTTTAACCACGGAAGCTATCACTAAACCAATAGCAAGGACTATTAATGCGCCTACCAAAGACGGTAAAAAATTAACAACGCCATACCAAACATTTTGAAGCGCGGCTACCAGAATTTCCGTCCAACTTTGAATTACCATAATTTTATTTACCAGATTCAATTCTTCGACCTTTGTTAATCCTATTATATATCTTAAAGCCTTAGATTTAAACCTTTTGTTGTGGATAACTCCAATTTGATTTATTATTGGATTATGAAGGATAAAGAACTTAAAAAGCTTATAAGGGTCGAAGAAAAGCGCCAAACGGAAACTTTGGACTTAATTCCATCGGAAAATATCGTCTCAAAAAGCGTCTTGGAAGCGCTCGGTTCGGTTTTAACCAATAAATATTCTGAAGGGTATTCGGGAAAACGTTATTACGCCGGAAATGAAATCGCCGACAAAATAGAAAATCTCGCCAAAAGCCGGGCGAGAAAGGTTTTCGGCCTTTCTAAAAATTGGGGCGTGAATGTCCAGCCCTATTCCGGTTCGCCCGCGAATATGGCTGTTTATTTTGCCTTGGTTCCAATTGGCGGGAAAATAATGGGAATGCGGCTTGATATGGGCGGCCACCTGACTCACGGTCACAAAGCTAGCGTTGTCGGAAAACTATGGAAACAAATTCCCTATGGCGTGAATGAGAAAATTGAAACTCTTGATTACGGCGAAATTATGAAAATTGCCGAAAAGGAAAAACCCCTATTGATTGTCGCCGGCTTCACGGCTTATTCGCGAATTATTGATTTTAAAAAGTTTAAAAAAATCGCCGGCGCCGTTGGCGCGATTTTTATGGTTGATATGTCGCACTTTGCCGGACTGGTGGCCGGAAAAGCTTATCCTTCCCCTTTTAAATACGCAGGTATCGTTACAACTACGACTCATAAAACTTTGCGCGGTCCCCGCGGAGCAATAATTTTTTCAAAAAAAGAATTTTCCGAAAAAATAGATAAAATGGTATTCCCCGGAACGCAAGGCGGACCGCATATAAACCAAATCGCCGCGACTGCCGCCGCTTTATACGAAGCTGGCAAACCAAAATTTAAAGTTTATGCTAAACAAATTATTAAAAACGCTAAGATTTTAACTGAAGAACTAAAAAAACGCGGTTGGCGAGTTATTTCCGGCGGCACGGAAACCCATCTTATTTTAATAGATGTTTTCTCGCGCGGAATTGGCGGAAAGCAGGCCAGTGAAATACTTGAAAAAGCCGGGATTATTATAAATAAAAACACTATTCCTTACGATAAAAGAAGCCCTGCCGACCCTTCGGGAATCCGACTTGGAACTCCAACTTTAACCAGTAGAGGAATGAAAGAAAGGGAAATGAAAAAAATCGCGGGACTCATTGATAAAGTTTTAACAAAAAAAGAAAGTTTGAAAATTATTAAACAAGAAGTGAAATCGCTATGTCTGAAATTCCCTGTAAAGAGATAGCCCAAAAAATCATAGATGGCTTAAAATTAAAACCGGCGCCAAAAAAAATTTTGGCGGCTGTTTTAGTCGAAGAAAATTCTGCCTCGGTCAGTTTTCTCCGGCAAAAAGAAAAGGCCGCTAAAGAACTTGGTATTGATTTCCGCGTTTACGAATTTCCAGAAAATATTTTACAGGACGAGCTAATCCAAAAAACGGAAGCATTGGCAGAACAAGAGTCAGTCGGCGGACTGATTGTCCAGCTTCCGCTAAACGAGCGCATTGACAATCGGGAAATTTTAAACGCTATCCCCCCGAAAAAAGATGTTGATGTTTTAGGCGAACGCGCTTTGGGCGCTTTTTACGCGGGTCGTAGCAAAGTTTTGCCGCCGGCAGTCGGAGTTGTAGAGGAAATAATTACAAATTACAAACCTTCCCGTCCGGCAGGCGTGTTGCTTATTGCAAATTTACGAATTGTAGTTATCGGTTCGGGAAGTTTAATTGGTAAACCTATTTCTATATGGCTGGAAAGAAAAACCGCGGAGTTAATAATTTTAAACAGTAAAACAAAAAATATTAAAGAAAAATTAAAAGATGCGGACGTAATAATCAGCGGCGCCGGAAAACCAAATTTATTTTCCGCTGAAGACGTAAAAGAAAATGCCATTATAATCGATTTTGGCTATAGCTTTATTGACGGAAAAATCTCCGGCGACTTCAATGCGTCGTCAATTGAAAATTGTAAACCTGCCCGTCCGGCAGGCGGGTTGAAAATTGAAAATTTAAGATATACCCCCACTCCCGGCGGTACCGGCCCGATTTTAGTGGCGAAAATAATGGAAAACTTTTACAAATTAACCGAAATTAACCGATAATAAATAAAAAACTTTTACCAACCTTATACGCTATAGCGTATAAGATTATCAAAAGTTAAAAAACAAGTATTTTATCAAAATTATTAAATTCTAATACTCTTTATGTTATAATTCTTCTATAATGGTCGCCAAATCCAATTTTTTCACTTTCCTTTAGACAATATCTTAATGAATCAATCTATTGTCCATTAGCGCTTTTTTTATTGTTTGCCCAAATAATAAACCCTATTAACGCAACGTAATAAATGGCAAATAGCGCCGCGCCGGAGAAGTTTATTTTCAAAATATTTAATCCGCCGGAAAATTTTATAATGAAAAGCTCGTACGCCAAAAACAAATTAACGAACCAGCCGAAAACCAAAGAAAAATAATAAGAAATAAATCCTATGCCCGCCAAAATAAAACCCAGAGCCATCGTTACGGGCATAAAAGTTAAAATCAGAACATTGCTTATAATCGCAATAAGCGAAAAATTCCCGAAATAAGAAATTAGCAAGGGCGCCACGGCAAGCTGCGCCGAAAAAGAATTTAAAAAATTTTCTTTCGCTCCAAAAAAATCGTTTTCTTTGTTTAAGCGGAAAAATTTCTCAATCGCCGGAGCTAAATACACAAGCCCTAAAAGCGCGGCAAATGAAAGTTGGAAGCCAACGTCAAAATTCAAAATTCTTGGATTTTCCAAAATCATAAAAAACGCCGCCAAAGCAATGGCATTTCTAAAGCTGTAAATTCGCCCTACTTGCTTCGCCAAAAGCAAAATAGAGCCCATTACCGCTGCCCGCACCACCGAAGCTTCGGCTCCGGTCATTAAAACAAAAATGAAAATTAGCAAAACGCTTAAAATAAAAGTCCAGCGCCGGCTTAAAAAACATCCGAACATTACGCCTATCGCCACACCGATAACGGAAATATTGTAGCCTGAAAGCGCCACCAAATGCGTGGTACCGGAATTTGCCATCGCGGTCTTTAATTCTTTTGAAAATTCCGCCCGTTCGCCCAAAATAATTCCCGACATAAACGCCGCGCTCTCGGACGGCAAAACTTTTTGAAGATTGGCGATTGTTTTGTTTTTCAACTCGAAAAGAATTGATTTTATTTTCGAGCCTTTATTTTCGGCAACCGATTCTGTTCTTAAAAACGCGGCGGTCCCGGAAATATTTTCTTTTTTAAGGTAATCGGCATATTCGTCCGTAGGCGGTTTTTCAATTTTGCCGAAAAAATCAATCAAATCGCCGTAATTAAAACTTGGATAAAGCGGAAGTTTAATCGAAATGTTCCCGCTGTAGGGCGGCATTAATTTTATTATTAAATCCTGCCACTCTCCCCGTTTAGGATCTTTTATCACTAATCCTTGAAAGCTTATCTTTTCGTTAAAAACAATTTTCGCGCTTTCTTCCCTGTTAAAATCCCGAAAATCGAAATAAAAAGCTCCAGCTACAATTGCCAAACAAAACGCCGCTAACCAGAATAATCTTTTTGAATTTTTATAAAATCCGGCGAATAAAAATAAAATCGCCAATAAGGCGGCAATAAATAAAATAATCGGCAAGCTAATTTTTAAGCTAACGCCAAAAACTCCTAAAATGAAGAATCCGGCGGCGTAAAACGCAACATCATAAATCCGCATTTCAAAATTCAACTCCGATTTGGGCCTGCGCGCCTTTCTTGAAAGGATGTTTTATTTCTTTCATTTCGGTAACCAAGTCGGCTTTTTTTATAAAACTTTTTGGGGCGCTCCGCCCCGTTAAAATTACTACTTGCGCGGGTTTTCGCGGAAAGATTCTCAAAACATCTTTTTTTTTAATCAATTTCAGCCCCGCCGCCACATTAATTTCGTCCAGAATAACCAAATCCCATTTTCCGCCTAAAATCTCTTTTTTTGCCAGTTTTAAAGCAATATTAGCGGCTTTTTTGTGTTCACCCAAAGGAAGTTTGTCGCCTAAAATTTTCACAAATCCTTTTCCGGCCGGAATTATTTTAATTTTTCCCGCTAAGGCCATTGTTTGAATTTTTTTAAAAAACAAATGCTCACCGCTTTCGCAATTCTTAATGAATTGGATTATTAAAACTTTCTTTCCTCTGCCCAAAGCCCTAACCGCTTGCCCCAAAGCGGCAGTTGTTTTTCCTTTTCCATCGCCGGTAAAAACAATAATCATAATAATTTACATTTTTTCTAAAATTCCTATTCCTAAAAGATTCAAGCCGTTTTTTATCACTATCGCCGTCGCTTCTATCAACGCTAAACGCGCTTCCATCAACGGCTTTTCAGATTTTAGAACTGGAGAGGTTTCATAAAAAGCATTCGCTTTTTCCGCCAGCCGTAAAAGATAATCGGTAATTTTGTTCGGTTCATAAATTTTCGCGGCGTCTTCAACCGCCTCGCCGAAACGCGACAAGTGGAAAATTAAATTCAACTCCGCTTTGGTTTTGAGAAGAGAAAGGTTCGCCTTCTTACTCCCGCGATTTTTAGTCTGCTTGCCGGTAGGTATGACTTTTTTAAAAACATTTTTAAATCGGGCATAAGCATATTGGATATAAGGAGCGGAAGCGCCTTTAAGATTCAACATTTTATCCCAGTCAAAAATAATGTCCGAGCCTCTGCTTTGAGACAAATCAAAAAATTTTACCGCGCCAATTCCGACAACGCGGGCGATTTTTTGTTTTTCTTTTGCCAAAAGTTTCGGGTTTAATTTTTCAACAATTTCTTCGCTTCGCGTTACCGCCTCGCTTAAAACGTCTTCCATTTTTATCAATTTTCCTTCGCGAGTAGCGAATTTCTTTCCGCCCGAAGCAAGCATCATGCCGAATCTGACATGCCCGAGCTGTTCAAGTTTGGCAAAACCAAGAAGCTCGGCGCAGCGAAAAACCTGGTCCAAATGAAATGTCTGCTGATTCGCCGCCACATAAAGAATTTTATCTGCCTTCCATTTTTTTAGGCGATGGCAAATTGCCGCCAATTCACGGGTGGTATAAATAGTCGCGCCATCGGATTTTTGGATGATTTCAGGCGTTTCGCCCCCGGGAATTTTAATTATCACCGAACCGTCATTCCCTTTTTCGGCGATTCCCCGTTTCAAAGCGTCTTGAACAAGCGATTTCGTTTCCGATTTGTAATAACTCTCGGGGATTGTATTTTCTATCTTCATCTCCAAAATTTTATATACCCGTTCAAAATCTTCCATTGATTCTTTTGAGAACCATCTCCAAAGTTTAAGGTTTTCTTTATCGCCGTCTTCAAGTTTTTTAAATTCGTTTCTACCCTCATCTAAAAGCGCGGGGTTTTCTTTCGCGGCAGCCGAAAATTTAACATATAAATTCAAAAGCTCATCTATTGGATTCTTTTTTACCTTTTCTTTATCCCCCCACTTTTTATAGCCCGCGATAAGCAAACCAAATTGGGTTCCCCAATCGCCCGGGAAAGAAAGAGAAACAACTTTATAGCCGTCAAATCTTAAAATATCAACCAGCGCTTGACCGATGATTGTTGAACTCAAATGATGAATGCCTAACGGCTTAGCGATATTTGGCGAAGAATATTCAATAATAATTGTTTTATTTTTCTTTTTTCCTTTTCCAAATTCTTCTTTTTTCGAAAGAATTTCTTTAATGTTTTCCCGTAAAACTTTCGGAGAGAGCCAAAAATTTATGAACCCAGGCGCCATAACTTCAATTTTTTCGAAAAACCCGGATTTTATTTTTGAGATTTGAGATTTGAGATTCTCCGCTATCTCCATTGGATTTTGCTTAAAATTTTTCGCCAATTTCAAAGCGGCATTGGTTGAATAATGCCCAAAATTTTCTTTTTCAGGAACTAAAATATCCGCGACCGCAGACTCACACGGACTTAACGCAGACTCACGCAGAAATATATCAACTGCTTTTTTAACATAAGCTTCTATTTCCGCTTTAATCATAGTCTTATCTTAATTGATAAAAAGATAAATTTAAAGAGATACTTGATACTTAATACCAAATACTTAATACTTAATTTATGGTTATTACCACAAATAAAAGAGCGTATTTTGACTATGAAATTCTTGAAACGTACGAGGCGGGAGTTGAATTAAGAGGTTTTGAGGTCAAATCAATAAAAAACGGCAGGATAAACGTTGCCGGTTCTTATGTTGTTTTCAGAGAAAATCAATTTTGGCTTCTGGGCGCCGATATTCCGGCATACCAACCGAAGAACGCGCCGGAAGATTATGATTCAAAACGCACGCGCAGATTGCTTTTAAAACGTTCTGAAATAAATAGTATAATCGGACATGCAAGTAAAAAGGCTATGCCCCGTAGCGACGCAGGGCGTCTGCTATCGGGGTTGACTTTGCTGCCTCTCAAAGTTTATACTAAGGGCAAGTTCAATCTGATAAAAATTGAAATCGGGTTGGCGAAAAGCCGCAAAAAAGCGGATAAAAGAGAGCTTCTCAAAAAAAGAGAGGCCATGCGCGAAATTCGAAATACAAAATTCTAAATCCTAAATAATACTTAAATTCCAATAGCTAAAATTCAGAACGTTTTAAATATTTGAATTTAGGATTTCTAATTTGTTTAGAATTTAGATATTAAAATTTTGAATTTCTCGCCGTAGGCGAGCTTGGGGATGCCAGGCTTTGACAAATGTTCATTTCAAAAAAACAGCAGCCGAGCCGATTGACTCGCTAAACCAATCAAAAAACACATAACTGCCAACAGAAATGTTGCTCCCGCGTTCGCTTTTGCGTAAATGCGGCATCCTTCGCTAATTGCTCATATTAGCGGCAAGGGTGTTATAACTTGAGCTCGTTCCGGTTTCCGCCGAAAACCGGGAGACAATTAGGCAAAAAGTTTAAAAACTTTTCGCTTGGTTTTTACTTTTTAAGCCTTTAATCCAACCAAGCTAAGCTTGTAGAAGTTTTTTAGAAAAACGTTTGGACGGGGTTTCAATACCCCCATCTCCACCCCGTTAGAAATTAGATAATCATTGTATAATCAAAAATATTTTTAATCTATTTTAAAATAAAAAGGTGGCAAAATATATTTTGTCTAATTTCTAACGGGGTCCACCAATTAATAAATTAACAATTTGCAAATCAATTACAGAGTTAACAATCAAATAATAGCGCCCGAACTCAGAGTCGTGAACGAAAAAGGAGAAAGCATAGGCATAATGTCGCGCGAAGCGGCGTTTAAATTGGCGCAAGAAAGCGGACTTGATTTGATAGAAACTGTTCCGATGGCTAATCCGCCGGTTGCGAAAATGATAGATTTCGACAAATTCCGCTTTCAAAAAGAAAAGGAATTTAAAAAGCAGAAATCCGCGCAAAAAACAGGAGAATTAAAAGGAATCAGGGTCAGTCCGCGAGCGGCGAAAAATGATTTGGATATAAAAGCGCGGCTGGCTGAAAAATTCCTTTCAAAAGGCAATAATGTAGAAATTATATTTCAATTAAAGGGCAGAGAGAAAGCCAATAGGGATTGGGCCAAACAAAAATTGAATGAATTTTTAAAAACAATAAGTATTGAATACAAAGTTGTTTCCGAACCGAAATTCGGCGGCCGGGGGATAACAATACAAATAGCAAAAAAATAGCATCCAAAAAGACGCATCCAAAATATCCGAACAAATCCGAAAAACATAAAACAGGTTTTTGGATAAATTTCGGATTATTCGGATGAATTATTTCGGATTAATAAAATGAAACACAGTGTCAAAAAAAGAATAAAGGTTACGAAAACCGGAAAAATATTGAAAAGGACTATGGGCCAGGGCCATAACTTGGCGAAAAAAAGAACCGTCCAGAAAAAAAGAAAAAAACTGTACCGAGAAATGGCTCTCGGGAATAAAATTATCAAAAAATATCATTAGGCATCCAAAAAGACGCATCCAAAATATCCGAACAAATCCGAAAAACATAAAACAGGTTTTTGGATAAATTTCGGATTATTCGGATAAATTATTTCGGATTAATAAAATGACACGGGTTAAACGCGGAACAACAAGCAATAAAAAAAGAGCAAAGACCCTTAAATACACCAAAGGTTTCAAGTGGGGAAGAAAATCAAAAGAAAGAGCGGCAAAAGAAGCATTGCTACACGCATGGACGCACGCTTTCCAGGGCAGAAAAGAAAACAAACGGAATTACCGCCAACTTTGGCAGGTGAAAATCAACGCCGCCTCAAGAACGCAAAACCTCCCTTACGGCAAATTTATGGCCGGATTGAAAAAAGCGAATATCAAACTCAACAGAAAAATATTGGCCGAACTGGCCCAAAACGAACCGGATGTTTTTGAAAAAATAGCGAAGAAAATTTAGTCTTCTCTATTTTTATTTTGTGATTTTCTCAATTATTTCTCTTAGATCTTGTGTAACATTCTCCTTTCTACGATACGAATAGTGAGAACTTTCTAAAACATCAAAAGAACTGTTATCTTTTTTTGTACTTACAAATCGCATTTTATTAAGAATTCTTTTTTCAACCGGGATATCCCAAGCCAAAC